>Ga0210378_10000965_pt1 | contig 15141 bp, 13 predicted proteins | sample PLM1_60_b1redo_FD_155465 | JGI IMG/M metagenome (GOLD analysis project Ga0210378, IMG submission 155465) | Groundwater sediment microbial communities from an aquifer in East River, Colorado, USA - PLM1_60_b1 redo | ecosystem: Environmental > Terrestrial > Soil > Riparian zone | place: USA: East...
GTACCAGGAGCGGAAGCTGCCCGCGCTGGAGGCGGAGAAGGCCACCTGGTCGCACCCCGAGATCGACATCTTCGCCGAGCTGAAGAAGTGGTTCGAGCCGCTGATGGCCGAGGCGAACCGGATGTCCGACGGCGTCGGCGGGCCGGTGCGCTTCACCGCCGAGGACGCCATTCGGGGCGACGTCGACCTCGTCCTCGACTTCCCGAACCGCGAGGTGCGCCTCTACGACGACGAGAAGGTCCGGTACCGGTTTCGCACCGGCCGTGGCCTGGTCGAGCACCTGATCCACATCGGAGAGGGCGACTGGGTGAACAGCCTCTTCCTCTCGTGCCGGTTCACCGCCAACCGCGTCGGCCCGTACAACGAGTACGTCTACACGTTCTTCAAGTGCCTGTCCGAGGAGCGCATCAACTACGCCGAGGGCTGGTACGCCGAGCAGTCCACCGACGTCGAGGACACCACCCTCGACGGCTGGGTCGTCCAGCGGCGCTGCCCGCACCTCAAGGCTGACCTGAGCAAGTTCGGCCAGATCGAGGACGGCGTGCTCACCTGCCAGATGCACGGCTGGAAGTGGCGCCTCGACGACGGCAAGTGCCTCACGTCGGTGGGTCACCCGATCCGGTCCGCCCCCGAAGGCGCCGAGCCCATTCCGCCGCCGCGGACTAACCCCACTGTTCGGGATTAGGACCACGCCGCGCCGGCGTGTCCCGGCCCCAACCGCTAACAGCCCGAAGCATCAGTGCGGATCCCGTCGTAATTGCGGCATCAGCCTGCTCACCGCGTACGGCGCTCCGTGGGCGTCCGCGAAAACTAGCGCTGGTACGCCGCGGCGCTGAGGTTGCCGGCGACGGGGCCGGCCGCGGCGGCGACAGCCCGGACCATCCGCAACTGGGCCCTGCTCCACGGACGCTCGTCGGCACGGGCACACTCCAGTAGCCCCACGGTGCGTCCGGCGCTGACGAGCGGGAGCAGCAGCAGCGACGCGGATCCGGCGGAGGCGAGCAGGCGGCGGTCGCCGTCCGGCCCGCCGGTGCTTGCCAGCAGGTAGCCGGTGATCCGCTCGGCCAGCACGAGCCGTGCGGTGGGGGAGTCCGGCTGGGTGCCGTCGAGGTGCACGAGCCGGGCTCGCTCGCACCCGAGCAGGCGGGCGGACTCGGCGATCCGGGCGGACGCTTCGGCGAGGTCCGTGGCGGCGGCGAGCGCGTCGAGGAGTGCCACGATGTCCAGTGGCCGGTTGGTGCCGTTCCCACCGCCGTGCAGTCCGCCGGCTCGGGCGGCGTCGCAGGCGGCCAGGGCGGCGGGGTTCGCGGCGAAGAACTGGCCGGCCGGTCGCCCGACGATCCAGCCCTGGGCGAGCGTGACGTCGAGGTCGGCGACCACCGCGAGATCGTCGACGGTCTCGATGCCCTCCGCGCACACGCGGGCGCCAGTGCGGCGCGCGTAGTGCACGATGGCCTCCAGCAGCGCGACCTTGGCCGGCTCCGCGCTGGCTCCGGCGGCGATCGCGCGGTCGATCTTGAGCACGTCCGGGCGGATCCTCATGACGCGCTTGAGGCCGGCGTACCCCTCGCCGACGTCGTCGACCGCGATGTGGGCGCCGCGGTGGCGGAGCCGGTCGAGCGAGGCGATCAGGGCGGTCGGGTCGTCGGCCAGTTCGTGTTCGGTGACCTCGAACTGGAGGCCGGTGAGGTCGAGCGGCAGCACGCTGTTGAAGGCCGCCGTCTCCAGCACGGACGGGCTCACGTTGACCGAGAGCATGGTGCCGGCCGGACGGGCGGCGCCCAGCTCGAGGGCGGCCGTGATCGCGCGGGCTTCCAGCGCCGGACCGAGGCCGCCCCGATGCGCAGCGGCGAACCAGTCCTGCGGCTCGGCCGCTGGCGCGTGCGGGAACCGGGCCAGCGCCTCGTACCCGGTGACCGCGCCGGCGGTCAGATCCAGGATCGGTTGCGCGACTATCTCCGGCGCGCCGTGGCGCAGGAGTCGTCGGACGTCGGATGCGGTGGGCCCACCACCACTCAGCGCCAGGCGGCGCGAGGCTCGACCGATCAAGCGCCGACTCCGTACTGGTCGCACTGTGCCCATTCGGGTGAAACTCACCAGCGCAGCCCCTCTCGCGTGCGGATCTGGTGGACCCCGGCCGGACCTTACTGCGATGATGCCCGATGCGACGACCCCGCCGCGTCAGGAGATCGTCTGAACTCTCTCGTCGATACCGACAGTAGGCATACTCAGCCGGAGAGCAATCTCGCGGAGTTCCGCTTCGAAGAACGGCTCGGCGTTGTCGAGGGCGAACCGGAGGTGGTTGAAGACCTCCAGACTCACGAGGCCGTATAGCCGCGTCCAGCAGCTCAACACGGTGTAGGTGGCGCCGATCGGCAAGGTGCCGCCGACGAGCCGCCGGTACGCGGTGAGCTGGCTGACCAGATCGGGGTCGAGCGCGCCGGGGTCGGGAGCGGTGAAGTTGCGCTGCTGCCACACCTGGGCGAACAGGTCGAAGAAGATGCCGCCGAAGCGGGCGCCGCCGGCCTGCGCGGCCGAGAGCAGGTCGCCGCCCTCGCCGGGCATGGGCGTGCCGAAGAGCAGCCCGAACTCGGCGCGGTGCCCGACGGACCAGGCCCGGAAGGTGCGGCACACCGCGATCAGGCGCCCGTCCGCGTCGCCGGCGGGGAGCAGGTCGCGGGCGTCCTCCATCGCGGTGCAGACCTCGCCGAAGAGGTCCCCGACGAGCGATCGGACGAGGTGGTCGAAGCTGGGGAAGTAGCGGTACAGCGCCGGCGCCGTCATGCCCATCTCGCGGGCGATGGCCCGGAGCGAGACGGCGGTGGCCCCTTCGGTGACGAGCTGCCGGCGCGCGACATCCTTGATTTCCTGAACCGTTGCGGCGCGCACGCGCTCCCTGCGGTTGACCATCACTGTCACCGTCTTGACCCCCTAGGCGTGAGTGAGAACCTCCGACGGCGACAGCTCGCTGTGAGGCCCTCCCCAGAGCCGTTCACCGTTCTTACCTACGACAACGACGCCAAGCGGGTTTGGTAACCGTGCGAACACGAATGGTTCTAAACTGCTCACTCGGAGTGCTGGCGGAGCGCGGTCGGCCAGGGGTTTTCGGCGTAGGTGACGGATGGGCGAGAATGGATTTCATGACCTCCCGTGAGGTGGTGCTCCTCGGCGCCACCGGCTCCATCGGCACCCAGGCGCTCGACGTGATCCGGCGCAATCCGGGCCGGTTCCGGGTGGTCGCCCTGGCCGGGGGCGGCGGCAACGTGGCGCTGCTGGCCGCGCAGGCGCTGGAGTTCGGGGTCGAGGCCGTCGCCGTGGCCCGGGCCAGCGCGGCGCAGGATCTCCAGCTCGCCTTCTACGCCGAGGCGTCCAAGCGGGGCTACAGCGCGGGGGATTTCGCAGTACCGAAGATCCTCGCGGGGCCGCGTGCTGCCACCGAGCTGGCCGCGTGGCCGTGCGCCGACCCGGACGCGCTGGTACTCAACGGCATCACCGGTTCGATCGGGTTGGCCCCCACGCTGGCCGCCCTCCGCGCCGGGCGGACGCTCGCGCTGGCCAACAAGGAGTCGCTGGTGGCCGGCGGGCCGCTGGTCCACGCGGTCGCCAAGCCGGGCCAGCTCGTGCCGGTCGACTCCGAGCACAGCGCGCTGGCGCAGTGCCTGCGCGGCGGCCGCGCCGAGGAGGTACGCCGGCTGGTGCTCACCGCCAGTGGCGGCCCGTTCCGCGGCCGGACCCGCGCGGATCTCGCCGAGGTCACGCCGGCGCAGGCGCTGGCCCACCCGACCTGGGACATGGGGCCGGTCGTCTCGATCAACTCGGCCACGCTGATGAACAAGGCGCTCGAGGTGATCGAGGCTCACGAGCTGTTCGGCACCCCGTACGGGAGCATCGACGTGGTCGTCCACCCGCAGTCCATCGTGCACTCGATGGTGGAGTTCACGGACGGCTCGACGCTTGCCCAGGCCAGCCCGCCCGACATGCGGCTGCCGATCGCGCTGGCGCTCGGCTGGCCCGATCGGGTGCCCGACGCCGCGCCGGCCCTCGACTGGACGTCCGCGCAGAGCTGGGAGTTCCAGCCGCTGGACGACGACGCGTTCCCGGCAGTACGGCTCGCCCGGCAGGTCGGTGCCGCCGGCCGCTGCCTCCCAGCTGTCTTCAACGCAGCGAACGAGGAGTGCGTGGCCGCTTTCCTCGACGGCAGGTTGCCGTTCTCGGGCATCGTGGACACCGTGGCCGCCGTCGTCGAGGCAGCGGCCGCCGCCGATCACTTCGACGAGCCAGGTAGCGTCGAGGATGTGCTCGCGGCTGAGCAGTGGGCTCGGGACCGCGCGCACGCACTGGCCTTCGGGCAGAACCGGCCGACGGCCGTGGAGAGGACTGGGAACTGAGGATGGCGTACACGCTGGGGATCGTGCTTTTCGCGTTCGGGATCCTCCTCTCCGTCTGCTTGCACGAAGCGGGCCACATGGGCACAGCCAAGGCCTTCGGGATGAAGGTCACCAAGTACTTCGCCGGCTTCGGCCCCACCCTGTGGTCGTTCCGGCGCGGCGAGACGGAGTACGGCCTCAAGGCCATCCCGGCCGGCGGCTTCGTGAAGATCGTCGGGATGACCCCGCTCGACGACGACATCGATCCAGGCGACGAGCCACGGGCGTTCTGGCGTAAGCCGCTGTGGCAGCGCACGGTGGTGCTGGCGGCCGGTTCGATCACCCACTTCATCCTCGGGTTCGCGCTGCTGTGGGTCACCGCGTTCGCGGTCGGTGTGCCGAACACCAAGGACTCCCCGGGTGCCCGCGCCGAGATCGGCCAGGTGTTCCCGTGCGTGGTCGTCGAGTACGACACCGAGAAGCTGCAGCAGCGCGACTGCGCGGCCGGCGACCCGCGCTCGCCGGCCGCGGCCGCCGGGCTCCGTGAGGGTGACATCGTCACCAAGGTCGACGGGAAGCCGGTCAGCCAGTGGCAGGCGCTTGTGGACAAGGTGCGCGACGCAGGGCAGAGCACGGTCACCCTCACCTACCGCCGTGACGGTACCGAGCGCACGGCCAAGGTCGACCTGATCCAGAGCGAGCGGCCAAAGTTCGACGAGAAGAAGAACCGCTACCTGATCAACCCGGAGACCGGAAAGGTCAAGCCGGAGGATCTGGAGAAGGTGGGCACGATGGGCGTGGCCGCCCAGCCCGAGATCACCTTCGGCCCCGTCGAGAGCGTCGGCATCGCCGGCCAGTACACCGGCATGGTCTTCACCGGCACGTTCACCGCGATCAAGAAGTTCCCCGAGAAGGTGCCGAAGCTCTTCGACGCGCTCGCGGGAGAGAAGCGGGACGCCGAGACCCCGATCAGCGTCGTCGGCGCCAGCCGGCTCGGCGGCGAGGCGGCGGAGGCCGGCATATGGCCGTTCTTCTTCTTCATGCTCGCGAGCCTCAACGTCTTCATCGGCATCTTCAACCTGATCCCGCTGCTGCCGCTCGACGGCGGGCACATCGCGATCGCGTGGTTCGAGAAGGTCCGCTCGTGGATCGCCGCCAAGCGCGGCCGCCCCGACCCTGGCCGCGTCGACTACACCAAGCTCATGCCGATCACGTACGCCGTGATCCTGGTCTTCGGCGGCATCTCGCTGCTGACGATCGTCACCGATATCGTGAACCCGATCTCCATCCTCACGCCGTGATGCTGAAGGCCCTGTGAATTGAAGGACGCCGTGACCGCCATCTCCCTGGGTATGCCCGCCCTGCCCGCGCCGAAGCTCGCGCAGCGCCGCAAGACCCGCCAGATCATGGTGGGTGGCGTGCCCGTCGGTGGTGACGCTCCGGTGTCGGTGCAGTCGATGACGACCACCAAGACCGCCGACGTCAACGGGACGTTGCAGCAGATCGCGGAGTTGACCGCTGCCGGCTGTCAGATCGTGCGGGTGGCGGTGCCGGACACCGACGACGTGGAGGCGTTGCCGGCGATCGCGCGGAAGTCGCAGATTCCCGTGATCGCGGATATTCATTTCCAGCCGCGATATGTGTTCGCGGCGATCGACGCCGGCTGCGCGGCGGTGCGGGTGAATCCGGGCAACATCAAGAAGTTCGATGACAAGGTGGGCGAGATCGCGAAGGCCGCCGCGGACGCGGGGGTCCCCATCCGGATCGGTGTGAACGCCGGCAGCCTGGATAAGCGCCTGTTGGAGAAGTACGGGCGGGCGACGCCGGAGGCGCTGGTCGAGTCGGCGTTGTGGGAGTGTTCGCTGTTTGAGGAGCACGGGTTCTCCGACATCAAGATTTCGGTCAAGCACAACGATCCGGTGGTGATGGTCAACGCCTACCGGCTGTTGGCGGCGCGCTGTGACTACCCGTTGCACCTCGGGGTCACCGAGGCCGGGCCGGCGTTTCAGGGCACGATCAAGTCGGCGGTCGCGTTCGGGGCGCTGTTGGCGGAGGGGATCGGCGACACCATTCGCGTGTCCCTGTCCGCTCCGCCGGTGGAGGAGGTGAAGGTCGGCAACCAGATCCTCGAATCCCTTGGGTTGCGCGAGCGGGGCCTGGAGATCGTGTCGTGCCCGTCATGTGGGCGGGCGCAGGTGGATGTGTACACCCTGGCCGAGGAGGTCTCAGCAGGCCTGGAGGGCCTTCCGGTGCCGCTGCGGGTCGCGGTGATGGGCTGTGTGGTGAACGGGCCGGGGGAGGCGCGGGAGGCCGACCTGGGAGTGGCGTCCGGGAACGGTAAGGGGCAGATCTTCGTCAAGGGCGAGGTGATCAAGACCGTCCCGGAGTCCCAGATCGTGGAGACCCTGATCTTCGAGGCGCTGCGCCTGGCGGAGGAGATGGGCGCGGACCTGCCGGAGGAGCTGCGCGGCCAGGCCCCCACTGTCGAAGTCCACTAACCGGCGCCCAGCAAGCCCGCCGACATGCCGGACGTAGCGGCGCGCGGAGAATCCCACACGTCAAGGGTCCTTCGGCGCGTTTCGTCTGGCAGTCTTGTTGGCATGGGCCGGGGTGCGCGGTGCTGACCACGCGAGCTGTCCGCGTGCTCCGGGATGCCGACCGCACGCAGGTTGACGCCGTCCTCGACCACGAGCCGGTCGCCGCCACGTTCGTCGCCGCGCGGGTCGCCACGGGCGGGGTGTCGCGGTGGCGCCTCGGCGCTCACTTGTGGGGGTACGCGCCCGAAGGCCGGCTGGAGTCGGTCTGCTACTCCGGCGCCAACCTGGTGCCCGTCTCAGCCAGCCCGGCCGCCGTCCGCGCGTACGCTGCGATGGCTCGTGAGCAGGGCCGGGTCTGCTCGTCGATTCTTGGCCCCGCCGATGCCGTGCTCGATCTGTGGGCCGATCTCGAACCCGACTGGGGCAAGGCTCGAGAAGTCCGTGCCCGGCAGCCGCTGCTCGCCACCGCTACGCCTGGCGACGTCGCCCCCGACCCCACCGTGCGGCGCGCCCGCATGGCGGATTTCGACGGCGTGCTGCCGGCCTGCGTCGCGATGTACACCGAGGAGGTCGGCGTCTCGCCGCTCGGCTGGGACGGCGGGGCCACCTACCGGGCGCGCGTCGCGGAGTTGATCCGGGCCGGCCGTTCGTACCTGCGGGTCGACGACGGCCAGGTGGTGTTCAAGGCGGAGCTGGGCGCGGTGAGCCGGCATGCCTGCCAGGTGCAGGGTGTCTGGGTGCATCCGCACTGGCGCGGGCGGGGGATCGCCACGGCATGCGTGGCCGCGGTCGTCGCCGACGCGCTCCGTACGGTCGCCCCGATCGTCAGCCTCTACGTCAACGACTACAATACGGCCGCCCGCCGCGTGTACGCCCGCTGCGGGTTCGAGCAGGTCGGCACGTTCGCCACGGTCCTGTTCTAGCCGCCGCGGCTAGTCCCGCCGTAGGCCGCGGATGATCAGCGCCAGCCCGCGGTCGTACCGCTCGTCGAACCCGACGAACAGCTCCTCACCGGCGGCGTGCGCGAGCGGCAGCTTCTCGGCGTCGAGCCGTTCGGCGCGCCGGTCGAGGTCGTACCGCTCGTCGCGCTCACCCGGCCGCGGGTGCACGGCCTGCTCCTCGATGGCGAACCCGACGGTGTAGCAGTAGATCGTCATCCAGGCGCTGGTCGCCTCAGCAAGGGTGAAGCCGGCGTCGGTGGCCCGGCGCAGCGCCCGCTCCATCGGCTCGTACAGATCGGTGTCGGCGAGGTAGGTGCCGCTGAACACCTTGGCGCCGTCGCGGTAGCTGAGCAGCATCCGGCGTAGGCCGCGACCATAGCTGGCCGCCCACTCCTCCCAGGTGGCGTCCTCGTCCGGCACGAACTCGCGGACCGCGTCGGCCAGAACGGCGGCGGCCATGACGTCGAGCAGCTCCTGCTTGTTCTTGAAGTGCCAGTACAGCGCGGGAGGCTGGACGCCCAGTTCGGTAGCGATCTTGCGCACGGTGAGCCCGTCGAGCCCGACCTCGTTCAGCACGCGCAGGGCGGTGCGGACGACGGTCTCGCGGTCCAGCGCCAACGGGCCTCCCTGTTCCGGAGGTTGACAGCTTAACAGCGTTCGAGGCATCCTTAACGCCGTTAAATTTAACGTCGTTAAGGAGTGATCTTCGTGGACGTTCTGATCGCCGGAGCGGGCCCCACCGGGCTGGTGCTCGCCGCTGAACTCGTCCGTCGGGGCGTGTCATGCCGGATCGTGGACAAGGCGCCGGCGCACTTCGCCGGCTCCCGTGGGAAGGGGCTCCAGCCGCGTACGCAGGAGGCCTTCGACGACCTCGACGTGCTCGACGCGCTGCGCGCCGCCGGTGCGCCGTACCCGTCGCTGCGGCTGTACGACGGCGCCACCGGGCACGCCGACCGGCCGATGTTCGAGCACCGGGAGCCGACGCCGGACGTGCCGTACCCGAACCTCCTCATGGTCCCGCAGTGGCGTACGGAGGAGATCCTGCGCGAGCGGCTCGCCGCGCTGGGCGCGACGGTGGAGCTAGGTACAGCGCTGACCGGGTTCGCGCAGGACGGTGACGGCGTGACGGCGACGCTCACGACCTCCACCGGCGTCGAGACGGTGCGCGCCGGTTATCTCGTCGGTGCTGACGGCGGGCGCAGCACCGTACGGAAGGCGCTCGGGGTGGGCTTCCACGGCGAGACGCTGGAGAGCCACCGCGCGCTGATCGGTGACGTTGCGGTGGACGGGCTGAGCCGCGAGGTGTGGCACGTCTGGCCACAGGCGTCGGGTGGGATGGTGTCGTTCTGCCCGATGCCGGGAACGGACGCGTTCCAGTTCACCGTCCAGCTCGGTCCCGACGACGACCCGGAGCTGACGCTGGCGGCCCTGCGGCGGCTCGTGGCCGAACGCACCGGGCGGGTGGACCTGACACTGCGTGACCTGACGTTCGCCGCGCCGTACCGGGTCAACGTCCGCATGGTGGACCGGTACCGGGTCGGGCGGGCGTTCCTGGCCGGCGACGCGGCGCACGTGCACTCGCCGGCGGGTGGCCAGGGCCTCAACACCGGGGTCCAGGACGCCTACAACCTTGGCTGGAAGCTGGCTCAGGTGCTGGCAGGGGCGCCGGAGACGCTGCTGGACACGTACGAGGAGGAGCGGTTGCCGGCCGCCGCCGAGGTGCTAGGGCTCAGTTCGGTGCTGCACACGCGGGGCATCACCGGCCGGCGCGCCGCCGAGACCGACCAACTCGGCCTGAACTACCGCGGCGCCGCGCTGGCGGTCGAGGAACGGACCGCACCGGCCGGCGTGGTCGCCGGGGACCGGGCGCCCGACGCGCCGTGCGAGGGCGCGTACGTCCGGCTGTTCGACGCGTTCCGGGGCCCGCACGCCACGCTGCTCGCATTCGGCGCGCGGCACGCCGGCCTGGTGGACGCGGTGAACGGGCGCCACGGCGACCTGGTCCGCGCCCACGCCGTCGTCGGGACCGGTGTCGCGGGCCCGTGCCTGGTGGACGCCGCCGGGCACGTGCGCGCGGGTTACGGCGTCGAGCCGGGCACGCTAGTACTGGTCCGCCCGGACGGCTACATCGGTCTCGTCACCGGCCGCGGCGAAGCGGGCGTCCACGAGTATCTGGACCGGATCGCCGGTCGCGTCACGGCAGGTTGAGTCTCAGCCGGTCGGCGGGAGCCTCATCGCCGCCGGCCCCCCGGGCGGCGATCGTCGCCGGTGTGGTGGTGCTGCTGGTGGCCGCGGTGCTGGCGTGGTTCTCGCCACTACGCCGCCTTGCTCGATCCATGTGACGGGCGGGGAAGCGTCGCCTACGCTAGCCGGCATGCCCGTCCGAACCGAACTCGTTCCCGGCACGCTCTCGCCCCGGCGGGAGGTGCCGGCGTCCATCGCGCGCCCGGAGTACGTCGGCAAGCTCGCGCCGGCCCCGTTCACCGGCTCCGAGGTCAAGACGCCGGACGTGATCGAGCGGATGCGCGTCGCCGGCCGGATCGCGGCACAGGCGCTGGAAGAGGTCGGCCGGCACGTGGCGCCCGGCGTCACCACCGACGAGCTCGACCGGATCGGCCACCAGTTCGTCCTCGACCACGGCGCCTACCCGTCGACGCTCGGCTACCGCGGCTTCCCGAAGTCGCTGTGCACGTCGCTCAACGAGGTCATCTGCCACGGCATCCCGGACTCGACGGTCGTGCAGGACGGCGACATCGTCAACATCGACATCACCGCGTACATCGGCGGGGTACACGGCGACACGAACGCCACGTTCCTCGCTGGCGACGTCGAGGAAGAGGCTCGGCTGCTGGTCGAACGTACCCGCGAGGCCACCCGCCGGGCGATCAACGCGGTCGTGCCGGGGCGCCAGCTCAACGTCGTCGGGCGGATCATCGAGTCGTACGCGAAGCGCTTCGGCTACGGTGTCGTCCGCGACTTCACTGGCCACGGCATCGGCGAGACGTTCCACAGTGGCCTGTACGTGCCCCACTACGACCAGCCCGAACTGGACGTGGTGCTGGAGCCGGGGATGACGTTCACGATCGAGCCGATGATCACGCTCGGCACGCACGACTGGGACATGTGGGAGGACGGCTGGACGGTGGTCACCAAGGACCGCCGCTGGACCGCCCAGTTCGAGCACACGATCCTCGTCACCGACGACGGGCACGAGATCCTCACCCTGCCGTAGCGGTGACGTCACGCGTCCGCGCGGGTGCGGAACGCACGGCGGTACGCCGACGGCGAGGTCCGCATCGCCCGGGTGAAGTGGTGCCGAAATGTCACGGGGGAGTCGAACCCGACGGCGGCCGACACCTCCTCCACCGGCAGACCGCCGTCCTCCAGCAGCGGCAGGCTGGCGGCGATGCGCTGGTCAGTGAGCCACCGGATCGGCGTCGTGCCGGTCTGGCGGGCGAACCGGCGGAGGTAGGTGCGCGGCGCCAGGTGCGCCACCCGCGCCAGCCCGGCGAGGCTGATCGGGCGCGCGAGGTGCGCCAGCGCCCACGCCATGCTGCGCCCGATCGGATCGTCCCCGTCGCCGCTGGCCACGGGCGCCTCGATGAACTGCGCCTGGCCGCCGTCGCGGTGTGGCGCGATCACGAGTCGGCGGGCGACGGCGTTGGCGATCGCGGCGCCGTGGTCGGCCCGGACGAGGTGCAGGCAGAGGTCCAGCCCGGCGGCACTGCCAGCGCTGGTGAGGACCGTGCCGCCGTCGACGTAGAGGACGTCGGGGTTGACCCGGACCGCCGGGTAGCGGCGCTGCAGCAGCGGCGCGTACTGCCAGTGCGTGGTCGCCTCCCGGCCGTCGAGCAGGCCGGCTGCGGCCAGGGCGAACGCCCCGGAGCAGATCGAGACGATCCGCGCGCCGCGCTCGTGAGCCCGGCGCAGCGCGGCGACCAGGGCAGGGGAGACCTCGCCGTACACGTCCGGGACACCCGGCACGATCACGGTGCCGGCTGAGGCGAAGCTGTCCAGGTCATGCGGCGTCGCGAGGGTGAGGCCGCCGACGGCCCGGATCGGGCGGCTGGGATCGGCGCAGACCCGTAGCTCGTACCAGGGCACGGCCAACTCGGGCCGCGGCAGGCCGAAGACCTCTACGACGATGCCGAGTTCGAACGGTGCCATGCCGTCGAACGCGAGCACGGAGACCGTCCTAGAAGGCATGGCGGGATCTTAGCGATTAGGGGCGTGAGCGCCACTGTGTTCCCGTCGACGCCGGCTCGAAACTGAAGGCCCGACGAGTGCGAGGAGCATTGATGACGACCGTCCTGCCCGCCCTGTCCCCGGTCACGGCCGTGCCCGCTGCCAGCCCGGCCGCCGCCCACGCCCACTTCGCCGGGCGGCTGTCCGTGGAGACCGACCCCGCCGACGTCGCCGCGGCGCGCGCCACGGGCACCGTCGACTTCGTCCTCGTGGACGTGCGGGCTGCCGGCGCGTACCGCAAGGCGCACCTGCCGGGCGCGATCAGCCTGCCGGTCGCCGAGATCACGGCCGAGACCGTGGCCGCGCTGCCGCCCGGGCTGCTCGTCACCTACTGCTGGGGGCCGGCGTGCAACGGCGCCACCCGCGGCGCCGCCCGGATCGCGGCGGTCGGCCGGGAGGTGAAGGAGATGATCGGCGGGTTCGAGTACTGGATCCGGGAGGGCCAGCCCACCGAGGGTCGGCGGCCGGTCGATCCGGCCACGGCGACCCCGGCGCAGCTCGGCCTCGTCCGCTGAGGGAATTCGTTTGCCCGGGTGGTGCCGACCCGCCACTGTTGCCGCGTGGACAACCAACCTGCCCGGCGTGTGCGCGCGATCGTGTCCGTCGGCGGGGAGGTACTCGGCGCGCTGCCCGCGTTCCCGGTCGAGAGCCCCTGGTGGGCCGACGTCGAACCGGTGGCGCGCTATCTCGACGCGCTGCTGGGCGTCCGTACCGACGTCCTCCGGATCGCCGGCGTCGTCGGCGGGCAGTCGCCGCGCGGCGGCGAGGTCACCTACCTCGTCGAGGCGGCAGAACCACCCCGTGCGGATCTCACCTGGGAGCCGGTCGAGCAGACCGGGGACCACCCGCTGCGGGCGCCGTACGCCGAGCCGGGCGGGCCACGGGCGATCCTCGACTGGGCGGACGAGGCGCTGGCCGCCTACGGGCGCCCGCGGGTTGGACCTCCCGTACAGGTCAAGACGTGGAACCTGTCCTGCGTCTACGAGCTGCCCACGGCCGGCGGCCCGGTGTGGAGCAAGACGACCCGGACGTTCGAGTCGCCCGAGCCGGTTGCCATCGCCCTGGTCGGCGCGCACGATCCGTTGCTCGTGCCGACGGTACTGGCCGCCGACGCCATCGCCGGCCGGATGCTGCTCGACCACATCCCCGGCGAGGACTGCTGGGACGCCGACGAGGCGACCATCGGGGTCGCCATCCGCCGGTGGGTGGCGGTCCAGGCGGCGCTCGCCGGAACGCTCGGCGACGACCTGCCGGACCGGCGGCGGACCACGATGCCGGCGCGACTCGACCGGTTGCCCGCCGCCGCGGCCGACCTCACCGCCGAGGAACGTGACGCGCTGGACGAGCTACTGGCGGACCTGCCCGCGCTGTCCGCTGCGGTTGCGGCAACCGGTCTGCCCGAGACGCTCGTCCACGGTGACTTCCACCCCGGCAACTGGCGATCGGACGGCAGCGGCGCGACGTTCGTCGACTGGTCGGACTGGAGCCGCGGCCACCCCGCCACCGACGTGCTCAGGCTGGCCGCGTACCTGCCTCCGGAGCGGTGGCGTGTCGCCGTGCGCGCCTGGGTCGACGCGTGGACCGCCGTCCTGCCCGGCGCCAACCCGGCAGCTGCGATCCCGCTGCTCACGCCGCTGGACCATCTCCAGGCGGCGCTCACCTACCAGGGCTTCCTCGACCACATCGAGCCGGACGAGTACCGGTATCACCTCAGCGATCCCGCGGAGCAGCTCCGCCTCGCGCTCGCCACGCACCAGGAGTTGGTTACGGCGTAGGGGCGGGCACCAGCACGTCCACCCGCCGTGGGCCGGACTGCTCGGCGGCGATGCCGGCCTTCCCGGCGATCCGCAGCAACGAACGCAGGTCGGCCGGTGCGCCCCGTGACGACAGCAGCGCCCGTACCAGCACGCCCTTGTGGTGCTTGTTGAAGTGGCTGACGATCGTGCGCGTCCCGTCCGGCAGTACCGACAGCACGCGTACGGTCACCGCGGCAGGCACGGGCGCCAGTGCCACGTACGTCGACGAGCGCAGGTCGAGGATGAGCCCGTCGATTCCGGCCAGTGCCGGGCCGAGGTGCGGCCGCCACAGCGGCGGCAGGGAGCCGGTGTCGGGGAGCACCGAGCCGCCCGACAGCCGGTACGCCGGGACCGGGTCGCCGCCGCGCACCACGCCGAACAGGGCCGAGGCGACGAAGACGCTCTCGTGCGCCTTGCGCCGGGCGGCGCGGGTGAGCGACTGGTAGTCCAGGGCGTCGTAGAGCACGCCGGTGTAGCGGCGCAGCGCGGGCAGGGTCGGGCTGGTCCAGACGTCGGCGTTCAGCGCGATCTGGTCGTCCTGGCGCTCCGACAGGCCGAGCGCGGCGCGGGAGGCGGGCAGGTCGGCGGCGAGGGTGCTCACCGCGTCCAGGAGCTGCTTGCGGACGGCGCCCAGCTCGTCGTCGAACGCCAGCGCGTCGAGGCGCAACGGCGGGCCGTCACCGCCGGTCGACTTCGTCTCCGAGGGCGGAAGCAGGATGGCGAAGGGCGACGCGGTCACGGCAATAGCCTGGCACAGCGTGCCCCCGGATCCGATCCGCGGTCCAATGTCCGCATGACCGTGAACGAGGAGCCCGAGCATCCGGACCACAGCCATGCCGATGTGTCGGGCGGGTGGCTGCGTGCGGCCGTCTTCGGTGCCATGGACGGTCTCGTCACGAACATCGCGCTCATCGCGGGCGTCGGCGGCGGTAAGGCCGAGCCAGACGTCATCGTGCTGACCGGAACGGCCGGGTTGGTGGCCGGCGCGATCTCCATGGCGATCGGCGAGTTCACGTCGGTCCAGACCCAGAACGAGCAGGTCGCCGCGGAGGTCGAGAAGGAACGCCTGGAGCTGCAGCGGCATCCGCGTGCCGAGCGGCGCGAGCTGGTCGAGATGCTGCACGCACGTGGGCTGTCGGCCGAGCTCGCCGAGGAGGTCGCCCGGGAGGTTTCGGCCGATCCCGAGCTGGCGCTGCGCGTGCACACCCAGCAGGAACTCGGCGTCGTCGTCGACGAGCTGCCGTCGCCGTGGGTC
>Ga0210378_10000966_pt1 | contig 15141 bp, 13 predicted proteins | sample PLM1_60_b1redo_FD_155465 | JGI IMG/M metagenome (GOLD analysis project Ga0210378, IMG submission 155465) | Groundwater sediment microbial communities from an aquifer in East River, Colorado, USA - PLM1_60_b1 redo | ecosystem: Environmental > Terrestrial > Soil > Riparian zone | place: USA: East...
CGGCCGGCCGGGCGTAGAACTCCTTCGGGACCCGGTAGGCCAGGTCCACCGCGGTCTGGGTGGCCTCGTCCTCGTCCAGCCGGTGCTCGGTGACCAGCCGGGCGAGCGCTCCCGCGTCGATGCGGCGGGCCAGGTCGTGCCGGGCCGGGATGGAGGCGAACGCGCGGGTGTCGTCGACGAACCCGGTGGTGTTGTAGAAGCCGGCCGTGTCGGTGGTCAGCTCGCGGAACCGGCGCATGCCGTCCGGGCTGTCCAGGAACCACCACGGTGCGCCGAGCCGCACCGCCGGGTAGACGCCGGCGATCGGCGCCAGCTCCCACGCGTACGTGCTCTCGTCCACTGTGAACAACACGAGCCGGAAGCCTGGCTGGGAGCCGAACGCCTCCAGCAGAGGCCGCAGGCTCCGGGTGAACTCCGCCGCGACCGGAATGTCGAAGCCATGGTCCGGTCCGAATGCGACGTACACGGCCTTGTCGTAGTCGCGCAGCACCCCCGGATGCAGCTGCATGACCAGGCCGTCCGCACAGGACATCTCGGCCATCGCGTAGAGCATGTGCGCGGCGAACGCGGCCGCCTCCGCCCGGTCCGCCCGACCCCGCCGGGCTCGGTCGTACAGGCCGGCCGCCGCCGGGTCGCCCAGCGGGGTGGTATCGGCGGCGAAATGCCCGTGGTCGGTGGCCAGCGCCCCGGCCTCGACGAAGTCCTGCCGCCGGCGCCGCAGCGCCGCCAGGAAGCCCGGGTAGCTGCCGGTGTCGATGCCGGTCAGCTCGGCCAGCCGGTCGACCTCGCCCGCCCAGCCCGGGCGGTCCGGCTGCACCAGCGCGTCCGGGCGGAAGGTCGGGATCACCCGGCCGTCCAGGCCGTCCGTGACCAGCCGGCGGTGGTGTTCCAGGGTGGCGGTGGCGCCGTCGGTGGTGGCGCGCAGCTCGATGTTGAACCGGTCCAGCAGCGCGCGGGGCCGAAGCTGCGGGCTGCCCAGCCGCTCGCTGATCGCGTCGTACAGCAGGTCGGCGGTCTCCACCGAGGGGTGCACGGTGACGCCGAGCACCTCGGCCAGCTCGTGCTCCAGCCAGTACCGGCTCGCGCCGGTGCCGAGCTATGCTGGGCCGCCCGCGCGGTCGCCGGCTGGATGGTCTACGTCGGCCTCCGGCGCGATCGCCGCGGCCGGCCGCTACCGCTGGAGGACCCGCTGGCGGCCACGCTGACCGCCGTCACTGACCCCGCCCGCACGCCGGCCGCACTGGTCGACGCCCTGCTCGGGATCCGCGAGATCTTCACCGAGGAGCTTGCCGGCTCCGCAGCGTTCCGGGAACTCCTGGTAGCCCACGTCGAGGAGTTGCTGTCCTGGGCGGGCACCGGCTAGGCCGGCCCACCGACACCGCGGCCACACCGAGCGGGCCCGCGGGCTGAGGCCGCGGTGGGCCGGACGGCCGCCCACCCGGGGCGAGGCGCCCGAAGCAGCAAGGTTCCCCGCTTGGGCCGCAACGGAAGACCGAATCTCGTCGCCCATCCCCCGCCCGCGTCGCCGGCGTCCCCGGCTGGCATGGGCCCGATCTCCGGTCTCGACGGTCGCCCACCTCCTGCGCAGCATGTTGACGCCTCGCCCCGGCTGGTCACAGCCAATCGCGGCAGTACTCGTCCGACCATCCCCGGGTTCCGGGATGGTGCGCCCCCGCCGGCGACGGAAGTCTTCGCGACCGTCGGTAGGCAGGCGGCCCTGAATCGGCATACCGGCGGTCGACCGGCCGGACCTAGGATCCACGGTGCGAGGGTGGTGCGAAACGAACTCGGGTAGGGCGGCGGTGGTGCTGGACTCGGGCGCGACGGTGGCGGCGTGCGTCAGCACGCCGTCCGGGCAGTTGATCGGGATCCCGGAGGGGAGCCGGCTGGTGTTCGGCCGAGGACCGGACGCGGATCTCATGATCTCGGCCGGCCGGGGGCTTTCCCGGCGAGCCGGTCTCATCAGCGCGCTCAACGGCGGCGCCTGGGTGGCAAACATCAGCTGCACCCATGCGCTCTACACGGTGAGCGACGGTTGTCGTATTCGACTACCCCGCATGGAGGAACGGGGCGAGCCATGCGGCGGATGGTTCGTCCGCGCCGGGACGGTGTTGGTGGGTTCACGGGCCATGTTGGACGAGGGCCAGTCACTGCGGGTGGTCGTGGCCGGTCCGGTCACCGCTCTGCTCGACGCCGGAGCGGACCGGACCCCGGTCCGGCCCGACGCCGAGTCCACCCTGCTCCCGCTGTACCTCGACCCCAAGACGAAGCTGTTCCTGGTAGCCCTGATGTGGTGCCGGCCGTGGCTGACCGACCCCAGCCGCACGACGCCGCTGCCACGCATACCGGAGATCGCCCGAGCCGCCCTCGAGGTCACCGACGCCTACTACGAGCTCGAGCGTTTCGACCGCGACCCGACGTATCGCGACCGCCTCTCCGCCCGGGTCGGCGAGCACGCCAAGGTGCTCCGGCACAAGATCGCCGAACGTGGCCTGGTGCGTTCGGGCATCCGGCTTTCCGACGAGGTGGTGGTGGAGGTGCTCATCGAGCACGCCATCATCACCACCGCCGACCTGGCCCGGCTCAGCGATCCCGCCTGGTGCTCCCGCCAGGAGGACCTGTGGTGGACCCGGCGCCCGTAGGGGTGGCTGGTGGACCCGGCGCCTGGACCCGGCGCCCCTAACGACCGACGCTGAAGGTGGCCTGGGCGTTCCGACCGCCGGACGCGCTTGCCAGCACCGTGTAGCTCCCCAGTGGTGTCTGCCCGGGGAAGAACTCGTGCTGCTGGTTGATCGCGTAGTTGAACGTTCCCACCAGGTCGACGACCGGTAGGACCGGCGACGCCGGGCGGCCGTCGAGGCGCACCGTGACCTGCGAGCCGGGAGCCCACCCACGCCCGTGCACGACGAACACGGTGTAGCGGTCCCCGGATGGCTGGTTCAGCTGGATCTGCGGGGGGCCGGTCGGGCGGTCGGACGTACCGGACAGCGGCGGTCCCGGGCCTCCCCCGGGCGGCGGACCGTACCCTCGCGGCGCGTCCTGCGCCGGCGGGCGCCCGGTGCGGCCGTCGATCCATGCCCCCACCAGGCCGCCCAGGACCACCAGGGCGGCCACGGCGCCGACCGCCACGACGACCGACGCGATCCGGCCGCCGTGCCCGGCCCCGGACCGGGGCGAACCCACCCCCGCGGCCACCCCGCCCGGCCCTCGGCGAGGGGCACTGCGCGCTACCGCGGGCGCCGCTGCGGGCGCCGCGGCGGCCGGGAGCGGCGGCTCGCGCACGTCGGGCTGGGACCCGAACGTGGCCTCCCCGTCGGTCGAGTCGATCACCCGGGCCGGGGGCTCCGGGCGCTGCCGGTAGTCCTCGATCAACGCGACGGCGGCGGCCGGCAGGGACGACCGGCCGAACTCGTGCCCGGCCGCCGAGTCCAGGTGTGGGGCGAGGTCGGCGAGGAGCTCCGCGGGAGTCGGGCGGCCGCGAGGGTCGCGCTGCAGGCACCCGACGACGATGTCGGTCAGCTCGGTCGGCAGGCCGTCGAGGTCCGGCGGCTCGGTCGCGAGCCGGACCAGCACGTCCATCACGGTCTCGCCCTGGTAGGGGGCGTGCCCGCTCGCGGCGAACAGCAGCGTGGAGCCAAGAGAGAAGACATCGCTGGCAGCAATCGCCTTGCTGGTGTCCCGAGCCTGTTCGGGTGCCATGTACGCGGGCGTGCCGACCGAGCCGTGCGTGGTGGTCAGCGAGATCCGCTCCACCGCCCGGGCCACGCCGAAGTCGATGACCCGCGGCCCGTCCGGCGCGACCAGAACGTTCGACGGCTTGAGGTCCCGGTGGACCAACCCCGCATCGTGGATCGACTCCAGCGCCTCCGCGCAGCCGGCGGCGAGCCAACGCACGGCCGGCACCGGCAGTGGCCCGCACGTCTGCACCAGGTGGTCAAGTGCCGGCGCCGGCACGTAGGCGGTGGCCAGCCAGGGCACCTCGGCGTCCGGGTCGGCCGCTACCACCGCCGCAGTGAAGACTCCGCTGACCTGCCGCGCCGCCGCCACCTCCTGCGCGAACCGGGCCCGGAAGTCCGACTCCTCGGCGTACTCCGGTCTGATCGTCTTGACCGCGACCAGGCGGCCGGCCGCCGACCTGGCCAGGTACACCCGGCCCATCGCGCCGGCACCCAGCCGGCCGAGCAGAACGTACGAACCCATTCGCACGGGGTCCTGCCGACCCAACGGCTTCAGTAGTGTTCGCTGCGACACCATCAACCCATCAACCTTCTCCCCGCTCAACCAAGGACGGCCGATTACTATCATGCCGAGACCTGGGCCGGCGGGCGCTTCGGTCGCAGAACACCGAATCAGCCGCAGTCAGCTGCGGCTGGGGAGCGTCCGGTGACCGGACGCTCCCCAGCGGGGGCCGGGCGGGATCTACGAGCAGCCGCTCCAGGCCGTGCTGAAGCTCGTGCCGCTGGCCGAGGCGACCCGGGACAGCGTCCTGCCGCCCGCCCCCAGCAAGGTGATCTTCGTGGAGCCCGAGTTGTAGGCCGGCACCCAGCGCCCGGCGCGGGCCGCCTTGGCGTTGCTGAATGCGACCGGGCTGTAACGGGCCAGCGGCGAGCCCCGGTACGGGTACCAGGAGCGCTCGACGATGTAGTCCGCCGTGGACCCGTTGTAGTAGCGGGCCGCATTCGATAGCCGCTGGATGGCCACCCGGCCCAGGGTGAGATTCTCCCAGCGGAACCACAGGACGGACCTGTTCGAGCTGAACGACAGGCTCAGCCGAATTCGGTCGCCTGGGCGGATCGGCAGCGCGACGGTGGTCGTGGGGCCGCGGCCGCTACTGTCGAATACCTCCGACCAGACGCCGAGTCCCTTGGGAGTGACGGTGAACCCGTTCTGTACGAACGGCAGGCTGTTCCAACCGCCGAGGCCGATGAAGGCCACCACGTTCGAATTCGTGCCGCAATAGGTGGACACCCGCGGAACGGTGACATCGGCGGTGACGCCGAGGTACCCGCCGCCGTTACTCAGCAGGCCGGACCACAGTCCACTGTAGCCATACGAGACCGCGTGCGCCGGCGTGACCGCCATGCCGGCAAGCGAAACGACGCCGAGCAGCACGGTCACCGCCCGACGGATTCGGCGATTGCGGCGCGTGCCGCGCCCAGCGCGCAGCACAAATCCAGCTAGCACAACGACACCCCCCGTGACGCCCGCGAAACTCGGGCGACGGATGGTGTCGCACGGATGCGGCTATGTGACCAACTGTGAAGGGGGGATTGCTGCCGGTCAACCCGAATCGGCAACTATGACTATACGTGTTCAGTCGTTTACTGAGTGGAATTGAACGGCGCGCTTTCCGATTCGGGGTTTCTCCCCCGGTCGAGTATTCCCAGACAGCTACCGGGACGGTTCGGGCACCGCGCAGCGGACCTTCCCCGCCGAGGGCCTGACCGGCCGTGCAGGTGATCGTTCCCTGCCGGCGGCGGGTCAATCACGCCGGGCACGGGACCGTCGGCGGTCAGCCGCGCACGGGGACGTCGGTCTGCGCCACGCTGGCGTCGAACTCGGAGGTGCGGACCCGGAGCGTCAGCCGCCAGCTGCCGGGACCGGGCAGCGTCACTCCGGCCGCGCGATAGGAGCCGGGTCCAGCCCGGATCAGCGTCACCGGCAGCGGGCCGAGTCGCGCCGCGGGCAGCGCGACCGACAGGCCCACCTCGCGGGCGTCCAGCGGGCGGCCCTGCCGGTCGCGCAAACTGGCCTGCACCGTGTTCGGCCCGGTGCGGGCGGGGCTGACCGAGATTTCCGCGGTGTCGCCGCCGGCCAGCTGAACCGTCGTCCGGTACGGCCGGACGTAGGTCGCCCGGGCGGGCGCGGTCGACACCAGGACCGCGGTGAGCGCGAGCACGACGGCCGCGACCGCGACCTCGAGTCCGACCGAGACGCGCAGCCGGCTCCGCGGCAGCCCGCCGCCGCCGCCGACCCCGCCAGCGCCGCCGCCGGTCCCGCCATCGACCCCGCCGGCGCCCGCCCCGCCAGCGCCGCCGGCGCCGGTCCCGCCAGCGGCCCAGCCAGCGCCCGCCCCGCCATCGCCCGCCCCGCCAGCGGCCCCGCCAGCGACGCCGGCAGCGGCGGCCCCGCCGCCATGGCTGCCGGTCGCCAGCGCCTGGACCGGCACCGCCGGGGCGTACCGCCGCTGGACCGCCCTGCGGCTCAGGTTGCCGAGCCCGAGCAGGGCGGCCACCCCGACGATCTTGACAGCGAGCAGCCGCCCGTAGCCGGTCGCCCACAGTGCCGGGATGCTGCCCACGCTCCGCCAGGCCTGGTAGCTCCCGGTGAGCACCAGGACGGTCACCGCGGCGAACGCCAGCCGGGAGAACCGCGGCAGCGCGGCGCTCACCTCGGCCGGCGTGCCGGCCGGCAGCAGGCAGCCGACGACGACGACGAGCCCGCCCAGCCATACCGACATCGCGGCCAGGTGCGCCATGTCGCTGACGATCGCGGCGGTGGGTTGGATGCCGCTGGAGGCGTGGCCGGCACCGGCGAACGTCGCGACCAGCACGAGGCCGGCGACCAGCGCGACGTTCTCGTCCCGGGCGCGGACCCGCTCGGGCATTCGAGCCGGGTCGCGCAGCGCCCGCACGCAGACCGCGCCCAACGCGACGAGGGCGACCAGCCGTAGCGCCAGCATCCGACCGTACGGAGTGGACAGTGTCGCCGACAGCAGGTCCGGGGAAAGCACCGCGCCGAGGCCCGCGCCTGCCGCGTACGGGCCTTGCAGCAGCACGCTCGCGACCGTGCTCGCCGCGGCGGCTGTCCAACCCAGACGAATGACCGTCCGGGCCCGCCGGTCGGTCCTCCCGCCGGGCCAGAAGACCACCACGAAGACCAAGCCGCCCAGCAGCGACAGCCCGGCGAACGAGGCCCATCGGGTCACCGCGAACAGCGCGCCTACCCCCGGGTCGGTGCCCGCACCGTCCGAGACCGCGCCGGTGGCGGCCGCCAGCGGCCCGTTGCCGACGACAAAGCCATACCCGCCGCCGACCGGATGTGAGTCCGCCGAGACCACCGCGTAGCTGACCAGGTAGCTGCCGCTGCCGAGCCCGGCTCGCAGCGGCACCGCGATCCGGGTGCCGTCGCCGTCCGGGTGCACCGCCGGGCCGGCATCCACTCGCGCCCCCCGCGCGTCGACCACGTGCAGGTAGCCCAGCTGCAGGCCGACGCCCTCGGAGAAGCTCAGCGTCACCCGGGCCGGAGCGGCCGGCAGCCGCGCGCTCTCGGCCGGGTCGCTCGCGACCAGTTGCGCGTGCGCGTGTGCCGGCGCGGCCAGCACCAGGCCGGCCAGCGCCCAGCCGGCGAGCATCGCCAGAGTCGCGGCGAGCCGCCAGCCGGCCGGCCACCGCGGCCGGCCGACCGGCGGCCGGTCAGGCGGCCGTCGCATGCGCGCAGCTGCAGGATGCCTCCGCGCGCTCGGTCGCGTTCGGACGCCGGTGCAGCAGGACGGCGACCACCATCGGGATCGTCACGATCGTGTTGTAGAACAGGTGCAGCTCGACCCGCGGGAAGAACTGCTGCAGGATGCTGGTCGGCACCTTGGCGCCGAAGAAGTAGACCCCGGCGGTCGCCTGCGCCAGCAGCAGCAGGTGCTCGAGGTGGTGCCAGAACTGGATTCCCAGCGCCAGGTTCCACCAGCGGCGGGCCCGTCCGGTGAAGCCGTGCCGGAGCAGCCACAGCGCGACGAGCATGATGAGCGCGTAGCCGTAGTGCATCGCCTCGGACTTCACCAGCCACGGGAACGCCAGGCCGAGCAGCCCACGCGACTGCGGAACCTTCCAGCCGAGCCCCCAGACCTCGATCGCCTGGGCGACGTGCTCGGCCCAGTGGGCGAGTACGACCACCATGAACGCGGTGAGCGCCGCGCGGTGGTACCGACCGTTGAGTGCTGACACCCACGAGCGAGGCATCCGCGCCGACAGCGTCGCGCTGGCCATGTGACGAACTCCGCTCTATGCCGTGGACAGGGGTCTAAATATCCGTCGCCGGGTCGGAGCCAGTGTCCCGGCGCGGCGGCGCTCCCGTCTTCTCTCAGCTTGCTCGATTGGCCGGGCCCGCCGACCGGCTTACCGGCTTACCGGAATTGGTCCTGGATCCGCTGCCGCCAGACCTCGTAGGCCGGCAGCGGGCCGTCCGGCGGCAGGTCGACAAGTGCCTGGTCGGTGATGGCGGCGGCGTCCTCGACCGGCATCTCGCAGTAGGTCTTGACGGCGACCTCGGTGTGCGGGACCACCAGCCCGGTCAGCACCCGGGCCTTCGCCGCGAACGCCGCGCCCTGCGCCAGCTCCGGCCGGTAGCCTCCCGCCAGTTCCCAGAACGTGGCCAGCGCGCCGGCGTCGACGCCGCCGGCGTACACCGAGGCCAGACCGGCCCCGCTCCACAGGTCGGCCCGGCGGGCAGCCGGGAAGCCGTCGATACAGCCGGCCACCGCCTGCGGGTCCGCGCCGTTGACGAACCACAGTGCCCGGCCGATCCCCTGGTCGACCGCCCGGTGGGCGTACTCGTCCTGCCCCGGCCAGGCCGGGTATCCGGCCGGCCGCCACTTGTTCGTCACGTACCGCTCGGTGTCGAAGTAGGCCTGGTGGAAGCCCAGCCCGTCCAGCGCCAGCCAGCGCAGTAGCCCGTCACGCGGCAGCACCGCCCGCCACCGCAGCCGCGGCAGCCGGGCCAGCGCCCAGCCCACCCCGACATACGCCATGTAGACGTGCCCGGCGCCCGGACCGGTCAGGAACTCCTCCACCCGCCGCGGTCGCAGCGACACCGCATCGGTCACCGCCAGGCCCATCGCGCAGCCCTCGTAGGCGAACCCGCGGAACTGCCGGTCAATGCCCGCCAGTCGCCCGTCGATGTCCGGGACGGCCGTTCCGTCCAGCCCGACCCGCAGCCCGGCCAAGAACGTGCTGCCGACCCGCTCCAGCCTGGCCCGCTGCTCCGGCCCGCTGGCGGCGAACCCGCGCTTCTCCGCGGTCGTCTCGCTCGCGTCCGGCATGAACAACCGCAGCCGCAGCGACCCCAACACACCCGCCACCGTCCACCTCACTCTCGGTCAGCACCAACACCGGCGCACACCGCCGGCTCCGGCGCCATCCACGATCCGCGACCCGAGCACGCCGTGTCTTCTCACATCCTGCGTTTGTTCAGACCAGCCGCGCTGGTGCAGGCTGACGGTGTCACGTGTGGACGGTCACCCGGTCGGTGACCAGGTTGCGTGGCACCCGGCGGGCAGCCGCACCGGCAGATGCACGACGGCGACCGGCGGTCCGGCCGGTTCGCGGGCGTCCAGGACGAGGACCTCGCTGCGGTCGCGGACCGCGTCGTGGGCGACGGCGAGCAGCCAGCCGTCGTCCTCGGCCGCGTCCGGCGCTCGCGGCACGAAGACCGCTTCCTCCACCGTCCGACCCGGACCGACCTCGTGCGCCTGGACGGTGCCGGCGACCAGGTCGTGCTTGAGCACCGCCCGGCCGGCGCGGTCGCCGCCGCTGGCCAGGCCGACGCCGTAGCCGTACCGGTGCCGGCGACCCCGGCGGCGGTCGTCGACGGTGGGAAACTCCTCGGCCCGGTCGCTGAGCTGCTCCTCGGCCACCCGGCCGGCCGGGTCGACCGTCCACCGCCACAGCGTCGGCGCCGGCCGGGCCCGGTCGGCCCGCTCCGGCCCGAACGCCCGCTCGTGCCGGATCACGTCGAGCACGATCCGCCCGCCGTCGTCGTACGCGTTGAGCGGGTGCAGCACGAAGCACGGCGACACCTCGACCCAGCGGACGGCGCCGCCGCCGGCGCCCCTGCGGAGCACGCCGAGGCGGGCCGGGTGCTCCGGGTCCCAGCGGTACGGGGCGCGGGCGCCGACCAGCGTGGCGGCGCGGCTGTGCCGGACCGGCAGGTCGTACAGCACGAGGTGGCGCCGGGTCACCGACACCGCGGGCATCAGCGCGGCGGCGGTCACCGGGATCGGGTCGCACCCGCGCTCCCGGCCGTCGGCCGCCAGCACCAGGTGCTCGACGAACGGCAGGTCCGGGTAGGACGCGACGGCGTGCAGCTCGCCGGTGTCCGGGTCCACGGACGGATGGCTGCGCAGGCAGGCTGCGTGCTCGCCGGGCTCGCCGGGCTCGCCGGCCGGCAGCATCCGGCCGGCCCGCTGCCGACGGTGCCAGCGGGCCCGGCCGCCGCCGAGCTGCACGCCGTGCACCAGCCCGCCCGACCAGGCCGGGACGCAGAACCCGGCCGGCGCCGCCCCGCGCGGGTCGGGCGCGACCCGCAGGTACCGCCCGCGCAGCTCGCCGGGAAGCCGGCCGGTGACAGGAAGGTCCTCTCCCGCCTCGCCGACGCCGACGCCGACGCCGGCCCGCGGCCGCCGCCGGGCGACCTCGCTGAGCAGCATGGTCATCTCCGCACTCCCGCCGTGATGTTGCATTACAGAGTCACATAACGTCGTTGTGCTTCAAAACATACCGTCGTTATGGCAGACTGTCAACTGTGAGCCCGCGCAGAGCCGACCCCAACACCCGCCTCGCGCTCGTCGAGATCGCCGCCCGGCTGCTCGCCGAGGAGGGGCCGAACGCGATGTCCACCCGGCGGCTGTCCGCCGCGGCGGGCACCTCGACGATGGCCGTCTACACGCACTTCGGCGGCATGGACGAGCTCGTCCGGGAGATGGTGCACGAGGGCTTTTCCCGGCTGCACCGGCTGATGACCCAAGTGCGCAAGACGGCGGACCCGGTCGCCGACGTGGCCACGCTCGGCCGGGCGTACCGGCACAGCGCGATCGCGAACCGGCACCTCTACGCGGTGATGCTCGGCGGGTCCTCCCTCGGCGGCTTCTCCCTCACCGACGCCGACCGCCAGCACGGCCGCTACACCCTCGCCCTGCTGGTCGACGCGGTGCGGCGGTGCATCGCCGCCGGCCGGTACCGCGAGGGTGACGCCGAGCTGGCAGCGCACCAGCTGTGGAGCGCGCTGCACGGCCTGGTCACGCTCGAGCTCGGCGGTTACCTGATCGAGCCCTACGACGCCGACACCTGCTTCGAGCCGCAGCTGCGCGACCTGATGGTCGGCGCCGGCGACAGCCTGGATGCCGCGACCCGGTCGGTGGCGGTCTCCAGGCGGCGGGCGCACGGGGAGGTCGAGGCCGCCGCGGCCGACCTCCCGGCAGGCGCGCCGCCCGGCCCCGCCCGGGTGCGGGTGCGCCAGGCAGGTAGACCTGTCCGAACAGAGACGTGACCGCCGAACGCAGGCCCGGCCGGCACCGCTCCCCGCGGCTTCGGTTGGGTGCTTGTGCCAGTGGGCCGGTCGCCCGGCAGGCAGGCGACCGCGGCCCACCGGGTCAGGCCGTGTCCAGCTCCCCGGCGGCATCGGCCAACGCGCCCACGTCGTCGATACCGGTGCCCGGGCTGGCGCCGGCCGCCGCGGCCGCGCCGGTCGGCGCCGGCGCCGGCTGGCGGCGCAGCGCAACGGAGGCGACCGCCGCGACGCCACCGATGATCCCGGTGGCCACCCAGGCGTGTTGGAAGGCGGTGAGCGCCGCGGCCGGGCCGCGCGCCGGGCCGAGGATGCTGACCAGGATGGCGACGCCGAGCACGGCACCGATCTGCCGGGCCATGTTGACGACTCCCGATCCGGTGGCGAACCGCTGTGGCGGCAGTGCGGTGGCCGCGGCCGCGATCAGCGTCGGCAGCGCGAGACCGACCCCGATGCCGCCGAGCAGCATGCCGGGCAACAGCCGGGTGACGTAGTGCGGCCGGAGGCCGACCTGGGTGGCCCACAGGACGACGCCGGTGCCGAGGGTGATGTTGCCGAGCGCGGCGACCGGGCCCGGGCCGACCCGCCGGACCATCGGGCCGGCGCCGATGGCCAGCGCCGGCACCATCAGCGGCCCCGGTGCCAGCGCCAGACCGGTGCGCAGTGCCGAGTAGCCCCAGACCTGCTGGCACCACAGCACCGCGGACAGGATCAGGGCCTCACCATGAACAGCATCCCCGCCACGGTGGCGGTGGCGAACGCGGGAACCCGCAGCATTGGCAGTTCGACCACCGGCGACGGGTGCCGCGCCGACCTCGCGACGAACCACCCGGCCAGCACGGCCGCCGTGACCAGGCTGCCGATCACCCGCCCGGAGCTCCAGCCCCACTCGTTGCCCTTCACCAAGGCGAGCGACAGGGCGCCGATCGAGATAGTCAGCACGACCGCGCCGAGGATGTCGGGCAGCGGTGCACTCGGGTCGTCGCCCGGAATGCTGGGCAGCACCCGGCCGCCGGCCAGCAGCGCGACCACGCCGACCGGGATGTTGATCAGGAACACCCACCGCCAGTCGGCCTGCACCAGCAGGCCGCCGGCGACCGGGCCGAGGGCGGCCGCGACACCGCCGATCGCCGTCCAGGCCCGGACCACCGCCGCCCGCCGCTGCGGTGGCGTGGTAGCCAGCAGCAGCGCCAGCGAGGTCGGCATCAGCACCGCGGCGCCGAGGGCCTGCACCACCCGGGAACCCACCAGCCAGCCGACCCCGGGGGAGACCGCGCACAGCGCCGAGCCCAGGGTGAAGATCCCGAGCCCGATCTGGAAGCCCGCCTTGTGGCCGCCGCGGTCGGCGAGCCTACCGGCGACGACGAGCAGCGCGGCGAACACGATCGCGTACGCGTTGAGCACCCAGGACAGCGAGCCTAGCGACGCGCCGTGGTAGTCCTCGCCGATGTACGGCAGCGCCACGTTCACTACGAACAGGTCCAGGTTCGACACGAACACCGCGGCGATCACGGTCGCGAACACGGCCCGCGGACTGATCGAACCATGTCGTAGGTTTGGCAGCGGAACCGTCATGCTACCCACTCCCGATCCGAGCCGACCCGGCGCGCACCGAAGCCGAGTACATTCCGTGCCCGGCAGGCAAACGGCGGTGAGGATGCCCGCGCAAGACCTGGCTAAACCCGCTTCACTCGCCGAGTGGGGACCAGTCCGACAGCTACGGCGCTGCGGGCGGCGGCATCCCCACCGCGCTGACGGTCTACGCGACTCCTGTCCTTGGTGGGAGGCGCTCGCCATCGCCGGCCGCGCCGGCCGCGGCCACAGCGGCGCAGCAGGCGAACAGAACGACGGGGCCTCGGCAACAAAGCAGCAACGGAGAAGACAGCGGGCCGCCGCTGCTGCACGCTGGACTCACGAGTAACGAGTATTTCCGACACTCCGCTTCCTGTAGCGAGAGGACAGACGCGTGACAGAGCTAAAGGACGTAATCTCCGCCCTGGTCGCGGAAGGCGACGAGATCGACGGCCTGGTGGCCGGTCTCGACCCGCCCCAGTGGACGCTGCCCACGCCCGCACCCGGATGGACGATCGCACACCAGGTCGCGCACCTGGCCGCGACCTTCCGGGTGGCCGCGGCAGCGGCATCCGATATAGCGGCGTTCAAGGCTATGACCGCGCGGCTCTCAGACGACTTCGACGCGAATGTACAGGTCGCGATGGCGCCGTACCTGGCCCAGCCGCCGGAGCAGCTGCTGGCAAGCTGGCGAGCCGAGTTCGGGGCCTCGGTCGACGCGCTCGCCGCCGTGCCGCCCGGCCAGATGGTGCCATGGCTGGTCCGCCCGCTGCCGCCCGCCGTCCTCGCGAGCGCCGGGATGATGGAGCTGTTCGGGCACGGCCAGGACATCGCCGACGCGCTCGGGGTGGAACGGGAGTGGACCGACCGGATCGGGCACCTGGTCGGGTTCGCGGTGCGGACCTGGGACTTCGGCTACCTGGCCCGCGGCCTGACCGCGCCGGAGGTGGAGTTCCGATTCGAGCTGACCGCCCCGTCGGGTGGGCTGTGGGCGTTCGGCCCGGCAGCGGCGGCGCAGAAGGTCACCGGGCCCGCCGCCGACTTCTGCCTGCTTGTGACCAGGCGCCGGCACCGCGACGACCTCGCGCTCGTCGCGTCCGGTGCCGAGGCCGACCACTGGCTGGACATCGCCCAGTGCTACCGCGGGCCGGCCGGGCCAGGACGCTCCCGGGCCAGTTTCGCTACCCGCGGCCAGTTCGCCATCTCGCAGCGGTAGCCCGCTGGCCTGCTGTTCCACCCGACGGCCAGGCCGGCGCCCGATTGTGGAAAGCCGATTGCGGAGGGGCCGATCGGGCCGCCAGCACGATGAGTTTCGGGGCCTCGGTCATCGGGTACCCCCGTGAAGAAATGATCAGCAAACCCGTGTCTAAGGGCTGACCGGAGGATGCGATGAGCGATCTGAAGGGCAAGACGGCCATCGTCGTTGGAGCTAGTCGCGGTCTCGGCCGCGGGGTCGCCATTGCGTTCGCCAGCGCGGGGGCACAGGTGGTTGCGGTGGCCCGCAACGCCGCCGCCCTCGCCGACCTGGCCGGCACCGGCCTGCCCATCCAGCCGGAGGTCGCTGACGCCAGCGACGCGACGGTGGCCGGGAAGCTGCTGGAACGGTACGAGCCCGACACGGTCTTACTGGTAGCCGGCGCGAACCCGCTGTCGCGTCCGCTGCATCTCCACACGTGGGAGACGTTCTCGGTCAACTGGCACACTGACGTGCGTATCGCGTTTGGGTGGTTGCGCGAGGCGCTGCTGCAACCGCTGCGGCCGGGCAGCAGGATCATCGTGATGAGCAGCGGCGCTGGTCTCGCCGGGTCACCGCTGAGCGGCGGGTACGCCGGGGCCAAAGCCACCCAGCGGTTCATCGCCGGCTACGCCCAGGAGGAATCGCGCCGCGCTGGCCTGGGGATCACCGTAACCGCGGTGCTGCCCAAGCTGACCCCAGCCACCGAGCTGGGCCTTGACGGCGCGCGGGCGTACGCGGCCCGCAGCGGCCAGACCGAAGAGGAGTACCGCAAGCAGCTGGGGGAGCCACTCACCCCGGAGATCGCCGGTGCCGCCCTCGTCGACCTGGTGCTCGCCGACCCCGAGACGGCGGCCGCCGCGTACCTGCTCACCAGCGAAGGACTGCAGCCATTGCCCTGAGGCACACCGTCCCGTCCCGCACGGCTGATCCGCTGACAGGATCGATACATCCGGTTCCGTGGAGAGGAATAAGCATGACCGACATCGACATCCGCACTGACGCCGTGCGGGACACGGTTCGCCGTCTGGAAGACGCCTGGGCCAAGAACGACGCCG
>Ga0210378_10000967_pt1 | contig 15130 bp, 16 predicted proteins | sample PLM1_60_b1redo_FD_155465 | JGI IMG/M metagenome (GOLD analysis project Ga0210378, IMG submission 155465) | Groundwater sediment microbial communities from an aquifer in East River, Colorado, USA - PLM1_60_b1 redo | ecosystem: Environmental > Terrestrial > Soil > Riparian zone | place: USA: East...
GGTGCGGGACGAGCACGGCACCGCGGCGAGCAGGCAACCGCTGCGGGTCGTGGTCGGCAGGCGCGACCTGCCCGGCTCGGCCCGGCTGCGCGAAGGCACGGCGCGGACGCTGCACCTGGCCACCCACGACCCGCACGAGGTGCTGCGCGCGCTGGCCGGGCGCGGCATGGTCGACGTGCTGCTGGAGGGCGGCCCCACGCTGGCCGGTGCGTTCCTCGCCGCCGGCTGTGTGCACCGGGTGCTCGGCTATCTCGCCCCCGCGCTGCTCGGCGACGGCCCGGCGGCGCTCGCCGGCGCCGGCATCGGCACGATCGACGACGCAGTGCGGCTGGAGATCGAGGACGTCGCCACCATTGGCCCCGACCTGCGGATCAGCGCCGTACCGAGGAGCAGAGGGTGAGGCAGGCACGTGTTCACCGGCATCGTTGAGGAGCTCGGCGAGGTGACCGAGGTCACCGAGCTGGCCGACGCGGCGCGGATCACCGTTGCCGGCCCGCTGGTCACCGAGGACGCCAGGCACGGCGACTCGATCGCGGTGAACGGCGTGTGCCTCACCGTCGTCGAGGTGCACGACGGGAGGTTCACCGCCGACGTGATGCTGGAGACGCTGCGCCGGTCGAGCCTGGCCGGCGTCGCGCCGGGGGAGCGGGTGAACCTGGAGCGGGCGGCGATGCTGGGCCATCGGCTCGGCGGGCACCTGGTGCAGGGCCACGTCGACGGCACCGGCCGCGTCCTGCGGCGCGAGCCGGCGGAGCACTGGGAGCTGGTGCGGATCTCGCTGCCACCCGAGCTGGCCCGCTACGTCGTGCACAAGGGGTCGATCACGGTCGACGGCGCGTCGCTGACCGTGGCGCACCTCACCGACACCGACTTCACCGTGAGCCTGATCCCCACCACGCTGCAGCTCACCACCCTTGGCCTGCGCGATGTCGGCGATCAGGTCAACCTGGAGGTCGACGTCGTCGCCAAATATGTCGAGCGGCTGGCGGCGCCGCACCTCGCCACGCGGGACGGCCCGGCGGTCGAGGGGGAGAATGCGGCCGTGGATTCGAGCAGCACATGAGGGATCCGGTGAAGATCGAACTCGCGGTTGCCGCCATCGCCGGGGGTCGACCGGTGATCGTGGTCGACGACGAGGACAGGGAGAACGAGGGCGACCTGATCTTCGCGGCCGAGAAGGCGACGCCGGAGCTGGTCGCGTTCATGGTGCGGTACACGTCCGGGTACATCTGCGTTGCGCTCACCGGTGACACCTGCGACCGGCTGGACCTGCCGCCGATGTACCCGGCGCAGGACCGGCTGCGCACCGCGTACACCGTCACGGTCGACGCGAAGCTCGGCGGGACCACCGGGATCTCCGCGGCCGACCGGTCAAGGACGATCAAGCTGCTGGCCGACCCCGCCGCGACCGCCGGCGACTTCCTGCGGCCGGGGCACGTCGTCCCGCTGCGCGCCAAGGAGGGCGGCGTGCTGCGCCGGCCGGGGCACACCGAGGCGGCCGTCGACCTGGCCAGGATGGCCGGGCTGACCCCGGCGGGAGCGCTGTGCGAGATCGTCAGCCAGAAGGACGACGGGGAGATGGCCCGACTGCCCGAGCTGGAGGTGTTCGCGGCGGAGCACGACCTGCCGTTGATCGCCATCGCGGACCTCATCGCCTACCGGCGGCGGTTCGAGAAGCAGGTCGTGAAGGTCGCCGAGGCGCGGATCCCCACCGCGTTCGGCGAGTTCAGGGCCGTCGGCTACGACAGCCTTATCGACGGCATCGAGCACATCGCCCTGGTCAGCGGCGACATCGGCGACGGCGAGAACGTGCTGGTCAGGGTGCACTCGGAGTGCCTGACCGGTGACGTGTTCGGCTCGCTGCGCTGCGACTGCGGGCCGCAGCTCGACGCCGCGCTGGCCGCGATCGCGACCGAGGGCCGCGGCGTGGTGCTCTACGTCCGCGGCCACGAGGGCAGGGGCATCGGGCTGATGCACAAGCTGCAGGCCTACCAGCTCCAGGACGCCGGGCATGACACGGTGGAGGCCAACCTCGCCCTCGGCCTGCCGGCCGACGCCCGCGACTACGGCACCGGCGCGCAGATCCTGGTTGACCTCGGGGTGCGGTCGATGCGGCTGCTGACCAACAACCCGGCCAAGCGGATCGGCCTCGAGGGGTACGGGCTGCGCGTCGTCGGCAAGGAGCCGCTGCCCATCCGGCCCAACCCGGAGAACCTGCGATACCTGCGCACCAAGCGCGACCGCCTTGGCCACGAGCTGCACGAGCTGGACAGCCAGGTGAGCGCGCCGTGAGCTGCGTGGCCTCCAAGTACCACCATTGCGGCCTCGATGGGCCTTTAACTACAGCCATCGTGGGACGGCACCCGTGAGCGGCGAGGGGCGGCCCGATATCGACGTCCCGGACGCCGCTGGGCTGCGGCTGGCCATCGCGGCCACCCGGTGGCACGAGCGGATCACCGGCACCCTGCTGGACCGCGCGCTGGCCGCCGCCAAGCAGGCCGGGGTCGGCGAGCCCACCGTGGTGCGCGTCCCCGGGGCCGTCGAGCTGCCGGTGGTCTGCCAGGCGCTGGCCAGGACGCACCACGCCGTGGTCGCCCTCGGCGTGGTGATCCGCGGTGGCACGCCCCATTTCGAGTACGTGTGCGACGCGGTGACCGCCGGCCTGACCAGGGTGGCGCTCGACGAGGCCACGCCCGTCGGCAACGGGGTGCTCACCTGCGACACCGAGCAGCAGGCGCTGGACCGCTGCGGCCTGCCGGAGTCCGTCGAGGACAAGGGCTTCGAGGCGTGTGTCGCGGCGCTGAACACCGCACTCGTGCTGCGCGAGCTGCGGGGCCTTGGCGTGACCGACGGCGGCCCGACCAGCATGGACGTCCGCCCTCGGCGGGCACGCTGGGTCGCGGTCGCGCTCGCCGTGCTGCTGATCGCGGTGTTCAGCGTCGTCGGCGCATTGCTGCGGCGCTCGGACACCGGGGTGTACTTCCGCACCGAAGACCAGGTGGCCATGGTGCTGCTCGGGGTGCTGCTGGCCGGCGGTGTACTGCTGTTCGCGCGGCCGAGGCTGCGGGCCGACGCCGACGGCGTGTACGTGCGCAACGTCATCGGCACCCATGAGCTGCCGTGGGCGCTGGTGCACCGCGTGTCGTTCCCGGAGGGGGCGTCCTGGGCGCGGCTGGAGCTGCCCGACGACGAATACCTTGCGGTGATGGCGATCCAGGCGGCGGACCGCAGGCACGCGGTGGCCGCGATCCGCCAGCTCCGCGAGCTGCACCACCGCTACGCCCCGATGGTCGCCGCCGATCCCCAACCATCGGCCCAGCAACCACCGGGCCAGCAACCACCGGGCCAGCAACCACCGGGCCAGCAAGAACCGGCCAAGCAAGAACCGGCCAAGCAAGAACCGGGCCAGCAAGAACCGGCCAAGCAAGAACCGGGCCAGCCGTGACCGCTGACGTGCGGCTCGGCGACATCCGGCTGCGCAACCGGCTGGTCACCTCGTCCAGCCTGCTCGGGTACGGCGCGGCCGACACCCCGCTCGTCCGGTTCGGCATGAGCCCGATCTCCACGTTCGTGCCGCTGAGCCGGTTCGGCGCCGTCACCACCCGCACGCTGACCGTTCACCCGCGCGAGGGTCACTTCACCACCCGCACCGACTGGCGCCCCTCCGAGTTGCCTGGCGTGCTGCGCTCATACAAGAAGGTCCTGCGGCGCACCGACGCCGGCTGGCTGAACGCGTTCGGCTGGGCGAACGTCGGCATCGACGCCTACCTGGGCGACTACTACCCGCGCACCCGCGACCAGAACACGATCATCTCGCTCGGCGGGTTCTCCACCGACGAGTTCGTCTCGCTGGTCGAGACCGTGAACAAGGCGGTCCCCGCCGGCGACATCGCGGCCGTCGAGCTCAACGTGTCCTGCCACAACGTCAACTTCGACTTCGACGCGATCATCGGCGACGTGCTGGCCAACGCCGTGCCGCGCAGTAACCACCCGGTCATCCTCAAGCTGTCCCCGGACTACGACTACCTTGCGCACGCGCGGCTGGCGGCCGAGCACGGCGTGTCGGCGCTGACCGCCATCAACACCGTCAAGGCGCTGCGGCTCGACCCGGCGACCGGCGCGCCGTGGCTGGCCAACCGCTACGGCGGGCTGTCCGGCAGGGCCATCAAGCCCATCGCGCTGCGGGTGATCGCCGAGCTGCGTGACGCCGGCATTACCCTGCCGATCATCGGGACTGGCGGCATCAGGTCGTTCGACGACTGCAGGGAGTACTTCTGGGCCGGCGCGGACGCCGTCGGCCTCGGCAGCGCGACCTGGCTGAGCAGCTACCCGGGGTATGCCCTCGCGCCGCTGCGCGGGCTGCGGATCCGGTCCCTGCTGCGCAGGATTGAACGATTCCAGCCACCGGCCCGTATGCGTTGACAGCGGATCGGACGACACGCAGGAGGCTCTCTTGACCGCTCAGGCCAACGGTTGCACCGACCCGTCCCGCCGCCAGGTGCTGTGTGGTCTGGCCGTCGCGTTGCTGGCGCCCGGTGCACTGGCCGCGGCGTGCGGCGGCGCCGGTGGCACGAGCAGCGGGTCCGGCGCCACCTCAGGCGGGGCGACCAGCGCAGGCGCGACCAGCGCCGGCTCCGGCGGCGGCACCGGCGGCGCGCTGGCCAAGGTGTCCGACGTGCCGGTCGGCGGCGGCGTCATCGTGAACGGCCCCAACGGCCTGGTGCTGCTGGTGCAGCCCACCGCCGGCACGATCAAGGCGTACGACCCGACGTGCACCCACCAGGGTTTCACGGTCGACCCGCCGAAGGACGGTGTCATCACCTGCGTCAAGGGCCACGGCAGCCAGTTCAACGCCTCCGACGGCAGCGTCAAGACAGGGCCGGCCACCATCCCGCTGCACACCGTGAACGTCAAGGTCGACGGCGCCAACGTCGTGCTCGCCTGAACGCGAATCGTCGGCGGTAGCTCGTAGGCTGGACGGCGCTATGGCAGACCCGTCCAGCTACCGCCCGGCCGCCGGCACGATCCCCGAGGCCCCCGGCGTCTACAAGTTCCGCGACGGCCACGGCCGGGTGATCTACGTCGGCAAGGCGAAGAACCTGCGTGGCCGGCTGAACTCCTACTTCGCCGATCTCACGCTGCTGCACGCCCGCACCAGGCAGATGGTGACCAGCGCGGCCGCCGTGGAGTGGACCGTGGTCTCCACCGAGGTCGAGGCCCTGCAGCTGGAGTACAACTGGATCAAGGAGTTCGACCCGCGGTTCAACGTCCGGTACCGCGACGACAAGACCTACCCGGTGCTGGCCGTGACGCTGCACGAGGAGTTCCCGCGGCTGCACGTGTACCGCGGGCCGCGGCGCAAGGGCGTCCGGTACTTCGGCCCGTACGCGCACGCCTGGGCGATCCGCGAGACGCTCGACCTGCTGCTGCGGGTGTTCCCGGCCCGCACCTGCTCGGCCGGGGTGTTCAAGCGGCACGGCCAGATCGGCCGGCCGTGCCTGCTCGGCTACATCGACAAGTGCTCGGCGCCGTGCGTTGGTCGAGTGAGCGCGGATGAGCACCGGATCATCGTCAGCGACTTCTGTGACTTTCTGGCCGGCCGCACCGACACGATGCTGCGGCGGCTGGACAGGCAGATGCAGGCCGCGTCCGGCGAGCAGGAGTACGAGCTGGCCGCCCGGCTACGCGACCACATGGGCGCGCTGCGCCGGGCCATGGAGAAGCAGGCCGTCGTGTTCGGCGACGGCACCGATGCCGACGTGGTGGCCTTCGCCGAGGACGAGCTGGAGGCCGCCGTCCAGGTGTTCCACGTGCGCGGCGGCCGGGTCCGCGGGCAGCGCGGCTGGGTGGTGGACAAGGTCGAGTCGATCGACACCGCCGGCCTGGTCGGGCAGTTCCTTTCGCAGTTCTACGGCGAGCAGGCCGCGCTGGCCGAGCAAGCCGACGTCGGAGGCAGCCCGATCCCCAAGGAGGTGCTGGTACCCGAGCTCCCGGATGGTGCGGACGCGTTCGCGGAGTGGCTGTCCCAGCTGCGCGGCTCGCGGGTGCGGATCAGGGTGCCGCAGCGCGGCGACAAGCGGGCGCTCGCCGAGACGGTGGCGCGCAATGCCGCCGAGGCGTTCGTGCAGCACAAGCTGCGGCGCGCGAGCGACCTGAGTGCACGGGCGGCCGCGCTGCAGGAGATCCAGGATGCGCTCGGCCTGGACACCGCGCCACTGCGCATCGAGAGCGTCGACGTCAGCCACGTGCAGGGCAGCGACGTGGTCGCCTCGCTCGTGGTGTTCGAGGACGGCCTTGCCCGCAAGTCCGACTACCGGCGCTTCGCCATCAGGGACGGCGCCGACCGCGGCGACGTCGGGTCCATCGCCGAGGTGGTGCGCCGCCGGTTCTCCCGCTACCAGCGGGAGACGGCGGACCTAGCGGCCGGCGCACCGAATGTGACATCCGGTGCGCCCAGCGCAACCGATGTCACATCGGGTGCGGCCGGGATGGAGGCGCGGCCGGGTCTCGACCCGGAGACCGGGCGCCCGCGCAAGTTCGCCTACCCGCCCAACCTGCTGCTGGTGGACGGCGGCGCGCCGCAGGTCGCCGCGGCCTCCGACGTGCTGGCCGAGCTCGGCATCACCGACGTGGCGGTCGCCGGCCTTGCCAAGCGACTCGAGGAGGTGTGGCTGCCGGGCGAGCCGGACCCTGTCGTGCTCGGCCGCACCAGCGAGGGGCTGTACCTGCTACAACGAGTGCGTGACGAGGCGCACCGGTTCGCCATCGCGTACCACCGGCAGAAGCGGTCGGCCACCATGACCGCGTCGGCGCTCGACGAGGTGCCCGGGCTCGGTGCGTCCCGCCGTGCGGCGCTGCTGAAGCACTTCGGCTCGCTGCGCAAGCTACGGTCCGCGAGTATCGACCAGATCATCGCGGTGCCCGGGGTCGGGCGCCGCACGGCAGAGGCGGTGCTGGCAGCGCTCGCCGACAAGGCAGGGGAGTAGGAACGCATGGCGACGGGGGCGGGTACGGGGGTCAAGGAGCACGGCCGGCAGGCCCACGGCATGGAGGTGGCGGTCGTCACCGGCCTGTCGGGGGCCGGTCGCAGCACGGCAGCCAAGGTGTTGGAGGACCTCGGCTGGTTCGTGGTCGACAACCTGCCGCCCGAGCTCATCGCCACCATGGTCGAGCTGGGTGCCAAGGCCAGCGGCGCGGTCACCAAGGTCGCCGTGGTGATGGACGTCCGCAGCAGGGCGTTCACCGACGACCTGGCCGCGGTGATCAAGGATCTGGACGCCCGCGGGTACAAGCCGAGGGTGCTGTTCCTGCAGGCCTCCGACGCGGTGCTGGTCAGGCGCTTCGAGCAGGTGCGGCGCGGACACCCGTTGCAGGGCGACGGCCGGCTGGTGGACGGCATCGCGGCCGAGCGGCAGCTGCTCGGCCCGCTGCGCACCGAGGCCGACCTGATCGTCGACACGTCCGGGCTGTCGGTGCACCAGCTGCGCTCCACCATCGAGGACGCCTTCGGCGGCGAATCGTCGACCCGTACCCGGGTTACGGTGCTCTCGTTCGGGTACAAGTACGGCCTGCCGATGGACGCTGACATGGTGATCGACGTGCGGTTCCTGCCCAACCCGTTCTGGATTCCCGAGCTGCGCGAGCTGACCGGCCGGGACGCCGAGGTGCGCGACTACGTGCTGTCCCAGGAGGGTTGCGGTGAGTTCCTTGACCGCTACCACGAGCTGTTGCGGCTGGTCAGCGGCGGCTACCGCAGGGAGGGCAAGCGGTACCTGACGCTGGCGGTCGGCTGCACCGGCGGCAAGCACCGCAGCGTCGCGATCTCGGAGGAGCTGGCCAACCGGCTGGCCGCCGAGGACGGCGTCACCGCGAAGGTCGTCCACCGGGACCTGGGGCGCGAGTGAGCGACAGCGCGGCAGCGCAGCATCGCCCCCTGCGCGCCGTGGCGCTGGGGGGTGGGCACGGCCTGCACGCCACGCTGTCGGCGCTGCGGCTGCTGACCGAGGACGTCACGGCCGTGGTCACGGTCGCCGACGACGGCGGCTCGTCCGGCCGGCTGCGCCGCGAGCTCGGCATGCTGCCGCCTGGCGACCTGCGGATGGCGCTGTCCGCGCTGGCCGAGGGCGAGGACGGCAACCGGTGGGTCAAGGTGTTCCAGCACCGCTTCCGCGGCCACGGCGCGCTGGCCGGGCACGCTGTCGGCAACCTGCTGCTCGCCGGCCTCGTCGAGGTGCTCGGCGACCCGATCTCCGCGCTGGACGAGGCGTGCCGGCTGCTCGGCGTGCGCGGCAGGGTGCTGCCGATGTGCACCGGCCCGCTGGACATCGAGGCCGACGTCACCGGGCTCGACGAGGACGACCCCGCGGCGGTCTGGAAGATCCGCGGCCAGGTCGCGGTGGCCACCACCCCCGGCAGGGTGCAGCGGGTGCGGCTGCTGCCGGCCGAGCCGGCGGCATGCGCCGAGGCCGTCCACGCCGTCGCTGAGGCGGACGTGATCGTCCTGGGGCCCGGCTCGTGGTTCACCAGCGTGCTGCCGCACCTGCTCGTGCCGGCCCTTCGCAGCGCCCTCGTCGCCGCAACTGCCAAGCGGATCGTGGTGTTGAACCTGGTACCGCAGCCGGGAGAGACGGCCGGGTTCTCCCCGGAGCAGCACCTGGACGTACTCTCCCGGCACGCACCAGAGCTCACCGTCGACGCCGTGCTCGCCGATCGCGACGCGGTGTCGTCGCCGGAACGACTGGCCAGTGTGGTGCGGGCACTGGGCGGTTGGGTCTATCTTGGTCGGCTGGCCGCGGGGGGCGCGCAGGATCGACACGATCCTGTCGCGCTGGCGGCGCTGGTGGAGAACGTGCTGCGGGACGGCGTCACGCCGGGAGGGGGCGGCGGTCCCCCAACCGGGGGACGGCCGGCCGGGAGAGAGGAGCAGGCGGCGTGGCAATGACTGCTGCCGTAAAGGACGAGCTCAGCCGGCTCGCGGTGACCAAGAGTTGCTGTCGGCGCGCGGAGGTGTCCGCGCTGCTGAGGTTCGCCGGGGGGCTGCACATCGTCGCCGGCCGGGTGGTCGTCGAGGCCGAAGTCGACACCGGAGCGACGGCGCGTCGGCTGCGCAGGGAGATTCACGAGCTGTACGGGCACACCTCGGACGTGCACGTGATCACCTCGGGTGGGCTGCGCAAGGGCACCAGGTACGTGGTGCGGGTGATCCGCGACGGCGACGGCCTTGCCAGGCAGACCGGCCTGCTCGACCTGCGCGGCCGGCCGGTCCGAGGGCTGCCGCCGCAGGTCGTCTCGGGTGGGCTGTGCGACGCCGAGGCCGCGTGGCGCGGCGCGTTCCTCGCCCACGGCTCGCTCACCGAGCCGGGCCGCTCGTCCGCCCTGGAGATCACCTGTCCCGGACCCGAGGCGGCGTTGGCGCTGGTCGGCGCGGCGCGCCGGCTCGGCATCTCGGCCAAGGCCCGCGAGGTCCGCGGCGCCGACCGGGTGGTGGTCCGCGACGGGGACGCCATCGGCGCGCTGCTCACCAGGCTCGGCGCGCACGCGTCGGTGCTGGCCTGGGAGGAGCGGCGGATGCGCCGCGAGGTGCGCGCCACCGCCAACCGGCTGGCCAACTTCGACGACGCCAACCTGCGCCGCTCCGCGCGGGCCGCGGTGGCCGGCGCCGCGCGGGTAGAGCGGGCGCTGGAGCTGCTCGGCCCCGAGGCCCCCGAGCACCTGGTCGCCGCCGGCCAGCTGCGGCTCAAGCACCGGCAGGCCTCGCTCGAGGAGCTCGGCCAGCTCGCCGAGCCGCCGATGACCAAAGACGCGGTGGCAGGGCGGATCCGGCGGCTGCTGGCCATGGCGGACAAGCACGCCGCCGACCTCGGGCTGCCGGACACCGAGTCCGTCGTCACCCCCGACATGCTCGACGCGTAACCCGGGCCGTGCCTTGCGGGACACCCGCACCCGGTCGGCCCCGCATGCGTGAGAAGCCTCGCATGCCGGTGCCTCCGTCCTCCCATAGGCTGTCGGCGAACGCAGCAGCGTGGGTGACGGACGTGGAGGTTCAGCGGTGACGGTCCGAGTGGGTGTCAACGGCTTCGGCCGGATCGGTCGCAACTTCTGGCGCGCGGTGAACACGACCGACGGCGGCGCGGAGCGGGACTTCGAGATCGTCGCCGTCAACGACCTCACCGACAACGCGACGCTGGCCCACCTGCTGAAATACGACTCCGTGCTCGGCAGGCTTGACGCCGACGTGCGCGCCGATGGCGACGCCATCGTGGTCGACGGCGCGCGCATCCAGGCGCTGGAGGAGCGCGAGCCGGCGAAGCTGCCGTGGGCCGACCTCGGGGTGGACATCGTGATCGAGTCCACCGGCCGGTTCACCACGGCCGACGCGGCCAGGGCGCACGTCGACGCCGGCGCGAGGAAGGTCATCATCTCGGCGCCGGCCAAGGGCGAGGACCTCACCGTGGTGATGGGCGTGAACGACGACGCCTACGACGGCTCGCAGGTCATCCTGTCCAACGCCTCGTGCACGACGAACTGCGTCGCGCCAATGGCCAAGGTGCTGCACGAGTCGTTCGGCATCGTGAAGGGCCTGATGACCACGATCCACGCCTACACCAACGACCAGGTCATCCTCGACTTCCCGCACAGCGACCTGCGGCGCGCGCGGGCGGCCGCGCTCAACATCATCCCGACCACCACGGGTGCGGCGCGGGCCACCTCGCTCGTGCTGCCCGAGCTCAAGGGCAGGCTGGACGGCATCGCGATGCGGGTGCCGGTGGCGGACGGCTCGGTGACCGACCTGACGGCGCAGGTGTCCCGGCCGGTCACCAGGGACGAGGTGAACGCCGCGTTCCTGGCGGCCGCCGATGGCCCGCTGCGCGGCATCATCGACTACACCGACGACCCGATCGTGTCCTGCGACATCGTGGGCTCGCCGGCGTCGTGCACGTTCGACTCGGCGCTCACCATGGTCATCCAGGACGACCAGGTGAAGATCGTCGGCTGGTACGACAACGAGTGGGGCTACTCCACCCGGCTCGCCGACCTGACCGCGCTGGTCGGCAGCAAGCTGGCATGAGAACCGTCGACGACCTGCTCGCCGAGGGGGTCGGCCGGCGGCGGGTGCTGGACCGCTGCGACCTGAACGTGCCCCTGGAGAGCGGCCGGATCAGCGACGACGGCCGGATCCGTGCGTCCGTGCCCACCATCCGGCGGCTCGCCGGCGCCGGGGCCGCGGTGGTCGTCGCCGCGCACCTCGGCCGCCCCAAGGCAGGCCCGGACCCGGCGCTGTCGCTGCGTCCGGTGGCGCGCCGGCTCGGCGAGCTGCTCGGCGCCGAGGTGGCCATGGCCGACGACGTGACGGGCGACTCGGCCAGCGCGGTGGTCGGCGCGCTGGCGGCCGGCGCGGTGGCGCTGCTGGAGAACGTCCGCTTCGACCCGCGCGAGACCAGCAAGGACGAGGCGGCGCGCGGCGCGCTGGCCGCCGAGCTGGCCGCCCTCGTCGGCGACGGCGGCGCCTTCGTCTCAGACGGCTTCGGCGTGGTGCACCGCAAGCAGGCCTCGGTGTACGACGTGGCGAAGCGGCTGCCGAGCTTCGCCGGCGGGCTGGTGCTCGCCGAGCTGGAGGTGCTGCGCCGCCTTGCCGGCGACCCCGACCGGCCGTACGTGGTTGCCCTCGGCGGCTCGAAGGTCTCGGACAAGCTCGCCGTCATCGATGCGCTGCTGCCGAAGGTCGACACCCTGCTCGTCGGCGGCGGCATGTGCTTCACGTTCCTGAAGGCCCTGAACCTGGGGAAGACAGGGCGGTACGGCGTCGGCGCGTCCCTGCTGGAGGGCGACATGGTGGACACCTGCCGCGCGCTGCTCGGCACGGCCGCCGGCAAGATCGTGCTGCCGGACGACGTGGTGGTCGCCGAGGAGCTGTCCGAGCACGCGGTCACCCGCACCGTGCCGGCCGCGGAGATCCCGGACGGCTGGAAGGGCCTCGACATCGGGCCGGCCACCGTCGCCCGGTTCGCCGCCGAGCTGGCGAAGGCAGCGACGATCTTCTGGAACGGCCCGATGGGCGTCTTCGAGCTCGCGCCGTTCGCCGCCGGCACTCGCGGGGTGGCCGCGGCCATCGCGGAGGCCACCGCAGCCTCCGGCGCGTTCAGCGTGGTCGGCGGCGGCGACTCGGCGGCGGCCGTGCGCCAGCTCGGGCTCGACGAGGGCGCGTTCTCGCACATCTCCACCGGCGGCGGCGCGTCGCTGGAGTTCCTCGAGGGCAAGCAGCTGCCCGGCATCGCGGTACTGGAGGACTGAACGGCAATGGCACGCAACCAGCCACGCACCCCGCTGATCGCCGGCAACTGGAAGATGAACCTCAACCACCTCGAGGCCATCGGGCTCGTGCAGAAGCTCGGCTTCCTGCTGCCGGAGAAGTACTTCGCCAAGGTCGACGTCGCGGTGCTGCCGCCGTTCACCGCGCTGCGCAGCGTGCAGAGCCTGGTCGACGGCGAGAAGCTGCTCATCACCTACGGCGCGCAGGACCTCTCGCCGTACGACGCCGGCGCCTACACCGGTGACGTGTCCGGCCCCATGCTGGCCAAGCTCGGCTGCCGCTACGTCGTTGTCGGGCACTCCGAGCGGCGCGAGCACCACCACGAGGACGACGCCCTGATCAACGCCAAGACCAGGGCCGCGCTCAAGCACGGCCTCACCCCGATCCTGTGCGTCGGCGAGGGCATCGAGATCCGCGAGGCCGGTGACCACGTCGAGCACTGCACCGCCCAGCTCGACGCCGACCTCGCCGGGTTCAAGACCGGGCAGGCGCGCCAGGTGGTGCTGGCCTACGAGCCGGTGTGGGCGATCGGCACCGGGCGGGTCGCCACCCCCTCCGACGCCCAGGAGGTGTGCGCCGCGCTGCGGGCCCGGCTCGCGAAATCGTTCGGCGAGGACGCGGCGTCCGCCGTACGGATCCTCTACGGCGGGTCGGTCAAGGCGAACAACGTCGCCGACCTGGTCAGGAAGGACGATATCGACGGGGCGCTGGTCGGCGGCGCCAGCCTGGACGCCGACGAATTCGCGAAGCTGTGCGCTCTGGCGGCGGGCGGGCCGCTACCGTGACGGTCCGACCCGGTACGCTGACCCGGCGAAATCAATTACCGCGAGGGTGAGAATGCTGCTGTTCCTGCAGATCGTGCTGATGTTGTCCAGCCTGATCCTGATCCTGCTGATCCTGCTGCACCGTGGCCGTGGTGGCGGCCTGTCCACCCTGTTCGGCGGCGGCGTGCAGTCCAGCCTGGCCGGCTCCAGCGTCGTGGAGAAGAACCTCGACCGCATGACGCTGTTCGTCGGAGCGGTCTGGGTGATCTCCATCATCGGGGTCGGGCTGCTGCTGAAGGTCGGCTGACCGGCCTGATCCGATGCAGCCGCTGGCGGAGAACCCACAAGCGCGTCCGAGGGGTCGGTGACGATCGTTGGCTAGTGGCAATGCAATCCGGGGCACTCGGGTCGGTGCCGGCCCGATGGGCGAGACCGAGCGAGGCGAGTCCGCGCCGCGCCGGCGCGTCGGTTACTGGTGTGCCAACGGGCACCAGACCATGCCGTCGTTCGCGATGGAGGCCGACGTGCCGGACACCTGGGACTGCCCGCGGTGCGGCCTGCCGGCAGGGCAGGACTCGGAGGCGCCGCCGGCGCCACCGCGCAACGAGCCGTACAAGACGCACCTTGCCTACGTGAAGGAGCGCCGCTCCGACACCGACGGTGCGGCGATCCTGGACGAGGCACTGTCCCGGCTGCGTACCCAACGCCAGGGCTGAGCGTTCGGGAAATCATCACTGCATCATGATGCGGTGATGATACGGTGACGCTATGCGTACCACGATCGACCTGCCCGACGACCTGCACCAGATCGCCATGTCGATCGCCAGGGACAAGTCGCAGACGCTGAGCGAGACCGTCGCCGAGCTGATCCGCGCCGGGCTCGGACGCCGGCCGGAGATCCGGGTCTACACCAGCCCGGTCACCGGACTGCCCGTCGTCCATACCGGCATACCGATCACGACAGAGGACGTCCGGGCGCTGGAAGACGACGAGTGACCGACCTGCTCGACGCCAACGTGCTGATCGCGCTGGCCATCGATGATCATGTCCATCACGACGCCGCCGAGCGCTGGCTCGCTTCATCGGATGACGGTTTTGCGACCTGCCCGATAACCCAGGGTGCGTTGATGCGGGCCTTGCTGCGCAACGACACCCCGGCGAACCGGGCCACCATGGTGCTCGGCAGGTTCACGGAAGACGCCCGGCACCAGTTCTGGCCAGACGAACTGGGTTACGGCGACGTGCCGATGTACGGCGTGAGGGGGCATCGGCAGGTCACCGACGCCTACCTCGCAGCGCTGGTTCGCGCCCACGGTGGCCGGCTGGTCACCTTCGACCGGGGGCTTGCGGCGCTGCACCCCGACGTGACCGTGCTGGTGCCGACCACGCCCCGGCTGCCGGAGCAGCGCGCATCGGAGTGACGCGGCCCCGGTAGTGACGCGGCCCCGGGCCGGCGCGGTCAGGCCAGCGGGGGAGTGAAGGCCCGCGGGAGCTTGGTGGCGGCGGCCCGGTCGAGCAGCCAGAGGGTGCGGCGCCGGCCGCGGGCCCCGGCGGCGGGGATCTGCGTCGGCCCGGCACCGCCGAGCGCCATCGCCACCGCGGCCGCCTTGTCCGCCCCCGCGGTGGCCAGCCACACCTCGGCCGCGCTGCGGATCGCCGGCAGGGTGAGCGTGATCCTCGTCGCCGGCGGCTTGGCGGCGCCGTGCACGCCGACCACGGTGCGCTCCGTCTCGTACACCGCGGGCGACGACGGGAAGATGGACGCCGTGTGGCCCTCGCTGCCGATGCCGAGCATGAGCACGTCGAACGTGGGCACCGCGCCGTGATCCTCCGGCCGCGCAGCGGCGCGCAGCAGCGCCGCGTAGCCCTCCGCGGCGGCATCGACGTCGTCGCCGTACTCGCCGCCGGATGCCGCCATGGGATGCACCCGCGCCGGGTCGACCGGCACGTGGTCGAGCAGCGCCTCGCGGGCCTGGGTCTCGTTGCGCTCGGGGTGCCCGGACGGCAGGAACCGCTCATCGCCCCAGTACAGGTCGACGCGGGCCCAGTCGATGGC
>Ga0210378_10000968_pt1 | contig 15126 bp, 15 predicted proteins | sample PLM1_60_b1redo_FD_155465 | JGI IMG/M metagenome (GOLD analysis project Ga0210378, IMG submission 155465) | Groundwater sediment microbial communities from an aquifer in East River, Colorado, USA - PLM1_60_b1 redo | ecosystem: Environmental > Terrestrial > Soil > Riparian zone | place: USA: East...
CACTGATCACCCGATCCGGGGCCACCCCCTGGGCGATGATGAAGCGGCCGTCGGTGGTTTCCTGGATGTCCTGGCCGATCACCGTGGCCAGCAGCTCGGCGGCCTGGGCGACCTCGGGGCCAAGCGTGCGGCCACGCAGGGCATCAAGGGCCCGGTAGCCGTCGCGGAACAGCTCGTCCACCAGCTGCTCGCGGGCCTGTGGGTCGTCCCAGTCGCAGACCGGCTTGCCCGCACTGGCGTAGTCGTCGTCACGCACCAGCGCCGCCCGCACCGCCGCCGCCAGCTCGGCCGGGCAGACCCGCAGCAGCCCCCGGACCGCCCCGCGCAGCAGCGTGACCGTGTCCTGGGTGGCGACCGCGTCATACAGCGGCGCCGAGTCCAGCACCCGCCGCACCCCCACCAGCCCGGCCTGGCGGGCCAGCTCGGTGGTCACCCGAAAGATCCGGTCCGGGTCGGCCGAGGCGCGCAACCGGGCGCGCAGCTCCACCAGCACCGTGTGGACAAACCCGGGATGCTCGTCGTCGACGCCGGCGGCGTACCGCCAGCGCAGGTCGTAGGTGAAGCGGTCGCAGGCCTCCCGGTCCGAGCAGCCCTCCAGGCGTTGCAGCACCATCACCACCGCCAGGATCGACGGGGGGATCGACCGGCGACCGTGATGGATGTACAGGTCACTGAACAGCTGGTCGGGGAACAGCCGGTCCCGCTCGGCGTGCAGCAGCCGGTAGATCGACCGCTCCGGCAGCTCCGCCTCGCAGCGCTGCACCGCGACATTCCCCAGCCTGCCCTGGCGCTCGGCCAGCCCCAGTGTCATCGCCCACCCTCCACGCACCAGAACGACAATCGTGTAATTCTCGCAGGTCAGGGCATCAGGAGCCAACCGGTCGGCCGCACCGGCCGGATTGGGGGACGATACCCACGCCACGAGCATGTGCGCTGCGACCTGCGCGATGGAGGCCGGCATGGCACACCACCCCGGACCAAGCGGGATGCCGCTGGTGGTCCCGCTCCTGAAGGTCGCCTGGTGGATGCCGACGCGCTGGCAGCGGGGCGACCGTCACGCCCTTGCCATGCAGGCCACCAGCGATCCCAGCGTCCGCGCGCGGGAAGCCCGCGCTGCCCTTGCCGCCTACCAGGCCGCCGAGCGCCGCTCCGCCACCGGCCGCCACACCCTGCACCGGCAACTGCGGCGGGCGGCCCGTCTGCCCTCGATGGCCGCGGCCGCCCTGGAGGCCGGCGAGCTGGAGGCGGCGGCGTGCTACGCCCAGCAGATGCTCGCCGCCGGCATGGGCCCATCCCGCCCCGACGCCTGGCAGGCTGGCGACCTGATCCACCACGGGCACATCACCCTGGGCCGGCTGGCGCTGCTGGCCGGCGACGTGGACGGCGCCGCCGAGCACCTGCTGGATGCGGGCTCGACCTGGGGATCGCCCCAGCTGGACTCCTTCGGCCCAGACTTCAACCTCGCCAACCAGCTGCTCGCCCACGGCCGAACCGACACGGTCGAGGGCTACCTGCAACGGTGCCAGCAGTTCTGGAAGCTCGGCGAGGACAGACTGGAACAGTGGATCACCGAGATCCACGCTGGCCATCGCCCGACCATGGAGCCATAAGGCACCAGCGACCTAGGCCGACCCCTCCGATCCGATCCCGCTGGCCGATGCGAGCGTTGACCGAGCGCTCTGCCACAACATGCTTGAGTTCCTTCCCGCTCCGAAGCCTTTGTCGAGGAGGTGTATCGGGTCGTCGGCCCTGGTGGCCGGTTTGTCCTCAGCCACACCGATTTCGACACGTTGATCTTTACCTCTGAGGACCTCCAGCTGACCCGCCGGCTGATTCGCGCCTACTGCGACCCGCAGCAGGACTTTCAGCCGGGCGAGCTGGGCTACGGCTGCGCGCACAACCTGACCGGGCGCCACGGGCCAGCGGTCAAGTCGACCCGGTCGAGGTGGACAGTTGGCTGGCCGGCCTGCGCCGGCTGGATGTGGTTGACGCCTTCCTCTTCAGCATCAACGACTACGCGGTAGTCTGTGCCCGACCCTGATGGCCTCCTGCGAGCGAGCGGGCCGAGATGACCGTCCGCCTCGAGCAGGCGCGGGTCACCCGGGTCCGGGTTCCCAGGGCAACGGCAGCATGGCGGCCTGGCCGCCGTCCACTACCACGACCGAGCCGTTAACGTACGAGCTTGCCGGGTGGACCAGCCACGCCACCGCCCGGGCGATGTCGACCGGCTCCCCGATCCGCCCAACGGGGTTCACGACCTGCCGGCCAGAAACCAGGTCGTCGGAGAGGAACGGCTCCAGCAGGGGCGTGCGGACCCAGCCCGGCGCGACCGCGTTGACGGTGATGCGGCGGGGGCCCAGCTCCAGCGCCATCGAGCGGGTCAGACCATGGAGCCCGGCCTTGCTGGCGTCATAGTCGGTGACCCGGGGCTCGGCGGCGAGGGCGTTGGTCGCCGAGACGAACACGATCCGTCCTGGGCGGCCGGCTGCCACCATCGCCCGGGCTGCCGCCTGTCCCACGAGGAAGCATCCCGTGAGGTTGATGGCCAGGGTCTCGTCCCACTGCTGCTCGCTCAGCTCGAGGAACGGCCGTTCGGCGCCCACCCCATGCGAGCAGACCAGGATGCCGGGGTCGCCGAACCGTTCGGACGTCCACTCGACCAGGGACCGTGCCGAGGCGGCATGGGACACGTCACAGGGATGGGCGGCCACCTGCCGGCCCCGGGCCGTCAGCTCGGCCGCCAGCTCTTCGAGCTCGGCCGCGGTACGGGAGGCGGCGACCACGGTGGCGCCCTGCTCGGCCAGGTGCCGGGCGATCTCACGGCCGATGCCCCGGCCGGCGCCGGTGACGATCGCAACGGTCCCGTCCAGGTCCATGTCCGCCCGCCTCGTCATCTGGATCAAGGGGTGTGGGTCCGGTGGCGGACCCAGACGTTCGGCTCGGCGTAGCGTCCCTGGTCCCGGTCGCGGTCGATCTCGACCGGGACCAGGGCGCCGGCCACGACGTAGGGGCCGCTGTCGGGGAACTGCATCCCCGTCCACTCCTCCCACTCGGCGACCGTGCCGGTGACGACCATGGACTCGGCGCAGATCCCGAGGACCTCGCCGCCAAGGCCGAGATGGACCCGCAACCACGGGTCGAACGGACGCCCGTCAGGCGTCTTCCAGTCCAGATACCGGTCGATCGGGGTGAGTGGGTAGACGGCCTTGCGGTTGGGCCGCACCGGCACGACCAGGTCGGCGAGGCCGTGCCCGCTTGCGGCGTCCCGCAACCCCCGGACCAGCAGATGGCTCAGGCCCTGGCCGCGCGCCTCGGCAGCCATGGTTACCCCGAGGGCGGCCGCCGCAGTCGGGACCCGGCCAGCGTCGGCGTCGGCCATGGCCTGGGCGAACACCTCGTCCCACCCGCCCGGCAGCCCCGCCGGTCGCCCGTCCCACCGGAACGGGACGCTGTGGCCCGCACCGAGCAGCCGGCCCTCGCCGTCGACGAGCACGACCTGGTAGCCGGCGAACTGGCGCAGGAGCCGCCCCCAGTAGGCACGGTCGAGCGGGCTCTCCAGCGTGAACCGCGGCCAGCCCGCGGTCACGAGCGGCTCAATGGCCGGCTCGAGGTCGGGGCGATCGGCGAGCGTCCGCACGTGCAGCGTCATGTCGGTGCCCGCAGTGTGATGAGATTCGCTCGCTCGAACAAGTCAATCGAAAGGTTGTCCCCGGAGCAGCCGATAAGGCTAACGTGAGCTCCAGACCAGTCCGCATCTTCCTGGGCGTCGAGGCACTGTTCACCCTCGGCTACTTTGTGCTACCCCCATCGGGGCTCAAGGCGGCCTCCTACGCTGGACTGGGCCTGGCGGCGGTCACCGCCCTTGTCGTCGGAGTCCGCACCTACCGGCCGCGCCAGCCGCTGGCCTGGTACCTGCTGGCTGCCGGCCTGTTCATGCTCACCGCCGGCGACACGATCAACAACAGCTTCGAGTGGGTGCTCCAGACCGAGGCCCCCTTCCCGTCGCCGGCCGACGCCGTCTACCTGGCCTTCTTCCCACTGCTGGCGGCCGGGCTGCTCCAGCTGGTCCGGGCCCGCACCCCTGGCCGCGACCGCACCAGCCTGATCGACGCGGTCATCATCGGGACCGGTGCCGGCCTGCTGTCATGGATCTTCCTGATCGTCCCCTACGTCAGGGCGCCCGACCTGACCCTGCTGCAGCGGCTGATCTCGATCTACTACCCGGTGGTGGATGTCGTGCTGCTGGCGGTGGCCATTCGCCTGTGGCGCGCCGGTAGCCAGAGCACGGCCGCATTCCAGCTGCTCACCGTGAGCCTGCTGGCCCTGCTCATCGGCGACACTGTCTACGGCCTGAGCCAGCTGACCGTCGGCTGGGTCCCTGGAGGCGCCCTGGATCTCGGCTGGGTGGTCTTCTATCTCAGCCTCGGCGCGGCCGCGCTGCACCCGTCGATGCCGTCGCTGTCGGAGCCGGCCGCCGCCCCGACACCCAGGCTCACCTGGCACCGCCGCATCCTGCTGACCGCGGCAACCCTGATGGCCCCGGCGATGCTGGTCATCCAGGCGGCCAGGCACCAGCCCATCGACATCGGCGTCAACGCTGCCGGGACGGTGGTGCTGTTCGTGCTGCTGACCGCGCGGATGACCGGGCTGGCCGGCCAGGCGGCCCGCCAGCAGGAACGCGAACTGGCGCTTTCGAAGGTGCTGGAGGCGTCCCAACAGGAGCGCATCCGGCTCGCCGCCGACCTCCACGACGGACCGGTCCAGGAGCTCACCGCGCTGAGCTACGGGCTGGAACGGGTCGACCGTCGGATCCAGGCGCTCGGTCCCGACACGGTGCTGCCGCTGCTCGGCGAGCAGAAGGATCACCTGACCAAGGTGACCCGGACACTGCGCAACCTGCTCAGCGAGCTGCGCCCGCCCGCGATCGACGAGCATGGCCTGGCCGGCGCCCTCAAGCTGCACGGAGACGCTTTCGCCAAGCAGGCCAAGACCAGCATCGACATCGATGCTCAGATCGACCATCGGCCGGCCCCCGAGGTCGAGACGATCGTCTACCGGATCACCCAGGAGGCGTTGACCAACGTCGCCAAGCACGCCAAGGCCGGCCACGTCTGGATCCGCCTGACCGCCGACCAGGACGCAGTGGACCTCACCATCCGTGACGACGGGGTCGGCTTCGACCCCGCCCAGGCGGCGCGGCTGCTGAACGACGGCCATTTCGGCCTGGCCGGGATGCGGGAGCGGGTGGAGCTTGGTGGGGGCCGCCTGGACCTCGAATCCCAACCCGGCCACGGGACCACCATCCGAGTCGCGCTGCCCGCGCGATACGCGTCCTCAGTTGTCTAGCCCATCAGTCGAAGGGACCCACGTGAGCCTGAGCCTGCTGGACCGATCCGACAAGACCGCACCGTCCGACCGCCCTGAAGGCCGCGATGAGCCCACCGGCCAAGGCCCCGGTCCGGTGCCTGCACCGGTGTCGTCGGCCGGTCACCCAGTGGGCACCTCACCTCCCGGATTCCGCGTGCTGGTGGTCGACGACTCCAACAGCATCCGCACCGAGATCCGGCACCTGCTCGAGGACGCCGGGCTCACCGTGGTGGGGGAGGGCAGCCATGGCGCCGAGGGCGTGATGCTGGCCCGAGAGCTGCGACCGGACGTGGTGGTGATGGACGTTCGCATGCCGATCCTGGACGGGATCGCGGCAACCGGCCATATCACCCGCGAACTTCCCGACACCCGCGTGATCGTCTTCAGCGCGTTCGACGACGAGGAGCTGGAGGACGCCGCTCAGGCCGCCGGAGCGACCAGCTTCCTCACCAAGGGCGCTTCCCCGGCGGCGATCGCCGCCGCGGTTCGAGACGCCGCCGGCTGATGCCGCGGCCGCTGCGCTCGGAATTCGACCTTCCCGAGCAGGCGTGACAGGATAGAGACTTCTAACCGGATCGACAGACTTAGCGGGATCTCTCGGTCCTGCGGTTGGGTCCGGGGGAGGAGTCGTATGGCCAAGTCGCCCGCGATCCAGCCGGAAGCTGGAACCTGGCTGGCAGCCTGGCTCGAGGCGTGCGCAGAGCTGGACCGGCTGCAGGCCAGCAACCCGATGCTGGATGCGGTCATCGACCAGGTCGACGGGCGCCGTATCCGGATCGGTGACCGCTGGCTGAACGACTTCGCGTCGTGCAACTACCTCGGCCTGGACCTTGACCGCGAGGTCATCGAGGGCATCCCCGCCTATCTGGACCGCTGGGGCACCCATCCAAGCTGGTCGCGGATGCTGGGCAGCCCGGTGCTGTACGAGCAGATCGAGGCGCAGCTGCGCGAGCTGCTCGGGGTCGAGGACGTCCTGCTGCTGCCCACCCTGACCCACATCCACGCCGCGGTCATCCCGGTGCTGTCCGGCGGCGGGACCGTGCTGCTGGACGCCCGCGCCCACAAGACGATCCACGACGGCGCGGTGGTCGCCCGGGCCCATGGGACGACCCTCAAACGGTTCGCCCACGACGACCCGGAGGCGCTGGAGCAGCTGCTGCGCCAGAACCCGCCGGCGCCCCGCCTGATCTGCATGGACGGCGTCAACAGCATGACCGGCAACCCGCCCCCGCTGGCCCAGTTCGCCGCCCTGGCCCGGGCCTACGACGCCATCCTGTACGTCGACGACGGCCACGGCTTCGGGGTGGTCGGCGAACGCGGCCGGGAGGAACCCTGTCCCTACGGCCAGCGCGGCAACGGCGTGATCCGCCACCTCGGCGAGGACTACGACAACATCGTGCTCACCGCCGGGTTCTCCAAGGCGTACTCGTCGCTGCTGGCCTTCGTCACCTGCCCGTCGCCGGTCAAGCGCCTGCTCAAGATCACCGCTTCGCCCTACCTGTACTCCGGGCCGTCCCCCATCGCCTCGCTGGCCAGCACGCTGCTCGGACTCCAGGTCAACGCAAGCCGGGGCGACGAGCTGCGGGCCATGCTCTACGGCAAGACCCGCCGGGTCCTTGACCACCTCGACAAGCTGGGGGCAACCACCCTGAACACCTCGTCGTTCCCGATCATCGAGGTGCCCCTGGCCGACGCGGACGACCTGGACAGCGTGGGCGCGCTGCTGTTCGAGCGGGGTGTCTACGCCACCCTGGCGTTCTACCCGGGCGTGCCAAGGCAGGAGGTTGGCTTCCGCCTCCAGGTGACCGCCGCCAACACCGGCGACCAGGTCGACGAGCTGCTGGTGGTGCTGGACGAGCTGGCCGACCGCCAGATCATGCGGCCCACGTTTCGCTAGCAGCTGCACAGGTTGCTCATGGCGTCGCCTCCCGGCCGGCCGTCAACGGTGCCGGCGCGGCCGGGGAGGCGGCCAGTCCGGCTACGAGCGGCCGCGACGGCGATTGAACAGGAACAGCACCAGCAGCACCACGACGATGATCAACAGCAGGGTACCGAGCCGCATCTCGCCTCCCTTCGGGGGTCGGGCGCCGGCCTACCCGTCCGGAACGCAGGCTAACCAACCAACCACCGCTGGATGGTTGAGCCCGCCCCCGACAACCGGTAGGCTGCCCGCCAAACACCTGTTCGAGCCGCCGAGCGGAGAGGGGTTGGTGGCCATGCGGGTGCTGGGGGTCGATCCCGGCCTCGGCCGCTGCGGCTGGGCCGTGCTCGAACGGCGCGGCGGGCGGGTCGCGGCCGCCGGCTACGGGACCATCCAGACCGGCGGCGAGCAGGTCGCGCCCCGCCTGGCCGAGCTGGCGGCCCGGCTGCGGGAGGTGCTGGCCGACCACCGACCGCAGGCGCTGGCCATCGAGCGCCTGTTCTTCAATGCCAACGTGCGCACGGCCATGACCGTTGGCCAGGCCTCCGGGGTGGTGCTGCTGCTGGCCGCCGAGCAGGGCCTCGAGGTCTCCGCCTACACCCCGCCGCAGGTCAAGCAGGCGGTCACCGGCACCGGCAGCGCTCCCAAGGAGCAGGTCGGCTACATGGTCAAGGCCCTGCTCGGCCTGGCCGCGGTCCCGACCCCGGCCGACACCGCCGACGCCCTGGCGGTGGCCCTCTGCCACCTCCACCACGCCGGCCTTGCCGGCCTCGGCCCCCGCCGGGCCGGCGGCCATGGGCCCGACCCCATCGGCGCCGCCCCGGCCGCCGACTGGCTGGCCCGCGCCGCCCCGACCTCACCCGGGCTCCGGAACCCCGGGGCGCGGCCATGATCGCCAGCCTGCGCGGGCGCCTGCTCGAGGTCCTGGCCGACGGAGCCGTGATCGAGGTCGGCGGGGTCGGCTACCGGGTGTTCCTGACCCCCAAGGCGGTGGCCAGCCTGCCACGGGACGGCGAGCTCCTGGTCCACACTGTCACCTACGTGCGCGAGGACATCCTTGCCCTGTACGGCTTCGCCACCATCGACGAGCGCCGCGCCTTCGAGCAGCTGCTGACCGCCACCGGGGTCGGGCCCAAGCTGGCCCTTGCCGTGCTCGCCGTCCACGCCCCCGACGCCCTTCGCCGGGCGGTGAGCGCCGGCGACGCCGACGCCCTCACCCTGGTGCCGGGCGTCGGGCGCAAGGGCGCGGCCAGGCTCATCCTGGAGCTCAAGGGCAGGCTCGGCGACGGCGAGCCCGAGCTGCCGGCCGAGGCGGCCGGCCGGCCGGCCTACGCCGAGGTCCGCGAGGCCCTCGGCGCCCTCGGCTACGGCCCGGCCGAGATCAAGACCGCCCTCGCCGCCCTGCCCCCCGACGCCGGCTCGTCCTCGACCGAGGAGCTCCTGCGGCTGGCCCTGCGCGGCCTCGGGTCCCAGCGATGACCGACGGCGCCGACATCCTCGACCCCTGGCCATCGGACGCCGAGCGGGCCAGCGAGGGGAGCCTGCGCCCGCGCAAGCTGGACGAGTTCGTCGGCCAGGCAAAGACCAGGGAGCAGCTCGGGGTGGTGCTCGAGTCGGCCCGCCGGCGTGGCCTGCCCCCCGACCACCTGCTGTTCTCCGGCCCGCCGGGCCTCGGCAAGACCAGCCTGGCCGCGATCGTCGCCGCCGAGCTGGGAGCCGGGTTCCGGGTCACCTCCGGGCCGGCCCTTGAGCGGGCCGGCGACCTGGCCGCCATCCTCACCGGCCTGGAGCCGGGCGACGTGCTGTTCGTCGACGAGGTCCACCGCCTGCCCCGGGCGGTCGAGGAGGTCCTCTACCCGGCCATGGAGGACTTCCAGATCGACGTGGTGCTCGGCAAGGGCCCGGGGGCGCGCAGCCTGCGCCTTGACCTGCCGCGGTTCACCCTGGTCGCCGCCACCACCCGGACCGGGCTGATCACCTCGCCGCTGCGCGACCGCTTCGGCTTCTCGGCCCGCCTGGACTACTACCACCCGGCCGACCTCAAGGCGATCGTCACCCGCTCGGCTGCCATCCTCGGGGTGGACATCGACCCGGCGGGGGCCGAGGTGCTGGCCAGGAGGTCGCGGGGCACCCCGAGGATCGCCAACCGGCTGCTGCGCCGGGTCCGCGACTTCGCCGAGGTCAGGGCCGACGGCGCCATCGACACGGCGGTTGCCGAGGCGGCCCTCGAGCTGTTCGAGGTCGACCGGCTCGGACTCGACAAGCTCGACCTGGCCCTGCTGCGGGTGCTGTGCGAGCGCTTCGGAGGCGCGCCGGTCGGCCTGGCCACCCTGGCCGTCTCGGTCGGCGAGGAGCAGGACACGGTCGAGGACGTCGCCGAGCCGTACCTGCTCCAGCTCGGGTTCCTGCAGCGCACCCCCCGGGGCCGGGTCGCGACCGCTGCCGCCTTCGCCCACCTTGGCCTCGCCGTCCCGAGAGGGCCGGGCGGCCCCGCCGGGCCTGGCTCCCTGTTCGACGATCCCCGGTAGTAGGATTGCCGCCGCATCGGGCGCTCCGGAGGTCCTCAGCTCATGGGTCAAGGTAGCGGGCAGCTCGTCATCCTCGTGCTGATGGTTGCCGTCTTCTATTTCCTGCTCATCCGTCCCCAGCAGCGCCGGCTGAAGTCGCTGCAGTCCTTGCAGTCGTCGCTCCAGCTGGGCGACGAGATCATCACCTCGGCCGGCTTCTTCGCCACCATCCGCCGCTTCGACGGCGAGGTGGTCACCATCGAGCTGTCCCCTGGCGTCGAGGCGCGGGTCAACCGCCGCGCCATCTCGGGCAAGGTCAACCCCGAGCCGGCCGGCCAGCCGAACGGGGTCGTCGCCGACGAAGAGGAGCGGCCCGAACGATGAGCCTCCCGGAGCGCCGGCCACCCGCCGGCGAGCTCCGCCTGCTCGACCAGGTGGCCGGCCACAAGGTCATCCAGACCTACATCACCCTGGCCGACCAGTTCACCGGGCGGCTCGGCTACACCGAGCACGGCGTCCGCCACGCCAACCTGGTCGGCCGCATCGCCTTCAACATCCTCGACCGGCTCGGCTACGACCGGCACCAGGCCGAGCTGGCCGCGGTCGCCGGCTACCTGCACGACGTCGGCAACGTGATCTCGCGCCACAACCACCCGCAGACCTCGGCGCTGCTCGCCCTGCCGATCCTCGGGGAGCTGGGCATGGCCACCGAGGACATCGGCCTGGTGATCGGGGCCATCGGCAACCACGAGGAGGAGCTCGGCCATCCGGTGTCGCCGGTGTCGGCGGCGGTCAACATCGCCGACAAGTCCGACGTCCACCGCTCCCGGGTGCGCAAGGACGCGCGGGTCGAGTTCGACATCCACGACCGGGTCAACTTCTCGGCGACCCATTCCTTCGTGCGGGTCGACGCCACCAGCCGCACCATCACCCTCGAGCTCCAGATCGACACCGCCGTCTCCGACATCCTGGAGTACTTCGAGATCTTCCTGACCCGCATGATGATGTGCCGCCGGGCCGCCGAAGGCCTGGACTGCAAGTTCCGCATGACCGTCAATGGCCACAGCCTGCTCTGAAGGCGGAGAAAACCGCTAGGCTCTTGAGCTCGAACCCACCTGCAGCAAGAAGGAGTGCCACGTCCGTGCCAGGAACCCGTCGCTACGTGATCCCGCTGCTGGTCGTGTTCGCGCTGGTCGGCGTGATCTGGGCGGTGATCGCCGTGCAAGGCCTCGAGCCCCGGCTCGGCCTCGACCTGCGCGGCGGTTCCAGCGTCACCTTCTTGCCGACCAACCCGCGGGGTGGCACCCCGACCAGCGAGCAGCTGAACACCACCATCGACATCATCCGCAACCGGATCAACTCCAAGGGCGTGGCCGAGTCCGAGGTCAACCTCGAGGGCGGCAACATCGTGGTGTCCATCCCCGACGTGCCCAACCCCGACGACGTGATCGCCGCGGTCGGCACCACCGCCCAGCTCCAGTTCCGCCCGGTCAAGGAGGTCGTCGGGCCCAACGACCCCAAGTACAAGCAGGACCCGTTCAAGGCCGTCGACTGCGGCAAGCCCGAGACCTACGCCGCCAAGGACAACCCCGACGCCGACAACGTGGTGCTGTGCGCCAGGGACCAGGCCGGGCAGCTGCGACCCGAGGCCAACGCCCCCAAGGTGCTGATGGGCAAGGTCGCCCTCGGCGGCACCGACATCGCCTCGGCCCGGCCCCAGCTGGCCACCACCGGCCAGGGCGGGGTGACCACCGGCCAGTGGGAGACCCAGCTGAGCTTCAGCGGGCGGGGCGGCGACCGGTTCCAGGACCTCACCGGCAAGGCGGCCTGCAACCCCGAAGGCGACCCCAAGCGCCAGATCGCCATCACCCTGGACGCGGTGGTGATCAACGACCCGCCGGTCGCCTCCGACGTCCAGTGCAACCAGGGCATCAGCGGCGGCTCGGCGGTGATCACCGGCCAGACCCAGGCCGAGGCCGAGAACCTGGCCCCGCTGATCTCCTCGGGCGCCCTGCCCCTCACGCTCGACCCGCAGAACCGCACCACCGTCAGCGCCACCCTTGGGGCCGACTCGCTGCGGGCCGGCCTGATCGGCGGGGCCATCGGGCTCGGCCTGGTGTTCCTGTACGTGCTGGCCTACTACCGCGGGCTGGGCCTGGTGATCTGGGTCGGCCTGGCCATCGCGGCCGTCCTCAAAGTCGGCATCGTCATCCTGATGGGCCAGCTGATCGGCTTCACCCTGACCCTGGCCGGGATCGCCGGGCTGATCGTGGCCATCGGCATCTCCGCCGATACCTATGTCGTGTTCTTCGAACGACTCAAGGACGAGGTCCGCGACGGCAAGACGCTGCGCACCTCGGTCGACCGCGGCTGGCAGCGGTCGTTCCACACCCTGGTGTCGGCCAACTCGGTGTCGTTCGCCGCCGCTCTGGTGCTGTACCTGCTGGCCATCGGCCCGATCCGGGGCTTCGCGTTCACCCTCGGACTGGCCACCCTGATCGACTTCTTCGCCGCCTGGTTCTTCGCCCGGCCGGCGGTCTCCCTGCTCACCCGACTCCGCCTGTTCCAGGAGGGGCGCTTCGTCGGCGTCCGCGCCGCCGTCTGACCCTCGCAAGGAGGAACCCGTCCGTGTCCCTCGCCAGCCGCATGTACCACGGCGAGACCAGCTACGACTTCGTCGGTCGCCGGCGCCTGTGGTTCTCGATCTCGGCCGTGCTCCTGCTGATCTCGCTGGTCAGCCTGTTCACTCCGGGTCTCAACTTCGGCATCGACTTCAAGGGCGGAGCCTCCTTCCGGGTCCAGCCGGAGCGCCCGGTCACCGAGGCCCAGGTCCGCGAGGCGGTCGGGCCCGTCGCCGAGGTCGTCCAGGTCACCGAGGACGACCCGGTCCAGATCATCGTCCAGACCGAGGAGCTTTCCCAGCCGGAGATCGCCAAGGTCAGGGCCGACCTGGCCGAGGTCGCCGGGGTCCAGTCCAACGACGTCTCCACCAACTCGATCGGCTCCAAGTGGGGGAGCACGGTCTCCCGCAAGGCGGTCATCGCCCTGCTGGTGTTCCTGGTCGTGGTGGTGATCTACGTGTCGCTGCGGATGGAGTTCAAGATGGCCGTGGCCGCCCTGGTGGCGCTCCTCCACGACCTGCTCATCACCGCCGGGATCTTCGCCCTTGCCCGCTTCGAGGTCACCCCGGCGACCGTGATCGCCCTGCTGACCATCCTCGGCTACTCGCTGTACGACACCGTGGTGGTCTTCGACAAGGTCCGTGAGAACACCGGCTCGCTCACCGCGATGTCGCGCACCACCTACTCCGAGGCGACCAACCTGGCCATCAACCAGACGGTGATGCGGTCGCTGAACACCTCGCTGGCCTCGCTGCTGCCGATCCTGGGGCTGCTGGGCGTCGGCGCCTTCCTGCTCGGCGCCGAGACCCTCAAGGACCTGGCCCTGGCCCTGTTCGTCGGCGTGGCCGCCGGCGCCTACTCCTCCATCTTCATCGCCCCCCCGCTGGTCGCCGTCTGGAAGGAGAAGGAGCCGCGCTACACCCAGCTCAGGACCAGGGTGGAGCGCCTGGCCGCCCAGGGCGGGATCGAGGCCCCGGGCTCCGCCAGGCGAGCCGCGCCCGAGCGGCCCGGCCGGGCCGCCGACCGGCCGGTTCGCGCCGCCTCCGGGTCGGCCGCCACCCGCGACGCCCGCTCCCGGGCCGGCGCCGACGGCCGGGCCGGCACCGCCCGCCGGCGCACCCCGGCCCCGCCGCCAGAGCCCGAGCTGCCGCCCGACGAGGACGATGCGCTGGAGGCCGAGGCGGCCACGGTCGACCAGGCCGAGCCGGCCGAGGAGCCGGCCGCCGTCGCCCCGGCCCGCCGCCAGCCGCAGAAGCCGCGCCCGTCCCAGCAGCGGCGCAAGCCATCCGGGCGGCAGCAGTCCCGCCCGGCCAAGCGCCGCCGACGCTAGCGTCCTGGACAGGAGGACAACCACGTGCCCATCGACATCCAGCGCCTGCGGGCCCTGATCCGCGACGTGCCCGACTTCCCCAAACCGGGGATCGTCTTCAAGGACATCACCCCGCTGCTGGCCAACGAGGTCGGCTTCTCGTCGGTGATCGACGAGACCGTCGTCCACTTCGGCCGCGGCAACGTCGACAAGGTCGTCGGCATCGAGGCCCGCGGCTTCATCCTGGCCTCGCCGGTCGCCTACCATTTCGGCGCCGGCTTCGTCCCCGTCCGCAAGGCCGGCAAGCTGCCCTACCAGGTCGAGGCCGAGGAGTACGCGCTCGAGTACGGCTCGGCCACCCTTGAGCTGCATGCCGACGCGATCGTCCCCGGCGAGCGCGTGCTGATCGTCGATGATGTGCTGGCCACCGGCGGCACCGCACGGGCCGCGGCCCGGCTGGTCGAGCGGCTGGGCGGCAAGGTCATCGGCATCGCCACGCTGATCGAGCTCGAGTTCCTCGGGGGCAGAAAGCTGATCGAAGGCTATGAATTCTTCAGTCTCATCCGGTACTGAGCCGCCAGGGGCTGGGAACACCCCGGTCCATGTCGTGGTCGAGATCCCCAAGGGATCCCGGAACAAGTACGAGCTGGACCACGAGACGGGCCGCATCCGCCTGGACCGCATGCTGTTCAGCCCCGTCCACTACCCGACCGACTACGGCTTCGTGCCCGACACGCTGGCCGAGGACGGCGACCCGCTGGACGCCATGGTCCTGCTGGGGGAACCCACCTTCCCCGGCTGCGAGATCCAGGCCAGGATCGTCGGCATGCTCGACATGGCCGACGACGCCGGCCGCGACCAGAAGCTGCTGGTCGTCCCCCTCACCGACCCGCTCTGGAACCACATCTACCGGCTCGAGGAGGTCGCCCCCCATCTGCTGCGCGAGATCGAGCACTTCTTCACCGTCTACAAGCAGCTGGAGGACAAGACCGTCGAGGTCTACGGCTGGCGCGACGCCGACACCGGCCGCCAGGTCCTCGACGAAGCCCTGAGCAGGGGCGCGCAGCACCGGCAGGGTGGCATCGGCGGGAGTACCGTGGGAGCCTAGTCGCCGGCCGGTCGTCTTCGACCGTGCCCTGCGGCAACGAACGCGAACCGACCCGGGTGGGCCAATGGCGCAGCAGCATCCCACGGCGGTCCCCGATGGGCTGGCGCTCGAACGCGAGCCCCAGCCCGGCGTCGACGTGCCGGGGGAGAACGGCTCGGGGAGCTCGTCCGCCGGGGCGGTCACCCGGCCCTACGACGCCGGGCCGCCGCCCGAGCCCGACGTCGAGCCGCTGCTGAAGCGGGTCCGCCAGCGCAACCCGCGGGCCGACACGGCGGCCGTCGGGCGCGCCTTCG
>Ga0210378_10000970_pt1 | contig 15114 bp, 15 predicted proteins | sample PLM1_60_b1redo_FD_155465 | JGI IMG/M metagenome (GOLD analysis project Ga0210378, IMG submission 155465) | Groundwater sediment microbial communities from an aquifer in East River, Colorado, USA - PLM1_60_b1 redo | ecosystem: Environmental > Terrestrial > Soil > Riparian zone | place: USA: East...
CCCCGGCATCTCCCCAGAGGAGAAGGCGAAGCGCCGCGCCGAGTTCACGGCTGGCGAGCCGGGGTTCGGAATCAGCGCCTGCCGGTACATGGCCGATCGGAAGATTATCTTGACCGGCGGTGACACCTCGGCCAACGACGCCCAGCCGGTGGGGGAGGAGGAGGGCCACTCGGTGCCGTGCCACGCGGAGCTGCAGACGCGACGCGGGATCTGGAACATCGAGAACCTCGACTTCACCCCACTGCTGAACGATGGGGTCCACGAATTCCTCTTCGTCTGGGCCCCACTGAAGATCGTCGGCGGGACCGGATCGCCGGGGAATCCGGTCGCGCTCTGGTAGGGCCCGGACGACCGCGGGACCCGGGGCGACCGCGGAACCTTGACATGATAAAGCGATGAAAATATGCTTTCTTCATGTCAGACATGATGATCCAGATCCGCAGCGTGCCCGAGGAGTTCCACCGGCGGCTGAAGGCCCGGGCCGCCATCGAAGGCATGTCGATGTCGGACTACGTCCTGCGTGAGCTTCGCAAGGCGCTCGACCGGCCCACGCGGCAGGAGGTCCTCGAAAGGCTCCGGGCCCGACCCGTGCGACGGCTCCGGCGGAGTGCGGCCGCCGTCATCCGGGCTGAGCGCGACTCGCGATGATCGTGTTGGACGCATCGGCCCTCGTGGAGCTCCTGCTCGGTACGATTCGAGGCCGGTCGATCGGGGATCGCCTGGCCGACCCCGCGCTCGGACTCCACGCGCCCCACCTTGTCGACGTGGAGGTCGCCCAGGCCCTCAGGCGCTACGTGAGGGAGGGTGATCTCGATGCCGACTCCGCCGCATCCGCTCTCGAGGATCTCCGGTCGCTGGACCTGGAACGGCATGCCCACGAGCCGCTCCTTGACCGCGTCTGGGCGCTCCGCCAGAACCTGACTGCATACGACGCTGTGTATGTTGCGCTCGCCGAGGCGCTGGACACCACCCTTTTGACCTGCGACGGCAGGCTGGCCCGGGCCCCGGGCGTCGCCGGGCGCGTCGAGCTCGTTCGCTAGCGTGCCTCCCGCACCGGGTGGAACGGCAAGCGGCATGTCGTGGCGTACGGTTCAGAGCCGGCCGGCCACGTAGACGCTCGAGAGGAGCACGCCGAGCACGAACAGCGACACGGAGGCGAAGAGCCAGTCGTGGTCGAGGACGAGGCCCACGGTCACCACCACTACCCGGACGACCGGGGTGAGGATCAAGAGCAGCACCCCCCACCACAACGGATCCGTCGAGCCTAGAACGAGGCCGGCGACGAGGAGGAGCCCGCTGAGCGCCACGCCCCCGGTCAGGGCGGCCTCGATCACGCGCTCCAGGCGGCGCGTGTGACTGCTCAAAAGGACTCCAGCGCCATGCGGAGCCCCACCACTAGGAGCACCACCGCCATGATGAGCTTCAGGGAGCGGGCCTCGACCCGGTGGCTGAGCCGGGCGCCCAGCAGGCTGCCCGGGAGGGCCCCGATGGCCACGGCCGCGGTCAAATGCAGCGCCACGTCCCCCCGGCCGAAGTAGATGAACGCCGACGCGGCGCCGGTCACGCCGATCATGAACGCGCTCGTGGCCGCCGCCACGCGGATGGGGATCCCGCAGAAGGCGTTGAGCACCGGCACCTTGATGATGCCGCCGCCGACGCCGAGGAGCCCGGATATGGCTCCCGCCACGAGGGAGGCGGCCATCGCCAGCGGCAGCCGGCGCACGCGGTACACGTAGGTCTGGCCGCTCTCCATCAGGCGGCCGCCCAGCCGGCCCGGCTCCACGCTCGCGTCGTCGATCACGTTGCGCCGGCCGGAGCGGACGGCCATGACCACCCCCATGAGAGCGAGGGTGGCCCCGAAAGCGAGGAAGAGCTGGCGCTGGGTGAGGGTGACGGCGATGAGGCCCCCGGCGAGCCCGCCGATCGTGGTGGCGACCTCGAGGGCCATCCCGAGGCGCATGTTCACGAGACCGCGCTCGAGGTTGATGGTGGACGAAGCCGAGGCGGTGGCGATGACCGAGATGAGGCTGGCGGCGATCGCGGTCCGGATCGGCACCCCGAAGGTCAGTGCCAGCAGCGGGACGAGGAACACGCCCCCGCCCAGGCCGAGGAGGGCGCCGATGAGCCCGGTGGCCGCGCCGGTCAGGACGAGGATCAACGTGGGGAGCGCGATCACGGCCGCATCGTAACGCATAGAATCCCGGCGTGACCGCCGCCGCCGCACTCGCCGCGCTGCTCCTGCTTCCCGGTCTGCTCGTCGCGCGCGCACCCTGGACCGCGGTGCCTTTCCTCTCGCTGTTCTTCTGGATCGCCTCCTGGTGGTGGCTTCCCTCGGTGGGACGAGCGCGTTTCGTCGGCGCGGCGCTCACCGCCTTCGTCCTCGCCGGCGTGCTGCGGGTCCTGCGCTTCGACGGACGGTGGCCGTCGTGGCCGCCGCTCCTCGCGCTCGCCGCCGCCCTTTTCCACGCGGCGGCCACGCTCGTGGGTGCCCCGGCTCGCCTCGATCCGGTCCCGGCCCAGCTCATGGTGTGGCACGACGGCCTGCCGCGGACCTACGTCCCTCTGCGAGAGGCAAGCGATTTCGGCGCGCATCCGCACGGCTGGGACGCGCTCGCCGCGGACGTGGCCCAGCTCTCCGACCTGGCGCCTCCGCGCGCCGTCCCGATCGGGGCGGCGGCGGCGCGGGGCCTGTCGTCGGTCGGCCTCTACGCCCTCCTCGTGCGTTTGTACCCGCCGCCTCCCGCCGCCTATGTCACGCTGGGGGCTTCGATGGCGGCGGGCCTTCTCGAGGCGTTGGGCCTCGGCCTTGGGCCTGCCTCGTCTCTGGCCGCCGGCTTCGCGCTCACCGCCGCGGGGCTCGTGGCGCGCGCACGGTCACGCTCGTCGGCCGTCGGCGCGGGCGCCTTCGCCGGCACGGCGCTGATGATCGCGCCCTGGGTGGCGGCGGTCGGAGTCGCGGCGGGTGCCGCCGCCGCTGCTCTCGCGTGGACGCGGATCCCTGGGGAGGAGCGCGACGCGCTACGGCGCCGGCTGCTCCTAGCGGGCCTCGTGGCTGCGCTTACCGCCACGCCCTACCTCTTTCGGGTGGGAATGGCGCTAGGAGGCGGACGCCTCTAGGAGCGTGTCCTTCATGATTACCGGGACACGCTCCTCCTGACATCGTTTCACACCCCCCGGCGGAACCTGCGCCTCGCGCTCCCGTAGAATCGCGTGAGCGCTGGAGGGACGTGCTCGACAACGGACGAGATCGCCGTTGGCCGACCGATTCATCATTGCCCCCGCGGCGGCCCGCGACGTCCTCGTCGCGAAGCGCGCCTCCCCGGCGCTCATCTGCTATCATCCCGGGTGTTCTTGAGGTTACCGCTGGGGCGCGAGCCCGCCAGATGAGAACGCGCCGCATCTTGAAGTGGGCGGGCGCCGTCCTGCTCGTCGCCCTGTGCGCTTTCGTGTTCGGGTGGGTGCCCTACTGGCTGGGCGGCATCGCCACCACCCGGCGCTTCCAGTACAACGACCGGGCCAACAACGGTTTGACCCCGGCCTCCTTCGGCCTGGCCTTCGAAGAGGTGTCCTTCCAAACGGCCGACGGCGTGCCGCTCCGGGGCTGGTGGGTCCCGGCGCCGGCGCCCAAGGGCACGGTGGTCCTCCTCCACGGCCTCAACCGGTCCCGGCTCGAGATGGTCAAGAAGGTCCCCTTCGTCCACGAGCAGGGCTGGAACGCCGTGCTCTTCGACCTGCGCCACCACGGGGCCAGCGGGGGCGACGTCTCCAGCTTCGGCTGGTTCGAGAAGAACGACGCGGAGGCGGCCAAGGCGTACGCGGAATCCCGGTCCAAGGGCCCGGTCGTCTTCTGGGGCGTCTCGCTGGGCGCGGCCACCGCGGTGCTCGCGGCCGCCGAGGACTCTTCGGTGGCCGGCGTCGTCTGCGACAGCAGCTACCGGAGCCTGCCCGACACGGTGGCCCACCACATCCGGTTGTTCCGCAACTTCAGATGGTGGATGCGCATCGTGCCCTCGTGGCCCGTGGGTCCTGAGGTCCTCTACTGGATGGGCCGCCGGGGGGGCTTCAACCCGCGGGCGGTGGACGTGCAGGCCGCCGCGTCGCGACTGGCCGGGCGGCCGGTGCTCTTCGTCTGCAACTCGGGCGACCGCCGCATGCCCTCCGAAATCGCCTTCGACCTGAAGGCGGCCGCGGGCGAGCGGGCGAGGGTGCTCGTCGTCCCCGGCACCACGCACGGCGAGGCGTACCGTGACGGCAAACCCGCATACGACAGCGCGGTGGGCGACCTGCTGCGCGAGGCAGCCGCGGGTCCCGCCACGCGGGTGGCGTCCGGACCACCTAACTGAAGGAGTCCACGGTGAGCGAGGAAAAGAAACCGCACCACGTCCCGTTCCCCGAGGAGGACAACGGCGCTCCCCGCGCGCCCGAGCAGACGGGCTCCTACACCATGGTCGAGCCGCGCTTCCGCGAGATCTACTTCCAGTTCTACAAGGAGACGTACAAGCCCTCGGTCCTCGACCGCAAAACCAAGGAGCTGATCGCGATCTCGGCCAGCCTCGCCGCCAAGTGCCAGGGATGCCTGGAGGGTCACATCAAGAAGGCGCTGAAGTTCGGGGCGACGAGGGACGAGATCTCCGAGTCGATCGCCATCGCCATAGGCGTCAACGCCGCCGCCATCGTGGACCTGACCGACATCGCCGCCGACAACCTGGACCTGAAGCTGTACTGAATGGAGGGGCCGAGCCTCCAGGAGCGCTACGCCCCCGAGAGCGCGTGCTTCGGCTGCGGCCCCGCCAACCCGCAGGGACTGCACGTGCGCACGTTCGTCGAGGGCGATGAGTGCGTGGCGGAGTGGACCCCGCAACCGCATCACGAGGCTTTCCCGGGCGTCCTGAACGGCGGCATCATCGGGGCGCTGCTCGACTGCCACGCCAACTGGGCGGCGGCCTGGCACCTGATGAAGAAGTCCGGCGCGGAGACGCCGCCCTGCACGGTGACCGCGGACTACGCGGTGAAGCTGCTGCGGCCCACGCCCACGAGCGCTCCCGTGAAGCTGCGGGCCCGGGTCGTCGAGTCGTCCGGCGACCGCGCGGTGGTGGAAGCCACGCTCGAGAGCGGCGGCAAGGTCTGCGACACCTGCCGCGGCACCTTCGTCGCCGTCAAGCCGGGTCACCCCGCTTACCATCGTTGGTAGCGGCTGGTAGCGCGGCGCCGCCGCCGGTTCCCCCGAGGTTTTTACCGTACAAATCTTATACAAATTATGCTTGACACGCGGTAGCTCAGCGCGTAAGTTGTCGCTGTCAATCTTGAACAGTTTCCGCGCGCCTCTCTCCCGGCGGGTAACGAGCCTGCGCTAACGACCGACTTGAGCTCAGCCGTACGAGCAAAGTTGGAGGCGGAGCTGTGTCAGCACGGACGCTGGCGGTCACCGCGTCGGTCGGCGTGGTTCTCTACCTGGGCTGGCTGGGATGGAAGGACCTTCTCACCGACTCGCTCCTGCCCTCCACGGAGTTGGCCCTCGTCGCCGAAACCACGGACGCCGACGCCGGTGCCGCTGTCGCTACCGCGCCTTCGCCAAACTCTTCGTCGGCACGCGAGCATTCCGGGCCGCTGACGTCGGCCGCTGCCGCCGCGAGCGAAAAGGGCATGGCCCCGGCGGCGTCAGCGACCCCCCCCGCCGAGCCCGAGCAGGCGCTCTCGGCCGGGCCGGTGGCGGGAGCACCCCATGCCGTGCGGTCGTCCGAAGCGCGGCCGGCGAGTGTCCCGGACCCCCGTGATCGCCCGACCGCGGATCCCGAAGAGGCGCGGGACAAGCCTCGATCCAAGCTGGCCTTGGGCGGATGGGTGCTCGATCGGGATGGCAACGCGGCTTCCGGCGTTCCGGTGGAGGCCCGGCTTCGGCGCCTTTTCGCCAGCCTCGATGCCGGCTCCATGGCCGGCGCGCCGAGCGAGCAGCGGGTTTACACCGACGCCGCCGGCCGGTTCGCGTTCCAGGATGTGCCCGACGGCGAGTATGAGCTGAGAACCGAACGGACCGAGCTCTACGAGAAGGCCACGGCGGTCGTGCGGGCCGGCGCCGATTCCGCCGTGCTCGTCGTGGAAACCCGGTCTCGGCGCACGTTCTTCGTCCACGGCATCGTCGAGAGCGCCCGCGGCGGGCCCCTCGCGGGCGTCCGCATCGACGTTGCCGGACAACCGGCGCTGGCCACGGTGTCCGACGAGATCGGCCGGTACGGCCTCCGCGTGCCCGTGAGTGAGCCGCCCCGCGATGTGGCGCTGCGGTTCGTGCGGAACGGCTACCGCGAGGTGCGAATGCCCGTCGGGGGTGGAGACGCGGCCGACGTCGTGCAGGACGTCCGGCTCGAGCCGGCGGGGCAGCTCGCTTCGGTGAGCGGCGTCCTGACCGGCGACGACGGTCCGCCCGTCGTCCGCGCGAGCGTCCAGCTCTACTCCGAGGAGCGCGGGCGCCGCTACCAGGCCGTCAGCGATCCGGGCGGTCGGTTCCTGCTCGCGGGCGTCGAGGAATCGGACGACTACCGGCTGTGGGTCCACCCGGCGCGGGGCTACCGCGACCACATCCGGGATGGCGTCGAGGTGCGCGGGCAGGGCCCGGTCCTGGACGTGAAGCTGGAATCACTGGGCACGGCCACCCTGCGGGGATCGATGGTCGACCCCGAAGGGCGACCCGTGCCCGGCTTCACCCTCTGGCTGCGTACGGCCTACGGCGCCTCCGGCTCCACCGCGGTCACGGGGGATGCGCAAGGTCGATTCGCCACCGGGGATCTGCCCGAGGGCCCGGTCGCCCTGGAGACACGGGCCGCGCCGCAGCTCGGCGTCACGGGGATCTCGCTGGCGTCCGGCACGCCGCGCGAGGTCGTGATCCCGCTCGACGTCGGCAGCTACCGGGTCGAAGGTACGCTCCGCGCCGAGAACGGCGCGCCGGTCGGCGGGGCGCGCGTCTCGCTGCACTGGTCGCGCGCCGACGGCGGTCTCGGCAGCCGGTCGTTACGCGAGACCACCAGCGACGCCACCGGCTACTTCCTCTTCACGCAGCTCGGGGCGGGCGTCCACACGCTCAGCGCGACGGCGACCGGGTTCCGCAGCATCCGGCTGGATCAACCGGTGGGGCCCGCCACGCCGCCGATCGAGATCAAGCTCGCGGCCAGCCCATAGCTGACCGAGGAGCGGGCATGGCGGGCATGGGGTCAGGTCTGCGATATGGGCTTTACATACCCCATACAACAGACCTGACCCCGGTGTGCCGGTGTGGCGCAGGCGTGAGCCGTTCACCCCTCCATTCATGAGGCATTGAAAAATGAGAAGTCGAAGTCGTAGAGTACGCTTCGGACCTTCCGTCGTCGTCGCGCTCCCCCTGGCCCTGATCTCGATGCTCGCCATGGCGGGCTCGAGCAGCACTACGCTGCCGAACGGCGCCGCGCTGACCGTGTCGATCGACGACCCGGTGACCAGCACCGAGTTCGAGGTGCCGCCCGGTCAGCCGACCATCAACGTGCCGGTCAGCGGTACGGCCAGCATCGGTCTGGGCGAGCCCGATGCGACCTTCGTCTACGCGATGGACCTCTCGGGAAGCACGGACGCCCCCGGCAGCGGAGGAACGGGGTGCGCGCCGATCCTCGCCTGCGAGAAGATCTTCGTGAAGGCGCTCAACCAGGCGGTCATCGACAGCGGTTCCGCCGACGAGGCGGGCGTGGCCGTGTTCGCGAGCTCGGGCGCGACCGCGGACGTTTCCCCGGCAGGGGGCGATCAGCTCCTCGTGGCGCCCGACGCGCCCGGCGGCCCCCCCACGCACATCGACACCGTCGTCGATTCCACCTTCAGCGTATTCGGCGGCAACGGCGGCGTGGGGCAGTTCACCCTCAGGAACGTCGGCGTGGAGACCAACTGCACCGGCGGCCTGCAGGCGGCGAACACGATCGTCGCGGCGAGTACCAACAGCAACCGGGTCGTCGTGTTCGTGTCGGACGGCCTCTGCGACGATTCCGGCGGCAACGAGGCGGCGTTCGACGCCGCCGTCGCGGCCCTGATCGTGAACGGCGCCGTTGTACACACGGTGGCCACCGGCGCGGGCAGCTCCTGCGACGATCACGAGCCCGGCTTCAACCGCACGCTGCGCGACATCTCGAATGGGACCGGCGGCACGTGCTTCGAGGTGCCCGACCCCGGAAATCTCCCTGACATCATCCCCAACCTGATCGGCTCGACGCTGGAGTCGCTGCAGATCGCGGTGGACGGCAACCCGCCCCAGACGATACCCAACGGCGACATCTCGCTGCCGCTGCCCCAGCCGGGCGCGGTCTCCGTCAACTACACGACCCCGGCCAACGGCCTGGGCCCGGGCGATCACACGATCTGCGTGACCGCCAACGGCTCGGACGTAACCGGCGGTACCGCCAGCGTCACCCAGTGCGAGACGATCCACCTGCTGCAGCTTTCGGCGTCGCCCGCCGATGTGACCAACCAGCTCGGCGCCGGGGACAACCAGCACACGGTGACGGCCACGATCGCGGGGCCGGCCAGCCACATCGGAGGACGCGTGGTGAGCTTCTCGGTCGCGGGGCAGAACGCGGGGGCCACCGGCACCTGCGGCCCGACGCCCGATTGCAAGACCGACGCGAGCGGCCAGGTCTCGTTCACCTATAGCGTCCCGATCGCGCCGTCGAGCCTCGGTAACGACACCATCAACGTCAGTACGGAGATCGCTGGCCATACCAGCTCGGTCAGCGTCGTCAAGCGGTGGGTCGACACGACGCCGCCGACGGCGGCATGCCCGGAGGGGGTCAACCCCGGCGGCAAGCACGTACCGAACGCGCACAACGAGGACGGGTTCTTCCAGCTGACGGCGTCGGACTCGGTCGATCCGAACCCGTCCATCTTCGTGGTGGACTTGGGCACCGGGACGGTCTTCGGGCCGTTCCCGAGTGGGACCAACGTCAAGTACACCCAGGCTCCGGGGGCCACGCCTTCGATCAGCCTCGGCGCCGGAGCCGTGAACTGGAAGATCAAGGGACAGGGCGACATGGGGGTCTACGCCGTGGACGGCGGCGGCAACCAGTCCGCCACGGTTTCGTGCCTGGTTCCGCCGCCTCCGAAGTAACGGAGGAGCGGAGCCGTCTCACCTGACGAGCGGGGAGCCGGGGGGCGAAGGGCCCCTCGGCTCTCCTATTTCATCGCCACCTCGAACCGCTCGCGGAGCCAGTCCGGCACCGGCGTGGGCCGGAACGTCTTCATGTCCACGACGACGGCCGTGTTGACGGCGCGGAAGACCGGTCGCCCCCCGACGCTTCCTTCGTAGCGGATCTTGACCGAGGATCGCCCGACCTTCTCCACGACCACCCCGATCTGCACGTGGTCTCCGTAGTGCACCGGGTGGAGGAACTCCATGTCCACTCTCACGGTCGGGAAGCCCAGGCCCGCGCGGAAGACCTCCGGGTACGGCTTGCCCACGTGGCCCACGAAGAAGTCCTCGAAGGCCTCGTGGAGGAAGTTGACGAGGTTGGGGTAGTAGGCAATCCCCGCCGCGTCGAGGTCGCCGAAGCGCACGAGGATGGTGGTGGTGAACATGTCCCGTCCTCTTTCAGCTGCTGGCGGGTGCGTTGACCTCTGTTTTGCTAGGCGTTAGCATCTTGCATTCTCGGACGTTGGACATCGGTCCATCACCGAAGGGGAAGCGGTAACGAGGAGGCAGGCCACATGCTGCAGCATGGGCCTGAGGAGCCATGAAGCTCATAGAGATGGTGACCACCATCTTGAGGCGTAAGGGCCCAGAGGTCTTTTCCGTGCCCCCCCACGCCTCGGTCTACGACGCCATCGAGATGATGGCGGACAAGCACGTGGGTGCGTTGCTGGTGATCTCCGAGGGCAAGCTGGCCGGAGTCATCTCCGAGCGCGATTACGCCCGCAAGGTCATCCTCAAGGGTAGGTCTTCGAAGGAGACCCGGGTCGAGGAGATCATGACCAGCTCCGTCATCACGGTGGGGCCTGAGCGCCGCATCGACGAGTGCATGCGCCTCATGACCGACAACCGCATCCGTCACCTCCCGGTGGTGGAGGGCGAGAAGGTGCTGGGCGTCATCTCCATCGGCGACCTCGTGAACTGGATCATCTCCGCGCAGGAAGCGACGATCGACCAGATGGAGAACTACATCACCGGCAAGTACCCGGCCTAGTTTTCGTCGCGAACTCAGGACGGGCGCGACGAAAACTAACATGACCTCCTTGGATTAAGTGTCGCTTCGGCGCGAAGCGCCGCTTTAGGAGTCCGTCCGCCGCTTACCGGGACGGACTCCTATTCCCTCAGGGCGGAGAAGAGCTTGTTGAGGCTGTCCTTGGCGTCGCCGAAGAGCATCATGCACTTCGGGTTGTAGTACAGATCGTTCTCCACGCCGGAAAAACCCGGGCGAAGGCTGCGCTTGAGGACGACGATCGACTTGGCGCGCTCGACTTCCAGGATCGGCATGCCGTAGAGCGGGCTGTTCTTGTTGTTCTTGGCCGCCGGGTTGGTTACGTCGTTGGCCCCCACGACCAGGGCCATGTCCGCCTCGCCGAAGTAGGGGTTGATCTGCCCCATCTCGTAAAGCTGGTCGTAGGGGACGTTCGCCTCGGCCAGCAGCACGTTCATGTGCCCGGGCATCCGGCCGGCCACGGGGTGGACAGCATACTTGACGTCGATGCCGCGTTTCATCAGCACCTTGGCGAGCTCGGCCACGCCGTGCTGGCCTGGGCCACGGCCCATGCCGTATCCCGGGACGATGATGACGGACCGGGCCCCATCCAGGAGGGTGGCCATCTCCTCGGGCGCGATGGTGCGCACGCTTCCTTTCGCTTCCACCGCCGCCGCCTGCTCCTCCTTCTCGATCTTGCCGAAGGCGCCGAAGAGGACGTTCAGGGCCGAGCGGTTCATGGCCCGGCACATGAGGAGGGAGAGGAGGAAGCCCGAGGTCCCGTCGAGGGAGCCGGTGATGATCTGGATCTTGTTCATCAGCACGAAGCCCATGGCGGCGTCGGCCATGCCGGCATAGGAATTCAGCAGGGAGATGACCACCGGCATATCCGCAGCTCCGATGGGGACGACCAGGAGCAGCCCGAAAAGCAGAGCCAGGACGACCATGACATAGAAGAGCGGGCTGGCCCCGGGAGAAGCGATCAGGTAGACGAGGATTGCCACCATCAACGCCAGCAGGGTGATGTTGGACTGGTTCTGTCCCTTGTAGGTGATGGGGGCTCCCGGCAGCAACCCCTGGAGCTTTCCGGCTGCCATGAGGCTTCCCGTGAACGTCAGGCCCCCGATGACCACCTCGAAACCGATGGCGGTCATCAGCACCCGGCCCAGGTCGCCGGCGTGCCGGACGAATTCGGACACGCCGATCAGCGTGGCCGCCAGGGCCCCCAGGGAGTGCGAAAGGGCCGTCCGCTGCGGCACGGCCGTCATGGGGACCCACAGACCCATCCCACCTCCCACGCCCGACCCGATGAGCAGGCCGAGCACGATCCACCTGTAGGTCACGATGTCGGGGTGGAAGAGGGTGCCGAGCACCGCCATGGCCATGCCGAACTCGGCCAGGAACATCCCCCTCCGGGCAAAGCGCGGGTGGCTCAGCCCCTTCAGTCCCAGGATGAAGAGGACGGCCGAGAGAATGTAGGAGTAGCGCAGCACCGACGTCAGCTCCTCCCGGCCCAGCTCACCCTGAAGCGTGCGGAACCAGTAGCCACCGGCCAGGACGAGCGCGATGAGCACAGCCGAAACCGGGAGGGCGCCACGCAGCCCCCTTCTTTTCCGCCCCTGTTCCTCCTGCGTCCTGAACATCCGCAGCATGCGGTCGGTAATGAGGAAGCCGCCCACCACGTTGGTGCTGGAACAGGCCACGGCCACGAACCCGAAGGCCGTGCTGAGGGGGCCATGGCCGGCACCCGCCACCAGCAGAGATCCGATCAGCGAGATCCCCGACAGCGCATTGGTGGCGGACATGAGGGGCGTGTGGAGCAGAGGAGGCACGCCCCTGATCACGTGATAGCCGAGGAAGCCGGCCAGGATGAAGATGTAGAGCCCGATCTCGAGTTCGGTGGTCACGGGCCGAGGGCGGCCTTCACCGCCGGGTGGACCACCTCTCCCTGATGCGTGACGAGCGGCCCGCGGGTCAGATCGTCGTCGAGCTCGAGCTGCACCGTTCCGTCCCTGAGGAGATGGGCGAGGAAGCTGGTGACCGTCCGCGCATACATCTGGCTGGCGTGGAAGGGCATCGTGCTGGGGAGGTTGGTGGGGCCCATGATGGTCACGCCGTGCCTGACCACGTCCTGCCCCGGCTCGGTCAGGGCGCAGTTGCCGCCCTGCTCAGCCGCCAGGTCCACGATGACTGAGCCCGGCCGCATGGCCTGGACCATCGCTTCGCTGATGAGGACTGGCGCGCGCTGGCCGGGGACCAGCGCGGTGGAGATCACGACGTCCGCGGCCGCCACACACTTGAGCATCAGCTCCTGCTGCTTCCGATAGAACTCGTCGGACTGGGACCTGGCGTAGCCGCTCTTGTCCTCGGCATCCTTCGTCTCCAGCGGCAGCTCGACGAACCTGGCCCCCAGGCTCTCGACCTGCTCCTTGACCGCCGGGCGCGTGTCGTAGGCCTCGACCACCGCCCCCAGCCGCCGGGCGGTGCCGATCGCCTGGAGGCCGGCCACCCCGGCCCCGATGACGAGCACATGGGTGGGGGTCAGCGTGCCCGCCGCCGTCATGAGCATCGGGAAGAACCTGGGCAGGCCTGCCGCGGCCAGCAGGACCGCCTTGTAGCCGGCCACCGTGCTCATGGCGCTCAGAGCGTCCATGGATTGAGCGCGGGCGATGCGTGGCATGAGCTCCATCGAGAAGGAGGTGACCCGGCGCGCGGCCAGGGCCTTGATGCCCGCGGTGTTCGTGTAGGGCAGGAGCATGCCGATGAGAATAGAGCCCTCGGCCAGACGGGCGACCTGGTCCAAGCCGGGCGGTTGGACCTTGAGGAGGATGTCCGCCTTGTCGAATACCTCCGCCTCGAGGCGGGCGCCCTTCGCCTGGTACGAGGGGTCAGGATGCCCGGCCGCCGCCCCGGCGCCGGGCTCCATGATGACCTCCAGACCCGCCGCCGTCAGCGCGGGAACGAGATCGGGGACGAGCGCCACCCTTCGCTCGCCGGTCGCTGTCTCCTTGGGAACGCCGACGATCATGCCTTGCTTCCGAGATGCTCCATGACCGACAGGCGCAAGATCTCGACGAGGGCCTCGTAGAGGTTCTCGCCCTCCTCGGCCGACGCCGCGGTGGGATCGCCGAAGTAGGCGTCCTCGCCTCCGGCCTCGGCGAACGTCTTGGCCCCCTTCTTCATCCCGGCCATGAGGCCTTCGAGGGGGGGAAGGCTGATGCGCTCCCGCTCGCGCACGAGGTCGGGGGCGGCCGCCATCATGAGCGACGTCTCGAAGGCGCCGGCGTGGTCCCCCTGCTGGAACGCCTCGCCCAGCGTCTCCGCCCAGCGCTTCTTGGTGATGTCCGGGTAGCACACGCTGACCCCGGCCTTCTTGCCCTGTTCCACGACCTGCTTGAGGCACTCCACGTGCCGCGGCTCGAGGTGGATATTGACCAGGGCCACGGCCCGGAAGCGCTTGACCGTGGACGCGCAGACGTCGCGCATGAGCGCCACCGCGGTCTCGGGAGGAATCGAGATCGTGCCTGCGAAGTCCGCCGCGAAGTCGGCCACCGTGAACGTGACCGGGGGCAGGACGAGCGACGTCACCCCATGCTCCTTGAGCTTGGCCGCCCCCCGCTTGGCCATCTCCACCGCGATGACGGTGTCGGTGGAGACCGGCAGGTGGGGTCCGTGGGCCTCGGTGGCGCCCACCGGCAGCAGGGCGACCGGTCTGTCCTTCTTCATCGCCTCGTCGATCTCGGTCCAGGTCATGTCGGGGATCACGAAGTTGTCGGCCATGCTCAATGAAGGAATCGCGTTCCTTCTTCTCCTTTCCGTTTCTCTATAGGGAGGATCAGCTTCGGGGACCGGCGCCCTCCAGCTTCCTGCGGTCGATCTTACCCCGGTCGTTCTTGGGCAAAGAAGCGGCGAACTCCACCCAACGGGGGTACTTGAATGGCGCCAGCCGGGCTTTCACGAAATCTTGTAGCTCGCGGGCGAGGGACTCGTCGCCGGCACCCTCGCGGCACACGACAAAGGCCTTTGGTTTGGTCAAACCGTCCCGATCCTTATACCCGATCACGGCGCATTCCGCCACCCTGTAATGCTGCAAGAGGCAGTTCTCGACCTCGTAGGGGCTCACGAAGATGCCGGAGACCTTGAGCATGTCGTCGGTCCGTCCCTCGTACCAGAAGAGGCCCCTCTCGTCCCGCCGCATGTGGTCGCCCGTCACGACCCAGTCCCCCCGCAGGACCTCCTTCGACTTCTCGTGGGCCTGCCAGTACAACACCGCCGCCGACTCGCCCTTGACCCACAGCGTCCCCGCTTCCCCGTCAGGGACGTCGCCCCCGTCGGGCGCGACCACCCGGGCCTCGTAGCCGGGGACCAGCCGCCCGAGGCTCCCGGGCACGACCTGGCCCGGGTAGTTGGAGATGTAGATGTGGAACATCTCCGCGGAGCCGATCCCGTCCAGGATCTCCACCCCGAAGGCGTCCATCCACCGGCGGTACAGCTCCACGGGGAGCGCCTCCCCCGCGGAGAGGCACATGCGCAAGGACGACAGATCGCGCTTCCGGCCCCCCGGATGATTCAGCATTCCGTTGATCATCGTCGGCACGGAAGTGAGGATCGTGGGCCGGTAGCGCTCGATGACGTCGAAGAGCGTGCCGGGCTCGCTGCGCTCGCTGAAGAGCGCCGTGGCGGCGCCGACGGCGAAGGGGAAGAGCAGGTTGGTCCCGGTGGCGTACCCGAAGAAGAGCTTCGGCACCGAGACCGTCAGGTCGTCCTCGCGGATGCCCATCACGCCCTTAGCGTAGCGCTCGGTGTTCCACGGCAGGTCCTGCTGCAGGTGGACGGCGGCCTTCGGCCTTCCGGTGGAGCCGCTCGTGAAGAGCCAGATCGCGGGATCGTCGCGGTGGGTGTCGGCGTTGTCCAGCCGGTCCCACGCCTTCGCGGA
>Ga0210378_10000972_pt1 | contig 15109 bp, 15 predicted proteins | sample PLM1_60_b1redo_FD_155465 | JGI IMG/M metagenome (GOLD analysis project Ga0210378, IMG submission 155465) | Groundwater sediment microbial communities from an aquifer in East River, Colorado, USA - PLM1_60_b1 redo | ecosystem: Environmental > Terrestrial > Soil > Riparian zone | place: USA: East...
GACCACGCCGCTCGCGTCGCCGCAGGCGCGGATCATGCCGCGCTTGTGGTGCGCGGGGTCGGACAGGTTGTACATCAGGGTGCGGGTGCCGGTCCACGAGCCGGGGATGTCGGCCTTGCCGAGCAGGCCGTCCCAGCTCGGGCCGCCGTCCCAGGAGCGGTCGAGCCAGACGGCGTTGCCGGCCGTGCCGTCGTCGATGCTGCCCCAGGCCATGCCGTCGACGTCGGACACGTGCAGCACGATCCGCCGCCCGTTGTGCACCTTGGTTGCCACCGGGAAGGTCTCCTGACGGGCGAGCGACGGGTCACGCCGGTCGCAGAAGACCGAGCAGACCACGGGTTCGGCTGCAGCAGCCGGCTCGGGCGGTGCGAGCGGGGTAAATAGCCCCGCGACGAGGACGATCACCAGCAGCGCTCGGGCTCTCCCGATCATGTTGTGCCTCTCATTCTCAGCCGTGCCACCACCGCTGGTTGCCGGCGCCCGTGCGGGGCCACAGCAGGACGCGCGTACCGGCGGCGGTGGGATCGGCGCACCGCTGACCCAGCTGCGCCAGTACGTCGAGCAACAGAACCGCCGTGGTCAAGGCACACCCGGGCCCGACAGCTCACCCGCGCGGACCCTCACCACCGCCCTGAAGGGCGATCAGATCGGTAGCCAGAGCGCCAGGACGTTCGGCGGCTCCCAGCCGGGCAGCGAGGTGTGCGCCTGCCGGCACTGGTAGCGCACGCCGTTGTAGGTCACGATCTGCCCGACGGCGTACGGGGTGTAGGCGGCCCACGTGCTGCCCGACGGCGGCGCGGTCGTGGGCGGGGTCGTCGGACTCGTCGTCGGGCTTGTCGTCGGCGGGGTCGTCGGGCCGCCTGCGCCGAACGGGGTCAGGACGATTCCGGCGGCGCGGGGGTCGCCGTCGTGCACCAGGGATTCCTGGGCGCCGACGTCGTCGAAGGCGAAGCCGTAGGCCTTACCGTCCGCCATGTTGGCGTGGATGATCCGCGAGTAGTGGTTGGTCAGTGAGCCCTTGTAGTAGCCGGCGGGGTTGTAGCTGGGCTGGGTGTGGATGGTGCCCAGCGTCGAGCGGTGCAGCGCGGCGCAGAGCGAGCGGGCGATCGGGCCGACCACCCGGTCGTTGGGCGCGGCGAGGTTGCCGTCGCAGCCCCACACGTGGGCGCTGGTCGGCTTGTTGAACGACGCCACCCGCTGGCCGGAACCGTTGGTGAAGTGCATGGCATTGCCTTCGGTGCGCCCGAAGAACCGGGTGTTCGGCTCGCCCTGGAACGGCACCACTGTCAGCGTCGTCGTCCGGTACGTGTCCCAGGCGCTGGTGATGTAGGGGTCGAGGTAGGTGGTGCTGAACTGCCCAGCGTCGGCGGCCTTGCCCGGCGCGAGCACCCGCAGCACGGTGCCGTCCGAGCGCGTGTAGACGGTGTTGGCCCAGCCGGACTGGCTCCGGACGGCGTTGATCACCCGGTTGCGCCCGTCGGAGAACAGTTCGCCAGTCTTCTTGGTCTGCCCGTTGCTGCCGGTCACCGTGACCGCGTGCGGGACGGCGAACATGTCCACCTGCGAACTGTTGAGCCACAGGCCGGCGTCGTTGTAGGTGAACTCGCTCCAGTCGAACAGGATGTCGCGGTTCGGATCGCCCGGCGCCCACGGGGCGGGCTGGACCAGGCCGTCCGGGGTGAGGAAGAACTTCAGCTTCTGCCCGAACGACATGTAGACCCGGCCGGACAGGTTGCGCGGGATCTGGATCGTCTTGCTGCCGCCGTTGCGGGCCGCGGGGATCGCCACGTCGGGGGCGGGCGCCGGCGGCAGGGCACCGCCACTCCACGCCGTGAAGGCACCGGCTTCGTTGACGTACCCGAGCCGGCCGGTGTTCAGGTTGACACCAAGGACGTACAGGTAGACCTGATCGCCGCGCCCGGAGTTGTTGGCGACAGTCAGGGGTAACAGGTTTGGTGGGGCGGCCTGCGCCGACAGTGTGACGGTGGCGGCGATCGTGACCGGCACGGCCACCGCGACGGCGGCAAGCCAGCGGAGCAGTTTCTGTCTCGTACGCACGGGCATCTCCTCGGGTCCGGTCCGCGCGCACGACCGCATGGCCCCGGGAGCACCTGGCGGCGGCCAGGCCGCGCGGAGCGGGTGTGCGAAGCAGAGCGGGTGGTGGGCGGGCGCGCTCCGGGGAGGCCGTGGACGGAACGCTAGGAGAGCGCTCTCACAGAATTGTGTGACGTACGTCTCATGTCAAGAGATGTGCCGATATCAATTAGCAACTTATGCGTCATTAGTTGTTCATCTGATGGGTGGCCGGCAGGCGCAGGTGGCCGTCGACCGCCTGGCAGGCAATCGGAACTCTGCGCCTTACCAATCACGGGTGAGGCTCCCCGGTCCCGAGGCCCTCGCTCGGCCGTCCGCTGGGGCTGGTCGACCAGGACTCGGACCACGGCCAATACCGCGAACGGTGGGTCCCGGTCGGGGAGGCGGCCCCGCAGGACGGCGTCCGATGCGGAGAGTCGCAGCATGCGCGATCAAGGTGACTCGGCGGATGCCGCAGGAATGGTGACGGCGCCGGGATCGCTGTGCCCGCCGGCTCGGGCGAGGGCGGCGGCGATGCCGCCCAGGTCGGTGCCAGCGGCGATCAGCATGTGCAACAGAATGCGGGCCTTCAACGCATCGAGGAAACCGGCGCTGATCAGCCCGCGACCGAGAAGGTCCTGTTCGGACCCGGGGAAGCCGTACGTGCGGCGCAACACGGATCCGGCACCGGTGCGGGACGCGAGGACAACCGGTATCCGATCAGCGATGTCGGCGAGGATCGGAACAAGGTTCGCGGGCACGTGGCCGGCGCCGAACGCCGCGATGACGAGGCCGTCGAAGCGTTCGTCCACACTGCGGAGCAGCTCACCGTCGTCACCCAGACTGACTGTCACCAGCGCGATCCTGGGCGTCCGGCCGCCGCTGCGCGCCGGCACCAAGACACGGTCCGGGACACGCGCGAGCACGTGGACCCGGTCCTCGACCACGTGACCCAGCGGCCCCGTGTTCGCGGAGACGAACGTGGTGGTGCTCGTCGTGTGCGTCTTCCGCACATGCCGGGCGGCGTGGACCTCGTCGCCGAAGACCACGACGCAGCCGGCGCCCCGCGCCGCCGGGTCCGCTGCGACGCGGACGGCAGCGAGCAGGTTGGCCGGACCGTCCGCGCCGGCCATGGTCGGGTTACGCATCGCACCGGTCACCACTATCGGCGCCTCACCGCCGTAGGCGAGGTCGAGCAGGTAGGCGGTTTCCTCGATCGTGTCTGTGCCCTGCGTGACCACCACACCAGTGACCCCGTCGGCGACCCGCTCGGTGATTACCTTGGCTAGGTCGAGCAGGTCATCGAATCCCAACGACGCGCCCGGCAGTTGGCGGAAGCCATTGACGTCTAGCGCGATGCCCGTATCCGCCAGGCCAGGCACTGCCGCCACGAGGTCTTCAGCGCTGAGACTCGGCACCACACCCGCCGACCCGCCCGCGTTCTTGGTCATCGCGATCGTGCCACCCAGAGTGAAGACGGCGACGGTTCGGGGGGTGCTCATGTCGGGCATGCTACGAGGGCTTTAATTGCGGGCCAGCAAGGGCTCTCATAGGCCTTGACAGCATCGCTTGACTCGGCGAGTGCTCCGTCGTCGGCGAGCAGGGCCTCGTCGAGGGTGCTCACTGCCCACAGCACGCCGTAGGTCAGGTCGTCGAGTTCGTAGGCGCGAGGAAAGGCCAACGTTGCGCCCGGTTGTTGCAGGCGGGCGAGCTGGCGTCGCGCATCCCTGAGCCGTCGGCCTTGGGCGCGCGGTTCACCGATGCCTGTGCCCGCGAGCCACCCGACGAGTAGTCTTCGCCGCCGACAGCGTCACACGCTCACCACCCTGCTCCGACGACGACACCGCCAACTGGCCGCATTCTGCTTCGCAGGCGGCCGGGGCCTGACCGGAGAGAGGCTACCCAACCTCGTGCGCCGCCCGTCCGATCAGCTCCCGCACGGCCTGGCCGTAGACGGCTGAACGCTGCAGCAGGCCAAAGGCCTTCAGGTACAGGGCGATCTCTCGCGGCTGGGTGATGGTCAGCTCCGCGGAGTAGGTCTCGACGATTACTGTGCGTTCGTCGAAGCAGATGAACCCGTTGCCCGGCCACAGCTTGTACGGCGTCTTCATCGGAATAATGCCGAGGCTCAATCTCGGCAATGCGACGACGGTCAGCAGCCGGTCAAGCTGGCCGCGTAGGACGTCCGGCCCGCCGAGGTTGGTGTACAGCGCCTGTTCGCCCAGGATGATGCTGAACCGTCGATCACCCTTGTACAGGTACTGCTGGCGTTCCATGCGGGCGGCAACGCCTCGGTCAACGTCGTCCGGGATCTCGTAGAAGTCGGTTACTTGGCGGAGCATGGCTTCGGCGTACTCGACGGTCTGAAGTGTGCCCCACACGACCGTCGGGTTGTAGACCCGGAAGATCTGGGTTTGCTCGTACAGCCCTATGAACTGCTGTTGCCGGATCTTGGTGCCGGTCCTGAGGGTGCGCCGCCACTCCAGCCACATGGCCTCGGTGTTCCGGGCGGTGGCGATGAGGTCCGGGATCTGGTCTTCGGCCTGGGTGTGCAGGCACCACACCCGGATGTCGTCCTCGGCGGCGCTGCGCCTGCCGTGCTCGATGCGGCTGACCTTGGACAGCTGCCAGCCTGCAGCCGCGGCCAGAGCACGCCCGGTGAGGCCAGCGTCCTTGCGGAGTTCCCGCAGGCGGGCTCCGAGCGCTTGGCGGGCCTGTTGGGCTTGGCTCGACACGGATCAGGCAGGCTGGTATGCGCGGTGGGGAATGCTGAGCGGTTCGGTGACGACCCGTACCCGGCGGACGGTTTTCCCGGCAGAGGTGGCCGCCCGCACCCGGTTCAGCCACGGCTTGGCCCAGGCGTGGTCGTCGGGTTCGCCCCGCAGCCAGCGGGCAATGGGGCCGTGCTCGTAGTCGGCCTGGTAGTGATCCTTCAGCTCCAGGTGGAAGGCGTCGCGTCGGACGGTGCCCAGCAGCTCGTCACGCTGCTGGGGGGTCATCAGCTCCAAGGTCGTCCTCCTCCTGTAACAGGGCTGCGAGCGCCGTTCGGCAAGCCAGCAATCCGTACCCGCACACCGGAGCAGATCGGCTGCTTCTTTCACTGGCTGGAACTCATCGAGCCAGGCATCGTGTCGTGCTCACGATGGCGGCCGGAACCGACGACGCATGGGGTGCCGGAGGAGGTGGAGCAGTTCTGCGGGGTGGGGAGGAAGTCATAGGACGCCCAGCGCAAGTGGCAGAAAGGGCCCCCGCGGCAAGACCGCCGCGTGCTGAGCTCGGTGTGGAGGTTACGGCCGCGCCGAAGCGGTTACCCTACGCGCCCACGGAAGCCGAGATCCTCACTCGATCCCCAGGTCAGGACCGCAGAAACGCGAGCACCGCGAGGACCCGCCGGTGATCGCCCGGGTCCGGAGCTAGGTTCAGCTTCGTGAAGATGCTGCGGACGTGGGCCTCCATCGTCTTGACGCTGAGGCACAGCTCCGTGGACATCGCACTGTTCGAACGCCCCTGGGCCATGAGCTCGAGCACAGCGCGTTCCCGCTCGCTCAGGGCGGCCAAGGGGTCGCCTTCCCGCTTCTTGGCCACCAGCCTGGCGACGAGCTCGGGGTCGATGACGCAACCGCCGCTGGCGACGCGGCGTACGTCGCCGGCGAAGGTGGCCAGATCGGAAACGCGGTCCTTGAGGAGGTAGCCCACGCGTCCCTGGAACTCGGTCATCAGCCGTAGGGCGACGTGCGACTCGACGTATTGCGAGAGCACCAACAGGCCGACGTCCGGGGCCATCTGGCGGATCGCGGCCGCGGCATCGATGCCCTCGGTGGAGTGGCCCGGAGGCATGCGGATGTCGATGATGGCGGCATCAGGAGGGTCCCGGCGAACCAGTTCGAGCAGCTCGGCGGCGTCGCGCGCCTGACCGGTCACGGCGAAGCCAGCCTCACTCAGGATCCGGGCGGTTCCCTCTCGGAAGAGCACGGCGTCGTCGGCGAGGATCACGCGCATGGGATCACCGCCTGAAGCCGGGTCCCGCCGCCGACCGGACTGCTCACGGTCAGGTGTCCGCCCAACGTGGCCAGCCGATCGACCAGTCCCTGCAGGCCGCTGCCCCGCTGGCCGTCCGCCCCGCCTCGTCCGTCGTCGGTCACCTGGATCCACAGCTGTCCGTCGCGGAGGCATCCCGCGACCGCGATCTTGGACGCATGCGCATGCTTGGCGGCGTTCGTCAGTGCCTCGCTCACGACGAAGTAGGCGGTGACCTCCACGTCCTGAGCGAGCCGGTGGTCCAGACGAAGGTTGACCTGCACCGGCAGCGGAGCGCGTTCGGCGAGGAAACTCACCGCGGCCTCGAGACCCTCCTGGGTCAAGATGGCGGGATGGATGCCCCGAGCCAGGTCCCGCAACTCCGTCAGCGCCTGGGACAGTTGGTGACGGGCCAGCTCCACCTGGGCCGCGAGACCGTCGTTGCCGGTCGACGCGGCGCGCTCCGATACTGACTGCAGGCTCAGCGCCAGCGTGACCAGCCGCTGTTGGGCACCGTCATGGAGGTCGTGCTCGATCCGCATGCGGGCCTCGTCCTGAGCGGCCACGATGCGCCGGGCCGCTGCCCGCAGCTCGGCAGCCTGCACCGAGATCTGCTGGAGGCGCTGCTGCAGTTCGACGCCGAGCGCGACGTGGTCGATGACGAGGCCGGCCTGTGCGACCAGGTCATCCAGTAGTCGGGCCTCGGAGTCTGTCAGCGACTCTCCGGGCACCTTGGTGAGGGTCACGGCCCCCCGCACCGACCCTTGGTGCTCGATCGGCCTGACGTGGCTCGGCCCGCCGGCAGCGAGCGAAGCAAGGCTTGTGGGGCCGGCGGCCAGCCGTGGCTCGTGGCCGGTCCGCGGCGGCCACGACGCCATGGGCACGAGCTCGTCCCCGGACCCGACCCACAGTGTCACCTCCGCGGCTCCGACCCCCTCGGCGACCGTTGAGGTCAACGCAACGAACAGATCGGCGTCCTGATCTCCACGGCTGAGCTGGCTGGACAGTCGGGACAGGGCCTCATAGGGGGTCGGACGGTTCCCGTAGACGAGGTGGTCCGCCCAGGCCTGCACTCGACGGCGGAACGGCTCGAAGGCGACCGCAACCAGGGCCGTGGCCACCAGGGGCAACACCGGGCTGGGGCTGGCGTCCAGGCCCATCAGGTGCCCGGCGCCGACGACCACGGCGACGTAACCGGCGGTGATGAGCGCGGCCATGCTGCCGACCACGAGGGTCTTGTTGATCACGAGGTCGATGTCATAGAGCCGGTACTTCACGATGGCCAAGCCGGCCGCGAGCGCCACGACGGGCACTGTCAGCAGTCCGGGTGTTGGCGACCCGGCCGCGACCGCGGATCCGAGCACGGCCGCTGCGCTCACGGCGACGGCGTACACGAACCACCTGAGCTGACGCACCTCGTCGCCCTCAGCCTGCCGGAGCCGTACGACGACACAGGCGACCCAGGCGACCTGGAACATGACGTAGCTAGTCGGACCGACGAGGTTCCACACCTCCTGGGCAGTGTGGACACCGCCCACGTCCAGGGGATGACGGAGCGACAAGGCGTTGTCGGAGTACTCGACTGGCCAGAGTGCCGAGGCCAGCGCCAGCAGGACACCATCCACCGCCATCGCGGCCACCACGACGCGCCACCGGGGCGACGGCAGCCGACCGTCGGGGAAGCACATGAAGGTAACGCCGACGAGCAGGAGCACCAGCGCGAGCGGCCACACACCCACCCACTGAACCCACGCCGCGGCCGGCAGCGCCGCGCCGTCGGAGGCTGCGAAGCCGTACTGGCGGCCGAAGAACATCACCGCATGAGCCAGTCCCGTGGCGACGAAGAGCCAGCCTTCACGATTGCCTGGACGCTTGCCGAGGACCAGCACGCCCACGGCCGTGAACGTCGCCGCGATGAGGCCGTTGTGAAGGTTGGGCAGGTGGATGCCGAGTCCGAAGCCACCGGCCACGAGCGTCAGAGAGAGAAGGCCGAGAGCAACGGGCGCCGTCACGCGGCGCGCACGCCCGTCCTGAGTGGTCCCTGAGACTGCGGCGGCGCTTATCACCGGCTGACCACCTGGGCCAGGGACCTTGCCGAGAGCTCCTCTTTGCTGATGAACCCGGCCGCACCGCTGCGCGCAACCCGTGCCCCGTAGTCGGCCGCCTCCCTGGTCGAGATCAGGACGACGATCGGACCGTCGACCCGGCCATCCACCTGCTCGATCACACTGAAGCCGTCGATGTCCGGCAGCTGCACGTCGAGCAGTACCACATCCGGGCGCAACTCAGCGATCGCGGTGAGTGCCGACCGTCCGTCCGGACACGATCCCACGACCTCGTAGCCCGCTGCTTCCAGCAGCTCGGTGGCGCGAGCGCGGAAGTCTGCGTGGTCATCGACGATGACGATCGTCCGTGCCACCCGCTCATGCTCCCACGGCCGTCCGGCTCCGACATGAGGGTTAACCCTGGAGATCATCGAGGGTTGGCCTCGATGCGCAGGCGGGTCGGCGCCTCCTACGTTGAGCCGAGAATCCACCACGGTCACCGCAGGGAGTTGCCATGTCCGCCATGTACCGAACCGAGGAAGTCACGCGCGCGCCGCGCACTAGCCCGCTTGTCGGCTGGCTGATGCTGGCCGGCGGCGTTTTGTACTTCGTCGGTGGATCGATGCACCCCAAAGAGGATCCGCCCGGCGTCAGCCTGAAGGAGCACCTGCTGGTCATGTACGAGGACCCGATCTGGTATCCCGCGCACGCCGTCTTCTTCGTCGGGATGGTCCTGCTGGCCGCCTCCCTCGTGACCCTGGTGCGGGGCGGCAGCCTGCGACCCGTGCGGGCTGCGCATGCGCTGGCAGTCGTGGCAGCAGTCACCACGACATTGGCAGCCGCCGGCAGCCTGCTCCACTTGGTTTCCGGCTCCGATGCCGACCGGATCGCTGCCGGCCGCAGCACACCGATCACCGACGTACAGGTCATCGTGGAGACCATCACCGTTCCCGCCTTCGGGGTCAGCATCGCGGCCCTCGCCGTGGTCGGAGCGATGACGGGCACCATCGGCAACTGGGTGGCCGCGGTGCTGGGCGTCATCGGCGGCGTCGCCTACGCGCTCGCCGGCGGCACCTTCCTGCTCACCGACCGCCTCGATTTCCTCTTTCCGGTTTCCAGCGGCATCGCGTTGTGGGCCCTCGCTGCGGGGATCGGACTTCTTCTGCGCGGGCGTGCTGCGAGACGGGCGGTGATGCAGCCATGACGGGGGCGGCGGCGCCGATCGGCGCGGGCCCGCCTGATCGCCCGGCTCACGATCGTGCTCGTCGTACTCGCGACCGTCTACGAAACTCCCTCGTGGTTCGCCGAGGCGTTCGGCATGCTTGCCGACGTGGAGGTCCGCAGGCTCAGTCCGGACGACTGGGCGATCTGGCGAATCCTGCGACTGGCCGCGCTGGCGGAGGCACCCCACGCATTCGGCTCCCAGTTGGCGGACTGGCAAGGTGAGGGCGACCGGGAAGACCGGTGGCGCAGTCGGCTAAGTATCCCCGGGTCGTACAACGTCGTTGCGATGCTCGACGACCAGCCGGTAGGTATGGCCAGCGGTGTACCAACTGCCTACGACGGAGTCGTCGAACTGATCTCGATGTGGGTTGCTCCGACAGCACGCGGGCGCGGCGTGGGAGACGCGCTGGTGCGGGAAGTCGAGCGGTGGGGGCGGTACGTCGGCGCACGGGTCTTGCGTCTCGCCGTAGCGGAGGGCAATCGCGCCGCCTCCGGGCTCTACCAGCGCAACGGATTCGGCTACACGGGTGAGCAAGGCGAACTGATGGCTGACGGGATGCGGCGAGAGCGCGTCATGGCGAAGAAGCTCAAGCCCTCGGCGTACTGAGGCGCGGGAGAATATCGCCGGCTGCGGCGGCTGGTACTACAACGGCGATAGGACCGTCATATCTATCTACCTGATTGAAGGAACTCCGGCAGTCGTGTTGCGACCCGCATTTCGAGCAGGGATTCGCGGTCCGCCGGTTCGCCGCGTCGCGGGCGCCCACCGAGCGGACCAAGGGCCGCAGCAAGCCACGCCCGGAGGCGACTCTTCGTCGCCAGAGATCAAGAGAGGATGGGCTGCTCCCGGTGATGCTCGACATCGAACAGCACTGAACCGCTGAGGCCAGGAACGCTCATGAGGATGGGCCGCTCGGGTTACCACGATGCTGCCCTTCCCCTCAAGGCTGCCCTTCCCCCTCAAGCCACTGACAACGCGACGCTCCTTCAACGTTGGCGGACGTAGGTCAGCTCGAAGTCGAGGTTCCAGGTCACGCCGTCCTTCGACATCTCCCACCGTCCGTCCACGGTGTCGCCGTCGGCGCTCAACATGCCGGTGAAACGCTGGTTGAACCCGGGCGCGTCCCGCCACACCGTCCACAGGCCATCGGCGAAACTCATCCGGTACACCCGCTGTACCCCGCGCGCGTCGGCGTACAGCATGGTGAACTCCTCGACGGCGTCGTCGAGCCCGATCACGGCGCTGGTCGGGAACGGCGCGTTATCCCGCCACGCCTTCGGGGCGGTGGACGGCACCGGGTCGGCGTCGGAGACCTGGTGCAGGAACACGCCGCCGTCCTGCCAGGCGAACTCGGTCCACGTGCCGACGCCCTCGACCTTCGGCTGTACCGTCCACCGGCCGACGAGCGCGTCGAGCCGTGCCAAAGCAGGATGTCTGCCATCCATCTCCATAGTCCCTCCCGTTGGCGTCCTCACGGTAGCGGCCGATGGGGCGGCAATAGGCATCGGTGACGCGAGCGAACCTGTCACAGCGCCGCCGGGCGGGTGCAACGCGGTGAGTGCGCACGACCGGCCGCACTGTCGAGGAAACCTGCCTTGCCCGGTCACGTGTTGCGCCGGCGGCGCCGAGGAAGCTGGACTTCTGCGGGTCCGCGTCTTTAGGCGTCGATCCGCGAGTCGCCGATGATCGACAGCAGCCGCAGCTTCTCGTAGCTCTCGGTTCCGGGTACCGCGGTGAAGACGAGAAGCACCTGCGACTGGTCCGGGTCGACCAGGGTCTGGCAGTTCAGTTCGAGCACGCCGACCTGGGGATGCTGGATGCGCTTGAGATCGCTGTGCGGAACGCTGATGTCGTGTGCGCGCCACACCTGCGCGAACTCCGGGCTGGCCGCCAGAAGCGCGTCGACGATCGCGGCCGCGCGTGAGCCTTTGCCCTGCCGGGTGTAGGTCTCGCGCAGACGGGCCGTGAAGGCGCGGCCGTGCATCGGATGGTCGATCTCGGGGTAGAGCCGCCGGGCTGCGGGGTCGGTGAACCAGCGGTACACCATGCTGCGCGCCAGGCCGGTGAACGCGGTCTCGTTGCCGAGGAGCGCGACCGCCAGGCGGGTCTGCCGCAGCGTCTCGCCCAGCAGGTTCATGACCTGGGCCGGGGTGTCGTCGAGCCGGTCGAGGATGCGCATCATCCCCGGGTTGACATGGTCGCTGCGCAGCACCCGCTGCGGCGCGGTGTACCCGGCGAGCCGGAACAGGTGGTCACGTTCCTCAAGGGTGAGGTGCAGACCGCGGGCGATCGCGGCGAGCATCTGCTCGGACGGGTTCGGTCCGCGCTGCTGCTCGATCCGGCTGTAGTAGTCGGCGGACATACCGCACAGCGCCGCGACCTCCTCGCGGCGCAGCCCGCCCGTGCGCCGGCGGGGGCCGCGGGGAAGCCCGACGTCCTCGGGTTGCAGGGCCTCGCGGCGCGTGCGGAGGAAGTCAGCCAGTTGTGCCCGGTCCATCGGAGGAGTCTCCTTCAGATCCATCACCAGGAAGCTCAGACGGCGGCGAATTCGACCTGAGCGAGTAGCTCGGAGACCTCCCAGATGCGGCGGGCGTCGGCCTCGCTGCGGGCCGACCGGTATACCTCCTGCTCGACGGGTGCGCCGGTCAGGTGCGCGAAACCGCCCGGTCCGTAGAAGGTGCCGCCCTTCGCCTGCGGGCTGGTGGCCGCGTACAGCGCCGGGAGCAGGCCGCCTGCGACGGTCTGGACAAGGAACCCGGACCGGGACAGCCGCTTGAACATCCGAGCCATGCCCGACTCGCCCTTGCGGCCCAGGTTCGGCCCGGACGCCTGCAGGTTGGTCGAGGTGAGGCCTGGGTGGGTGAGGTTGCTGGTGATGCCCCATCCGCCGGCCCGGCTGCGCCGGTCCAGTTCGAGGCCGAACAGCATGTTCGCCAACTTCGACTGGTTGTACGCCCGCATCGGCTTGTACGACCGCTCGCTCTGCAGGTCGTCCCAGGCGATCCGGCCGTGCCGGGCGCCGAAGCTGGTCATCGTCGTCACCCGCGCGCGCCCGGCGCGCAGCAGCGGCATCAGGTGCGCCACGAGAGCGAAGTGGCCGAGGTGGTTCGTGCCGAACTGCAGTTCCAGCCCGTCCTGGGTGACGAGCCGGCTGGGCGGGTTCATCACACCGGCGTTGTTGACCAGGATGTCGATCGGCCGCGCCTCCTCGCGCAGCATGCCGCCGAGCGCCATCACCGAGTCCAGCGAGGCGAGATCAAGCTCGCGGGTCGAGATCTTCGCGCGCGGGCTGGCGGCGCGGATGCGGGCCAACGCGGCCTCGCCCTTGGCCGGATTGCGGACCGGCAGGACGACCTCCGCGCCGGCCCTCGCGAGCCGCTCGGCGAGACCGAGCCCGATGCCGTCGCTGGCGCCGGTCACCACCGCCAGCTTCCCGCTCAGGCTCGGAACGGTGACGTCCAGCTTCGTGCGTGGCATGGCGACTCCCTGTACAAACTCAGCGGCCCTGACGGCCGGCGCTGATCGGCTGTTACCAGCATCCCGACGCCGCAGACCCGGATGAAGGCCCCACATATCCAGGGACAGTCTGTCCGTGCTTACGGCTGCTCGGTCCTGCACCCGCCGCCCGAGCCGAACAACTACGCCGGCGACCGAGCCGGCCATCACGTCATCGCACACACATCGGCACGACCGCGCGTCGCGCATGCGTGACGTGCCAGCACACGGAACGCGGCAAAATGAGGATGAGGCGCGCCGTACTGCGGTGGTCCGTGAGACCAGACAAGCGCGAGGCGTCACGGGGACCTGAATACGGATGGGCCGCGATCCGGCGTCAGGCCGTGGTCGTGGTGTCCGCCGCCACTGGTGTGAGAACCGCCAAGACCACCTCATGGGCCATGCCCTTACCGCCACCCCCCACACCGGGCGTGTCGGCAACCCCGGTCGCCGCGTGAAAGAGCTCGACGAAGGTGCAGGTGCATAGGTGTGCCGCCTTCACCCCCAAACGCGGAACATCCGCTCGGACTCGGATTGATTCGGGAAGAAGTACTGCCAGTCATCGACCGTCCCGCGTCGCAGATCCGCCTCAAGAGGCTGGCCTGTGAACGAGAAGTGTGGCTTTTCCCGAATGCCTCGGTCATAATTCCCCTCCATACCTGGCTCATGGAACGTTTGTTAGTCGGCGGCGGGACCTGGGCGTCGCGGGTACCCGGTTGGTGTGGGGTGGTATTCGACGCCTTCGACGCCTTCGACGGGTAGGAGGGTATTGGGAAGTTCCCGAAAGAAATGCGCATCGCGCTAATTGGTGTACACCACAAGCCCTGCCGCATGCTGCCCGGCGATTCAGTATTGATGCGGGCGCGATTCCTGCTGAAACTGGTCGGTAACGCCGTCGCCACCAGGTACGACAACCTCGCCGTCCGCTACCAGGCCACCGTCATGATCGCAGCCATCAACGAATGGCTCTGACTTCCAAAACACGCCCTAGGTGGGACAAGGGCGGAGGAATTCGGCCGTCCATTATGGATCCTGGCAACGCTGACCCGAACGTGGGCGCGCAGGGCTACGCTGCTTCCGTGTAACGGTTCAGAGGCGGAGCGCAACGTTAGAGAAGGGTGTCCCTCGTGACTGATAGCTCGTCCACCCCTGACCAAGAGCTGCGCCCCGAGATCGACGGCAGCGTGCCGCATTCGGCTCGGGTCTGGAACTACTGGCTGGGCGGCAAGGACAATTTCGCCGTTGACCGCGAGCTCGGTGATCAGATTCGTGAAGCCTTTCCCGGCATAGTTGACATCGCCCGCGTGTCGCGTGCCTTTCTCTCCCGTGCTGTCCAGTACCTGGCCGGTGAGGCCGGAATCCGCCAATTCCTGGACATCGGTACCGGGCTGCCGATAGCCGACAACACCCACGAGGTCGCCCAGCGAGTGGCTCCGGAGTCGCGCATCGTCTACGTCGACAACGATCCGATGGTGCTGGTGCACGCCCGGGCCTTGCTCACCAGCAGCCCCGAGGGCGCCACCGACTACATCGATGCTGATGTACGGGATCTGGACAAAATCGTGCAGGGCGCGGCCCGGACGCTGGACTTCGCTCGTCCCGTGGCACTCATGATGCTGGGGGTCCTGGGCAACGTCGCCGACTACGACGAGGCGCGCTCGATCGTGGATCGGCTGCTGGATGCCGTGCCATCCGGCAGCTACCTCGTGATCAATGACGGTGCGAACACCAGCGAGGCGCATGTCGAGGCACAACGCACGGCGAGTGAAGCCGGCCACCCGTACCACCTGCGCAGCCCGGAGCAGATCGCTGGCTTCTTCGACGGTCAGGAGCTGCTGGAACCCGGTGTGGTCTCCACCCCGCGGTGGCGGCCCGAGCCCAGCCCGTCCGGCGTCCCTGCGGAGCTGCCTGTGTTCTGTGGCATCGGGAGGAAGCCCTAGACGTTCAGTGGCTCTCGATGTACGTAAGGGAACTCTGAACGCGGGGCTGCGGGGTGGGTCTGGCTAGGGACCAGGGTCGGGCGACGGGAGGCGGGAGATCTCAGGCTGGGGTGCGGGCCGGGTGGCCGGGCGGGACGCCGAACCGGTCGAAGATGGCGTCCGCTGCCGTGCGGTGATCGGCGGCGGGCAGAGCGGCGGCCAGGGCGGCGTGGGCCCGGGCCTCTTCGAGCGGGTGGTGGGCGCGCTGCGCCGCGGCGAGCGCCGCTCGGTGATGCCCGATCGCCTCGGCGTCCCGTCCGGCGGCGCGCAGGGTC
>Ga0210378_10000973_pt1 | contig 15095 bp, 9 predicted proteins | sample PLM1_60_b1redo_FD_155465 | JGI IMG/M metagenome (GOLD analysis project Ga0210378, IMG submission 155465) | Groundwater sediment microbial communities from an aquifer in East River, Colorado, USA - PLM1_60_b1 redo | ecosystem: Environmental > Terrestrial > Soil > Riparian zone | place: USA: East...
GAAACACGAGTTCGGCGCCGAAGCGACGGGACAACTCCACGTACAGTAGCGCCGCATAACTACGACTGTCCTCACCCCGATAGTTGATGAACACCCCATCACTCACTGTAGGCTCCCTGTCGCCGGGCCCGTTTATGCGCGAGGCTTGCCACACCGTCCGCAACACGACCACGGCGGCGTCGCACTCATGTCGCAGGAAGCGGCTACAGTTACGGTCGGACCGCTGTCCGAGTGGATGCAGTTGGGAGTGCCATGGGAGCAGCCGGGCCAACAGAACATATCAGGCATTCCGCCCGCAACCCAGAGGCGCTGAACGATGCGCAGCGCACCGCAGCCAGCGCGAAGCACCTGGTGCTCCTTCTATCCACCCGCCCGGAAAACCGGGAGCGGTGGCAACGCTACATGCGCCGGCAAAGCCGCGGGCCGATACATCAAGGCGCCGTCGCGCAGGTTCTCGCGGCCCACTTGTGGGACTCGGGGGAGGTCAGCGACACCGACGTGTTCCTACCCAGGCGGTTGAAAGACATCGTGAGCAGAGCCCTGTCCGGGCAGGTGCTGGCGCCCGTGACCTTGCGATGGTTCATCGAGGCCTTCGCCATGAGCCCCATGGACGCCGCCCATCTGTGGGCACTGCGGTCGGGCCGAGACCCAGCCCGTCTGGCCATCATTCGAGACGACTTGGCGACACCCATGCCGACGCCACCAGGCCGTCCCCGGTACCACACTGTGTCCCTGCACGAGTTCCACACGGTAGGGGCAGATCGTCTGCCGGTCGCGCACCGGACCGTGCATGTTGTCCGAGCGGTCGACGAACTCCGGCGATACCCCTATCGCTTCGACACCGACGCCGCCACTGTCGAGGTCCTACGCGGGGGCACCGCCAGCCCACTGTACTGGGTCCCCGAAGACGGTCTCTACGGAGTCGACATCCTGCTGCAGCGACCGCTTCAACCCGGCCAGACCGCCTCGTTCGAATACCGGACATTGTTCAGCTACCGCACCCCTCCCCCGCCAGAGTTCCGCCGCGGCGCACGCAAACGCGTCGACAATGTCGAACTCCATGTACAGTTCCACCCTCGACAACTGCCCGTCCAGATCTGGTGGGGCATCTGGAACGACCACAAGGACCTCCAACCAACCTACGAGGAGCCCGCCGAACTCGAGCCTGACGGATCCATCCACCGGTACCTGGACTCACTCGAAGGACACGTAGTCGGATTCCGCTGGCACTTCACAGGCTCGCGGGCCCGAAAGGGCGACATGCAGTAGCGTGAGATTATGTCTGACATCCCAAGCGCGGGAGTCACCGGACCAGCCGTAGCTGCCGCCAGGCGGCAGGTCCGAACCGCCCAGGCAGCCTCCGGTGAAGTAGACCGGCCCGCGGCGCCGAACTCATCGGACTCTCCGCGACGCGCGCCGGCGTCCGGCAACACTGCCTGCCCGTAGCAAGCGTCCGCCTCGGCTCGGGCGTCCGTCCACAGGGGGAAGCTCACCATTTCGGCCCTGGGCGAAGGCTGGGCTCCGTGTCCAGGAGGAGCATGGGCGTCCACGTCGGCGGGATCGCCGCGCGATGGGAGTCGGAGGCACAATCGGGCCGTGTGGATGCGAGACCTGCCGTATTGGTCTGTCCAAAACGAAGGTGGCTGAGCTGGATCTGCGGAGTCCGGCAGAGCGTACCCACGGCATCTCCACGGGGGTCGGTGGCCGGCCGGGACGGTGTTCCGGCCGGCCACCGGTGGTCGGTGTGGTCAGTGCAGCTGGACGTTGCCGTCGTTGATGGTCTGCGCGGTGCCGGCGGAGTAGCCGTTGGACAGCAGCAACTCGAACCGGTCGGCCGTGCCGGGCTCGCCTGCGTCCACCAGGTGTAGCCGGAAGCTGCAGGAGACTGTGCCCACGGTGGCGTGGCCGAAAATGTACGCCTCCGTCCCGGACACCGAGATGCCGGTGATGTCGGAGGTGTGCACCCGGACGCCGCTGGCGTGGTCGTTGAACTCCAGCGTGCCGCGCGGGCCGTCGCTGCGCTGCAGAAACTCGAAGCCGGCCGTGGCGAAGCCGCCAGGCACCAGGATCCGCACCCCGCCGGTGATCTTGCCGGGTCCCGAGGTCACGAACACCGGTGCCACCGCGGTCGCGGCGCACTCGGTCACGCTGACGGTCTTCACGATCGCGAATTCGCCGCCGATCGAGGTCAGGTCAGGGTCGGTGGTGAAGACGCCGTCCGGCAGGGTCAGCGTGACTCGGTAGCTGCCGGGCAGCAGCCCGGAGATCGTCGAGGAGCCGGACGCCAGCCGCGGGAGGGCCGGGTCGTTGCCGAGGATGCCGGGCACGCTCACCTCCTCGACCCTGACCGCGACAGTGGCCGGCACGGTGACCTCGACGCTGCCGAGGCACACGTTGCCGAACTCGACGCCGCCGAGCACCTGGCCGCTGGTCACGGTGACCGTGGCGGTGCCGCTGCCGGGGGTGGTCTGCCGCCAGCCGGCCTGCTGCTGCTCGGCCACCGTGTAGGTGCCCGGCCGCAGACCGCCGAAGGTGAAGCCGCCGTCGGAGCCGGTCGCCGTGGACGCGCCACCGTTGAGGGTGATCCCCCAGCCGGACAGCCCGGGGTCGCCGACGGAGGAGCCGTCCACGCCGCGGTCGTCGAACTTGCGGCCGCTGATCGTGGCCGGCCGGTAGTTGCCGAAGTCGTTGCCGCCGAAGACCGTCGCGCCGGCGCCGTAGGCAACGATCACCGGCGCCGGTGCCTGCGACTGCACCCAGCCGGGCTGCGGCGCCTCCGCCACGGTGTAACTGCCGGCGCGGATGGCCATCCGGCCTGCGTCCAGCCTGAACACGTACGACCCGTCGGCGCCGGTAGTAGTAGCGTCCACCGGGGACCCCTGGTAGGACAACGTGATCGTCCAGCCGGCCAGCCCGGGCTCGTCGGCCTGGCGCACCCCGTCACCGTTGCGGTCCTCGTACTTCATCCCGCGGATCTCCGGGACCGGTCCGGCGCCGGCCCGGTTCCAGTTGCCGCAGGCAGCGCCGATGAAGGCACCGTCCCACCGCTTGACGTGGATCTGGCCGGAGCCGATCTCCGCGGAGATCAGCTGCGTGCCTTGCACGACGTGTTGGCAGAGTCCACCGGTGTTTCCCAAGCACGCCCGCCAGAACTCAGCCGGCCGGTCGATCAACTCGATCGGCGCCCAGTACAGGAAGTTGGCGTCGAACCCCTGCCCCTCGTAGAAGGCCACCACGTCGGGTGCTGCGAACTGCTCGTTCGAGATCATGTTGCCGGCCCCGACATCGAATATGTAACTGGACCGCAACGACGACGAATCGTCGATCATTTCCTGCTCGTTGGCCCAGAGGACGCTTGCCGAGGCCGGCACGGCGGTCCCGACCAGCAGCGCCAGCACGCCGACCAGCAGCGCCAACAGCACGCGCAGCAGGGTACGAACACAACACATCACGCTTGTCCCTTCACCCCGGGCGGGGACGCTGAATCCAACGCTGGCACGAAACCGCAGCGCCACCACAAATGACACTGCCCGCGCACGGCACCACGTCCGACCGTGCGCCGATACTGGCCGACTCCCCCCATGCCGTTCAGGTGTGAACGAGTTCGCGCCCGCCTCCCCGCGATATGGCGGAGTATGCCGACACCGAGCCGGCACCGCCCACCATTACCGCGCATTCAGCCATTCGGGTAACACCAAAGACGGCGAAACGGACGGCCAGCACACAGACCGACTGGAAACCGTCGGAACGGCGCGGCCAGAACAGGAGACCGGACCCGACCGTCACAGGCAATGCGCCACACTCTCGTGCGGCCACCCTTCCCGGCCGTCCAGGAACCGCACCACGCGCTGTCACATAACGGCGATCCCACCACCACCGACACTTGGGCCGGGTGGCCGACCCAACCGGACCAGGCTCCATACGCTCACGCCGGCCCGGTCAGAACCCGGTCGGCCTATCCTCGACAGCGCCTCCGGCTCTGCGCTTACGACTGTGTCCGTGCATCGTCCTTGATTTGACAACATGACGCCGCTTCATGTCTCGTTCTTGGCAACTCCCCAGCGGCGCACGCACTTCCCACAAGTCGAGTAGGTCCCAGGAGGGCTATGGAAGCGCCTCGGCGAGTTCAGCGAGCGTTGTGCCGTCACTGTTGCGTACCCAGTTCGGGCCCCAGACTTGGGTGCGGGCTTCCTGGCCGGTCGCCTTCCTCACCAGCTCGCGGATGAGTCCGGCCATGCTGTGGGCGCTCCCGTCGAATGGCCAGTGCAGCGGCGCAGCGGGGTCGTTGCGCCACCGGACCAGCCGGCGGGATCGGTCGCCGTTCAGCCACGTGGTAATCGCCGTGCGGTCTTCGCCGACGCCGTCCGGGACGACGATGGTTAGCTCCTGCCCGTCGGAAAGGACGTGGTGCGCAACGAGCCGTTCGGGGATGCTGGGGCGGCGCTGACCGGCCTGTGGTTGCTGGTCGAAGACCCCAGCATCGCGCCACTCGTCGTGATCCATGTCGACATCCAGGCCGGCGGTTCGCAACCGAGCACCCAGCTGCCGACGTGTTGCAGCGTCGCCGGTGACCGGCCGCCGGCCAGCGCCAGGGCGCGGTGGCGGGCGGTACGCCGGGACGGCAGCCGGCTACCGGTGGTGGCCGAGCTGGGGGTGGTCATCGCGCAGTCGGTGAGGAAGTTCGGGAACGTGCTGACGATGTAGGCCCGCAGTTGCGGGCCCAGTGCCGTGCTGGCGGGCCGCGGTCGTGCCGTGCACCCGCAGCCCCGCGCTGGTGGCGCACCAAGCCGGGACCCAGCGCGGGCGTCGGCCAGGTCCACGAACGACTCCCCGCGAGGAACCCTCGCCGACGTAGGGCACGCTGCGTTCGACTCGAGCGCGAGGTGGGCCGCCGACCCGTAGGTGCGCTGGTGCTGCGCGGGCTTGGCTCGGCGTCATCGGCGAGTGGACCTCGTGGTGCTCGACGAGCCGACCAACCAGTTCGACGTCGAGGGCGTGCGCTGGCTGGCTGACGGGGAACGCCGCCGACCGTCCACTGCGGGGCGGTCGGCGGCGTGCCGGTCCTGTTCGCTGATCGGTTGAGTCCGGTCAGATGTCGAGCGTCCAGCTGTCGATGTAGCCGGTGTCGGCGGCGGCGGCGTCGCGCACCCGCAGCTGCCACGTGCCGTTGGCGAGTTCGCCGGACAGGTTGGCCGTGTAGGTGGTGTTGATGTTGTCGGCGCTGCCGCCGGCGCGGTTCTGCAGGTTGTACACCGACCCGTCCGGAGCGAGCAGGTCGACGACCAGGTCACCGATCCAGGTGTGGATGATATGCACCTCGATGGTGCTGGCCGACGACGCGTTGCCGGAGCAGCCGGAGATCGTGATCGGCGACGTCGCCGTGCCGAGGTCGGGGATCGTGTAGTTCGTGCCGTTGGTCACCGGCGCGCAGGCGGGCGGCGGTGGCGGCGGCGGGCTGCCGGCGCCCACGAACAGCAACCGGTTGGGCGAGCCGGTGCCCGGGTTCGTGATCTTGTTGAGGGTGGCGTTGGCCGACATCTCGCTCCACACCTGCGCCGGGGTCAAGCTCGGCGTGACGCCCAGGATCAGCGCCGCGGCGCCGGTCACGTGTGGGGTGGCCATCGACGTGCCGCTGATCGTGTTGGTCGCGGTGTCGCTGGTGTTCCATGCCGAGGTGATGTTCTGGCCGGGGGCGAAGATGTCGGTGCAAGTGCCGAAGTTGGAGAACGATGCCCGCGCGTCGGTGTTGGTGCTGGCGTTCACCGTGATGGCCTCGGACACCCGCGCCGGGGTGTAGTTGCACGCGTTGGCGTTGTCGTTGCCGGACGCGATCGCGTACGTCACGCCGTCGGCGATCGAGTTGCGCACCGCGTTCTCGGTCGCGGCGTCGCTGCCCGCGGCGCCGAGGCTCATGTTGGCCACGGCGGGGGCGCCGGCGGCGTGGTTGCCGGTGACCCAGTCGATCCCGGCGGCCACACCGGAGAAGGTGCCGGAGCCGGCGCAGTTCAGCACCTTCACCGCCATCAGCCGGACCTGCTTGGCCATGCCGTACTGCGACCCGCCGACGGTGCCCGCAACGTGCGTGCCGTGGCCGTTGCAGTCGGTGTTGTTGCCGTCCCCGGTGGTGTTCGTGCCCCACAGGGCGTCACACGCCACGTGTAACCTTCCCCGCAGCTCGGATGCCCACGGGGCGACGCTGCCGGTGAGCACGTCCCCGGCTGGCAGGATCGGCGTGATGGGGCAGGCGGACGGCTACGTTCAGGGCTACGGCGAGAGCGTGTTGCGGACCTCTTACACCGCCGGGGCGCTGGCAGGATGCGCTCGTGTACGGCGGGCCGGAGGGCGGGCAGGGCGGGCGGGCGGAGGCGGTCGCGCCGCAGTCGTTCGTGCAGGAGTGGATGTCGGCCGGCAAGCGTGCCTGCCCGAATCCCGGCTGGAACATGCTGCTGCCGTGGCGGCTGTCCGGCCGGCTCGACCTGGCCGCGCTGCTGGCCGGCGTGGACGAGGTGGTGCGCCGGCACGAGGTGCTGCGCAGCACGTTCGCCGACGCCGACCGACGCCCGGTGCAGGTCGTGCACCCGCATCGGCCGCTCGGGTTGCCGGTGCTGGACCTGCGGTCGGCGCCGGAGCCGGCGCGGGCCGAGCAGCTGCGCCGGCTCGCCCGCGCCCGGCACGCGCTCGCTCTGGATCCCGAGCGCGGGCCGCTGGTCACCGGCGTCGTCGCGCGGACCACCGACGAGGACACCTACCTGCTGCTCACGATCGACCATGCGGTGTGCGACGGCTGGTCGATCGGGGTCATCCTGGCCGAGCTGGCCGCCTGGTACAACGGCATGACCAGCGGGCGCGGCGCGCGGCTGTGGCCGCTGCCGGCGCAGTTCCGCCAGCATGCCGCGGCGCAGCGGCGGCTGGCCGCCGAGGGCGGCTACGACGAGCAACTCGACTGGTGGGCGCGGCGGCTGGCGCCGACGCCGGCCCCGCTCGGCCTCGGCTACGCGGCTCCGTCCGGAGTGGACGGTTACCGGAGCGCGCAGCTCCCGCTCGTGGTGCCGGCCGCGGTGGCCGCCCGGCTGCGGTCGCTTGCCCAGCGCAGCCGCACGACGCTGTTCGCGGTCCTGCTCACCGGGCTGGCAGCGGCGCTGGCCCGGCGCACCAACGCCGGCGAGGTCGCGGTGACGACGCTGGCCGCCGGGCGCCGGGCCGAGCACCAGCGGCTGGTCGGCATGTTCGCCAACCCGCTGGTGATCCGTACCGCGGTCGCCGGCGCCGGCTCGGTCCGCGGGCTGCTGGACCGGGTCGGCCGTGGCGTGCTGGAGGCGTACGGCCGGCAGGACGCGCCGTTCCCGCTGGTTGCCGAACGGGCCGGGGTACGCGCTGCCGAGGTGTGGCTGAACGTGGCGCCGCGGCCGGCGCTGGCCCGGTTCCGCGGGCTGGACGTGGACACCCAGGCGCTGCCACGGGACTACCCGATCGACGTGCCGGCGGTTGCCTGGCGCGGCGAGACGCTGATCTGCAATCTGGCCGACACCGGCACTGACATCGTCGGCCTGCTCGACATCAACACGAACCAGGTCGCCCCGGCCGCCGCCCGAGATCTCGCCGACGACCTGCTCGAGGTCCTCCGGGACGCGGCAGCAGACCCAACCCGCCCGCTGCCCCCGCTCGGCGAACGCGGTCCGCTCTACTAGCGACGGTGCGTGCGGGCGGCGTCGGCGAGTTGTGCGCGCAGCCAGGTCGCGGGGTCGCCGGCGGCGGCGCGTTCGCGCAGGCCCCGGGCTCGCTCGGCCCGTTCGGCGGCCGGCATCGTCAGCGCCTGGTGCAGCGCGTCGGCGTGCTCGTCGACCGAGCCCGGGTCGACGCCGACGGCGTGCGGGGCGAGCAGCCGGTACGCGCCGGCGGTGCGGGACAGCACGACGGCGCCGTCCCGCCGGTTGACGATCGGCCCCTCCAGCGCGACCAGGTTCATCCCGTCCGCGCGTGGGACGACGTCGAGCACGTCGTAGTCCAGGTAGCCGGCAACCGCCCGCGGGAACGACCGCTCGACGGTGAGCAGCACCGGCCGGCCGGGCTCCCGGGCGTTGATCTCGGCTGCGAGCCGCTCGGCCTCGCGTCGGGCCTCGACCCATTCCGGGATCGTCATCCGGGCCGGGGTGAGCTGGGCGACGTACCGCACCGTGCCGGCCATCCCGGGCCGCCGCAACACGGCGGCGAACGCCCGCAGCGCGTCCGGGAACGCCTTGACCGGGTCCACCCGCTCGGTCCGGAACACCAGCCGCCGGCCGCCGCCGTCCCGGCGCAGCGCGGCCAGTTGGCGGCGGGTCTCCGGGCTGCCGGCGGCGGCCCGCAGGTGCGCCGGCGCAGCCGGTATCGGGTGCGCGGCGACCCGTACCGCCCGCCCGTCCGGCAGCCGAATCACGCCGGCGTCCGGGTCGCCGGCTAGGCCGAGAAACACCCGGCAGCAGTCCACGAAGTTGCGCGCGTACGTCGGGATCTGGAACGCGACCAGATCGTTGCCGAGCAGCCCGGACAGCAGCTCCCGGACGACATGGGCCGGCAGCGCCTGCCACGGCCGCGGTCCGGGGAAGGGCACGTGCAGGAAGTGCTGCAGGACGGTGCGGTCGCGCACCGCCGCGGGCAGCGCCAGCCGGGTCAGCGCCGGAGCGAGGTAGAGCTGGTAGTCCTGCCAGAGAACGTGCACCGGACTGCCGGCGGCGCAGATCTCTTCCACCACGGCGGCGGCGAGGTTCCGGTTGACCAGGCGGTAACCGTCCCGGTAGGCGTCGAGGTCGGCGCGGTCGACATCGGGGCGCGGCCAGCAGTCGTGGTGCAGCAGCCACAGCAGCCGGTTCGCGGCGACGTCGTAGAACCGCCGGTAGGCGGCCGGGTCGGTCGGCACCAGCCGGACCCGCAACACGGCCCCGCCCGTGTCGACCGCGACCCCGCCGCGCACCGCCAGCGCCGCCTGCTCCGGCGTGCGGACCGAGGACACGAACAGTGCCTGCATGCCCGGCTCGGTGAGCGCGGTCGCCAGCCCGCCCTGGTCCAGCTCGGCGGACGGCAGGCCGGACTCGCCGCGCACCGGGGCGCCGCCGGCATCCACGACCGGGTCGACGAAGCTCCGGTCGTTGACGACGATCAGCCGCACCCGGTAACCGCCCCGCGCGCGTGCCCGACCAGCACCGAGTAGTCCAGGTCGGCCAGCCCGGCGGCGACCGCGTCGTCGGCCCGCCGGCGCGCGGCGGCGGCCATCGTCATCGCCAGCCCGTGCGCCTCGCCGGCGCGCTCGACCAGCCGCATGTCCTGGCCGAACGTGCCGAGCCGGGCGTCCGGAGGGTACCGCCCGCTGTCCAGCATCGCCCGCTTTCGCCGTACCAGCGGTCCGATCCGGGACCGCTCCAGCTCGTCCAGGACCAGGCGCGGGTCCAGCCCGAGCCGGTCGCCGAGCGCCACCGCCTCGGCCAGCAGCGCGACCATCGGCGCGACCGCGGCGTTCACGACGTGCTTCAGCGCCGTCCCGGCCGGGATCTCGCCGACGTGCACCGGCTCGCCGAGCAGCGCCAGCAGCGACCGCCACCGGTCGAGCACGGTGGCCGAGCCGCCGGCCAGGATGCGCAGCTGCCCGGCCGCCGCCTGCGCCCAGCTGCCGAGCACCGGCGCGTCGAGCAGGCTGACCCCCGGCGGCAGCCCGGCCCGCAGCGCGAGCACGTCGGCAACCCCGACCGTGGACATCTGGACGACCACCGCCGGCCGCACCGCGGCGACGCCGTCCCGCCCGAGGACGACCTCGGCCACCGCCTCGGCGCTGCCGAGCAGGGTGACGACCGCGCCGGCGCCTGTCCCGTTGGCTGCCGCGGCGGCCGCCGCCGGGGAGTCGGCGACCGCCGCTCCCCGCCCGGCCAGCTCCCGGGCCCGCTCCGGGTGCCGGTTCCACACGGTGACCGGCACGCCGGCGTCGAGCAGCCGCCCCGCGACCGCCCGGCCCATCAGCCCCAGCCCGCAGACCGCGACTCGGGCGGGATCACCGCCCGGTGCGCTGCCCGAGCCGGGCATAGGACTCCTCCAGCCGCGCCAGCAGCCGCCCGTCCGGGTCCCCGGCGAAGACCTCCTCCAGCGCCGGCAGCAGCGGGTCGAACCGGGCGGGCTGCTCGGCGTCCCGCCAGACCGGATCGCCGCCGTCCTGCGCCGGTTCCGCCCCATCCCGATCGGTGCGCTCACCGTCGGGATCCCGGACGACGACCACGCCCGACCCGGCCCGGCGCAACGCGCAGCGCACCGACCGGCGGGTGAAGTACTTCACCTCCGGCCCTGGCTGGTCCGCGGTGACCGAGTAGGCGTTCGTGACGACCGCGGGTCCGCGCCAGACGTACGTGAGATGCCAGCAACCCGGCGGCAGCGGCAGCACGCTGCCCGGTGCGCACCGGACCAGCTCGATCGGCCGGCCCGACCCGGGGGCCCGCACCACGATCACGACCTCGCCGGAGTCGACCTGGAAGACCTCCCACTGGTCGGTCCCGTTCCAGTGGCCGGTCGACCGGTTCAGCTCACCGGTCGGCAGGTCGGCCGCCGGGTACCAGACCCGGTCCAGCCGCCATTCCGCGATCCCGCGCACGGGCGGCAGGATGTCCCGCTCCGCCTCGTAGAGCAACTGGTCGCCGTCCTGGGCCGCGGCTCGCAGCCGGGACTCGTCCAGGAACCAGGCTCGGGCGCCGTCGGCGGCCCGGTCGCTGGCGGCGAGGACGGCGGCGAGGGTCTGCCGTGTGACGATCCGCTCCTGTTGCTGCATCCCGCCCCGCGATCCTCTCTGCCGGCACTGCCTGAACACTGGAGTTGGAGACCACTTGCGGGAAGACCCGCCTATATGGAAAGCCCTGCCAGGCCGCTCGATTCGCGGCGTTGGCGTGGCGGGACCAGCTCCGCGCCGAACCAGCCGAGGTGGCGCTCGGCCGGGACATCGCCCGCGGCCGCCAGCACGTCCTCCAGCAGCACCATCCCGACCAGGCACAGGCCGGTCGCGAGCAGCCGGCACGCGGCCCAGCCGCGAACGGCCCCGTACGCCCGCGGCTTGCGGTCCGACAGCCGGCAGGCGGCCTCGGCCAGGCAGTGCACGGCGTGCGTGACCAGCAGCCGGCGCCGCCAGCCGGGGTCGTCCCGGTCCAGTTCGGCGGCGAACGGCAGCCGCTCCAGGAACGGGAGGTATCGCACCGCCGCGGCCGGGTACGAGGCGTGGCCCCCGCGCAGCGCCACCTCATAGCTCGGCACCCCGGCCGGCCCGGTGCCGCGCCGGACGGTGAACCCCCAGGCCAGGGCCTGCTCGAAGACGGTCAGGCTGAACAGCGACTTGGCCAGGTCGTACACCGGATCCCAGGGCCGCAGGGTGCCGCGCGGATCGAGCACCACGAAGCCGTCCTCGACCACGAGCAGGTTGCCGAGATTGAGATCGCCGTGCACCGGGAACGACAGCCGGCCCGGCCGCAGCGCCGCCGCTAGCCGTTCGTCGGCGTCGAGCGCGTCCAGCAGCCGCGGCAGGCTCCGGCACCCTCGCCCGTTGACCACCACCCGGTCATCGGCGAACAGGGCGGGGTCGAGGTGCCGGCGCACCAGCGGCAGCCGGCGCCGCAGCCGGTCCAGATGCTCGGCGCGGAAGTGGTCCGCGGGCGCCGGCCGGCGGTCGGCCGCGTACCCGTGCTCGGTCAGCACCCGGAAGATCCCGTCCAGCCGGCCGAAGAACGCGGGGAGGTCGGCGTCGGCCCGGTCCAGTGCCGCGGTCACCGGCCGGCCCGAGTGGTGCGGCATCGCAAACGCGGCCCAGCCCGGCCCGCTCCAGTCGCCGACGACCCGGACGTAGCCTGGGGACAGGCCGGGCAGCCGCCGGTGCACCGCCCGGATCTGCCGCGGCTTCAGCCGGAACGTGGCCAGGTCGTGCCCGTCCACGGTGCCGTCCCGGCCCCGCAGCACCTTGACCACGAGCCGCTCGCCGGACCCGGTCTCGGTCAGCCACAGCCCGGCCGGGCTGCCGCCGCCGCGCAGCGGTCGGGCCTCGCGCACGCCGAGCGCCGCACGGACCGGTGCGGGCACGGGAAGCGGACTGCTGCTGCGGCCGCGGCCGTCTGTCCGTACCAGCACGAGGGAGCCCCAGGGGAGTCGCGGGCGGGGAGGCAACGCCGTCAGCCTGCGCCCGGCATACCGGACTGTCAAACAAACGCCATGATCCAGACGACAACACGCCGATGCGACTGCGTTGCGATCATCTGGGATCCACTGCACGTGACCGGATGGTTTGACTGGCGCCGTGCCGGTGTGCGGCTACGATCGCCTCGCTGACCCCTGAATCCCCGAGCCCCCGGGCGGCGGGCTGGCGACGGCGCTTGCGCCCCGCTCCGGCAAGGAGTGCGATGACGGACGACCGCATCGAACCGGTCGCGATCGTCGGGATGGCTAGCCGGGTGCCCGGTGCCGGTGACACGGCCGCTTTCTGGCGCAACCTGGTGCAGGGCGTCGAGTCGGTCCGCTTCTTCAGCCGGGAGGAGCAGGCCGCGCTGGGCGTGCCGGACGCCGAACTGGACGACCCCGACTTCGTGCCGGCAGCGCCGGTGCTGGACGAGACCGAGGACTTCGACGCGCCGCTGTTCGGCATGAGCGGCGCCGAGGCCGAGCTGACCGACCCGAACCACCGGCTGATGCTGGAGCTTGCGCACACCGCGCTGGAGGACGCCGGCCACGACCCAGCGCGGTTCCCCGGCCGGATCGGCGTCTACACCGGCAGCGGCCACGAGGACTACAAGTTCGACCACATCTACAAGAACCCGCGCGCGATGGCCCGGCTCGGCCCGCTCGGGAGCACCGGCCTCGACCCCGACTACGTCGCGACGCTGACCTCGTACCGGCTCGGCCTGCGCGGACCCAGCCTGACCGTGCACACCGCCTGCTCCACGTCGCTGGTCACGCTGCACCTTGCCTGCGGGGCGCTGCGGGCCGGGGACTGCGAGCTGGCGCTGGCCGGCGGCGTGCACGTTCCGCTCCCGGTCGGCCGTGGCTACCTGTACACCGAGGGCGGCATCCTCGCCCCGGATGGCCACTGCAGGCCGTTCGACGCGAGCGCGGGGGGCACGATCTGGGGTTCCGGCGGCGGCGTGGTCGTGCTGCGGCCGCTTGCCGACGCGGTCCGCGACGGCGACCACATCCGGGCCGTCGTCGTCGGCAGCGCGGTGAACAACGACGGGGCGAAGGACAGCTTCTCCGGCCCGAGCGTCGCCGGGCAGGTCGCGGTGATCACCCGCGCGCTGGCCGCCGGGCGGGTCGACCCGCGGACGGTCAGCTACGTCGAGGCGCACGCGACCGGGACGGCGGTCGGCGACCCGATCGAAGTCGCCGCGCTCCGGCAGGTGTTCGCCGCCGCCTCCACCGACCGCGGCTGGTGCCGGCTTGGCTCGGTGAAGTCGAACGTCGGCCATCTCTCCCAGGCGGCCGGGATCGCCGGCGTCGTGAAGGCGGTGCTGTCGCTGGAACACCGGCAGATCCCGCCGACCCTGCACGTGCACGCGCCGAACCCCGCGATCGACCTGGACGCGGGCCCGTTCCGGCTGGCCACCGAACTGTCCGAATGGGACACCGGCTGCGCCGGCACGGGCCAGCGGGACGGCGGTGGGCCGCGGCGGGCCGGGGTCAGCTCGTTCGGCGTCGGCGGGACGAACGCGCACGCGGTGCTGCAGGAGGCGCCGCCGGTCGAGCGGACCAGGCCGGCACCCCGCCCGGCGCACCTGCTCCGGCTCTCGGCCCGCACCCCGGCCGCGCTGACCGCCGCGGTCGGCCGGCTGGCCGCCCACCTCGCCGAACATCCCGACCTCGACCTCGCCGACGTCGCGCACACGCTGGCCGTCGGCCGGGCCGAGCTGGCGCACCGGGCCGTCGCGGTGGCCGTCGATCCCGCCGACGCCGCGGCCGCGCTGGCCGACCGGAAGCGGCTGCACACCGGCGCCGCCCGCGCCACCGGCGGCGCTCCGCCGCGGGTCGCGTTCCTGTTCTCCGGGCAGGGCGCCCAGTACGCCGGGATGAGCCGCGAGCTGTACCGCACCGAGCCGGTCTTCCGGGACGCGGTGGACGAGTGCGCCGGCGTGCTGGCCGCCGAGTTGGGCGAAGACATCCGGACGCTGCTGTTCCCGGCGAGCGAGGCGACCGAGCCACCGGAGCTGGCCCAGGAGGCCGACGAGCGGCTGCGGCAGACCGCCCTGACCCAGCCGGCGCTGTTCACGGTCGAGTACGCGCTGGCTCGGCTGTGGCAGGCGTGGGGGGTGCGGCCGGCGGCGATGATCGGGCACTCGATCGGCGAGTACGTCGCCGCGACGGTCGCCGGCGTCTTCGCGCTGCCCGACGCGCTGCGGCTGGTGGCCGCCCGCGGCCGGCTGATGCAGTCGATGCCGGCCGGGTCGATGCTCGCCGTGCAGCTCGAAGCAGCCGAGCTGGCCGACCGGCTGCCGGCCGGCCTGGCGGTCGCCACCGTGAACGGCCCGGGCGCCTGCGTGCTGGCCGGCCCGAGCGCCGAGGTACGCGAGTTCGCCGAGCGGCTGGCGGCCGACGGGGTCGGCGCAACGCTGCTGCGCACGTCGCACGCGTTCCACTCGGCGATGATGGAGCCGATCCTGGAGGAGTTCGCGGTGGCGGTCGCGGCGGTGCCCCGGCAGGCGCCGGAGCTGCCGTTCCTGTCCAACCTCACCGGCGACTGGATCTCCGCCGCGGAGGCGACCGACCCGGACTACTGGGCCCGGCACCTGCGGCACACCGTCCGATTTGGAGACTGCGTCGCCCGGCTGCTGTCCGAGGGGACCTGGGCACTGGTCGAGTGCGGTCCCGGCCACCAGCTCGCCGGACTCGCTCGCCGGCTGGTTCCCCGGGACGGCCTGCCACCGCTGCCCAGCCTGCCCGGGCCGGGGGATCGGCACGGCGACCTCGAGGTGCTCGGGACCGCGGTCGGTCGACTGTGGACGGTCGGGGTGCCGCTGGCGGACAGCGCGTTCGCGCCGGCCGGCTACCGGGTGCCGCTGCCGGCCTACCCGTACGAGCGCACCCGGCACTGGGTCGACCCGGACCGTTCCGCCGCC
>Ga0210378_10000974_pt1 | contig 15083 bp, 15 predicted proteins | sample PLM1_60_b1redo_FD_155465 | JGI IMG/M metagenome (GOLD analysis project Ga0210378, IMG submission 155465) | Groundwater sediment microbial communities from an aquifer in East River, Colorado, USA - PLM1_60_b1 redo | ecosystem: Environmental > Terrestrial > Soil > Riparian zone | place: USA: East...
GGGCTGGCCGGCGAGCTCGCCGACGCCGAGCAGCGCGTGATGATCGGCCGCCGGGTGCACAACGACGCGGTGCGCGACACCCTGGCGCTGCGCGCCACCCGGCTGGTGCGGTGGCTGCGGCTGGCCGGCACCGCCGGCGCGCCGCGCTACTTCGAGATCGCCGAGGAGCCGATGGCCGGCGTCACCGCCGTCTCGGCGCCCACCGAGCGGCCGGCGGCCAGGATCGTGCTGCTGGACGACGCCGACCGCGTCCTGCTGTTCGAGGGCGCCGACCCGGCAAGGACCCACGAGCCGTTCTGGTTCACCGTCGGCGGCGGCGTCGAGCCCGGCGAGGAGCTGCGCGCCGCGGCCGTCCGCGAGCTGCACGAGGAGACCGGCCTTCGCCTCGGCGAGGACGCCCTTGTCGGCCCGGTGTGGGTGCGCGACGTGCTGTTCAGCTTCGACGGCACGCCGTACGCGTCCCGCGAGTGGTTCTTCCTCGCCCGCTGCGGCGACGGGCTGGTCGTGGACACCTCTGGCTTCGACGACGTCGAGGTGGCCACCGTGCTGCGCCACCGCTGGTGGAGCGCCGAGGAGCTGCGCCGTACCCCCGAGGTCTTCTACCCGCTGCAGCTCGCCGAGCTCCTTGCGGCCGCGGCCAACGCCGCGGCCAACGGCTGGGACGGCGTCACCCGCACCATCCGCTGACGCCGCCCCCATTTCCGCCATACGCCTGCGTATGGCGCGTTTGGCGAGCCAGGAAACCGCGATACGCCTGCGTATGGCGGAAAATGGGGCGCGCTTCTAGCGCTTGGCGCCCACCGAGGCCGCCAGCGACTCCGGCAGCGGCTCGTACCGGGCGAAGCGGCGGCTGAAGGTCGCGGTGCCCGAGGTCAGCGAGCGCAGGTCGACGGCGTAGCGCAGCAGCTCGGTCGCCGGCACCTCGGCCTGCACCCTGGTGCGGCCGGCGGTGTCCGGCTCGGTGCCGAGCACCCGCCCGCGGCGGCTCGCCAGGTCGCCGAGCACCGATCCGAGGTGGCTGTCCGGCACCCGGATGGTGACCTCGTCGAGCGGTTCGAGCAGCATCGTCCGGCCGGCCGCGGCGGCCTCCTTCAGCGCCACCGAGCCGGCCGTCTGGAACGCGGCGTCGGAGGAGTCGACGCTGTGCGCCTTGCCGTCCACCAGCGTGACCCGGATGTCCACCACCGGGTAGCCGTTGTCCAGCCCGCGCTCCATCTGGGCGCGCACGCCCTTCTCCACGCTGGGGATGAAGTTGTGCGGGATGGACCCGCCGACGATCTTGTCGACGAACTCGAATCCCGAGCCGCGTGGCAGCGGCTCGACCTCGATGTCGCACACGGCGTACTGGCCGTGCCCGCCGGACTGCTTGACGTGGCGTCCCTTCGCGCTGACCTTGCTGGCGAAGGTCTGCCGCAGCGGCACCGCCACCGGCTCGGTGTCCACGTCGGCGCCGCCGGCGCGCAGCCTGGCCAGCACCACGTCGGCGTGCGCCTCGCCCATGCACCACAGCACGAGCTGGTGGGTCTCCGCGTTGCGCTCCAGCCGCAGCGTCGGGTCGCCGGCCACCAGCCTCGACAGGTTGCGCGCCAGCGCGTCCTCGTCGCTGCGGGTCTTCGCGACCACCGCCACCGGCAGCAGCGGCTCCGGCATGTCCCACGGCGCGACCAGCAGCGGGCTGTCCGTGCCGGAGATCGTGTCGCCGGTCTCGGCCGAGCTGATCTTGGTGAGCGCGCACAGGTCGCCGGCCACCGCGAACGGCACCTCGCGCAGCGTGGCTCCGAGCGGCGAGTAGACGTGCGCGACGCGCTCGTCCGCGTCGTGGTCGTCGTGCCCGCGGTCGGCCATGCCGTGGCCGGACACGTGCACCGAGCGGTCCGGCCGCAGCGTGCCGGAGAACAGGCGCACCAGCGAGACGCGGCCGACGTAGGCGTCCACCGCGGTCCGCACGACCTCGCCGGCCAGCGGGCCGCTGGGGTCCACCTTCAGCTCGGTAGGGCCGGCGCCGAGCTTGATGGCCTCCGGCGGCCGGTGCTCCAGCGGCGAGGGGAACGCCTGGGTGAGCAGCTCGAGCAGCTCGGCGAGGCCGACACCGGTGGCCGAGCACACCGGCAGCACGGGATGGAACGCGCCGCGGGCCACCGCGGTCTCCAGGTCGTCGATGAGGACGTCGACATCGATCTGCTCGCCGTCGAGGTAGCGGTCCATCAGACCCTCGTCCTCGCTCTCGGCGATGATGCCCTCGATCAGCTCGTTGCGCGCCTCCTCGAGGCGCTCGGCGTCGGCGGGATCGGGGGCGCCGACCGTGGCCGTCGCGCCGCCGGAGTAGTCGAACAGCTTCTCGGACAGCAGCCCGATCAGGCCGGTCACCCCGCCGGCACCCCTGACCGGCAGGTACAGCGGCTGCACCCCGCCGCCGAAGGCCTGCCGGCAGGATGCGATCTCGGCGTCCACGTCGGAGCGCTGGTGGTCGAGCCTGGCGACGACGACGGCGCGCGGCATGCCGACCGCCGCGCACTCCTCCCACAACGCGACGGTCATGTCGTCGACGCCCTCTGCCGCGCTGACCACGAACAGCGCGGCGTCGGCCGCGCGCAGCCCGGCCCTCAGCTCGCCGACGAAGTCGGCGTAGCCGGGGGTGTCGATCAGGTTGACCTTGATGCCGTTGTGTATCAGCGGCGCAACCGAGAGGGCGACAGAGCGCTGCTGCCGGACGGCGGCCGGGTCGTGGTCGCTCACCGTGGTGCCATCGGTCACCGAACCGGCTCGGCTGATCACGCCGGTGGTCGCCAGCAGCGCCTCCACCAGCGTGGTCTTGCCGCCGGCCGGCGGCCCGACCAGCACCACGTTGCGGACCTTGGCGGGATCGTCGACAGCGACGGCCTCGCCACCTTGGCCGGCGTCGGTGCTCTTCACCCCCATCGCAAACACCTCCACAGCAGCGGGGAAACAGCGGGGAAACGTGTGCTCGATCCCACACCGTAACCGGCCTCCAGACAACCCCGCGCGGCAGGCGGCCCCCGACGATCGGCATCAGTGTCTTGCGGCGCGGATAGCATGGTGGGCGCATCGCTGCACCCCCAGCGCACCCAAGAGGAAGGCCCGTCGTGACCACCGCCGCCAACACTCCAGCCGATACCGCCGTGCGCCCACCGTCGGAATCTGCGCCTCGCCGGGACGACGTGGCTCGGCGCGCCGGCACCGCCCGCGTCAAGCGCGGCATGGCCGAGATGCTCAAGGGCGGAGTGATCATGGATGTGGTCACCCCGGACCAGGCCAAGATCGCCGAGGACGCCGGCGCGGTCGCCGTGATGGCGCTGGAGCGGGTGCCGGCCGACATCCGCGTACAGGGCGGCGTCGCCAGGATGAGCGACCCGGACATGATCGACGGCATCATCGCCGCGGTGTCCATCCCGGTGATGGCCAAGGCCCGCATCGGCCACTTCGCCGAGGCCCAGGTGCTGCAGGCGATCGGCGTCGACTACGTCGACGAGTCCGAGGTGCTCACCCCGGCCGACGAGGCCAACCACATCGACAAGTGGGCCTTCACGGTGCCCTTCGTGTGCGGCGCCACCAACCTCGGCGAGGCGCTGCGCCGCATCGCCGAGGGTGCGGCCATGATCCGTTCCAAGGGCGAGGCCGGCACCGGCAACGTGGTCGAGGCCACCAGGCACATGCGGGCCATCCGCTCCGAGATCAGGCGCCTCGGCACCCTGGACGACGACGAGCTGTACGCCGCGGTCAAGGAGCTGCGCGCCCCGGTCGACCTGGTGCGCGAGGTCGCCGCCGCCGGCAAGCTGCCCGTCGTGCTGTTCACCGCGGGCGGCATCGCCACCCCGGCCGACGCCGCGATGATGATGCAGCTCGGCGCCGAGGGCGTGTTCGTCGGCTCCGGCATCTTCAAGTCCGGCGACCCGGTCAAGCGGGCCGAGGCCATCGTCAAGGCCACCACCTTCCACGACGACCCCGAGATGCTCGCCAAGGTGTCCCGCGGCCTCGGCGAGGCCATGGTCGGCATCAACCTCGCCGAGCTGCCCGACGCCCAGCGCCTGGCGTCCCGCGGCTGGTGATCGCTCGCTCAGCCGCGCCGGTACAGCTCGATCTCGGCGTGGTGCCCGTTCGACCCGGCCAGCTTGGCGTCGCACGTCTCGGCCGAAATCTCACCGCGGTGGACCCTGTTGCGGGTACAGCTCGATCTCGGCCTCGTGGCCGTGTGCGTTGGCCAGCCTCGCATCACAGGTCACGAGCGGGACGTTCAGGTGTTCGGCCAGCGCCACGTAGGCGGCGTCGTACGGCGTGATCGAATCGCGTAGCTGCCATACCCGCTCCAGAAGCGAGCGGTGTGGCGCCCTGCTCACCGGTGTATCACAGACGTCGCGGAGCACCGCAACGGCGACGGAAGGCGACAGCAACCCGCGCACGACCATCCGGCGCAATCCGTTCGCCACCTCGATGTCGACCAGCTCCGGCGTGCCGGCGGTTTCGGTGAGTGCGCGCCGACGTAGTCCTGGGTCCGGCGAGCTGCCGGTGAACAGCTCGAGCAGGGCCGAGGCGTCGATCACGAACTGGGCCACTGCCGCTCGTCCCGTTCGCGGCGGCTGTCATGGACCGCTGCCACGATGTCCTCGGTCGCCACACCGCCCGAGTCGGCGTGACGTCGGTCGGCTCGGGCAAGCAACTCCCCCATCGTGGGGCGGCTCGCCATGTCCTCGAGCTGACGCTTCAGGTAGGCGGTCAGGGACAGGTTCTCCGCCGCCGCGCGGGTGCGCAGCACCGTGTATGCGTGCTCGTCGACATCGCGGATCTGAACCGTGCGACCCATGCATGTATTCTAGCGCACTATGCGCTCTAGTGCGTGCACGGTGGCTGTGCCGATCGGCCGGGTGTTGTAATTCTGAGGGCTCGCGGAATCGATGCGGGCGTTCACCGGGACGCGTCGACTACCGCTGCGTTCACCATTCTTCGATCCGCGCCTCAGGTTCGGCGCGCGCCTGATGGATGTCGGCGACCAGTTCGCCGGTATCCGCGGAAGGTCCGCAGGTGGCCTAGACGTGCTCCATGACGAGGACGGCGGTGGACGACGGCCGCAAGCCTTCGTAGACGTGGGGGAGGTCGCCGGGGAAGCACGCGTAGTCGCCGGGACCGAGCTCGACGGGCGCGTCGGCCGGCCCGGCACGCACCCGGCCGGCGCCGACCACGACGTGCTCGACCGTGCCACGGATGTGCGGCTGCGCCCTGCGCGGCTCGCCGGGCTCCATGGTGATCAGGTAGAGGTCCCGCCGCGCGCCAGGCGGGCAGGACGCCAGCAGGGTGCCGGTGAAGTGTCCGGTCTCGGATCGGATCGCCGGCCCCTCACCGGCCCTGACCACCAGCACGTGCGGCGCCGGCGGTTCGACCAGCCGGCTGAACGGCACGCCGAGCGCCACCGCGAGCGCCCACAGGGTCTCGATGCTGGGGTTGCCGGTGGCGGCCTCGAGCTGGGAGAGCGTCGACTTGGCGATGCCGGCCCGCCTGGCCAGCTCGGTGAGCGAGACGCCGACCCGCTCACGCTCGCGGCGCAGCGCGGCGGCGATGGCGTCCAGCGGAGCGGTGGGTGGTGGCACGCGTCCCCTTTACGGTTTGACGGGCCCTCGGCGGCCTGTTCATTATAGAAGCCTATGCGTTCGATATGGCGAACACTCGACCGGACCATGCTGCGTGATGCCGCCGCGCTGGCCGTGGCGGTGCTGATGGTGGGCATCTCGTTCGGCGCGCTGGCGGTCGCGGCCGGCATCGGGGCGTGGCAGGCGGTCGGCATGTCGCTGCTGGTGTTCGCCGGCGGGTCGCAGTTCCTGGCGGTCGGGGTGATGGCGTCCGGCGGAGCCGCGGCCGCCGCGGTGGCCGGCGGCCTGCTGCTGAACGCCAGGCACCTGCCGTTCGGGCTGGCGGTGTCCGACGCGATCGGACGCCGGTGGCCCGCACGGCTCGCCGGCGCGCACATCCTGGTCGACGAGACGGTCGCGTTCGCCACGGCGCAGCCCGACCCGCGGCGCGCACGCCTCGCGTTCTGGACGACCGGGTTGCTGCTCTTCGTCGCGTTCAACACCGGCACCGTGGTCGGCGTGCTGGCCGGCCAGGCCGTCGGCGACCCGGCGAGGTACGGCGTGGACGCGGCGTTTCCCGCCGCCCTGCTGGCCCTGCTGCTGCCGAGCCTCGGCAGCGCCGACGCCCGCCTGGTGGCCGTGGCCGGCGCACTGCTCGCCCTGCTCGCCACCCCGCTGCTGCCGCCGGGCCTGCCCGTCCTGGTGGCGCTGGCCGCAGTGCTGGTCGCCGGGCCGGTGAACCGGTCCGGCCGGTGGCGCCGGCCGCCGGTGGATCGGCAGCGGCCGTGACCTGGGCGGCCGTGCTGGTGCTGGCCGCAGGCACCTACGCGTTCCGGCTGGCCGGGCCGGTGCTGCGCGAGCGGCTGCACGTCTCGGCGGCGGTGCAGCGGCTGCTCATGCTTGGCACGGTCGCGCTGCTCGCGGCGCTGATCGCCACCGCGGCGTTCACCGACGGCGGCGGGTTCGCCGGCTGGGCACGGCCGGCCGGGGTCGCGGTCGGCGCCGCCGCCGCGCTGCGCCGGCTCCCGTTCGTCGTCGTGGTGATTGCCGCCGCGGGCACCACGGCAGGGCTACGAATGGCCGGTGTGCACTGACCCGGCGGCTTCGTGGGCCGCGCCGGCGATCGCGATCGCTAACTCCCTAAAGTCGAGAAAGGCATTCTGTGCCGCCTGTGCGTGGCCGCCGAACGCTCCGTCAGCGGGTTTCAGCGCGAAGATCGGCTTGCGTGCTTCCTGCGCCAACGGTAAGAGGCTGTGGTAGTGCTTAAGGCGCGCCAGGCAGTACGGATCATCAACCACCGCAGGCGCCTCGACGTCGCGTTCGTCCAAGACCGATCGGCGGAACTCCCCTGGGATCTGATCCATCCATCGCTGATAGGCCTTGACCGGTCGGTCGAGGCGCACACCGTGGCCCAGCACCACATATCCGAGCACGTTCATACTGCCCCGCGGAAGCTGGCCGACCGATGGGGGTGCCATGGCCCGCCGGTCCTGCCAGCCGGTCCGCCATGCCCGCAGCGTGGGCCCGAGGTTACGAAGGCCCTGCAACGAGAACAGATCCGGCGCCACCGGGATGATGACGTGATCGGAAGCCACGAGCGCAGCACGGTTGATCAGGTCGACCACTCTGGGTCCCGGCCGATGAGGAGCATGCCGGCGGCGGTAGGAATCCCGTCCGGGCCGAGCAGGCGCATAGCCGTCAGCCGTTGTGGCAGGGTCCTGTCGTTCTCCGCCAACACCTCCGGCGGAGCGAACTGCGGTAGGAGGTCGCGTTCAAACCCGTCGAGGTCCAGGTCGTCGAGCTTCGTGCCTGGGATGGGCCTGGCGTCGAACGGCAGGCCCAGTGATCGACGGCGCTCGGACAGCTGGCGTTCGTCGTCCGCGTTGGCAATGCCGCGGCGCGGACCGATCCTGATGTAGATCCGCCCCCTTGTATCGGCGAGCTGGACGGATGCACCTCGACGACAGCCAGGTCCCCACCGCCCAGAGTGACCTTCCGGACGGACATCGATGGTGGGGGCAGGATGTTTCCCTGGTCCCGCAAGTCGGCGAGCCGCCGCAGCAACTCGTCCGTGACCTGACGTCCGGTGTATCGGCCATCGTCTGTGACACCGACGAACAGCACACCGGGCATGCCGTGACCCGGCAGGTCGTTGGCGAAGGCACACACCGCCTGGCTCGCCTTGTCGGTATCCGACGCCGATTCTTTGCGTTCGACCCGATCAGACTCAAGGTCGGTCAGGAGCGCCGCCAATTCGTCGCCGGAGAGGGCCATGACCGCGATCTTATGGGTTGTTCGGTGACGGCCGGACGGTGGCGCATGAGGCTGACATACCCTGACTAGGCTGGACGGTTGTGACGGCTGATCCGGTGATCGGGGTGCTCGCGCTGCAGGGCGACGTGCGCGAGCACCTGCGCGCGCTGGACGCGTGCGGGGCGCGCGCGAGGACCGTGCGCCGCACCGACGAGCTGGCGCGGGTGGACGGGCTGGTGCTGCCTGGCGGGGAGTCGACCGCGATCAGCCGGCTGCTGGACGTCTTCGAGCTGCTCGACCCGCTGCGCAAGCGGCTGGCGGACGGCATGCCGGCGCTCGGCTCGTGCGCCGGCATGATCCTGCTCGCCACCGACGTGCTCGACGGCCGGCCGGACCAGCACCAGCTCGACGCGGTGGACATGACGGTGCGGCGCAACGCGTTCGGCCGGCAGGTGGACTCCTTCGAGGCCGACCTCGACATGGCCGAGATCGGCGGCCGGCCCATCCACGCGGTGTTCATCCGCGCGCCGTGGGTCGAGCGGGTCGGGCCCGGCGTCCAGGTGCTGGCACGGGTGCCGGACATGCCGGCCGCCGGGGCGGCCGCCGGTAGGATCGTCGCGGTCCGGCAGGGGCCGGTGCTCACCACCGCGTTCCACCCTGAGCTGACCGGTGACGGGCGGGTGCACCGCCTGTTCTGCGACATGGTTCGCGCGGCGTGACGGGCTCGTGGAACCAGACGTGCGAGAGGAAAGACGGATCCGATGAGCGGCCACTCCAAATGGGCCACCACCAAGCACAAGAAGGCGGCGCTGGACGCCAAGCGCGGCAAGCTGTTCGCCAAGCTGATCAAGAACATCGAGGTGGCCGCGCGCACCGGCGGTGGTGACCCCGACGGCAACCCCACGCTGTACGACGCGATCCAGAAGGCGCGCAAGACCTCGGTGCCGGCCGACAACATCGAGCGGGCGCGCAAGCGCGGCGCCGGCGAGGAGGCCGGTGGCGCCGAGTGGCAGACGATCATGTATGAGGGGTACGGGCCGAACGGCGTCGCCGTGCTCGTCGAGTGCCTGACCGACAACCGCAACCGCGCCGCGTCCGAGGTACGCACCGCGATGACCCGCAACGGCGGCTCGATGGCCGACCCCGGCTCGGTCTCCTACCTGTTCAACCGCAAGGGCGTCGTGCTGCTGCCGAAGGACGGGCTGTCCGAGGACGACGTGCTGATGGCCGTGCTGGACGCCGGCGCGGAGGAGGTCAACGACCTCGGTGACTCCTTCGAGGTGGTCACCGAGGCCGCCGACCTGGTGGCGGCCCGCACGGCGTTGCAGCAGGCCGGCATCGACTACGACTCCGCGGAGGCCAGCTTCCTGCCGTCGAGCAGCGTGCCGCTCGACGCGGACGGCGCGCGCAAGCTGTTCAAGCTGATCGACGCGCTGGAGGACTGCGACGACGTGCAGAACGTCTACGCGAACTTCGACGTGTCCGACGAGGTCATGGCCGAGGTCGGCTGAGGCTGACGGCGCCGGACCCGCGCCACGGCTCCGCGGCGGGACCCGCGACACGGGGCCGGTGGTGGCAGCGTGTCGTGCCACCCTGCCGAGACGGGCCGGCCGGTAGGGTGTCGAACGGGTGTTCGGTGGTGCCGGCGAGGGAGGTGCGTGCGCGTGCGGGTGCTCGGCGTTGACCCCGGCCTGACCAGGTGCGGGTTCGGCGTGGTCGACGGCGGCGACGGGCGCGGCCCGAGCTGCGTCGCGGTCGACGTGCTGCGCACCCCGCCGGACGCGGACCTGGCGCACCGGTTGCTGGCACTGGCCGACGCGGTGGAGAGCTGGCTCGACGCGCACCACCCCGACGTGGTCGCGATCGAGCGGGTGTTCAGCCAGCACAACCTGCGGACCGTGATGGGTACGGCGCAGGCGGGGGGAGTGGTCGCGCTGGCCGCGGCCCGGCGCGGGCTGCCGGTGGCGTTCCACACCCCGAGCGAGGTGAAGGCCGCGATCACCGGCTCTGGCCGCGCGGACAAGGCCCAGGTCACCACCATGGTCACCAGGGTGCTGCGGCTGTCGGCCCGGCCGGCGCCGGCCGACGCCGCGGACGCCCTCGCGCTGGCCATCTGCCACCTGTGGCGCGCGCCGATGGCGGCCAAGCTGGCGGCCGCGCACGCCAGGACGGTGCCGCGGTGATCGCCTCGGTGCGTGGCGAGATCACCGCTATCGACCTCGACCACGCCGTCGTCGACGTGGGCGGCGTCGGCCTCGCCGTGCACGCCACCCCGGCCACCCTGGCCACCCTGCGGCGCGGCGAGCAGGCCAGGCTGGCCACCGCGCTGGTGGTGCGGGAGGACTCGCTGACCCTGTACGGCTTCGCCGACGCGGACGCCAAGGACCTGTTCACGCTGCTGCAGACGGTGTCCGGGGTGGGGCCCCGGCTGGCGCTGGCGATGCTCGCCGTGCTGGAGCCGGACACCCTGCGGGCCGCGCTGGCCGACGGTAACGTCGCCGTGCTGATCCAGGTGCCCGGCATCGGCCGCAAGGGCGCCGAGCGGCTGGTCATCGAGCTGCGCGACAAGGTGACCTCGGTCAAGGCGGCCAGTGCGCAACCCAGCGTGCCGTCGGCCGCGCTCACCCAGGTTCGAAGCCAGGTCACCGGGGCGCTGGTCGGGCTCGGGTTCGCGGCCAAGGCGGCCGAGCAGGCCGTTGACGCCGTGCTCAGCGAGATCGGCACGGCGAACGGCGAGCACAGGGACACCCCGCGGGTGCTGCGCAGCGCACTGGCCAGGCTCGGGCGCACCAAGTGAGCGAGGACGAGGGCGCAGCCAGTGTGGTGGCCGCGCAACTCGATCCCGCGGAGCTGGACGTCGAGGCCACCCTGCGGCCGCGCCGGCTCGCCGAGTTCATCGGCCAGCCAAGGGTGCGCGAGCAGCTCGAACTGGTCCTGGAGGGGGCCCGCAGGCGCGGCCAGCCGCCCGACCACGTGCTGCTGTCCGGGCCACCCGGCCTCGGCAAGACCAGCCTCGCCATGATCATCGGCATCGAGCTGGGCAGCCCGGTGCGCATCACGTCAGGGCCAGCCCTGGAAAGGGCCGGCGACCTGGCCGCCATGCTGTCCAACCTCGTCAAGGGCGACGTGCTGTTCATCGACGAGATCCACCGCATCGCCCGGCCGGCCGAGGAGATGCTCTACCTGGCCATGGAGGACTTCCGGGTCGACGTCATCGTCGGCAAGGGCCCCGGCGCGACCAGCATCCCGCTGGAGGTGGCGCCGTTCACCCTGGTCGCGGCCACCACCCGATCGGGCGCGCTGACCGGGCCGCTGCGTGACCGCTTCGGCTTCACCGCGCACATGGAGTTCTACGAGCCGCACGAGCTGGAGCAGGTGCTGCACCGCTCGGCCGGCATCCTCGGCGTCGACCTGCGCCCGGACGGTGCCCGCGAGATCGCCGGGCGGTCGAGGGGCACGCCGCGCATCGCCAACCGGCTGCTGCGCAGGGTGCGCGACTTCGCCGAGGTGCGGGCCGACGGCGCGGTGAACCTCGAGGTGGCCCGCGCCGCGCTGAAGGTCTACGACGTGGACGAGCTCGGCCTCGACCGCCTCGACCGCGCCGTGCTCACCGCGCTGGTGCGCTCGTTCGGCGGCGGGCCGGTCGGGGTGTCCACCCTGGCCGTCGCGGTCGGCGAGGAGTCCGGCACCGTCGAGGAGGTGTGCGAGCCGTACCTGGTGCGCGCGGGCATGCTGGCCCGCACGCCGCGCGGCCGGGTCGCCACCCCGGCGGCATGGCTGCACCTCGGCCTCCAGCCGCCCCCGCAGCCGCCGCTGCAGCACCGCGGCGAACCCAGCCTGTTCGACGCCTGACCCGCCCGTGGCACACTCGATGGGACCAGGATTGTCGATCGGAGGATAATGGAACAGCTCATCCTGCCCCTGCTGCTCGTACTGCTGTTCGTGCCGCTGCTGCTGTCGTTCCGCAAGCAGCGCCGCCAGTTCAACCAGACGCAGCAGCTGCAGAGCTCGCTCAACGTCGGCGACAACGTGATGACCACGTCGGGCCTGAAGGCCACCATCGTGGCCGCCACCGACGACACCGTCGACCTCGAGATCGCGCCGGGGATCATCACCACGTGGGTGCGGCAGGCCGTCCGCGAGCGGCTGGAGGACCAGGCGGACGACGCCACCGGGCACGCAGCGGACGAGGTCACCGCGGACGAGGCCGACCTGCGCTGACGCTGCGCCCGATCGGGGACTTGACTCGAGACACATCGCTGGGCGGGTAGGCTCGCGAGCCGTTCGCCCACCGTGGGCAATCCACCACGACGGTTGTTGAGGAGACGCACGCACCGTGGCACCACCTGCCGGGCAGATCCGCCCTGCACGTTACCTGTTGGCGTTCGTCGCCATCGTGGTCGTGCTCTACGCGCTGGTGTTCCTCACCGGCAATCACAAAGCGACTCCCAAGCTCGGCATCGACCTGCAGGGCGGCACCAGGGTCACTCTCACCGCCCGCACCGAGAACGGCCAGCCGCCCGGCCGTGACCAGCTCAACCAGGCCCGCCAGATCATCGAGACGCGGGTCAACGGCATCGGCGTCAGCGGCGCCGAGGTGGTGCAGGACGGCAACAACCTGGTGATCACCGTGCCGGGCACGGAGGGCGACCAGGCCAAGACCCTCGGGCAGACCGCCAAGCTGCGTTTCCGCAAGGTGCTGCAGGCGGTGCCGGGCGGTACCCCTGCGCAGCCGCAGACCACCACCCCCGCGCCGACGAGCTCCGGCCCGGCACCGTCCTCCGGCGAGACGTCGGCTCCCGCGGCTCCGTCGGCCCAGCCAGCACCCAGCACCCAGCCGTCCCCGCAGGGCCGCCCGGCACCGGTCGCGGGACCGGCTGCCGAGCAGCAGCAGGCACCGGTCGTGGGACCCGCTGCCGAGCAGCAGCCGGCACCTACCTCGACGCCGGCCGCGGCGCAGCCGGCACCGACCTCGACGGCGCCGACCTCCTCGGAGGCGCCGCCGACGACCTCGACGAGCCTGCAGCCGGTGCCGGCGCTGCCGGCCGACCCGAAGGTCGCCGAGGAGATCCGCCAGGCGAAGGAGACGAGGCAGAGCACCGACCAGAACGTGCAGCTGCAGGCCCTGGCCACGCTGGACTGCAGCAAGCCGGACCCGCTCGTCGGCAACGACGACCCCAACCTGCCGCTGGTCACCTGCGCCCAGGACGGCACCGAGAGGTACATCCTCGAGCCGTCGTTCCTGGACGGCGAGCGGATCGACAACGCCGTCTCCGGCGCCAACCCCAAGGGCCCCGGCTACGTCATCAACCTGAGCTTCGACAGCGACGGCAGCAAGACGTGGGCGGACTTCACCTCGGCCAACGTCGGCCAGCGCGCCGCGTTCACGCTGGACAGCAAGGTGGTGTCGGCGCCGAACATCAACGAGGCGATCCTGGGTGGCAACACCGAGATCAGCGGGCAGTTCACCCAGAAGTCGGCGGCCGACCTGGCCAACATCCTCAAGTACGGCTCGCTGCCGCTGTCGTTCGAGAGCTCCGAGTCGGAGACGGTGTCGGCCACCCTCGGCCTTGCCTCGCTGCGTGCCGGCCTGATCGCCGGCAGCATCGGGCTCGCGCTGGTGTTCGTGTACTGCCTGTTCTATTACCGGGCGCTCGGCGTGCTGACCGTCCTGTCGCTGGCGCTGTCCGGCATCGTCGTCTACTCGGTGCTGGTCCTGCTCGGCCGCTGGATCGGCTTCACGCTGGACCTGGCCGGCATCGCCGGTTTCATCGTGGCGATCGGCATCACGGCCGACTCGTTCGTGGTGTTCTTCGAGCGGCTGAAGGACGAGATACGCGACGGCCGCACGTTCCGCTCGGCCGTGCCCCGCGGCTGGATCAGGGCGCGGCGCACGATCCTGTCCGCCGACGGCGTGAGTTTCCTCGCCTCGGCCGTGCTCTACGTGCTGGCCGTCGGCCAGGTCAAGGGCTTCGCGTTCACCCTCGGCATGTCCACCGTGCTGGACCTGGTCGTGGTGTTCCTGGTGACGCATCCGCTGGTGCTGCTCGCGTCGCGGTCCAAGCTCCTGTCGCACCCGGCGATGTCCGGGCTGGGCGCCGTGCAACGGGTGGCGGCCAGGCAGCGCGCCGCCGCCGGCGACCCGGCCGTGAAGGAGGCCTGACGTGGCGACCGCAGCAACGCAGCCGGACACCGTGAGGGAGCCCGGCTTCTTCACCCGGCTCTACACCGGCACCGGCGCGTTCGACATCATCGGCAAGCGCAAGCTCTGGTACCTGGTCACCGGGCTGCTCGTGCTGGTGTGCCTCGGCTCGATCGTGTTCAGGCAATTCAACCTTGGCATCGACTTCGTCGGCGGTACCCGGCTGCAGTTCCCGGTGGCGGCCGCCGACGGCAGGACGATCGGCACCGACGAGACCAAATCGCTGTTCAACACCACCCTCGGCAAGGAACCGGTCACGGTGCAGACCGTCGGCCAGGGCGGCTCGGCCACCGTGCTCATCCGGTCCGACACGCTCAGCCAGCAGGAGGTCGTCAAGCTCAAGACCGCGATCGCCGAGCAGCTCGAGCCGCTGGACGCCAGCACGGGCCAGGCAGGTACGACGGCGATCAGCGACAGCGCCGTGAGCGCGTCGTGGGGCGGCGAGATCAGCCGCAAGGCGGGCATCGCCCTCCTGGTGTTCCTCGTGCTGGTGAGCCTGTTCATCGGGTTCTACTTCGCACGAGTGATGGCCATCGCCGCGCTCGTCGCACTGGTGCACGACGTGGTGGTGACCGCGGGCATCTACTCGATCGTCGGCTTCGAGGTGAGCCCGGCGACCGTGATCGGCCTGCTGACCATCCTCGGTTTCTCGCTGTACGACACCGTCGTGGTGTTCGACAAGGTGCAGGAGAACACCAGGGGCCTGCTCGGCCTGACCCGCCGCACCTACGGCGAGGCGGCCAACCTGGCCATCAACCAGACGCTGATGCGGTCCATCAACACCTCGCTCATCGCCGTGCTGCCGGTGATCGGGCTGCTGGTGATCGGCGTAGGACTGCTCGGCGTCGGCACGCTCAAAGACCTCGCCCTCGTCCAGATGGTCGGCATCCTGGCCGGCGCGTTCTCCTCGATCGTGCTGGCCACCCCGCTGGTCGTGGACCTGACCATGCGCCAGCCCGCCTACCGGCAGCAGGCGCAGCGGGTGCGCAACCGGCGCGAGAGCCTGGCCCGCAAGGCCGCCGCCTCCGGTGCCGCCGTCGCCCCTGCGC
>Ga0210378_10000975_pt1 | contig 15057 bp, 11 predicted proteins | sample PLM1_60_b1redo_FD_155465 | JGI IMG/M metagenome (GOLD analysis project Ga0210378, IMG submission 155465) | Groundwater sediment microbial communities from an aquifer in East River, Colorado, USA - PLM1_60_b1 redo | ecosystem: Environmental > Terrestrial > Soil > Riparian zone | place: USA: East...
CCGGGCTGAAGGGTGCCGGAACCAGCGCCGAGGCGTGCCCGTCTCCCGGCAAGGACCGCCGCGGGAGTGGCCGGCCATCCTCGCCCAGCATGGCGATGACCTCGGTCTTGATCGCCAGGCCGTCTGGAAGCCATCGCACGGGAATGCCGGTGACTACCGGGCCCGGAGAGCGAAAGAAGGCGCGGCAGGCATCGATGCTTCGGCGCCAGGCGTCGCGCCGGCCCCCGTCGACGTAGTAGCTGTTGATCTTCACGACGTCATCGAAGGTGGCCCCGTGCTCCGACAGGATCCGGCCGACGTGCTCCATGACGTCGGTGGTCTGGCGCGCGAGATCGCCGGGATGGCGGACCTCCCCGGAGGGACCTCGCGCCACTTGCCCGCTGACGAAGATCATGTCGCCGCAGCGCAGGCCCTGCGAGAACGGGCCAGCGAGCTGCCAGTGCCCCGACGGGGCGCTCACGGTGCGCGGCAGCGCCGCCTGATCCTCGCCCCGCATGGCGATGGTGTCGATCTCGAGCAGCATGCCGGGATACGCGAGGTAGGGGATCGGCACCGTCGTGAGGGCCGGGGCCGGGCCCGCGCCAAGCTGTGACCGGAGATCTGCTAAGAAGGCATCCTCGTCCACGCTCCCGTCGGTGACGTAGAACGCGACGAGCTTGACGACGTCGTCGAGGGTGATGTCGAGATCGCGCAGCACGGTCTTGATGTGGTTCACCACGACGCGGGTCTGCGTCTTCAGATCGTAGTGATGCAGGACGAGGCCCTTGATGTCCTTGTCCACCTGGCCCCCGACGTAAACCATGCGACCCGACCGGATCCCGTGCTTGTGCGACACGGGAATCAGCCAGGCCCAGTGTCCTTCCGGCCACGCATGCGTCCGCTTCATCGGCTCTCCTCGGGAATACCGTGGTAGTTGCTACGCTGCGGCCGTGGGCGCGGCCAGGTCGGTCAGCAGCTGGGCCGTCGTCCGGATGCCCTGAAAGAGGTGATCGAGCTTCATGTGCTCGTTCGGGCCGTGCTGACGGTTGTTCTGGTTGGCGTAGGGCACCAGCAACGTCGGGAGCTTCAGGATGTCGGTGAACACCCACATCGGCACGGTGCCGCCCATGGTCGGCAAGAGGACGGCGCGCTCGCCTCCGTGCGCGCGCTCGACGGCGGCGATGATCTCGCGGCTCACCGGCAGGTCCAGGGAGGTCTTCGCGGCGTCGTAGCCGCGCTTGTCGACGACGCGCACGGCCTGGCCGCGCAGGTCGTCGGGCAGCGGCTCGTCCGCGGATTCGAGGACGGTGAAACCCTGGGCGCGCAGATGCTCGAGCAGGCGCCCGTAGACCTTCGCCCATTGCTGGTTCTTCACCATGCGGATGTCGAGCGCCACGGTGGCGCGATGCGGAATGATCGTGTTGGCCTCCGCGCCGACGGACCCGCTCTGCAGCCCGTTGATGGTGAGCGTCGGATGGAACATGATGCGCTCGACATAATCGGCGGGCAGGCGAACGCCCAGGTCTTTTTCGAGCGCGGGGAGATCCAGCGGCAGCGCCGCCATCATCTGCCGCTCGGCCGCCGTCGGACCTACCACGTCTTCCTCGAAGGCCTCGATGAGCGGCTCGCCGTCGGACGTCGCCATGGACGCGAGCAGCCCGTTGAGCTTCCACGCCGGGTTGGGAGCGACGAAGTTGCCCGAATGGAGGTCCCGGCGGGCTGCTTCGATCATCAGCTCGACCTTCATCATCCCCCGCGCGCCGCCGGTGATGGTGGGTCGCCCGCGCGCGTGCTGGGGGCCATCCGTGATGATGACGACGTCGGCGGCCAGCAGGTCACGGTGGGCCTCGGCGAAGAGTCCCAGGGAGGGGCTGTCGATCTCCTCCTCGCCGTCGAAGATGAACTTCACGTTGACGGTCGGCGACAGCCCGAGCGCGTCCATCAGCTCCAGCGCGTGGAGATGACACCAGATCGGCCCCTTGTCATCCGCGCCGCCGCGGGCATAGAGCGCGAGGCTCGCCAGGGCGTCGTCGGCGAAATCGCCGAGCGGGCGCCCCGGCTCTCCCTCCTCCGGGAGCCCGCGGCGGAAGACGGGCTCGAGGGGGTCGGGCTGGAGCCATCCCGCCGGAGGAATCGGCTTGGTGTCGTAGTGGCAGTAGAGCAGCACGGTGCGCGTCGCGCCGGGCACGCGGCGCTCGCCGAAGACGACGGGGTTGCCGGCGGTCTCGAAGAGTTGACCCTCGAGGCCGCGGGTTCGCAGGACGGCGGTCAGCCACTCGGCGGTGACGCGCACCTTCGCCGACTCCTGGCTCACCGAGTTGAGGCGCACGAACTCCACGAGTCCCTCGACGATCGCGCGACGGCGCGACGCGAGCTGTCGATGGAACGCCGCCCAGTCGGTCATCCTCACCGCGGCATTCTATCGCAACCGCGACCGACACCTCAAACGCCCGTTTGGGAGGTGGTATCGAGTGCCACGCGAGGCTGCAGCCTAGAGCGCGATTTCGAGTGGCTTCTCCCCGATGCCGCTTACCTTCAGGATCGAGAAGCCGATCACATTGCCTTTCTGGTCCACCTTCTCCAGGACCTGATCATTGGCAGTCTCCCGGAAATAGCCCGGCCGCTGATCGAAGAGTACCTCGAGATAGTCGCCCTTGGCGTCGTACCACACCTTCACTCTGTCTCTGGCCATAGCCACCACCCCCGCTTCACGCTGTCCGTGAGGTAGGCGGTTGCCCCCCTCACCCTACCCTCTCCCCCGATGGGGGAGAGGGATGCAGAAGGGTCGCGTTCAGCGGGACAGATAGTCGAAGGATGACAGGACGTGCATGCGCACTACGTGGAGGAACTCTTCGATCTCCACGTGCTCGTCGGCCTGGGCCATGCCGCGCGGAAACGGCCCGTGCACGAGGGCGGGAATTCCGCGCTGACGCCAGAGGCGGGCATCCGTGCCACCGAGACTCACGATCGGCGTCGGATCGGGCCGGCCGAGCGCCCTGGCGTTGGCGCGCAGGATGCCCATCATCTCGTGGTTCGGATCGCAGACGCTCGGCGCACTGTAGTTGATCTCCTCGAAGGTTGCCTCTGGATAGCGCGCCACGATCTCGCGGATCCTCACCAGGATCTCCTCCTTGCCGAGGCCCGGCGGGACGCGGATGTCGGCCTCGAACCAGCAGGTGCCGGGGACCATGTTCACCTTGACCCCGCCGTGAATGACACCGATGTTCAGCGTGACGCGCTGGACGATGTCCTTCGCGCCCGGGCCCTGCGCCTCGTCGATCGCCGCGGCAGCGCCGGCCAGCGCATCGGCGATGTCGATGGGCACGGACGGATTGAGCGTCGTCAGCTCCTCGAGATCGACGATCAACCGGGCGGCCTGCTTCGTCGCGCTCGGCGAGAGATGCGTGTACGCGCCGTGCGAACCCTTCGTCCGCAGCGTGAATTTGACCCAGAACGGGCCCTTCTCGCCGAAGCGGATGGTGAGAGGGCTGCTCGGCTCGCCGTTCAGGCAGCAATCGCCATGGACTTCTGGATGATGCTCCATCAAGTAGCGCGCGCCCCACGGGCCGAATGTCTCCTCGTCGGAGACCGCGGTGAGCGTCAGCTTGCCCTTCAAGTGCTCGCGCACCCGATGGAGGTAGTAGTAGGTGAAGATCGACGCCGAGGTCCCCGCCTTCATGTCGGCCACGCCGCGTCCGTAGATCTTTCCGTTCGCGATCGCGCCGCCCCACGGATCCTGTGTCCATCCGTCGGCCTGAGCGTCGGCCGGGAACACGTCCATGTGGCCGTTCAGCACGAGGTGATGACCAGGCTTGCCCGTGTCGAACGAGCCCACGACATTCGGCATGGTCGGCTGGGGCGCGATCACGCGAAAGGGCAGGCCGTTCGCTTCGAGGAAGCGCGTAACATGGGCCGCGGCCAGCGTGGTGTCGCCGGGCGGGTTCGGGCTCTTCGCGCGAACGAAGTCGCACAGGAACCCGATGATCTTGTCGCGGTCGTCGTCGAGCCAGTTGGCGAGCTGCTTCTTGACGTCGCTCATGTCTTTTCTCCTTGGGTGACAGAAGTGGCAAGAGGATACACCGGCCGCGGCTTGACAGGTGAAACCACTTGCCGGACCATGGCGGGCCTCATGGCTGGACAGAGTGCCACGTGTGCTGACTGAAGGGTGCCGATGAAGCCCCCGATCGCCTGGCCGTCCGGCGTCAAGTCTGCCGTGTGCATCACGTTCGATCTCGATGCGGAGACGGGCTGGATCTCGCGCGACCCGGCGAACATCAACCGGCTCAGCGTGATGTCGCAGGGCGCGTTCGGCCCCAAGGTGGGCGTCCCGCTGATCCTGGACTTCCTCGACCGGAACCAGATGAAGTCGACATTCTTCGTTCCCGGGTGGACGGCCGAGCGCTGGTCGGACGGCGTGGCCGAGATTCATCGTCGCGGTCACGAGATCGGCCATCACGGATATCTGCACGAAGCGCTCGAGGGCAAGTCGCGCGAGGAAGAAGAGGCGATCCTCACCAGCAGCTCGAAGATCCTGGCCGACATCACCGGCCTTCGGCCCGTCGGATACCGCGCCCCGCTCTACGAGATCACGCGCGAGACGACGGGCCTGCTCGCCAAGCACGGCTTCCTGTACGCGAGCAACCTGCAAGACTCGCTGTGGCCGTACCGCCATGCCGACGCGCCGTCCCTCGTCGAGCTGCCCGCGTCGTGGATTCTCGACGACGGGCCGTTCTTCGCGTTCGGTCTGCGACCGAATCTCTACCGTCAGATCTTTCCGCCGTCGGCGGTGCTGTCGGTGTGGCGCGACGAGTTTCGCGGCATTCACGCGCTCGGCGGGTTGACCATGCTGATCTTGCATCCGCAGTACACGGGACGTCCCTCGCGACTCAACATGCTGCAGCAGCTCGTCGACGAGATGCGCGCCGCCGGCGACGTGTGGTTCGTGAACGGCATGGAGCTCGCGCGCTACGCGCTCACGGACGCCGCGAACATCAGCTCCGACGGGCGGCCCCGCGCCTACTAGGCGCGAACACCTGACCCCCTCACCCTACCCTCTCCCCCAGTGGGGGAGAGGGATCAGCACTCTCCTTGGTTTGACATCGCCGGTGGCCGCGGCTTATGGTCGTCGGCGTCGTTCGAGGAGCCCGCACGCCCCGAGGGAGGCCGTCATGCCGGTCATGCAGCCCGACGAGTACGGATATCACCAGGCGATCAAGGCGTTCGCGTCGGAGGCCGAGCCAGCCTTCGAGAGCCCCGAGATGCAGCGGCTGGTGTGGGGCCGCGAATGGGGCTGTCCCAACGACGTGGGCACGCTCCGCGTCGTCCTGCTCCATCGGCCGGGCGACGAGCTCGGCATCGTGGACACCACGAAGTGGGACGAGGAGATCCTCGGCTACGCGGATCGCGAGGCCGGCTGGTACTGGCGGGGGCGCCAGGGCCCGGATCTGCCGGCCATGCAGGCGCAGCACGATCACCTCGCCGAGGTGCTCCGCCGCGAGGGCGTGCAGGTCGAGTACGTGACGGAGGTCGTGCCAGGGCGCATCAAGTCGAGCTCGACGCGCGATCAGGTCGTCGCCGTGAAGGGGGGCGCCATCGTGTGCCGGATGGGGGCGCGTCTGCGCCGCGGGGAGGAAGGCCCGGCCACCCGCAAGCTCGTGAGCCTCGGCCTGCCGATCCTCCGCACGATCCACGGCACCGGGATCTTCGAGGGCGGCAGCTTCGCCTTCCTCAACGAGCAGACCGCGGTGGTGGGCGTGGGTACGCGGGCAAACCTGGAGGGCGCGCGGCAGGTGGAAGACGTGCTGCGCGCGCAAGGCGTCGAGATGCTGAAGGTCGATCTCGCGGGCTACCGGCAGCACATCGACGGCGGGCTCACGATGATCGACGTCGACACCGCGCTGATCAACCCTGGCGTCCTGCCCTTCTGGTTCCTCGAGAAGCTCAAGGCGCTAAAGATCCGGACGATCGAGGTGCACCACGAGGACGAGTTCTTCACCGTCAATTGCCTGGGCGTGCGGCCCGGCCGCGTGATCATGAGCGAGACCTCCCCGCGCACGCTGGAGCGCCTCGACAAGGCCGGCATCGAGGTGATTCCCATCACCTTCGAGGCCGTCTACCGCGGGGGCGGGGGCATCCACTGCTCCACGGCGCCCCTGGTACGCGACGCACTCTAGCCCGGACATGCGTGAACAGACGCCCACCCTCACCCCGACCCTCTCCCTCGCCGAGGGAGAGGGAGCCGTTTCGATCCCCCCGCCCCCAGGAAGAGGGAGATGGACGCAGTTCGAGCTGAAGGGCGCAGCCCTGAGGCAAGGGCTGAGTAGATGAGGGGGCGCCTACGACGCGGAGCGCACGCTCGTGAAGAATGTCCGCTAGCGAGTCCGGCCCTTGACAGCTCCACGACCGGGACCGTATAGAGTCTTCTGATGGCCGACCGTCCTACGGCGATCAAGGACGCGCTCCGCGAGACGTTGCGGGATCTGGTCGCCCTCCACGGCGTCTCCGGATTCGAGCAGTCCCTCGTCCAGTATTTCCGCCAGCGCGTGAACGGGCTGGCCGATGCCGTGGACGTCGACCGCTACGGCAACGTCACGGCCACCCGGCGCGGCCGGCAGGACCGCCCCCGGCTGATGATCAGCGCCCACCTCGACGAGATCGGGTTCATCGTGAAGGGCATCGAGCCGGACGGCTTCCTGCGCTTCGACCGCCTGGGCGGCACGGCGGATGCGTTCCTGCCCAGTCGCCGCGTCTCCGTCAACGGCCACTTCGGCGTCATCGGCGCGAAGCCCGGCCACCTGCAGTCAGCCGAAGAGCTGGCGCGGCCGGCCACCGTCGCGGACATGTACATCGACGTGGGCGCGCCCAGCGCCGGCGATGTGGCGGCGCTCGGGATCCGGATCGGCGATCCGGTGACTTTCATCGGCGAGCTCGCCGAGTTTTCCGACGGCCATCGCGTGTGCGGCAAGGGCATGGACGACCGCGCGGGCGTGGCCATCCTCATCCAGATGCTCGCGGAGCTCAAGGACACCCAGCCCTTCGCCACCGTCCATGCCGTGGCCACCGTGCTGGAGCAGGTGGGTCTCCGCGGCGCCGCCATGGCCGCGCACCGGCTCCGCCCCGACTACGCCGTCGCCATCGACGGCCTCTCGGCGGGCGACACCCCGGACTCGAGCCCGACCCGCGACATTCCCGTCGTCATGGGACGCGGGCCCGTCGTGCTCCTCGCCGCCTCGACCGGCATCTACCGCGGCAGCATCGCCCACCCGGCGATGAAGCGGTACCTCCTCCAGGCCGCCGACGCCGAGGGGGTGCCCGTGCAGCTCGCCACGCATCTCATGCGTGGCTCAACGGAGGCCGCCTCGATTCATCTGAGCCGCGACGGCATCCCCACCATCAGCATCGGGGTACCGCGCCGGTACTCCTATTCTCCCAACGAGGTGATCGACCTCGACGATCTCGCGGGCGCCGTCCAGGTGCTCACGCGGTTCGTGCGGGAGATGGAGCACCACGGTGATCTGGGCTTCCTGTGACGGCTCGGGCCGGCCGCAACGAACCAAGAGGGAGGGACTCATGAACCGTCGATTCCGGAACGTCTCGTGGATCTTCACCGTGGCCATGCTGCTGACCGTCTCCTTGTCCCTGCTCGTGGCCAGCGCCCAGCCGCGCGGCGGGAGCGTCGTGCTGGCGACCCAATCGGACGCTGCGCGCCTCGATCCGGCCGCCACCGGCGACGTGCCCTCGATGATGGTGCAGAGCGTGATGTTCGAAGGCCTCGTGGGCTGGGACAAGGACCAGAAGCTGGTGCCTCAGCTCGCGGAGTCGTGGGCGTTCTCCGACGGCGGGAAGGTCATCACGTGGAAGCTCCGGCACGGCGTCAAGTTCCACGACGGGGAGGAGTTCGACGCCCAGGCCGCCAAGATCAACTTCGATCGCTGGCTCGACAAGGCCAACGCCCTGCTGACCCTCTCGCAGTTCGCCAGCGTCGAGGGTGTCGAGGTCGTGGACAAGCACACGCTCAAGATGACGCTGAAGGAGGTCAACGGCGCCCTCCTGCAGACTCTGGCCGGGCGGCGCGCGATGTTCAACAGCCCGAAGGCGCTCGCCAAGTGGGGGAAGGAGATCAACCTCCACCCCACGGGGACGGGGCCGTTCGAGTTCGTGGAGTGGGTGCCCAAGGACCGCCTCACCGTCAAGCGCTTCGAGGGCTACTGGGGTGCCAAGCCCGCACTCGAGAAGATCACCTTCAAGCCCGTCCCCGAGCCCGCCTCGCGGGTGGCCATGCTCGAGGCGGGGGACGCGGACATGGCGGCGCCGATCCCGATCCAGGACGTGAGTCGCCTGCGCGCGAACCCCAAGCTGCAGGTAATGATGGTCGACAGCCTCGATAACCTGCACTTCGCGCTGAACATGCAGAAGGACATCTTCAAGGACGTGCGGGTCCGCCAGGCCCTCAACTACGCCGTGGACAAGGACGCGATCGTCAAGAACATCTACAACGGCCTGGCCGTGCCGCTGACGAAGTCGCCGGTCTCGCCGTTCCTGTGGGGCTACACCGCCGTCGGGGACTACTACAAGTACGACCCGGCCAAGGCGAAGGAGCTCCTGAAGGCGGCCGGTGTGAAGCCGGGCACCAAGCTCGTGATGTGGATCCCCGACGGCCGGTACGTCCAGGACCGCCAGGTCGGCGAGGCGGTCGCGGGCTATCTCCGCGAAGTCGGCTTCGACATCCAGATCGTCAAGATGGAGTGGGCGACGTACATCGGGCGCGTCGGACAGAAGCCCGACCCCGTCGCCCCCTACGACCTGGCCATGCTCGCCTGGTCGGTGGGCACGCAGGACGCCGACTGGGGCCTGAGCGGGACCTTCCTCTCCACGAACTGGCCGCCGCGCGCCTACAACCTCGCCTTCTACAAGAGCGACGCCGTCGACAACGCCCTGGTCGCCGGGCGCCAGACCACGGACAGCACCAGGCGGATGGAGGCGTACAAGGTCGCGCAGAAGCAGATCATGGAGGACGCCCCCTGGCTCTTCCTCGTCGCGCCCAAGTTCATCGGCGCCGCGAAGAAGGAGCTGCAGAACGTGTACGTGATCCCGTTCGGCGGCGCGGTCGTGAAGGACGCGGTGATCAAGAAGTAAGGACCGTGGGTCGTCGGGAGCGGCGGGCTCGTTGCCCGCTGCTCCCGCTCCGTCCGGTCACCCGTCCATGGGCCGCCTGATCGGCCGTCGCCTGCTGTTCCTGCTCCCGGTGCTGTTCGGGATCCTCGTCGTCGTGTTCGTCACCATGCGCATCGTCCCCGGCGATCCCGCCCGCCTCGTGGCCGGCCCCGACGCCGGGCCCGAAGAGCTCACGGCGATTCGTCATCAGTTCGGCCTCGACCAGCCGCTGCACGTCCAGTTCGAGCGGTACCTCCTCGATGTCCTGCGAGGCGAGTTCGGGCGGTCGTTGAAGACGCAGCGCCCGGTCCTGGACGAGATCGGGCCGCGGCTCTGGAACACAGCGCTGCTCGCGGTGCTGAGCACGCTCTTCGCGGTAACCTTCGGTCTCCTGGCCGGGATCGTCGCGGCCGCGCGCCGGCACTCGGCGTTCGACCACGCGACCATGGTCGTCGCCATGCTGGGCGTCTCGACGCCGTCCTTCTACCTCGGCATCGTGCTCATCGTCGTCTTCGCCGTCCTCCTGGGTCTGTTCCCGGCCGGCGGCAGCGGGGGTCTCGTCCATCTCGTCCTGCCCGCGGTGACGCTGGGCGCCTCCACGCTGGGCATCGTCGCGCGGATGACCCGCGCCACCATGATCGAGGTGCTCGACGAGGACTATATCCGGACCGCGCGCGCCAAGGGCGTGCGGGAACGCGTGATCGTCGTGCGCCACGCGCTCCGCAACGCGCTCCTGCCCATCATCGCGGTGGTGGCCCTGCAGTTCGGGTTCGTGCTCGCGGGATCGGTGCTCGTGGAGACGGTGTTCTCGTTCCCCGGCATCGGCTGGCTGATCGTCGAATCGATCGGCATGCGGGACTTTCCCGTGGTCCAGGGCTCGATCCTGCTCGTGACCTTGGTCTCCGTCCTGGTGAACCTCGTCGCCGACATCCTGTACGGGTATGCCGATCCCCGCGTCAAGTACTAGACCGGCCGCGGCGGCGTGGCGGCGCTTCACGCGCAACCGCGCGGCGGTCGCCGGTCTCACCCTCGTGGTGTTCTTCCTGCTCATGGCCGCCGTCGGTCCCTGGGTGGCGCCGCACGATCCCCTGAAGCAGTACCTCGACGGCGCGCTGGCGGGGCCGTCGTGGAGCCACGGCCTGGGTCGGGACGAGCTGGGGCGCGACATCCTGTCGCGCATTCTCCACGGCGCCCGCATCTCGCTCGGCATGGCCCTGGGCGCCTCCGTGATCGCGGCGGGCGCGGGGGTGATCGTGGGCCTCGCCGCCGCCTATCGTGGGGGAGCCCTGGAGGAGATCCTCATGCGCGTGGTGGACGTCATCCTCGCGTTTCCCGGCTTCCTGCTCGCCATCGCCGTGGTCAGCGCGCTGGGCCCGAGCATCGTCAACCTGGTGATCGCCGTCGGCATCAACACCATCCCCGGCTTCGCGCGGATCACCCACAGCGCCGCGCACGCGATCAAGGAAACGGAGCACGTGGTGGCGGCGCGGGCGCTCGGCAACAGCGGGCCGCGCATCCTGTGGCGGCACATCCTGCCCAACTGCCTAGCCCCCATCGTCGTGCAGTTCACGCTGCGCATGGGCACCGTGGTCGTGATCGGCTCCGGGCTCAGCTTCCTCGGTCTGGGCGCGCAGCCGCCCTCACCCGAGTGGGGCGCGATGCTCAGCACCGCGCGCGAGTATCTGCGGACCGCGCCCCACCTCTCGCTGGTGCCCGGGCTCGCCATCCTGCTCCTGGTCCTCGCCTGGAACCTCCTGGGCGACGGCCTCACCGAAGCCCTGAACCCGAAGCTCGGTCGCCCCTGAGGTACACCAACCTCCTCCGGAAAGGACAGCCCCGACAGAAGAGGATGAATGGCTAGCGAAGAACAGAAGAGAGAAGCGATGAGCCTGCGCGCGTTTTACGGTGGCGTCCCGGCCGTGCAGCCGGCGCCGCTGCCGTGGCGCCCGCAGCCTCAGTACCAGCGGCCCCCGGTGGCACCGCCGGCCCAGCCTCGCGTAGTCGTACTGTGCCTCCAGCAGGTTCTGGCAGGCGGGGCACAGCAGGAGGTCCTGGTCGGGTGGGTACGCCGCCCCGCATTTGACGCAGACGAATCCGGAACATGCCTAGCGAGTCCTCTCTGTCGTGATGAGCCGCGCCCTCACGAGCGCCTCCGGTAGAGCAGCAATGGCGTGAGCATCAGCACGCTGGCCACGATGATCAGCGTGGAGATGGCCGGCAGGATGGGCGTGATCTCGTAGAGGATCGCGTCCCACACCTTCACCGGCAGGGTCTTGCTGTGCACGCCGCTGATGAAGAGCGTGACCACCACTTCGTCGAACGACACGTTGAACGCGAACAGCGCGCCGCCGAACACCGCCAGCCGGATCTGCGGAAACGTGATCCTGAAGAACGTCCGCACGGGTCCCGCGCCGAGGCTCTGGGAGGCCTCCTCCAACGAGCGGTCGAAGCTGTGGAGCGCGCTACTCACCAGCACCACCACGAACGGAAACGCAAGCACACTGTGGGCGACGACGAGGCCCGCGACCCTGCCGACGAGCCCGACCTGCGAGAAGACGAAGTAGGCGGCCACCGCGAACACGATGCTTGGCACGATGCGGGACGAGATCAGCGCCGCCTCGAGCACGGCCCGCCACCGCGACCTGATCCGCACCAGTCCCAGCGCCGCCAGCGTGCCGAGCGTCGTGGCTACCACGGTCGTGCCAAGCGCCACCTGCACCGAGCGGCCCAGGGCCACCATCCATTCCGGGCTCCCGAAGAAGCGCCGGTACTGGCTCCACCCGGGCGCCGTCGGGATGAGCTCGAACACCATCGAGGAGCTCAACGACATGGGGATGACCGAGAAAACCGGGACCACCAGGAACGCGAGGACCGATCCGCCCAACACGGTGAGGACGGCCCGCGCCAGCCAGCGCTTCACCCGTCGTCCGGTGATCCGGGACGCCCGCACCGCGCGCGCTCCTACGGGAGCCCCGCCTTCGACAGGCGGCCTTCGAGCAGGCGAACATGGACGAAGTAGAGCGCGAGCGTGCCCCAGAGCAACGTGTTCGCGAGAGCGAACGCGAAGGGCCAGTTCAGAACCTGGCGCACGCTGAACTCGATGAGGTTGGAGATCATCATCTGTTTCGGCCCGCCCAGCAGGGCCGGCGTGATGAAGAAGCCGAGCGCGACGATGAAGACCAGCAGGCCCCCGGCCGCGACGCCCGGCAGGCTCAGCGGGAGCGTCACGCGCCAGAACGTGCGCACCGCGCCGGCCCCTAGGCTCGCGGAGGCGTGCCGGAGCTCCGGCGGGACCGCCAGCAGGGCGCTCAAGACCGGGAAGATCATGTAGGGCAGGAGCGTGTTCACCATGGCGACGAGGACGCCCAGCTCGTTGTACATGAGCTCGAGCGGCTGCGCGATCACGCCCCAGTCCAGCAGGAGTCGGTTCACCAGCCCGGTCCGCTGGAGCAGGACCATCCAGACGTAGTTCCGGACGAGCACGCTCAGGAAGAACGGGACGATCACACAGAGCAGGAGCATCTGCCGCGTGCCGGGGCGGACGGACGCGAGAAAGTAGGCTGCAGGATAGCCCAGGAGGATGCAGAACAGCGTCGTCAGCGCGCTGATCTTGAGCGTGATCCAGAAGACCCGGCCGTACACCGGCACCGTCCACATGCGCTCGTAAAACTGCAGGGTGAAGTCCGGCGCGAAGAAACTGCCCCAGATGACCCGCGCCAGCGGGAACGCGAAGACGACCACCAGGAAGACGAGCGGCGGCCCCAGCAGCACGAGCGTCGACCAGTTCCGGCGAGCCAGGGCGCGCATGTCAGGCCAGCACGATCCTGGCGTCGGCGACGGCCGAGCCATGCTCGAGGGCGAAGACCGGGTTCAGGTCGAGCTCCGCGATCTCCGGGCGATCCGCCGCGATCTCCGACACGCGCACGAGGAGCTCGCCGAGGGCTCCGATGTCGGCAGCCGGGCGGCCGCGGAGCCCCTGGAAGAGCCGGTGGGAGCGGAGCTCGCCGACCATCGCCTCGGCCTCGGGCCGGTCGACCGGGGCCACGCGGAAGGCGACATCGTCGAGGGCCTCCACGAAGATCCCGCCGAGTCCGAACATCACGACCGGACCGAACTGGGCATCCCGGAACGCGCCCACCACCGCTTCGATTCCGCCGCGAATCATCGGCGTCACCAGCACCCGGAAGTTTCCCGACGTCACCGTCCTGGCGCGGCGGCCGAGCTCCGCATGCCCCTCGGCGGCCGCCTCGGGCCCCGTGATGTCCAGCAGCACCGCGCCCAGCTCCGTCTTGTGCACGATGTCCGGCGAGACGAGCTTCAGCGCGACCGGGCCGCCGAACTCCCGGGCGGCCGCGGCCGCCTCGGCCGGCGTCGAGGCGACGCGGAAGGAGGGAACCGGGACGCCATACAAGGTCAATAGCTCGCGGGCGTCGGGCTCGAGGAGCAGCCGCCGGTCGGGCCCCGTCGCCCGCCCCAGCACCGCCGCAACTCTTCCCGCGTCCACGGACGGGGGCCGCCAATGGACGAGAGGCGGCCGCGGCCGCGACCCATGGAACCTCCACAGGCTGGCCATGGCGCGGGCCGAGCCCTCGAGCGAGCGGTACACCGGGATCCCGGCGCGACGCAGCTCCTCGAGCGCCGGCAGCGGCTCGCTGCCATAGATGGTGTGCACGATCACGGGCTTGTCGTGGCGCTTGACCACCTCGACGACCTGGCGGGCCGCCGCGAGCTCCCGCTGGCCCAGCTCCTCCGTCGCGATCTTGAAATACCCGCCGAAGTGGCCCGCCAGGATCGCGCCCCCGAGCGCCGGATCGGCCAGACAGACATCGAGGACCTGCGGCACCACCTCGGGCTCCTCCTCAGCCAGCCCTGCGAAATCCACCGGGTTGATGATCGCGCTGCGGGTCGGCAGAACCTTGGCCAGCCCCTCCTGGGTAGCGGCGGACAGACGGGGCACTGCGAGCCCGGCCCGGTCGGCGGCGTCGCAGACCAGGGTCGCGTGGCCTCCGCCGTCCGAGATCACCACGACGCTACCGGGCTCGAGCGGGGGCAGCGAGGCCAATGCGATGGCCGCGTCCCAGGCATCCTCGCTGTCCCGTACCTGGAGCGCGCCGGCCTGGCGCAGGGCCGCCTCCACCACGCGGTGGCGCCCGGCAAGGGCGCCGGTATGAGAGAGCGAGGCGCGCCGCCCGCTCTCCGTCTCGCCGGGCTTGAGCACGATCAGCGGCTTCGGCGTGGGGTGCGTGCGGAGCAGGTTGAAGAGCTCCCGCCCCTCGCCAGGCTCGAAGCCTTCGAGGTAGGCGACGACCACCCTGGTCTCGGGGTCGGCGAAGAGGTAGTCCAGGTACTCGGGAATCCGGATGTCCGCGGCGTTCCCGACCGTGATGAGCTTGCTGAAGCCGAGCCCCTTGTCGCGCGCGAACTGCACGAAGGTGAGCGCCATGTTGCCGCTCTGCGAGATCACGGCGATCGGACCCGCCGGCACCTGCCAGCCGAGCACGTTGACCCGACCGGACGCGCTGAAGACACCAGCACAGTTCGGGCCGATCATGCGGCTCCCGCCGGAACGCAGGCGCGCCACCATCTCGCGCTCGAGTGCCTTGCCCGCGGGGCCGGTCTCGCCGAAACCCGCCGTGATGACGATCACACCGGGGACCCGCAGCTCCGCGCACTCGGCGACAACCCCAGGAACGAGATCCGACCGAACCAGCACCACGGCAAGATCCACCGACTCGGGCAGATCGCGCAGCGACCGGTAGGTCTTGCGACCGAGCACCTCGGGGGCGCTCGGGTGGATCGGATACAACGGCCCGCGAAAGCCGGCGTCGACCATGGTGCGCCAACGCCGGCCCCCGGCCTTGTGCGGGATGGTCGAGGCCCCGACCACCGCGACGCTCTTCGGGTTCAGGAAGCAGTCGAGCGGGT
>Ga0210378_10000977_pt1 | contig 15031 bp, 13 predicted proteins | sample PLM1_60_b1redo_FD_155465 | JGI IMG/M metagenome (GOLD analysis project Ga0210378, IMG submission 155465) | Groundwater sediment microbial communities from an aquifer in East River, Colorado, USA - PLM1_60_b1 redo | ecosystem: Environmental > Terrestrial > Soil > Riparian zone | place: USA: East...
CGCACTGGGGCGCCATGGACATCTTCAATCGCGGCCGGGACGGCTACTACCACGAGACCTCGAAGGTCCGCCGGGTGGCGGTGGCCAACTACCTGGTCGAACGGCTCGGCATGGACGGTGACCACCGGCTGTGCGTGATCGACTTCGTCGACCGCGACCTGTCCATCGACGAGTCGTTCCGTGACGAGAACACCGGCGCCCCGTGCGTCGAGTTCAACCGTCCGGTGTGGCCGCACGGCGAGACGGGCGACGCACGGCCGCACGGCGTGCTCTTCGCGGTGGCAGATGGCGACCTTCGCTGACGCCGGCACGGCGCGGCTCTGGGCGCTGCGCGCGATGGCGCTCACGGCCACCGTGGCCGCCATCGCGTGGCACTTCGCCGTCGCGGCCCGCCCGGCTTCGGTGCCCGGCGTGCCGGTGCTGCGGGTGGTCGAGGCCGGCGGTCCGGTGCCGGTGCTCGTGGTGCCGAACCGTCCCGGCCCGAACCTCGTGCACATCGGCGCGACCGTGCCGGCCAGCGACGTCCCTGCCAGCGGCGCGACGGTGCCGGCCGGCGGCGTCCCGGCTGGCGGCGTCGCGGTCGGCGGCGTCGCGGTCGGGGGCGTGGCGGTCGGCACGGACCGCGGGCGGCTCTTCCCGGTGCTCGGACGTCCCGGCGCGAGCGGCGGCTGGGCGGTGGTCGACCTGCCGGCCGGGCGGGCGCGGCTATGGATCGGGCACGGCGGGCACGTCACGGAGCTGGCCGTGGACACCGGCGGCGGCGCGACACCGGCGCCCGACCTCACCGGGCCGGACGGGCCGGAGTGCGCGGCCGCGGCGCTCGGCCGGCTGGCCGCCGGCGTCGCTGGTCCGATGGCAGCCTGCCCGGCCGACGGGCTCACCGCCGGCGATGCAGTGGCGCTGCGCGGCACGATCCGCTTCCTCGCCCAGCGCGGCCAGCGCGCCATCACGCTCGTCGCGGACTCCTCGCCACGCTCGGCAGCCGGCGCCGCCATCATCCGCACCGAGAGCGCCAAGGCGGGCATCGCCGTCGGCCGCTACGGCGACGATGTGACGTCGTCCCACATAGAGTGGGGAAATTCCACATCCTCGCCAGCCGAGCCGCCAGCCGAGCCGCCAGCCGGGCCGCCAGCCGGGCCGCCAGCCGAGCCGCCAGCCGAGCCGCCAGCCGAGCCGCCAGCCGAGCCGTACGTCGTGGTGTCCGGGTGGGCCACCGCGGACGCCGCGCTGCGAGGGCTGGCCGCCGACCGGGCCAACGCCAGCGGCGGCGCCTACCTGGCGCCGTGGTTGTTGCACGCCCCACTGCTCGACGGCCCGGTGGCGCGGCTGGTAGCGCTGCGCTACGACCCGACCGACGAGCCGCCGCAGGCCTATCTCGCGGCGCTGAGCCGCGCCTTCCGCGGCGAGCCGGCCAGCGGGACCGGCTACGCGGCGTGGCTGGCGGCCCGCGGCTCGAGCACCGACGGACCGGTCCGGCTCTACGCCGCGGCGCGGCTGGCGGTGCCGGGGTCGGTCGGCCACGGGCACGCCGACGCCGGTTGGCTGCCGGGCGGCAGGCTGACGGCGGTCACCACGCCGCTGGACGGCGGCCAGTGACGACGTCGATCTACGATACTGCGAGGTGAGTTGAAGAACGTGTAGTAGAAAGGAGGGCAAGCCCGGACGACGACACGCCGGGAAAACCGCTTGCGGCGCCCAAGACGGCAAGATATACGCTGCCACCTGGCCTACCGATGTCACTAGAATTTCTATTAAGGAACATCCGCGGGGTCAGGCGGTGAACGGCATGGCGGACAAGCGGCACTACGGCCAAGTTCTGCGGGCTGGCCGCCGGCCTGGACATCGTGGGGGAGCGGTGGACGCTGCTGATCATCCGCGAGCTGCTGATCAGCCCCGCACGGTTCAGCGAGATCACCGACAACCTGCCGGGCATCGGGCCGAACCTGCTCACCGACCGGCTCAAGCAGCTCACCGAGCGCGGGCTGATCGAGAGCGGCCCGGTGCCGGGTGACGCCCGCGGCAAGCAGTACCGGCTGACCGCGCTCGGCGAGGCGCTGCGCCCGGCACTGCTCTCGATCGCCAGGTGGGGGATGAAGTTCCTCACCGAGGAGGACGCCGTGCACGGCGTCAGCCGGGCGGCGTGGGGCTTCCTCGCGGTGCAGGCGATGATCGACGAGACGCGGCTGCCCACGGTCGAGGAGAGCTACGAGTTCCGGGTGGACGACGAGGTGTTCCACATCGCGGTGCGCGGCGGCAAGGCGCTCGCCCGCCGGGGCCCGGCCGGCGTTCCCGCCCTGGTGGTGACAACGGACGCGTCCACGTTCATCCGCATCGGGGCCGGCATCCTGATGCCGTTCGACGCCGTGGTCGGGTCCGCGTTGAAGATCGACGGTGACCCGGACGCGGTGCAGCGCTGCACCCGGCTGATCGGGCTGTCCACCGCAACCCCGTCCTAGCCGCCGGGTTCTGGGCGCTGGGTTCTCGGCGCTGGGGTTCTGGGCGCTGGGTTCTAGGCGCGCTGACCCTGCAGGATGAGGGCCGCCGCGTGCTCGGGGCCGGCCGGCCAGGACAGCAGCCGTAGCAGCGCGGACGTGCCGGCGCGCAGCGAGACCGGGATCATGCCCATCCGCCTGGCCTGGGACACGGCCCCGGCCTGGTGCGCCATGCCGGCCCCGCTCCACAGCGACCACTGCGCGGCCACGGTGGCGGCCACCGGAAGCTCGCGCGCGGCGCGCAGCGTCTCGCGCCGCAGCAGCTCGTTGGCCAGCGCGTAGCTGGCCATGCTGCGGTGCGGGGTCTCCGCCGTGATCGAGCCGAAGGTGATCAGGTGCCGCAGCCGCCGCCGGTCGACCGCGGCGAGCACGTTGCGCAGCCCGTCCACCTTGACCAGCTGCGCGACGGCCAGGTCGTGCGAGGTGAACCGGTCCAGCGGCCGGCCCTGCAGCAGGCCGGCGCAGTGCACCACCCCCACGATCGGCGCGGTGTCCACGGTGGACAGCGCGGCGGCCACGCCGTCGGCGTCGGTCACGTCGGTGGTGCGGACGGTGACCCCGGTGCCACCGCGCCGCAACCGCGCCAGGTAACCGGCGGCGTCGGTGGACAGCTCGGCCGGCGTGGTGGCGTCGAGGAGCACGGGGTGCAGCCGGTAGACCGCGGAGAGCACCGCTGCCACCCGGATGCCCAGCCCGCCGAGACCACCGGTGACCAGCACGCAGCGTGCGGTCGACGTGGCCGGCAGCGGCACCGGTGGCGCCGGCAGGTCCACCGGCTGCCATCGCTGCCTTGTCACCAGGCCGTCGGCATGCACCAGCAGGTCGGTGCCGGCGACGCGGTCGTCGCAGGCCAGCGCGATGGCAACCCGCACAGCCCGCGGTGCCGGGTCCGCTGGCAGCTCGATCGCCATCACCTCGAGCCGCGCAAGCTCCTTCGCCGCCACCCGCAGCAGGCTTGCGCCGCCCGCGCCGGTGTGCACCAGCACGAGCCGGCCGCCGTCGCGGCGCGCCGCCGCGACGCCGTCCAGCAGCATGGCGTTGTCCCGCCAGCCGAACCTGTCGCCGAGCAGCACGGCCGTGGCCGCGGGGTACGGCGGCTCGGGGCCGAGCGCCGGACGCATTCCGGCCGAGCGGGCCAGCAGCCCGGCCGCCGCCGGATGCCGGTCCGAGCCGATGATGTGCCACCGCCGCCGCCGGAACGCCGCCGGGCTGGCCACCGGCTCGTCGACCGCCCACCACCCGCCCACACCGCCACCGACGGAGCCTGCCGCGTGCACGGCGCCGGCCGCGCCGACGGCGCTCGGGGCACGGCGCCCGAGTGGGCCATCCGAGCCGTCGAGAAGCCGGGCGGTCATCGGGACCACCGTCCCTAGCGGCGGAGCGCGGTGAGCAGGGTGGGCACCGCCTCGGCCTGGAAGTCGATGTGGATGTCGAACTCGTTGATCAGGCCTTCGAGCACGAGCAGCGAGACCAGCGGGAAGATGAACTCGGGGGCTGCCGCGATGCCGCAGCGGCGTTGCAGGTCGAACAGCCGGGTGGCGAACGGGGCGAGCCGGAACTCGCCGGCGGTCTTGCGGGTGCTGTAGGCGACCAGCTCGACGATGCCGGCGCGGAACGCGTCGGTGTCCGCGTCGGCCGGCACGTGCTCGGCGCTGTCCAGCACGTTCTCGGCGCACTCGCCGCCGCGGCCCATGCTCAGGTTGAGGAAGAACTCGGCGAACAGCCGCTTGACGGTCGGCTCGAGGGGGACCACGAATCCGGCGTCCAGCAGCACGACCTCGCAACCGTGGGTCAGGTACAGGTTGCCGGGGTGCATGTCGCAATGCACGAGGCCGTCGAGGAACAGCATCTGGTAGGTGCCGTGCAGCACCCGCCTGATCAGTTCGCGGCGCTGCTCGTTGTTCATCTCGCCAGGTGTGAACCGGCCGAGGCCGTCGACGAACTCCATGACCAGCACGCCGTCGGCGCTGACCTCGGTGAGCGGCTCCGGGATGCGGAAGTACCTCAGCCCGGTCAGGTTGGACCGCAGCTCGGTCAGCGCGGCCGACTCGGCGGCAAGGTCAAGCTGGCGAAGCACGGCGAAGCCGAGCTGGTCGACCATCCGCCTCGCCGGCACCCTGCGCATGCCCGGCATCGACTGCATGACGCGGGCGCCCATGCCGAGCAGCGCGAAGTCGGCCAGCATCCGGTCGCGGATCCGCGGCCGGCGCACCTTGACCGCCACCGTGCGGCCGTCGTGCAGCACCGCGCGGTACACGCAGGCGATGCTGCCGCTGGCGACCGGGGTCAGGTCGAGCTCGGCGAACGGCCAGTGGCTGCCCCGCGGGTACGCGGCTGCCAGCGCGGCACGGGCCTGCGCGGCGGTCATCGGATCCACCCGGTCGTGCAGCTGGCCGAGCGCCTCGCACCAGTGCGGCGGCAGCAGATCCTTGCGAGTGCTCAGCAGCTGCCCGCCCTTGACGAAGGTGGGGCCGAGCCGCACGCACATCCTGGCGAGCTGCCGGCTCATCGCGCGGGAGCCGGCGCGGCGGCGCAGCCGGTCGGCGGCCGCTGCGGTGGCGCCGGCCACGCCGTACCCGGCGAAGGCACCCGCCCAGGTCAGCGCCCGTGCGGCGAGGGCCGGCCAGCGCGGCCGTGCCGGCACGGCGCCCGACGCCGGCCCGGCGTCGGCTGGCAGGGCACCGGTTGGCACGGCACCGGTTGGCACGGCACCGGTTGGCACGGCACCGGTTGGCACAGCGTCGTCCCATGGCACGGCGTCGTCCCATGGCACAGCGTCGTCCCGAGGCGCAGCGTCGTCCCGAGGCGCAGCGTCGTCATGAGGGGTGATGGCCACCATCGCGGCTCCCGAGCGTCCAGCGATTGTCTTATACGAAGCTGTAGCGACCTGGGCCGACTGTGCACGATGGTCGCGGGCGGACGGCCGGCTGAGCGACCGCCATCCGGGTGACGCGGTCCGCCGAACCTGCCCCGCCGACTGCACAGAGTTACTACTAAACGGCCTAGCCTTGCGCGGTCCGAGGCCGACGGGCGGGCCGGCAACCTCGAAGTAGAGCCGCTGATCAGAGCACGGTTACAACGGTGATTCCGTGCGGTGTTCACGGTGGCGTGCGGCGGGCGCTCACACCAGCCGGCGGTCCGTCCGTCGCACGTCAGAATCGTTCCGTCGACCATATCACTATAGATTAGATGAGTGATTGGCGTTGGACAACCTGTAAGAAGCACCTTCGCGGCCGGGTCACATAACATACCGATACCGATCCACCGTGAACGGGAAGGATTGCCGCGATGGCTATCGACCTTTGCAACAAGTCCCCCGGCTCGCTGGCCGACCGCGACCCTGGTTCCTGGGCTGACGCGGTGCAGGAGCCAGCGCTGCTGGAGGACCTTGGCACCGAACAGCGCGATGCGCTGAACTTCGCCTACCGGACCACGCTGTCCAGCGTCGACCCGCGCTTCGTCGCCGGCGACCCGGCCGCGTGGGCCAGCGACTTCGGCTACGCGCTGGACCGGGTGGCGATCCGCCTGGACAACCGCAGCAACGACGAGCTGCGGCAGGAGGCGCTCAACCACCCCGACCCGGCGATGCGCGAGCAGGCGCTGTACGAGTACGCCGACCGGGACCACGCCGACGCGATCGAGCTGCTGGAGCAGGCGGTCCGCAACGACAAGAACCGCGAGGCCCGCTGGGACGCGCTGTGGGCGATCGAGAAGCTGGGTGGGCCTGAGGCCATCGCCACCCTGCAGAAGTTCCTCACCGACTCCGACCCAGAGATCGCCGAGTGGTCGAAGCTGTTCATCAGCGAGCTGCAGACCGGCGACCCCTCGTTCGACGGAAGGGCCGGCCACTTCACGCCGGGCCGTACCTTCGACGAGACGATCTACCTGCTCATCCACTGCGACCTGTACGTGCGGCTGGACGAGTCGAACACGCACTGGGGCAAGATCTCCCTGGCCCCGCAGGGTCTGGCCCGCATCTACGGCCAGGCGCACGCCTGCCCGAACGTGGCGACCCGCGAGCGCCAGCTCGTGATCGCCAAGACGATCTCCGGCCTGCACAAGGACGGCTCGCCGCACTGCGACAACTACCTGTTCCGCGGCTTCACCGACCGCACCCGTCGCGACCGCGGCAACTTCTTCTTCGAGTCGCTCGTCCCGCGGACGTTCTTCAAGTCCGGCCGCGCCGACGACCCGAGCGAGGGCGTCACCCAGGCCAACATCGGCTTCGCCCGGTACGGCACCTGGCACCTCGAGCCGAAGTTCCAGATCCGCCAGGAGGCGGCCATCCGCTACGTGCGCGGCCGGTTCCAGGGCTGGGGCCACGTGAACCTGTCCCGCATCGCGGGCCGGTCGCTGGAAGAGATCCTGACCCCGGGCAACGGCGTGCTGTCCACGCTGCACCACCCCGAGGCCGGCCCGATGACCAACGCGTTCATCCTCGGCACGTTCAAGGGCAAGCTGAACGACTGGGACGGCGATGGCGTCATCGACCTCAACTCCCGCGACGTGTACTCCACGGTCGACGGCGAGATCGACTCCAACCAGGACGGCATCGCCGACCAGCCGGGCCTGACCTGCTGCGACTACACCACTCAGCTGCCCTGACGCTGCGCCAGCGCAGAACTGAAAGGATGACCAATGTCTGCTCCGACTAAGCCCTCCGTGGTCTACGGTCGCCCGGTCACTACCGATGGTGTGCCGAACCTCTACGAGGGCTCGACCGCCACGGTCTTCACGCTGCCTGAGCCCGGCATCGACAACCTCGGCATCAACTCGGTCGACACCTTCGCGGTGCCGGGCGTCGGCGAGTACACCGTGCCGTTCGAAGGCTGGGTTCGGGTCGTCCGCTCCCAGCCGACGTCCGACAGCTGGTCGACCGCTGAGGTCTACACCAACCTGCTCGAGATGAAGATGGTCGGGCACTCCGAGGAGCTGGGCGAGATCACCGTCACGCTCAACCCGGACTGCCTGTCCACCGGCATGATCCGCACCCCGTTCGACCCCTACGCGACCGAGGCCACCGCGGCCAAGGCCTGCCGGATGTCGGTCGGCGCGATCTTCGACATGCCGAAGCTCGGCCTGAAGCTGGTCAACAAGGAGCCCATCCTGCTGACGATCGACGACGTGCGCTCGATCCCGCCGGCAGGCGCTCCTGGCAACGGCCAGATCTACCGGATGCTGCCCCTGCACGACATCAACAACGTGGACAGCGAGCCGGTCGCGTACCTGACCAGCCTGCGGTTCAACATGGGCGGCTACCTGTCGAAGGAAGTCTTCACCAGCTAGCTCCCACGCAGCACGGCGGCGGGCCGGGGAGGTCACCTCCTCGGCCCGCTCCGTCGTCCGCCATGGGTGGCCTCCAAGTACCACCATCAGCGGTGTTGGTGGCCTCCAAGTACCACCATTGCGGCGCTGGTGGCCCTTTAACTACCACCATTCCAGGCCGACGTCCGAGCTCAGTCGCCGCCAGATGGGCCGGCCGCACGACTCGAGCCGCCGCGCCGGCGACAGGCCGACGCCACGCTGCCGGGAATCCAAGAATCCAGGAATCCAGGATTCCTTACACAGGGGGTTCTCGCCCGCAGCCGAGCCTCGTCACGGCGGTCGGCGCCAAGGCCGGACCGCCATGAGGCTTCCGCGAAGGGTCACACCGGTGGTAGATTTGCTATCAAAACAGTCAGCGACTCCACCCGTTGCAGGAAGGGGCGCAGCCATGTCCGTCGAGGAAAACAAAGCGCTCTTCGTCGACTTCGTGAAGTCCATGAACGCCGGCGACTGGGAGCGGGTGCTCGAGGTGTGGTCGCCGGAGATGGTGCACTACGGGCGCAGCTGCGCCTACACCCGCGACGAGGTGGCCCAGCTCATGGGCATGTTCCGGTTCGCCTTCCCCGATCTCAGCTTCCACGTGGAGAACGTGGTGGCCGATGGCGAGATGCTGAGCGCGCGGATGACGGCCACCTGCACCCACCAGGGCGAGTTCGCCGGCATCCCGGCGACGGGCCGCGCGGTGAAGGTGCAGGTGATGGGGCAGGTCCGGATCGTCGACGGCAGGATCGTCGAGCACTGGAACGTGATGGACGAGCTGCACTTCCTCAACCAGCTCGGCGCGGTGTCCGACGACCTGCTGAACTCGATCCTGGCGTAGCCGCCATGCACGCCATCGTGGTCGGCGCCGGGCCAGCCGGGCTGGCGACGGCCATCGCCTTGCGGCGCGCCGGCATCAGCGTGACGGTGTACGAGCGTGGCGACGGCCCGCGCCGGAAGGGCAACGGCCTCACCGTCTGGCCCAACGGAATGGCCGCCCTGGACAGCATCGGCGCCGGGGACGCCGTGCGCTGCGGGGGGCTGCCGGCGCCGGGGATGGCCATGCGGTCGGCGTCCGGCACGGTGCTCTACGAGGTGTCCGCGCCGGCGATGGACACCGTGGGGGGCAACGGCATCGCGCTGCACCGCGCCGACCTGCAGGCCGCGCTGCAGGGCCTGCTCGAACCGGGCACGGTGCGCTTCGGCGCGCGCTGCCTCGGGGCGCGGACCGGGGCCGGCCGCGCGGTGGCGATCTTCGCCGACGGCACCGAGGCCGAGGCCGACCTGGTGGTCGGCGCTGACGGCATCCGCTCCGCGGTGCGCACCGCCGCCGGGCTCGGCGGGCGGCTGCGCTACGGCGGGTTCGTGGTGTGGCGAGCCACCATCGCGTTCCCGCTGGCCCCGACGCCTGGGCTGCTCTCGCTCGGCGGCGACGGGCAGTTCGGCATCTGGCGGCTACCTGGCGAGCGGGTGTACTGGTTCGCCTCGGTTCCGGCAGCCGAGGGCACTCACCGGCGGGGTCGCTCGCGGCCACCGGCGGCGTTCGCGCGCTGGCACGACCCGATCCCCGCGCTGCTGGCCGCGACCACCGACGAGCAGCTCGTGGTCAACGACATCTACGACTGCCGGCCGCTGCCGTCGTGGAGCCGCGGGCGGATCGTGCTGGTCGGCGACGCGGCGCATCCCAGCATGCCGAACATGGGCCAGGGCACCTCCCAGGCATTCGAGGACGCCGCCGTGCTGGCCGGCAGCCTGCGGTCCGCCGCGACCGTCGAGGTGGCGCTACGCGAGTACCACGCTCGCCGCCGGCGGCGAGCCGCCGCCGCCGCGTCGCAGGCCAGGATGCTCGCCATGGTCGGCAAGTGGCGCAACCCGCTGGCCTGCTGGGCCCGCGAGCGCATGATCAGCTCGGCGCCGCAGCGCGTGCAGCTGCGCCAGCTCCGCCAGCTCTTCGCCTTCGACCAGCCGGGCGGCGCCGAGGCCTCGCGGCTGGCCACCCCGTCGGGCGAGGATGTGGCACTTCCCCCGTAGAGGTGGGGCGATGTCACATCGTCGCCAAACGGGCGGGCCGGGCGTCGAATCGCAAGGACGGAGAAGACGCAGGTCCGGCGGCTGCGCAGACTTGCCTACACGGAATTCAAGCGGATCGGCAGGCTAGCGGCGTTGGGAGGGGTCGGACATGACCACTGTGGAGGAGCTCGCCTCGCAGACCGAGCGCACCAAGGACGTCACGCGCCGGTTCTTCCAGGCGTGCAACCGCCACCAGCTCGACGAGATCATGTCCTTCTTCCACCCGGACATCGTGCACCACTCGCGGCTGTCCGATTACCCGAAGGAAGGCATTGCGTTCGCCTACCAGGTGACCCTCCAGGCGTTCCCCGACCTCAAGTGGAACGTGCTGGAGACGATCGCCGAGGGTGATCGGGTGGCTGTCCTCGTGCAGTTCGAGGGCACCCACTCCGGCGACTACCTCGGCAAACCGGCCACCGGACGCAAGGTGAGGTTCTTCTGCGTCGATATCGGCCGGATCAAGGACGGCCAGTTCATCGAACACCGCGGTGTACTGGACGAATTGCACCTCGTTGCACAGATCGGCGTCGTGCCGGAAACCTTCCTGGCGCAGATGTCGTAGAAACACGGCAATACCAGCGAGACAGCACCGCCGGCGACCCGAGAAACACTACAGGGAGTCCGAAATGTCCGAAGTGACACAGACCTTGACACGCGAGGTCGCCGTCGACACCAGTGTCGACGTCGCGCGGCCCGTGGTCGAGTTCGTCGCGGCCATCAACCGCGGCGACCTGGACGGTGCGATCGCGCAGCTGGCCCCCGACCACGTGCACCACGGCCGGGTCTCCAACTACCGTCCCGAGGGCGTCCGCGTCCTGTTCACGCTGCTGAGCAGCGTGCTGCCGGACCTCAAGCTGGACATCCGCGAGCTGACCGTCGACGGCAACACCGTCGTCACCCGCATCGTGGGCACCGGCGTGCACACCGGCTCCTACCTTGGCAAGGAGCCGACCGGTCGTCCGGTTGCCTGGCAGTCGGTGGACATCGCCGAGATCAAGCCCGGCATGCGGGAGAACGACTGGCGGATCGCCGAGCGGTCGTGGGACGTCTTCAGCGACCCGTCGCTGTGGCAGGAGATCGGTTTCATCCCCGCGATCATGTGCTGACGCACCTGTGAGTGGCGTTTGGTGCTATAGCACCATTTTCCACTCACGACTTATCCACAGGGCCGGTCGCCACCGCAGGAGGCGACCGGCCCTGTGGATAAGACAGAAAGGAGCGGCTCGGATGAAGCCTCTGCTCGGCGAGCGGATGCTGGTCGGGATCACCGGGTCGCCGTCGGCGACGATCATGCCGCAGTACGTGTTGATGATGCGGCGCAACCTGGCCGGCGAGGTCAGGGTGATGATGTCCCGCGGCGCGCAGCGGTTCGTCAAGCCGTACACGATGCGGCTGTTCGCCGGCGGGCACGTGTTCACCGAGCTGGACGAGCAGGACGGCGAGATCATGGTGCCGCACATCGACCTGGTCGCCGGCGTCGACCTGTTCCTGATCATGCCGGCCACCGCGAACGTCATCGGCAAGGCCGCGAACGGCATCTGCGACGACCTCATCTCGACCGCGATCGTGGCGTGCGAGGCGCCCGTCGTGCTGGTCCCGACGATGAACGGCGCGATGTGGCGAGCGCGGGCCGTGCAGGCGAACGTCGAGCGGGCCCGCGGGCACGGCTACCACGTGATCGAGCCGAGCATCGGGCTGCAGCTGGCGGACGGCAACGAGGCGGTCGGCGTGATGCCGCCGCTCGAGCACATTCTCGACCAGCTCATGGCCATTGTGGCCGACGCGCGCCGCACCAGGGGGGCGAGGCTGTGACCACCGTGCTGGAGGCGTTGCCGACCCCGCCGATGGTGCGCGGGCTGCCGGTGCTGGGCAACTTCCTGGAGTGGCGCCGCGACCACCTCGGCGTGTTCATGCGCGCCTACCAGGAGCACGGGCCGATCTTCTCGATCAAGCTCGGGCCGATGAAGGGCGTGATGCTGATCGGGCCGCGCTACCACGAGTTCTACTTCAAGGAGGTCGACAACCTGCTGTCGGTGCCGGAGATCTACCGGTTCACCATTCCGATGTTCGGCGACGTGATGATGTCCTGCACCGACACGCAGCGCCGCCGCCGGCACGTGTCGTTGCTGCAGTCCGCGTTCCAGGGCAAGCGGCTGGCGCACTACACCGACGTCATGCGGCGGCTGTCCCAGGACTGGCTGGACGGCCTGCCGGAGCGCGGCTCCTTCGAGCTGTGGGACACGTTCGAGCCGCTGGTCATGAAGGTCGCGGCCAGCGCGCTGCTCGGCCAGGAGATCACCGCGCGGGTCGAGGAGTTCCGGCCGCTGCTGGTGGACCTGGCACGCGGCATGGACTTCATCTTCCCGCCGAACCTGCCGCTGCCGAAGTTCCGCCGGCGCGACCGGGCCCGCCGGCTGCTCACCGAGATGCTGTCACCGCTGTTGACGGCCAGGCGCGCCGACCCCGGCGGCACGAGCGACTTCCTGCAGACCCTGGTCGACGACCCGCAACTGCTCGCCGAGGGCGAGGACGTGCAGGTCGGCATGGCCATGGCCACCCTGTTCACCGGCTACATCACCACGGCGGCGCAGTCGGCGTGGACGCTCGTGCTGCTCCTGCAGCACCCCGAGTACCTGGGGCGGGTGGTCGACGAGATCGACGCCGGCGACGCCCGCCAGCCGCTGCTGGACTGGGCGGTGCGGGAATCGGTGCGGCTGCGGTCGGTGATGAGCCACTACGCCCGCACCAACGCGCAGGACTACGAGCTGGACGGCTACCGCATCCCGAAGGGCTGGCTCACCATGATCTGCCCGGGGGTGGCGCACCGGCTGCCCGAGGTGTTCACCGACCCCGAGCGCTTCGACCCGCTGCGCTTCGCCCCCGACCGCGCCGAGGACCGCAGGCACCCGCACGCGCTGATCGGGTTCAGCGGCGGTTTCTACCGCTGCCCCGGCCAGGCCTTCGGCAGCAACGAGGTCAAGGTCATCCTGACCAGCCTGCTGTCCCGATACGACCTGACGCTGCTCGACCCGGACCCGCAGCCGAACTTCGACATGGGTGTCACCCGGCCGGGGTCCCCGTGCCGGATCTACCATGAGCGACGCTATGCGGGAGTACCGCGGTGATTCGGAGGCGGGTTTCGTGATAACGAAGGTGTCGACCGTCGGCATTGGCGTCCGCGACCAGGACGCGGCACTTGCGTTCTATACGGACAAGCTGGGTTTCGAGGTCCGCAAGAAGGTCGACATCCCCGGTTTCAAGTGGTTCGAGGTGGCCCCGAATGGCGGGGAGACCACGCTGGTGCTGACCGGCGAGGAGGGCTATCCGAGCTTCGACCCGTCGAGGGTCGGCAAGTACACCCAGGTGGCCTTCGACACCGACGACATCCACGAGGTCTACCGCACCTATACCGAGCGCGGCGTGCGGTTCCTCAACGAGCCGCGCCACGAGGAGCCCGGCTACTGGTTCGCCTCGTTCGTCGACCAGGACGACAACGAGTTCTACCTCTTCCAGCAGGACCAGTAGCGGCGGGCACGGGGTGAGCGGGCCGGGGCCGCAGCGGCCGCTGCCCCATCGGCCGCTGCCACAGTGGCTGGTGGTGCGGGGGGCGCGTGAGCACAACCTGGCCGACCTGAGCGTGCGGATCCCGCACCGCAGCCTGGTGGTGTTCACCGGGCTGTCCGGGTCGGGCAAGTCCACGCTCGCGTTCGACACCATCTACGCCGAGTGCCAGCGGCGGCAGGTGCAGTCGATGTCCGCGTTCGCGCGCCAGTTCATGGGGGAGCTGGACAAGCCGGACGCGGATGCGCTGGAGGGGCTGTGCCCCGCGGTCGCGCTGGACCAGCGCACCGCCTCCCGCAACCCGAGGTCGACCGTCGGCACCGCGACCGACGTCTACGACCTGCTGCGCATCCTGTACAGCAGGATCGGCGAGCCACACTGCACGATGTGCGACACGGCCCTCGTGCCTGGCGACGGTGGCCCGCGGTGTCCAAGCGGGCACGCCGCGGCCGTGCCGGACATGACCGCCCGCGGGTTCTCGTTCAACCTGCCGCACGGCGCGTGCCCCGCCTGCCAGGGCATCGGGTCCGAGCTGCGGGCCGACGTCGAGCTGGTGGTGCCGCAGCCCGAGCTGTCCCTGGCCGGCGGCGCGCTCGCGCCGTGGCGGGGGCCGTCCACCGAGGCCGAGCTCTCGGTGGCGCTGGCCATGGCCCGCCAGCTCGGGGTCGACGTGCACGCGCCGTGGCGCACGCTGCCGGCGGCGGCCCGCGAGACGCTGCTCGGTGGCGCGGGGGTCCCGGTCGCACCGGCCGGCGCCGCGGCGAACGGCGGCCGGCGTAGCAGGCGGGAGCTCTTCCACGGCGTGCTGCCGTGGCTGCACCGGCAGTACCGGGACACCTACTCCGACGGGGCACGCGACCGCGTCGCCGCGTTCATGCGGTCGGTGCCGTGCCCCGAGTGCGGTGGCGCGCGGCTGAACGCCGCGCAGCGCGCGGTGCGCCTCGGCGGGCTCGGCATCGGCGAGCTGTGCGCCCGCACGGTGGTTGACTGCCTCGCGTTCTTCGACGGGCTGCGCCTGGACGCCATTGAGCGGCGCATCGCCGACCAGGCCGTGCAGGAGATCACCGCGCGGCTGCGGCACCTTGTCGACGTCGGGCTGGACCACCTCACCCTCAACCGCGCGGCGCCGACCCTTTCCGGCGGCGAGGCGCAGCGGCTGCGGCTGGCGCAGCAGCTCGGCACCGCGCTGTTCGGGCTGCTGTACGTGCTGGACGAGCCGACGACGGGGCTGCACCCCGCGGACGTCGACCGGCTGCTGGCCAGCCTGCGGGCGCTGCGCGACCAGGGCAACAGCGTGCTCGTCGTCGAGCACGACCCGCAGGTGGTGCTGGCCGCGGACTGGGTGGTCGACCTCGGCCCCGGCGCCGGCGAGGACGGTGGCCGGCTGCTGCACAGTGGCCCGGTGGACGAGCTGCTGGCCGACGAGCGCTCGCTCACCGGCGGCTACCTGTCTCGGCGGCTGCCGGCGGCTGGCCCGGACGGCTCGGACGGCTCGGACGGCCCGGACGGCCTTGGCGGCGGTGGCGGCCGCCGCCGGCGGGCGCCGGACCGGGAGCGGCAGCTCGTGGTGCGCGGCGCCCGCGAGCACAACCTGGCCGGCCTCG
>Ga0210378_10000979_pt1 | contig 15015 bp, 19 predicted proteins | sample PLM1_60_b1redo_FD_155465 | JGI IMG/M metagenome (GOLD analysis project Ga0210378, IMG submission 155465) | Groundwater sediment microbial communities from an aquifer in East River, Colorado, USA - PLM1_60_b1 redo | ecosystem: Environmental > Terrestrial > Soil > Riparian zone | place: USA: East...
CAGCTAATGAGCGAGCGCGGATTCATTCCGCGCGAGCGAAAGATCGGCGCGGTACGGCGGGAAACCGGTAGCTTCAAGCGGTCGCCTCCTCGAGTGCCGCGAACAGGACTCCTAGTATGGCGTAACCGGGTCCGTGGAGCCTCCGATCATCAGCCCGCCTTGCAGGGCCGTCTCGCTGGGATTCATGTGGTCGTGGTAACCGCAGGTGCGCCGCACGTCGAGCGAGGCGGTCTGCCGGCTCTGTCCCGGGGCGATCGTGGCGACATCGTTGATCGCCGGGCAGTCGTTGTGCAGCGGGTTCGGGTCCGACATGAACTGGTGCGTCCGCGTGTCGTTGTTCACGAAGGTGACGCGGCCGCCCATGGGGACCTGCAGGCTCCGCGGCGAGACACCCGCCGCGCTGATCGTCACCGTGAGGTTGCCGGATGGCGGATTGGTTCCCGGCGCCGACGGAGTGGACGGCGACGAGCCGCCGCCGCACGCGCCGGCGGCCAGGGCGGTAAGGAACGCTACGAACGTCGCGAGAACCAGCGCACGGTGGGGAGACAGGGCGGAACGGATCGGATCGTTCATGGGACCTCCATTTTCGAGGCGACGCTCCCCTCACCCAGGCCCTCTCCCCTCCGGGGAGAGGGATTAGAGGATGCGCCGACCATACGGACGGAGCGCTTCTCGGGTGCGAGCCCTCAGAAAAACTTCCTCGATAGGTTGAAGCCGATGTACCAGTCGTCGCCGGTGGCGGCGCCTCGCGCGATGGTGCGGAGCGTCGTCCCGAAGTAGTTCGAGAAGTTGAGCTGGAAGGAGTGGCCGCCCACGCGCTTCTCGATGCCGAAGCTCATGTGGTTGGCGGCGCGCTCCGAGGGATTGGCGGGGTCGATCCCCTTGAATCCGGCCACCCGCGGCGCGAACTCACCGACGAGGTACGTGGAAGAGGCGAGGCGGAAGCGGGCCCCCACGCCCACGAAGAACGTGCTGTCGTCTTCGGTCGGCTCGTCCGACCGGGCCGTATTGCCCACCCAGGCCGGCTCCGCGTAGATGCTCCCCCGATCGCCGAGCTTGTGGGACACGACGAGGGCCACGCCGGGGGAGAAGTCCTCGGAGAAGTTGTCCTGTCCCTCCACCGCGCCGAACACGGAGATCCCCACCGGGCCGTCGCTCTGCCGGCGGATGTCCTGCTTCAGGAAGAAGTCGATGGCGCGGTCGTTCGTGCGGTAGATGCCGAGCTGCGAGCCGGAGAAGAGGCCGAAGCGCAGCTCGATGCCGACCTGCGCGCCCGAGTCGAATCCAAAGAGGTCTCCGACCAGGTCGCCGAAGTCGCCCGCGCCCAGCGGGCGCGTGAACCGGTGGGTGATGCGCAGGGCGGCCGCGTGGCGCGGGAGCCGCAGCGTGGTGGGCAGGTTCACGAGCGTGAAGTCGGGCTGGAGGGGATCGAGCTCTTCGTCCTGGGCCAGGACCGGCGAGGCGAGGAGGACGCCCAGGAGCAGGCTCGCCAGCGCGGCGCTGCGCCGGGCCCTCACTGGGCCCTCGGCGTGACGACGATCTGGCCCTTCATCCGGCCGTGGCCGGAGCCGCAGTACTCGGAGCATTTGAAGTCGTAGGTCCCCGGCTTGTCGGCGACGAACTCCACCGTCACCGGGTCGCCGCCCTTCGGCACCGCGACCTTCACGTTGAGCTTCTTGATGGAGAAGCCGTGCTCGCTGTCCGTGGAGTGCAGGGTGAGCCGCACGCGGTCCCCTTCCATCACCTGCAGCGTCGCCGGCTCGAACTTGAAGCGCGAAGCCATCATCTCGAAGACGCGCGCAGTCGTCGGTACGTCTCCCGACGAGCCCTCGCCCGCGACGCCGAGCGCGAGCAGCGTCGCCGCCGAGAGCCGACGCATCCATCTTCCATGCGTCCTGAAGGTCACCCCTGGAACCAATCGTCGCCTCCTCGCGGAAACGCGCCCTCGCAGCGTTCCACACCAGGGGTAACCTCGAGCAAGACGCGTGCCGCGTCGAACTTCTTCGTGCGCATCGACTTCCTCCTCCTGGCCGCCGCGCTCCGTTACGGTGGGGGTAAGGGATTACGGCCCTCGAAAGGCGCGCCGCTACTCGATGCGGTGCTTGCCGAGGTAGTAGCTGAGAGCGCGCTGGGAGATGCCGAGCAGGTCGGCGGCGTCCTTCTTCACGCCCGCCGCCCGCTGCAGGGCCCGCTCGATCGTCTCCCGCTCCACCCAGTCCACGTTCTGGTGCAGCTTGAGCGACGGCAGCCCCACCGGGGTCGACTCGGTCACGCCGAGCAGCGAGATCTCCCGCCGGGTGATGACGGGCGCCGGCGAGAGCACGACCGCGCGCTCGATGGCGTTCTCCAGCTCGCGGACGTTCCCGGGCCAGTCATAGTCGCGGAACGCCTGGAGCACCGAATCCTCGACCTTCTCGACGCGCTTGCCGGTGCGCTGGGTGTGCTTGCCGATGAAGTGGTCGGTGAGCGCCGGGATGTCCTCGCGGCGCTCGCGCAGCGGCGGAATGTGGATCGGGATCACGCTCAACCGGTAGAACAGGTCCTCCAGGAAGCGGCCGTCGGTCACCATCCGCCGGAGGTCGCGGTTGCTGGCCGCGATGACGCGCAGGTCCACCTTCTCCGTGCGCTCGGCGCCCAGCGGCTCGAACTCGCGCTCCTGGAGCACGCGCAGCAGCTTGGCCTGGACGGCGGGGGTCATGGTCCCGATCTCGTCCAGGAAGATCGTGCCGCCGTCGGCGAGGGCGAACTTGCCCTTCTTGCTCGAGGTGGCCCCCGTGAACGCCCCCTTGACGTGCCCAAACAGCTCCGACTCGAGCAGCCCTTCGGGCAAGGCAGCGCAGTTGACCTTGATGAGCGGCATCTCGCGCTGCGCGCTGCGGTCGTGGATGGCCCGGGCCACCAGCTCCTTGCCGGTGCCAGTCTCTCCCGTGATGAGCACGGTGCTCCTCGACTGGGCGACCAGCTCGATCTGGCGGATCACCTCCTGGATGGCGCGGCTCCGGCCGACGATGCCGTAGTGGTCGAACTCCTCCTCGCGCTCGCTGAGGAGGTACCGGTTCTGCGTGCGGAGACGCTGGTGCTCGAGCGCGCGGCGGGCCCCCACCAGCAGCTCGTCGACCTCGAACGGCTTCTGCAGGTAGTCGAAGGCGCCGAGCTTCATGGCCGCGATGGCGCTCTCCACGGTGGCGTGGGCGGTCATCATGATGATCTGCGGCCGCTCGCTCTCGGCGGTGGAGGAGACCAGCTCCCGGATCAGCTCGAGGCCGGTCTTGTCCGGCATCCGGTTGTCCACCACCAGCAGGTCGAACGGCCTCGTGGCCAGGAGCTTCTGCGCCTCCCGCGCGCCGGCGGCGGCGACCACCTCGTGGCCCTCGTCGCGGAGCGCGCGGCCGAGCGCCTTGAGGATCTTCTCCTCGTCGTCCACGAGCAGGATGGAGCCGCGGGGTTCCATCAGGCGGCGGGGGCGGGACCGGTGGCGGGAGCCGGCTCGGGGCGGGGCTCGGGGGCCGCGGGCAGCTCGATGCGGATGCGCGTGCCTTCGCCCGGGCGGCTCTGTGCGGAGATGGCGCCGCCCATCGCGTCGACGATGTTCTTGGCGATGGCGAGGCCGAGACCGCTCCCCGTGCGCTTGGTGGTGAAGTAGGGGTCGAAGACGTGAGGCAGGTCGGCGGGATCGATGCCGACGCCGTGGTCCTCCACCTCGAGCACGACCCGCCCCGGGTGCGGGGCGCTCACCCGCACCTCGATGTCAGCCCCCGCGGGCGCCGGGCCGCCGCGCGCATTGCGCGCGAGGGCGGCGTCCCGGGCGTTGCCGATGATGTTCACGAGGGCGGTGCGGAGCCGCTCGGCGTCGGTCGTGAGCGGCCCCAGACCGGACGCGACGGTCAGTTGGCAGCCGGGGTTGCCGCTGCGTGGCATGGTGGCGGCGACGGCGTCGCGGCACACGGCGCCGAGATCGACCGGCGCGTACTCCAGGCGGACCGGACGAGCGAAGTCGAGAACGTCGTCCACGATGAGGTTGAGGCGGGCGACCTCGTGGTCGATGTCGGCCGCCAGCTCGCGCACCTCCTCGGAGGACAGGTTCTCCCGTCCGAGCGTGCGCAGGGAGGCCTTGATCACCATGAGGGGGTTGCGGATCTCGTGCGCGATCACGGTGGACAGCCGCCCGAGAGCCGACAGCCGCTGGCGCAGGGCGGCTTCCTTCTGGAACCGGGCGATCGAGTCGGTGAGCGTGTCGAAGGTGGCGGCGAGGACCCGGGCGTCCTCGTCGTCCCACGAACGGCCGAGCCGGATCTTCCGCGCGAGGTCACCGGTGGCCGTAATCTCGTGCATGGTGGCGGTGATGGCGGCCAGGGGGCGCGTGACCGTGCGGGCCAGCACGTAGCTCGTGGCGATGGCCACCACCACCGCGGCCAACGCCGCGATCACGAGGGCGGTGCGGAACGTGCGGAGGAAGAGCAGCCGCTCCGTGCGCGAGCGCAGCACGATCGCGACGGGGCCGCCCGGCTCGCGGCCGGCGGTGAGCGAGCGGGTGCGGGCGACGTACTCGTTGTCCCCCAGCCGGATGGTGCTGATGCCGTCGCGCCCGAGCACGCCGGCCAGGCCCGCGTCGTGCTCCCGGGGCAGGGAGGACGCGCGGACCTGGCCCTCGGCCGCGAAGGCCACCTCGCCGGTCGTCACGCGCTTGAACTGGGCGGCGAGCGCGTCGTCGAGCACGAAGCCGAGGCTCAGCGCCCCCAGCATCTCCCGTGAGCCCGGGCGATCCACGGTGATCGGGACCGTCACCACCTCGAGGACGCCGTCCGGCTGGGCGCGGAAGCTCGTGGTTTCACGGCCGGCGAGAGCGGCCGCCACCGCCGCCCGGTCGGCGATGGCCCCCGCGGGCCCGCCGAGGGCCGCGAGCACCCTCCCGGAGCGGCCCGCGACCGCGAACAGGTCCGAGCGCACCCGCTCCCGGTAGTCCGCGGCCACCGGCTCTACGGTGGGCGGGTGCTCCTCGGCCACCGCCGCCTTCAGCCTCGGCAGGTCGGCCACGAGGCGGGCGATGAGGGCGAGCGTCTGCAGGCGCGCCGTGTGCTGCTGTTCCACGAGGGCCGCCCCCTCGCCCAGCCCCCGCTCCAGCTCCGCCTCCACCTCTCCCTCCAGGCGCGAGGTGACGAAGCGGATCGGGAAGACGATCGACAGCACGGCGAGCAGCGCGCTGGCGAGGAAGATCCGGTTCTGGAGGGACGAGAGCAGCTTCATCAGCGCACCACGAAGTCCAGCTCCACCACCCCGCCCTCCTCCGCCACCCGGACCGTGCGCGACTCCCGGGGCTCGCCGTCGTTCCACGCCACGATCGTGTACGTGCCGGGGGGGACGTTGTCGATCCGGTAGCGGCCCTCGCTGTCGGTGGTGGCGAAGAAGCGGTGCGCGAATACGAGGACGAACGCGCTCATGTGCGAGTGGATCTCGCAGAACACGCGCACCACGCCCGGCCGGTCGAAGCGCACGAGCTTGGACTGGCCCTTGGCGTACCGCCCGAGGTCGAAACGCTTGGCCTTGGAGAGCGAGAAGACGTTGTGGTAGGTGCGGTCGCTGTTCGTGAAGTCCACCGTGGTCCCCACCGTCACCGCGAGGACGTAGGGCACGAACGTCTCGTTGCGCTGGTCCATGACCGAGCGGCCGGCGTGCTCCTCGAAGGCCCCCTGGGGCGCCGCCTCGAGGTACACGACGCTGCGCCGTCGGTTGGGCAGATCGCGGAGGGCCGGCATTCCGAGGTCGCCGACGCTCGGCCGGGTCTGGGGCGCGGGCAGATCCCGCAGTATCTCCACCCGGCCCCGGATCGATCCGGCCACCGCCCGTGCCGGCGGGGGCGCGGCCGGCTCTACGGCCACGGCCAGGGCGAGAAAGGGCAGCGCCGCGGCGTTCATCGCTCTAGAACCAGATGACCGCCTGCGCGGTGACCAGGGCCCGCTCCCGCACACGTCCCCCGTCCCGCCAGTTGTGCTGGTAGGCCAGCTTGGCCAGCACGTGGCGCACCGGCATGTACCCGACTCCGGCCTCCACCCGCCAGACGGGCGCGTCCCAGGACAGCCGGCCGTCCGGGCCGTCGATGCGGCTGAAGCCGAGGTGATCCAGCCGCGCCGCCGCGTAGAGCCCCGGCATGATCTTGCAGCGTCCCTCGGCGGTGAGGCCGAGCGCTCCCAGCGATTGCGGGAGCATCGGCGTCTGCCATCGGCTCCAGATCGCCTCCGAGCGCAGGATCCAGCGATCGCGCGAGTACTCGACGTCCAGGCCCATGGCCTGCTGAAGGAACTCCCCTCTCCGGTCGTCCGGCAGCGAGTCCACGGCCGTGCGCGTCAGATATTCGCCCCGGGCCCCGGAGGCGCCGACCACGAGTCCGACCACGGGCTTCCAGGCCACGCGGGCGGAGAGCTGCTTGCCGGAGTTATCGTCGCGGACCTTGGGGCTCGACAGCGTGCCCTGGGTCACCGCGGCGCTGGCCTCGACCGGCCCCGACCCCAGCCGCACCTGGACCCCGGCGTCCCAGCTCAGCGCGTTGACGAGGGGCAGGCCCGGCGCGGGCTCGGGATCGCCCCAGCCGAGCGGGTAGCGCACGAGCCACCCGCCGCCGCGCATGACGATGAGGTCGGCCGCGGTGCCCGGGACGGCATCGTTGCGCAGCGAGGTGAGGTACTGGTAGGCGAGCGGATAGCCGATGAGCGGGTTGTCGCTGCCGTAGCGCCGGCGGGCGAAGGCGCCGAACACCGGGGGTACGAGGCCGGCCTGCACGTCGAACGAGCGCTCGCGCCACGGCCTCAGCCGCGCGTAGAGTGCGTAGACGTGGGGGTGGTCGAGGTTCTCCTCGCGCACTTCCGCCAGCAGGGCGGCGCGCTCCGTTACGCGCCACTCGGCGGTGAGGCTCAGGCGGGCCAGCCGCTGCGTGCTCTCCTCGTAGGAGGTGTAGTTGAAGAAGCCCCGGTCCTCGGGGCCGGCGGCCGCGCTCAGCTCCAGCCCCAGCGCGAAGCGGCGCGGCTCCGAAGGCGGCTCGGCCGGGGCCGCCATGGTGGCCGAGGCCAGCGTGGCCACGGCGACGAGCGCCCCACCCTTCATGCGGCTCCTTCCATCTCGCGCAGGATGGCACGGGCAGAGGCCGCGGGATCGGCGGCCTCGATGATCGGTCGCCCGACGACGAGCAGGTCGGCCCCCGCCTTCAGCGCCGCGGCGGGCGTCGCTGCCCGGGCCTGTTCGTCGGCGCGAGCGCCCGCGGGCCGGATGCCGGGGGTCACGACGAGGAAGTCCTTGCCGCAGGCCTCGCGGATGAGGGGCACCTCCTGGGGAGAGGCCACCACCCCGTCGACCTCGGCCGCGTAGGCCAGCAGCGCCAGCCGTCGCACGAGGCTGGTGACGTCGTCGGCGACGCCCACCTCGGCGAGGCTCCCCCCGTCGTGGCTGGTGAGCACGGTGATGGCCAGCAGCCGCGTCCCCATGGCGGGCATCGCGCCGGCCGCGGCCTCCATCATCGCCCGGCCGCCGAGCGCGTGGACGTCGACGAGAGACACGCCGAGCCGGCAGGCCGCGCTCACCGCGCCGGCCACCGTGTTCGGGATGTCGTGATACTTGAGGTCGAGGAAGACCTTCTCGCCCCGGGCGACGAGGGCGCGCACCAGCTCGGGCCCCGCGGCGCTGAAGAGCTGGCTGCCGACCTTGAACATCCCGACCACGCCGGCCAGGCGCTCCACGAGGGCCGCCGCCTCTTCGGGCGTGGGGACGTCGAGCGCCACGACGAGCCGGTCCCGTGCGTTCACGTGCCCGGCCCTTCGGGCACGTCTGCGGGATAGCGGAGGGTGCCCACGACGTCGTCGATGCTTTCGAGCTTGTGGCGGCGCAGATACGCCTCGAGCCCGTCGAGGATCCGCGCGTAGATGCCGGGGTCGACGAAGTTCGCCGTGCCCACCTGCACCGCGCGGCATCCGGCCACCAGGAACTCGAGCGCGTCCTCCGTGCCGGCGATACCGCCGATGCCGATGACGGGGATCCGCACCGCCCGCGCCGCCTGCCAGGCCATGCGCACGGCAATGGGTCGGATGGCGGGGCCGGAGAGGCCGCCCGTGCCGAAGGCCAGCCGCGGCACGCGCCGCTCCACGTCGATCGAGAGTCCGAGCAGCGTGTTGATGCAGGACAGGGCGTCGGCCCCCGCCTCCTCGCACACCCTCGCGAACAGGGTCACGTCGGCGACGTTGGGCGACAGCTTGGGGATCACGGGCAGGCGGGTGGCCTTGCGCACCGCCGCCACGACCTCGTGGGTCATGCGCGGATCGCCGCCGAAGGTCATGCCTCCCTTCTTGACGTTGGGACACGAGATGTTGATCTCGAGGGCGGCGACCCCGGGCGTTTCCGCGATCCGGGCGACCTCCGCGTACTCCTCGACGGTGTCGCCGCAGACGTTGACGATGACCGCGGTGTCGTGGCGCGCGAGCCGCGGCAGGACCTCTCTCACGAAGGCCCGGATGCCGACGCCCTGCAGGCCGATGGCGTTCAGCAGCCCCGAGGGCGTCTCGACGATCCTGGGCACCGCGCACCCGTCGCGAGGCTCGAGGTAGAGCCCCTTGGAGACGAGGCCGCCCAGGAGCGACAGGTCGAGGATGCTCTCGTACTCGACGCCGTAGCCGAAGGTGCCGGAAGCGGCGATGAGCGGGTTCTTCAGGCGCAGCCCGCCGAGCTCGACCGCGAGCTTCATGCCCACACGACGTCCCGCGCGTCGAAGACGGGCCCTTCGGTGCACGCGCAGTGGTACTTCGGCCGCGCCTCCCCCGCGCGCCGGAGGCGCACGACGCAGCCGAGACACGTCCCGACCCCGCAACCCATCCACGGATCGAGGCTCACCTGCGCGGGCACTCCGCGCTCCTCGGCCAGCCGGGCCACCGCGTGGAGCATGGCGTCCGGCCCGCAGGCGTAGAGGGTGACCGGTCCCGGCCGCGTGTCGAGGTGGGCGGCCACGGCTTCGGTGACACGGCCGTGGTGGCCGAAGCTCCCGTCGTCGGTGGCGCAGGCGAGGGGAATGCCGAGGGCCGCGAAGGGCGCGCGCACCTGGAGGTCGGCCACGGTGCGCCCGCCGTAGAACAGCCGCGCCCGCCGCCGCGCGCGCCCCAGCTCCTCGCCGAACAGCACGAAGGGCGCGATGCCGTATCCGCCCGCCACGAGCAGGGCCTCGTGGCCCGCGGGCGGAAGCGGAAAGGGCCGGCCAAGCGGGCCGAGACACCCGGCCGTCTCACCCTCGCGCAGGTCGGCGAGGCCCCGGCTGCCGGGCCCCACGACCTTCACGAAGAGGGTGAACGTGCCCTCGCGCGGGGCCACCGTCATGACGGAGAACGGGCGGCGTAGGATCGGTTCCGAGATGGTGTTGGCCTTGATCATCACGAACTGTCCGGCGCGGGCGCGCTCGGCCACCTCGGGATGGCGGAAGGTGAGCAGCACGTACGGACCTTCCAGCGCCTGGCGCCCCACGATGGAGACGTCGCGGTTGACGGGCGCGCCGGGGGCCATCGTCGTCGCCGCCGTCGGCGTCATTGAAGGGATGATACCGCGGGGCCGCGTATAATCCCCACCCGCCCGCCACCCATGCTCCTGCGCACGATGACCAGCGCGGCCGTGGCCGCCACCATCCTGGCCGCGGACCTCGTGCTGCTGACGCTCTTCCTCAACCCGGAGGCGACGCTACGCCGGGACGGCGCCGCCCTGCTGCTTTCGCTCTTCCTGCCCTACCTCCTTCTCTTCACGGCCGGATTCGCGCTGCTCGCCCTCACCGGCGCCGCCTTCCGCGGTTGGCCCCGCGCCCCCCGCCCGCCCCTGCCCGGCCTCCCGTGGTTTGCCTCGCTGACGTTCCTGTCGCTGGCCGCCGCCGCGGGGCTGTTCTGGCTGAACCTCGTGAGCTACCGGCACTCCGTCCCCGCCGAGTCGCTGCACGCGCTGGCCGCCTCCTGCGCCGCCCTCAGCGCGGGCGCCCTCGTGCTCGTGGCCGTGGGCCTCGACGCGCTGCTCTTCCCACTGCGCAGCCGGGGCATCGCCGCGGCCCTGGTGGTGCTGGCCGCGGCCGGGGGAGTGGTGCTGCCGATGGCGCTGCGGCCGGGCCCGGTGCCGGTGCCCGTTCCCGTGCCCCTGTCGGGAGAGACGGTTCCGCCGTTGCGCCGGGTGATCGTCATCGGACTGGACGGTCTCGGGCCCGACCAGGTGCGCGACGGCGTGGCGAAGGGCTCCCTCCCCGCCTTCGCGCAGATCCTGAGGCGCGGAGCGGGGGGGCCGCTGGCGACCATGCGCCCGACGCAGGGGCCGCCGGTGTGGACGACGATCGTGACCGGACGCCGTCCCCGCGACCACGGCGTGAAGAGCTTCGCCACCTACCGCCTGCGCGGGTCCGACACGGTCTTCGACCTGCTCCCGCGCGGCGCGTTCGTGGGACTGCTCGAGCGCGCGGGACTGGTCTCGACGGCGGCCGTGACCTCGGCGGCGCGCCGCCGGCGCTCGCTGTGGAACGCGCTGAACGCCTTCGGGATCTCCACCGGCGTCGTGCGGATGTGGGGCACCTTTCCCCCGGAGCGGGTGCAGGGATTCATGCTGTCCAACTACTTCCACCTCCTGCACCGGGATCCCGCCCGGGCCGCGGAGAGCCTCCATCCGCGCGACCTGCTTCCCGAGGTCCAGGCCCGCGTGGTGGAGGCGGCGCAGGTGGATCCCGCCCTCGTCTCCGAGTTCGTCGACCTCTCGGTGGACATTCCGAAAGACCGTTTGCCGTGGCGGCGCGAGCTGGTGGAGCGCGCGCTTGCTCCCGACCTCACCTACCAGCGGGCCGGCGCCGTCCTCAAGGCCGCGTACGATCCCCCCTTTTTCGTGACGTACTTCTACGGCCTCGACGTGGTGGGCCACGCCTTCATGCGCTATGCGCAGCCGGACCGCTTCGGGGACGTGCGGCCGGAGGAGGTAAGGCGATACGGGCGGGTGGTGGACCGCTATGCGGCGCTGCTGTCGCAGTGGGTGGGCGAGGCGGGGCGGGCGCTGCGGCCGGGGGAGGTGCTGATGGTGGTCTCCGGCTACGGCATGGAGCCGCTCCCGCTGTGGCGCCGGGCCGCCGAAGCCGTCCGCAGGGGCGCGTTCCGGAGCGGGACCCACGCCGGTGCCCCCGACGGCTTCTTCATGGCCGTGGGCGACGGGGTGAAGCCGGGCGCCGCGCCGAACGGAGCCTCCATCCTCGATGTGGCCCCGACGATCCTCTATCTGATGGGCCTGCCCGTGGCCCGCGACATGGAGGGCCGGGTGATGACGGAGATACTCGACGACGAGTTCACGCGCGTCCACCCCGTGACCTTCATCCCGAGCTACGAGAGCCTCGCCGTGACCCCCGTGACCGGCCGCGGGTCGGACCTGCCGCTCCTTCCCGACGAGGAGCCCTGACGGGGCTAGACGAGCGGGACGCAGGTGCTAGAACGGGGCGCAGCATCGCTTCGGCGTCCGATACCGCCAGCTTCTCTGCTTCCCGCATGACCTCGCGCGGTACCCATGCCGGGAACGCCTCGCGGCGCAGCCGGTGGGCGCCACTCGGGGTGTGTTCGTTGCGGACCTTTGCGAGCTGCCCCTTCTGGAACCGGGCGGCCAGCTTGACCAGCGCCGGCCACAAACGGCGGTGCACGTACGTGACCTTGCCGTCGATGAGCTTGCAGACCAGAACTTCGGCGCTGTCGCTCACGGCCTCCGCCGCGCGGTAGATGTCGTGGCCCTTGGGATGGCCCCACCAGCTTCCACGAATGGGACCACCGACGATCGCCTCGGCCAGGCTGGGGACCGGTCCCCGGGCCGCCTGGAGCACAACTCCGTGCTTCCTCACGAAAGCGACTGCTTCGTCGTCCGTCACCTCACCACCTCGCCGGCTCTGCATCGGGGAGGTACCTGCCGAACGTCCAGAAGTGCCCCTCCAGGTCACGGACGTGGTATTCGCGTGAACCAAAGTCGGTATCCTTGATCGGGCTCGTAATCTCCGCGCCCGCCGATCGCGCGCGTTCGAAATGCGCGTCGAGGTCGTCGACATACACGTAGAGAGCTTGCGTAGCCGCCCCGAGTGCCCGAGGACTGGACATGAGCTCGTCCGGCCGGGCGGACCCAAGCATGATGACGTTCGACCCGAGCTTCAGCTGCGCATGCCGGACGATAGAATCCAAGATGCACCTCACGACCTTGCTCGGCGAGCACCGGTCCAACCACCTCAAAAGGTCTTAGTGTCTTCTTCCGCAACCAAGATGATTGGCTTCCCCCCGGTCGAAATCGACACGGCATGGGCGACCGCTTTTTGCGCGGACGGAGACGATGCAGCTGCTTGCAGAGCCTCCATCGATGGAAAATGGAGCTCCGCAACCCTGTAAAAGGGCGCCGGGCTCCCGTCGGGAGTTCCTACGACTCTAGACGCGACGAATTTCTTGATGCCGCTGAAGTTCTGGGGCGTGACCATGGGGGCGTGATCCTGCGTGTAGGCCCGCTCAAACGTGCTTACGTCTCGTGGTGATGGGTAGATGACAATGAGCTTTGCTCCGGCCATGCTTCTCCTCCTTATTTATGGATCGCCTAACTATTTCCCGATCTGCGCGAGGCCGCCGCACATGCCGCCAACGATTTGCCATGTGCTGCCGACTCTCATCCACGTGTGGGTGATCTTCGACTCCCGACCACGACCCTCGACTCGCCCATCTGGGTAGGCATCGACCCTGGTGAAGCGATAGTGCACGACCACGATGGCGCCGAAGTCCTCTGCGCCTTCGCGCGTGAGATCGGACGTAACCGTGATCTTTTTGTCGCGGATCTCCCGAACCCAGGCCCCAATCGACGACTTCCGCATGGGGTGGTCTTGGTCACATGGCCAACCGATGAACTTCTCATGCCAGAGCGTCACGTAGCTCTCGACGTCACCGGCCTTGACGAAGCGCCAGTAGTCATCTTCGCGAGCCCAGACTTCGGAACACGCTCTGGCTTTCAGCTGATGCCGGCATCGGCCAACGGAGGCCGATCAGCGCGACGACCCCGACGACCAGCACACACACGCCCATGACTCGCAGTTTCATTCTGCGTCGCCTCCCCCTTGCCCGTCCAACCTGGGATGAGCTGCGAGCGGCGCCTCCATCTCAGCGGTGGCGCCGCTCGCCTGCCCCATCCCGTTGATCGACCGCCTACGCGGACGCGCGCCAGTCCATCGACAGCTTGCGTCCCTTCTGCGCACAGTCCCGCAAGTAGAGGTTGATCAAGGTCTGGTACGGAATGCCGGAGAGCTCAGCCACGCCCTTGAAGTACTCGATCGTCGGTTCGTCAAGGCGTATGGTTATCTGCTTCTTGAGCCGCTTGGCGTAGGGGTTCTTGCGCGCTCTCGAGAAATCGTACTCCTTCTTCATCGTCTCAGCCTTTCCCAATACTGCTTCCCCTCCGGCTTGCTCGCTCGCCGGGCGCTGATGATTCGAATCAACTCGCCGCCCTCGCGAAGACAATGACAAACGAGGAGCAGCCGCAGCGCGGAACTCAACCCTATGAGGACGAACCGCTCCTCCGGATCGTCCGGGTCCGGATCCTCAAGCAGGAGGCCATGTTCGTCGAGGAAGACTGTCTGGGCTTCCTCGAACGAGACGCCGTGTTTTCGCTCATTCGACCGAGCCTTCTGCGGATCCCAGGAGAAGCGTAGCCCAGCCACGCACTACAGTGTAACTACGTGCCGCAAGCACTTCAAGACCTGTGCGTCTAAGTGCGTCGAACACCTGCTTGTCCTCAACCGATCGATGCAACAGTCCGGCTAAACACTTCGGATGGTTTCATCCAATTCAAGGTTTGTCGAGGGCGATTGTTGAGCTCGCGGGCCACGGCGTTTAGTTGGGCAGCACTGTGCAGGCTCAGATCAGCCTTGCTCGGGAAGTACTGGCGTAGGAGACCGTTGGTGTTCTCGTTGCTGCCGCGTTGCCACGGACTGTGAGGGTCGCAGAAGTACACCACCATATTGGTGTCCGTGCTGAACCGTACGTGCTCCGCCATCTCCTTGCCCTGATCCCAGGTCAGCGTTCGGCGCAGCTCGGCGGGCAGCTTGGAAATCTGGCGCGTCAAGGCCGCGCGCACGTCCTCGGCGGTGCGGCCATGCGGCAAGTGGAGAAGGACGACATAGCGGCTCGAGCGCTCCACCAACGTTCCGATCGCCGAGCGACCTCCCTTCCCGATGATGAGATCGCCTTCCCAGTGCCCGGGGACAGCGCGATCTTCGATCTCCGGCGGGCGATCGCTGATCAGGATCATGTTCTGGAGTCGGCCGGCACCGGATCGTTCGATCCGCATATGCGGACGTCGCTGTGTCCGTCCCGTTCGGAGGCAGGCCGTGAGCTCCTTGCGCAGCGCTCCCCGGGCTTGGACGAACAGCGTCCTGTAGATCGTCTCGTGCGAAACGCGCATGTTCAAGTCGTCAGGATAGTCACAGATCAGCCGGGCGGCGATCTGCTGCGGAGACCAACGAGCGCGTAGGCCACGCTCGACCTCGCGGCACAACCTTGCGTCCACTGCCAGCTTCGCCGGCTTGGGTCGTTGGCCTCGTCGTGTAGCCTCGCTGTCAGCGCGCCATGCGCGATAGCGACTGCGCGTTCCGCTCCAGGCAACCTCTCGCGAGATCGTTGACGGCGCCCTCCGCAGTCGTGTGGCGATCGTCCGGAGAGAGTCGCCGGCGACCAGACCGCGCGAGAGCTCCTCTCGATCTGCGAGCGACAGGCGCAGGGGAGACCGGGCTTTGACTCGCCGCTTCAGCCCGCCCGAGAGCGCCAGAAAACGCTGGATTGACCTTGTCGAACAGCCCACGGCCGCGGCCGCCGTCGCAAATGTCTCACCGGTCCAGATGCGGCGCTCGATCTCCGCCAGGTCCGCTTGACTCAGACGCCTTGGGTTGCCCGACCATTGACGCTCCATCCTGGCCTCCCCGAGCACGTGGCCCGGATCATGGCCGAAATGTTGCGTCGTTCACTTGAGAGCACC
>Ga0210378_10000980_pt1 | contig 15012 bp, 15 predicted proteins | sample PLM1_60_b1redo_FD_155465 | JGI IMG/M metagenome (GOLD analysis project Ga0210378, IMG submission 155465) | Groundwater sediment microbial communities from an aquifer in East River, Colorado, USA - PLM1_60_b1 redo | ecosystem: Environmental > Terrestrial > Soil > Riparian zone | place: USA: East...
CTGATTCATCCGTGAAGATTCGCCCAGGCCAGTATGCGAGAGAGGCCACCTACCGTTACTGCCACTCAAGAGGTGTGCGACTGGAGAAAACGTGCGCCGATGAATCGCGCACGGGCCATGTTGAGCGAGCCGCTGCAAATGCTCTGCCGTCCCATACCCTTTATGGGAGAGAAAATTATAATCGGGATAGGTCCGATGGTACACCACCATCATGCGATCGCGCGTGACTTTGGCCACAATCGACGCGGCAGCAATCGAAATCGACAACGTATCACCCTTAATGATAGAGCGTGAGGGGATGGCGCGCTGCGACAATGTTACAGCATCGATCAAGAGGCAGTCCGCCGGGGGAGTCAAGGATGTCAGAGCGCGACGCATGGCCAGGCGAGTCGCTTCTAAAATATTGAGGCAGTCGATCTCCTGCGCTGTGGCGACCCCTACACCGACACCGCGTGCCCGCCGGAAAATAACCTCGTACAGACGCGCCCGCTCGGACTCGGAGACTTGTTTGGAATCATCGACACCGACCAGTCGGCAACGAGTGGGCAGGATTACAGCCGCCGCGACGACAGGGCCCGCCAGAGGGCCCCGTCCAGCTTCATCCAGACCGGCGATACAGCGATAGCCGCGCCGCCGGGCTTCCAATTCAAATTCGTCGGTAGGTCCCACGATGTGGCCCCGCGATGCGTCCGTTGAAAGGGCACCCGACAGTCGTGGTTGACGGAACCAGGGAATGAGACTAGGTCTTCGAAGCCGAGGCGGCTCCGGCCGGCTCTTCAGCCTTACGGGTAACCCCGGGCTGCCCCTTCACACTCGCGACGAACTCCCGATCTTCGACCTTGGCAAACTTGCCCTTCTTCCCTCGGAGATAATACAGCTTGGCCCGACGCACCTTGCCTTGACGCATGACCTCGACGCGCGTGACGATCGGCGAATGGAGCGGGAAAATTCGTTCTACGCCGACGCCGTAGGAGACTTTGCGTACCGTGAAGGTCTCCGTGTTCAGCAACCCTTTACGAGCGATCACCGCACCTTCGAACACCTGAATGCGCTCCTTTTCCCCTTCTACCACTTTCACGTGCACTCGGACGGTGTCTCCAATTTCAAAACTAGGCACCGACTTCTTCCTGAAAGACTGTTGTAACCGTTCCAACCGATTCATGAGACTACCCCTCCTCCCCACATCGAACAGGCGTACCCGGCACGCCTTCACGAATAAGTTCGCCTAGCAATTGTTGATCTTCGAGACTTAAGACCCGATCCTGTAAAAGATCCGGCCGTCTCTGATAGGTGATTCGCAGGGCTTCCTTCCGACGCCACAGACGAATGGCCTCGTGATGTCCTGAAAGCAACACCTCTGGCACGGGCATCCCCCGAACCTCAGCCGGTCTCGTGTAGTGCGGATATTCGAGCAACGTATCCATGAACGACTCTTCCACGATCGACTCCGGATCACCCAACACGCCGGGAACCAAACGGGCTGCGGCATCGATGAGCACCAGCGCCGGCAACTCGCCGCCGGTCAACACATAATCCCCGACGGAAATTTCTTCCGGGTGCAAGGCGAGCCGCACTCGTTCATCGACCCCCTCGTAGTGGCCACAGAGAATGACGAGTCGACGTGGGTCGCCCGCCAGATTTTTCGCATAGGCCTGCGTGAACGGACGACCGTGCGGGGAGGGAAACAGCAACCGAATCTGTTCACCGGCCCGTGCATAGTCGGCCTGAATCTGTTCCACCGCGAGCAAGATGGGCTCAGCCTTCATCACCATCCCGGCCCCTCCGCCATAAGGCACGTCGTCCGCCACCTTGTGGCGATCGAGCGTATAGTCCCGCAAGTTGCGCACGTGAACATGCAGCAGACCTTTTTCTTGTGCTCGTTTGAGAATACTCTGGCCGAGCACCGGCGCCACCATGTCGGGAAACAGGGTCAGGATGTCACACCGCATGGCGATCCTCAACCAAGTCGTCGATCCCACGAACCATCATCCGGCGGCGCGCGAGATCCACCGAGGTCACAAAGCTCTTCGCGGCCGGAATGAGGACTTCCTCCGTCCCCTTGCGAACGACGAAGATGTGATTATCCGGTATCTCCAAAATCGTCTCAAGCACACCGACCTCATCGCCCCGCTCGTTCTCGACCGTCATCCCAATGAGATCACATTCAAAATAGACATCTGCAGACAACGTCGCCGCCGGACGACGTGGCACTTGAATCAATCCCCCGCGCAGCATGACGGCTTCCTCCGGCGTCGTGACACCGGCAAGACCCATGATGTAGGTCGAGCCGGCGCGCCGAACATGAGTCACCGTCCTGTCGACCATCTGTCCCGTCGGCTCCAAGACCTGAACCTGCTTCAGCTGGTCCAACCGGCCAGGCACATCGCTCAACGAGCGCACCTTGAACTCGCCCCGCACGCCAAAGGGGCGCTCGATCTTGCCAATCGTTACAAGATCTGCCTGAGCCGTTGTCATGTCCTAGGCACCCTTCTTCTTCGCTGCTTTCTCCGCCTCAAACTGTTTCCATACGCCACACCGGCGAAGTAACGTCCGGACCGTGACCGTTGGCTGGGCTCCCTGGCGCAACCAGCTCAACACCCGCTCCTGCTTCAGCTCCGGCACCGCCGGTTCCTTCAAGGGATCAAAAATCCCAAGAATTTCCAGGAACCGCCCGTCGCGCGGCTTCCGAGAATCCGCTGCCACAACGCGGTAGAGTGGTCGCTTGTGTCGTCCTGTCCTCGTCAATCTCAAATGAACAGCCACTAGAGTCCTCCTCCTGTACGAAACACCCGTGATGATTGTTATCGACCCTTACCTGGAGCGCAGAAGTTGCGCAAGCTGCCGACGCCCTCCTGACCCTGCCATAACCTTGGCGATTTTTCTCGCCGAGAGAAACTGTTTAATCAACCGATTCACCTCTTGCACGTTCGTCCCGCTTCCCCGGGCAATCCGCTTTTTTCTGCTTCCATTGATGAGCGTATGATCGCGCCGCTCTCGAAAGGTCATCGAGTCAATCATCGCCGTGACTCGTTTCATCTCTCGCTCCGGTATCTGCCCTTCCATCGCCCCCTTGAGCTTCTGACCGCCTGGCAACATCCCTAAAATCTGATCCAACGAACCCAAGCGATTGACCTGGCCCAGCTGAGCACGGAAATCCTCCAACGTAAACGTATTGCTGGTCAGCCGCTTCTGCGCATCCTCCGCCTGGTCGCGCGAAAAGGTCTCTTGGGCCTTTTCGATCAGCGAGAGCACGTCGCCCATTCCGAGAATGCGCGAGGCCATTCGATCAGGATGAAACAACTCAAGCGCATCAAGCTTCTCGCCCACGCCCAAGAACTTGATCGGCTTGCCGGTCACCGCCCGGATAGACAGCACTGCTCCGCCCCTGGCATCGCCTTCAACCTTGGTTAGAATGACGCCGGTCAGTCCGATACGTTGATCAAACTGGCTCGCCATCGTGACCGCATCTTGGCCCGTCATGGCATCTGCCACTAAGAGGATTTCGTGCGGCTGCACAGCGGCTCTCACCGCCACCAACTCCCCCATCAACTCGTCGTCAATGTGTAGACGCCCGCCGGTGTCCAGAACGACGAGATCGTACCCCTGGTCTCGTCCCCGTTCCACGCCCGCCTGGCAGATGCGAACGACATCCGCTTGGGAAGCCTGTGCCTGATCGACTCGATGCACGTCGATCTCAAGGTCGTGCCCCAGACTTGCCAACTGATCGCCGGCTGCCGGACGACGAGGATCTGCCGCAACCAGGAGAACCCGTTTCCCTTGAGCCTTGAAGTACCGCCCGAGCTTGCCGCAAGTCGTCGTCTTTCCAGCACCTTGGAGTCCTACCATCATGACGACAGTCGGGGGATTCGAGGCCAGAGCCAGACCGGCTCGCTCGCGGCCCATCATCTCCCGCAGTTCCTCCCACACGACCTTGACGACCTGATGGCCAGGGGTCAAGCTCTGGAGGACTTCCTGACCAACTGCCTTTTCGCGAACTCGCTCGATGAAGTCCTTGACGATCTTGAAGTTGACGTCGGCTTCGAGCAGTGCGAGGCGAACTTCTTTCAAAGCTTCCGCGATGTTCTGTTCGGTGAGGACCCCAGAACCGCGTAGCTTCTTGAAGATATTCTCGAATTTTTCGCTGAGTGAGTCCAGCATAGCGCCACAAAGAAAAAGGCAATCGAAGCCTTAACCCCAGATCTTCGATCGCCTCGAATACTCTAGCAAATGACCACCGGGAAGTTTAGAGGATGCGGCAGGCTTAAGTCAAGGGAACCGGAGTGTATGTAGTGGTTCAGTTTGAGTTCTTGGACTGACGAAACTCGCATGTGCGCGCTTGATAACTGCGTTACTGCAGACTAATTTAGCTCCGCCTTTTCAGCGTATCCTGAGCCTAGAGGTTTGGTTGCGAGCGGCACCTTCATCACACCCTCATTGAATTTTGGACATTTTATCGAGTCCATATTGACCTCCTTGCATTCGGTGAAGCGGGACTGCTGGATTCAAATTGACCCACTACCATAGCGTACATTTCATTGACATGTTGTAGGCCTTTCGCTAAGGTCCCTCGAGATCTCCGTAAGACCACGCAGAGAGTTGTAAGGCAGTTGCCGTGAAAAAATCACCCTGGGTTTTGCTCATTTTCGTTCTCATCGGTGGACTATTGGGCGGAGTTCTGGGAGAAATCCTCCGGGTCATGGCCCCACAGGGCACTATTCAAGCGGTTTTCGCCACCAATTTTACCCCCGGCATCAGCCCACCGCTGACCATCGATCTGGTCCTCCTCAAACTCACCATGGGCTTCGTCTTAAAAATCAACCTCCTCAGTCTCCTCGGGATGTTTCTTGGCATCTATCTGTACAAGAACGTCTAGCAGGATGCTAGACCTCTGGCTTCAATTCTAACTCCTTCATCTTCAACGCTCGAATCCGGTTTCGGATGGCTGCGGCCCGTTCAAACTCCAACTCCTTGGCGGCGGCTTTCATTTCCGTTTCAAGCCGTTTGATGGTCTGTTCAGTTGCTTCCTCTGCTCCATAGACGGCCGGCGACTCCGCAGCCAAATCCAGTTGCACAGCATCCATATCCACCGTGGCATATTCGAGTGACAGGACGTCCTTCTTGATGCTCGTGGGCACGATACCGTGTCTGGCATTATAGTCGGCCTGAATCGTACGCCGGCGGCCGGTTTCGGCGAGCGCCATTTGCATGGAATCGGTGACGGCATCACCGTACAAAATCACGTGGCCCCGTATGTTCCTCGCTGCCCGCCCAGCCGTCTGGATCAACGATCGATAAGACCGAAGATACCCTTCCTTATCCGCATCGAGAATCGCCACCATGGTGACCTCGGGGAGATCCAGCCCTTCACGCAGGAGGTTGATCCCCACCAGCACGTCGAAAACCCCGCGCCGCAGATCGCGTATAATCTCAGACCGCTCCAATGTCTTGATGTCAGAGTGCAGATACCGCACCTTGATACCAAGATCGTGGTAGTACTCGCTCAAATCCTCCGCCATACGCTTGGTCAAGGTGGTGATCAGCACACGCCCTCCCTGTGCCACTTCAGTCCGCACTTCGCCGAGGAGATGATCCACCTGCCCTTTGGCTGGCCGCACTTCGATAACTGGATCCATCAGACCGGTCGGGCGAAGGATCTGCTCGACCACCTCTCCAGCCGCATGCCCCAGCTCATAGGGGCCTGGTGTCGCGGAGACGTACACCGCCTGCGTGAGACAGCGCTCAAATTCGGCGAACGTGAGCGGTCGGTTATCGATCGCCGAGGGCAACCGGAATCCGTACTCAACCAAGGTGCGCTTCCGCGAATAGTCGCCCTCATACATCCCGCCAACTTGGGGAATCGTCGCATGGGATTCGTCGACGATCAGCAGAAAGTCTTTGGGAAAATAGTCGATGAGCGTCGGAGGCTGCTCACCGGGCGAACGGCCACTGAGATGCCGCGAGTAATTCTCGATACCATGGCAGTACCCCATCGCCCGAATCATCTCAAGGTCGAACTTGGTGCGCTGCGCGATCCGCTGGGCCTCCACGAGCTGATTCTGTTTCTTGAAATAGGCGACGCGCTCATCCAGTTCTTCTTCGATACCTGTAATTGCCCGCTCATACCGATCCGGCGCAATGAGATAGTGTGTGTTTGGATAGACGGCGACTTTCGGAAGCTTCCTGAGCGACTGCCCTGTAAGCGGATCAATTTCGTGAATCGCGTCGACCACGTCACCGAACAACTCAATCCGCACGGACACCGCGTCATTCGAAGCCGGAAAAATCTCAATGACGTCGCCGCGGGCACGAAAGGTCCCACGGTGGAAATCCATATCGTTGCGGGCATATTGAATCTCGACCAGTTTAGCCAGGATCTTCTCTCGCCGAATCTCCAACCCCTCTTCGAGGAATACCACCATCTCGTGATAGACCTCAGGCGATCCCAGGCCGTAAATACAGGAGACCGACGAGACGATCAACACGTCGTTCCGTTGGAGCAACGCGGCCGTCGCTGCATGCCGCATCTGATCGATCGCATCGTTGACGGACGCGTCCTTGGCAATGTACGTGTTGCTTTGGGGAATATAGGCTTCCGGCTGGTAGTAATCGTAGTAGCTGACGAAATACTCCACCGCGTTGTGGGGGAAGAACTGTTTGAATTCTTGATAGAGCTGACCAGCCAGCGTCTTGTTATGGACCAGAACCAAAGTGGGCTTCTGCACCTGCGCGACCACATTGGCCATGGTGAAGGTCTTGCCGGATCCAGTGACACCGAGCAGCGCTTGGTGCCTCCGGCCAGCCGCAATTCCGGCGACCAACTTGTCGATAGCTTGGCCTTGATCTCCGCAGGGCTTGAATGGGGCTTCGAGTTGAAACGGCGGCATGGGACGACCTTTCGGTCGTTATCTTACCATCGAAAACAGCACTGCGCGCAACAGAGAGAACGCAAGCCGGACACTGACAGACCTACGAAACATCACCGAGCCCTTCCAGGATCCGATGGCATAACAGTTTCGTTAATATCGTGGGCGCCTGGGTCCACCGACTGAGGCTCCCTGTCTGTGAACTGATCCCCGGTTCTCGCTCTCGCGGAATCGTCTACCGGATGGTTCGGCACTTCGGAGTGGCCGGTGGCGAGGAGCCTGTTGCTCGCTGACCGGCATAGGGACCGGAGACGGGAGAGCAACAAACACGGGAAGCGCGAGTTTCTTCGTCTCAATTCTTAATTGTCTCACCATTCGAAGATACTCTCGCTCTTCGGACTGAGACAGAATCAAGAATGTCGCCCCCTCCTTTTCGGCTCGACCCGTTCGCCCTGTTCGGTGAACATACGAATTCGGATTGGTCGGCAACTCATAGTGAATCACTTGGGCCACATCCTGAATATCGAGGCCCCTGGCTGCCACATCGGTCGCCACGAGCGAACGGAGTCGGCCGGCCCGAAAGGCACCGAGCGTTCGTTCCCGCTGCGCTTGGCTGTGATTGCCGGTCAACGCACCGACCGAAGCCGGTTCTCCACCCAAATGAGCCGCCAAACGTCGCACCTTATACTTTTGATCACAAAACACCATCGAACGTCCCTTACCCGTCACGGTCTGGAGCAAGGTATGTACGAGTTGCGTACGCGCGTGATCCCCCGGCACGACATAGTAGGCATGCACGATCGTGGTCGGAGTGCTGATCCCTGGGTCGACAGAGATGCGAGCGGGATCGCGTTGCATGCTCTGCGCGAGCGTTTGAATGTCCCCTGAAAATGTCGCGGAGAACAGCAGCGTCTGGCGTTCAGCCGGGAGGAGACGAATGATCCGTTGAATGTCCCGCAAGAACCCACGATCCAACATCTGATCGGCCTCATCCATCACGAGAAACGTCACGCCACCCAACTTCAAGTGGCCGGAGCCGGCCAAGTCGAGCAACCGCCCTGGCGTACCGACCACCACCATCGGCGGTCGTTGCAGTGCACGGTAATGGCGCTCGATCGGCGTCCCGCCGTACACCGACAAGGAGGTCAAGGACATCGGGGCATACTTGCGCAGTTCCGTCTCAATCTGGAGCGCCAATTCCCGCGTGGGCGCCAACACCAAAAACTTCGGTCCGGAAGCGTGGCTTGGTCCGGACTTGGTATAGGGGCCAGGTGCGGGCGCAGAGGCCTCCCGTCGCATGACCTGCTCGATAATCGGCAGCAAAAACGCCAGTGTTTTTCCGCTCCCGGTTTTGGCTTGTGCCATAATGTCCAAGCCTTTCAGCGCCAGTGGAATGGCAGCCTGTTGCACCGGCGTGGGTGTCGTCAGGCCCGCCTGTAACAGGCGCTGGGCAAGGGACTGGGGCAGATTCATATCAGCAAACGTAGACATAAGACTCCTTGTTATGGGGCACACTTCCTGGGACTGCACGGTCCGGCCTGATCAGAAGGCCGAGAACCGCATCGCGTTGATGGGCAATTCTAGGAAGGAAATAGCGGGGCTGCCGGATAGGCAGCCCCGACGTGTAAACACTCGTTACGGCTTAATACCGGTCGCCGCCGCGGCCGCCACGACCACCACCACCGCCACCACCAGAACGTGGCTCCTGGGGACGCGCTTCGTTGACGGTCAACGTGCGGCCGCCCAACTCAGTGCCGTTCAACGCGGTGATCGCTGCCTGCGCTTCTGAATCCGAGGACATCTCCACGAATCCAAACCCGCGGGACTGGCCGGTGAACTTATCTGTGATAATCCGGGATGATGTCACCGCCCCATGAACAGCAAACAGATCGCTCAGCTGCTGCTCAGTTGTGGAATACGGCAAACCCCCGACATAGATCTTCGAACCCATTGGGCTCCTCCTTTGAGAATATGTGTTGTCTTGGACTCGAGAACAAAGTGAGGAAGGAGTGGGCCGAAGACGCAAAAACCATAGCGGCTCAAGGCTGGCTTCCGATCAAATTCCCGGGCAGAACCAAAACAACATCTGTCTTAGGCCTTGTCACTCTCTGTGGTATCACCACCAGGCCTTTCGCGATGATACACGAACGGCAGTCTACTCCTCAGCCCCATCAAATGCAAGCGATGATGCAATCACGCGCGATGCCATGTGTCAATCTAGTAGGCAGCGGGGGCAGAAAGCGGTCGCTGAGAAAAAAGCGGAATGGCGTGTAAACTATCAAAATTTAGCGCTGTTTGTCCGCGAACCAGGAGCCCAACTTGACCAATCGCTAACGACTGATCTTCAACCGTCACGACGAGCTGCCCGTCAAAGAAGGTTTCGATAAAGTCCTTGCTGAAAATGGTATTCCGCTGGATTCGCAGCGTATGCCAGGAAACCGCCTTGGGCGTAATCGACGACCGCCCTAGTCTCGTCTCTTTTCCATCCACCACCAGGCTCACTTCCAGTGTCTTCGTCACAAGATCAACCACCGCCGCATAGAAGTGAGTGGCATCATTCACCCCAAACACCACTCCACCCACTCCCGTCGCAGCGTCGACGGGAAATCGCATCCTGACCGACACATCTGGATATTCATACTGAAACCCATCTGCGACGATCAAACGGTAACAGGTCACGGCCTGGCATGATGAATTCACGGCAAGAATGTTGGACGCCGAGGGGGCTTCACTGTCCGCCTTGATCGTCCAGTCCGCAGACGGCCCCTCGCCAAACCCCAGCATCGAGAATCCGGCAGGAGCCTCGCCAGGCTTCTGCTGGTCGAAGGTCCACCGATTAAACAACCCCCCTTGGGCCTGACCTTTCAAGTTGGCTTCTTTTTCCGTCCGGCTCTCTGCCTGAATAGCTTGGGACCGCTCGACACAGAAACTCCACTCACCGGCGATCACGGCTACTCCTAGTACAACGGAGACCATGCCGATACGCCTTGGCTTCATGCGTATGACACGTTCTCTCACGTCTATCCTCTCGATCTCTTCTTACTTCGGTGGCGGTTTTTTGATATCGAGAATGTCTTGCTGGAACCGGTCGCGCGCCGCCAAGATGGCCTTCCGCCGTTGCCACCGACCCCAACTCCACCATCGAAGACGATCCCGAAACATGACGATTGGTGGTGGAGCGCTCCCACCGGGCGCGTGCTGAAACTCATAGCCCTGGTGCGACGCGCGATTCTCGAAGAATCGGCGGTAGAGGTGATCGTACAGTCCTTTACCTGAGTCGCCTACGCCCATAGCACCCTCCCTACAATAGCAGGTTCAATTGGTGGCTTTCCGTCACCGGAGGCGAACAGGTTTGACGTTGACAGACATACGCCGTTGGCTGCCCGTTCACACTCGTCTTCCCTGCGGCGAGCGCCAAGTCGGATTCCCCGTCACGACGAGAGGCTTCGATCACCAGCACCGCACGATTCGGCAGATAGCGTCGATGGACTGTTGAGAGCAACGCCTCGGTCATCGCATCGCCACGAGTCCCGACCACGACAATCTCTTGTGGCGTGGTCAGGTACCAATCCAGCGCACAGAGCATAGCCGATGAGCCATAGGCATTGTGCTCCATCACGCTCCGGAACACCCGGAACAGGTGCTCGGCCCGGTCATAATACCTCTGCTCTTTTGTGAAAGAGAAAAGCCTCAACAAGACCAAGGCGACAATGGCATTACCGGATGGAATCGCACTATCGGTACCGGACTTCATGCGATGGAGGAGGGCTTCGTGGTCGCGGCTCGTATAGAAACACCCACCCGCCGCCTCATCCCAATATCGCTCCAGCAGATGGTCCGTCACCTCGCGGGCTTGATCCAGATACCACCGATGCGACGTTGCCTCAAACGCATCCAGCAACGCGGCGGCGAGACAGGCTGCATCGTCCAGATAGCCGTTCAAGCGCCCCTTCCCCGCACTGACCGTACGATAGACTCGCCCGTTCTCAACCGCATAGTCCACCAGGAATGTGAGCGCCCGTTCCGCCGCTGCCAGATAAGCGGGAACCCCGAACACGTGATAGGCGTCGAGATAGGCGGACACCATCATCCCATTCCAGCTCGTGAGAATGTTGTCATCCCGCTGCGGCTTCATCCGTTGCTCGCGTGCTGCAAGCAATTTCATCCTGGCGGGCCGCAACAAGGACTCCACCTCCTCTTGCGCGTCGGGCGCGAGCTGAATCCCACCGAGCCGATTCAACACGTTTTTGCCTTCAAAATTGCCGTTCTCCGTCACCCCATAGTGCCGGCAGAACTCCTGAGCCATTTCGGCGCCCAGCACCGCGGCAATCTCTCCTGGCTCCCAAACGAAGTAGCTTCCCTCGTGGCCCTCACTGTCGGCATCCTGCGCAGCAAAGAACGCACCGTCCGGATGTGTGAGTTCACGACGAACGTACTCCAACGTCTCTTCCACGACCTCACGAAACCGATACTCTTTGGTGAGACGCCATCCATCGAGGTAGATCCGCACCAGCTGGGCGTTGTCGTAGAGCATCTTCTCGAAATGGGGAATCAACCACTGGCCATCCACCGAGTAGCGGTGGAACCCGCCGCCGAGATGATCGTAGATCCCTCCGGCTGCCATGGTCTTGAGCTGTAAGAGCACCTGCTCTTGATGGGAGGCGTCTTTCGTCCGAGCCGTCTGGCGCAGCAACAGGCTGAGCGGAGGGACCGTTGGAAATTTCGGCCCCTCACCGAATCCACCGTGAACCGGGTCGAAAAACTGCGCTAAGTTCTTGGCCGCCTCATCGAGCAAACGTTCCGTCAACGGATCGGCCGACGGCTGCGGCGTTCCTATTCGCAGCAACCCGGTTTTCACCTTCTCCACATTCTTGCGGACATCATCTCGATGATTCCGATAGGCCTCGACGACACCGCGCAAGACATCGGGAAATCCCGGCAGGTTGTAGCGGGGCGCCGGCGGGAAATACGTCCCCCCGTAGAACGGTTCTTGGTCAGGCGTCAGAAACATCGTCAGGGGCCACCCGCCGCCCCGTCCAAGAAACACCTGCGCGGACTTTTGGTAGATATCGTCCAGGTCCGGGCGTTCTTCTCGATCGACCTTCACGTTGATGAAGTCCTGGTTCATGAGCTCGGCAATCTCGACATTTTCGAAACATTCATGTGCCATGACATGGCACCAGTGGCAGGCCGAGTAGCCGATCGATAACAGAATCGGCTTGTCCTCTGCTTTCGCCCGCGACAAGGCTTCCTCGCCCCAGGGATACCACTCCACCGGATTCTCCGCATGCTGCCGAAGATAGGGGCTGGCTTCTGTGACAAGCCGGTTCGGAAAACGGTCTGCCTGTGTGGTTGGATCTGTCATCGACTCTTCATCCTCGCAATTTGTCATAGTACCTTGCCCGCAGCCGCTCTGCAACGAACCTGTCAGACTATGCTATAGTTCTGCGCTATCTCGAAAGGCTCACTTCATGAACAGCTCGACGCGCAGCTGCTCTACCTCCTTTGGTGTGGTCACTCTCCTGGGAATCATCCTCGTTCTGCTCCCCCTGGGGGCCGAGGGCTTCGCGCAATCGGAAGAAGACCAGCGGGCATGGCTTCGTTCGCTTGACAGCCTGTCAAGCGAACGCATGCTCGCTGACGTGCGCACGTTAAGCGGCCCGTCATTCAACGGACGGCAAGCTGGATCAGAGGATGATCTTCGATCCGCCGCATGGGTCACCGACCAATTTCGCGCCTCTAGGATCAGTCTCGCCTTTGTTCCCCTTGATCGATTGAATATTCCTCCCGGCGGCAAGGGCGATGTGCGGACGGGCTTCATGTCGAAGCCACACCAAGCAGTCGTCATTGCCCCAGAACCGACGCTACAAATCTCTACGGCCAGGATTCCGGACAATCAGCGCCTCGGGACGGATTTTCTCCCGGTGCTCGACTCACCATCTGCGCATGCTAGTGCTCCGATCGTGTTCGTCGGCTATGGGATTGTCGATGCTGCTTCGAACATGAATGACTATGCCGGAATCGACGTGAACAATTGTATCGTGCTGTTCCTAAGAGGAAAACCGGACCACTTCAAAGGAACAATTACCCACGCGGACAAAGTCCGTGTCGCTCGCCAGAAAGGGGCAGTGGGATATCTAACCGCAACTGGACCGGTCCTCAGCTCCTACGAGATACGACGTGGCATGACGGGACAACCCAGCGCCTTCTACGGACTTTCTCCGACACCCGACAACCTTCCCGGCGCATGGATCAGCGGCTCGCGAGCGGTGCAAATCATTGCCGGCGCCGACCATTCCAACCAAGAGCGCCTCCGAAGCTTGCAGGAGCAGCTCAATCGAACCTCCGAATCTCGATCATTTCTAACGGAATATTTCGGGGCCCTCGAATGGGAATCGCAGCAAGAGCAGAGCCCCCTGATAAACGTAATCGCCCTGCTTCCAGGCACAGACCCGCAGTTAACGCACGAAACCATCGTAATCGGGGCGCATCGAGATCACTTCGGCCGCCAAGCAGGACTCTTGTTTCCTGGAGCCGACGACAACGCCTCGGGGACTGCTGTGATGTTGGAAGTCGCCCGCGCAATGGCCAAGGCCGGCGCACACCCCGGACGAACCATTCTCTTCATCTCCTTCAGCGGTGAAGAGCAGGGCCTGGTTGGGTCTCGGCTATACCTAGAGCGCCAAGTAGTGCCGCTCGCCTTGACTAGAACCATGATCAACATCGATCACGCCGGCGTTGGAAACGGACGGCTCACGGTCGGCGTGACAGGCTTGGAGAAGAGCGTAGCATTAGAGGCGGGACAGACGGCAGGGCTCACCGACAAGCTAGACGTGTACGGATTTTTCCCCGGTGGCGATCACGTGCCCTTCAAAGAGGCTGGGGTGCCAACCATCACCGTGGTCAGCGGCGGAGTCCATCCCCACTTCCACCAGCCAACCGACACGGCCGAGACGATCAATCCGGAGATTCTGCAAACCGTGGCTCGGTATGTCCTTGCACTCACCTGGCAACTGGCAAATGCCCCCTAGCCGGATACAGAAAAAATACTGCTAATGATCTGGAAATCGACAACCAGCATGTCAGAGGTTACAAGGGAGCGCCGCGCAGGTTGCTGAAAAAGACCGTTCAGCAAGGCCGCAGCAAGCGAAGGGCCGAAGCGTACCCTCTGGGGTACGTTGAGGGTCTGAGCGATGCGAGAACGATGCATGGGAAAAGGCGCGTCTTGGCGCGCCGGGGTCGGGCGGATGAGAAAAGCGACTTTTTCAGCATCCTGTTAAGGGATCTCGTCAAGAATGGTGGATTGGATCGATGGCAAAGGTGCCGTTTGGCGGGGAGGGCCTGGAAGGACCAGCGGTGAGCCGCTCTGGTTGGCGCCTTGGATCAATCCGATCGAGAGTTGCGGCCCGAGCGTGGTCACAGCCTCGCTCCATGCCTGACCGGTTGTGGGATTCCGAAAGCTAAACGATTGGAAATTGTTCCCGGGGTTGTACAGAAATCCCTGCGTGCCCTGATTGTCGATATAGAGACTCCCTGGGCCCGGCAGCGTGAATAGTGGTGCAACTCCTCCATCGAATGAACGAACACTGGAGATCGATTGGAACCAGGCCTGCGAGATCAGCGACGGGAGCGTGAACAGGAGCAGGGCCAGCACAGATAGCGCCGCGGGAAACACCAAGACCGGCAGAATATTTTGCTTGACTCGATGGCCCTGGAATCTCGCAGCAGTTAGTCCATGACAGGTTCGCATAAAATCATTATAGTATGGACAGATATTCCTTGTCGATCAAAGGGGGCGTTATGAAGCAGGGTCTCGCAGCAAATGGATGGTGGCGCACAATTGGCTATGCCGTCGGGGTCAGCCTGGTCCTGTTACCTGAGCTCAGTTGGGGGCTGGAGATCGACAAGACACAGCCCGCGGAACGACGGGAAACCATCTCTCTCGCCGACGCGGCAATTCGCGCACTGCAGCACAACCTGGACATCAATATCAGCCGCCAGACAAAGGAGAGCCGACAGGCCGACATCACCGTCGAACAAGCCAAGTTCGATCCGACTCTGAGCGTGAACGGCCAATACAACCGGACCGTGAATCCGCTCAATCGGCCTGTGTTCGGCGCAACCGGCGGCAACTTGATCGGGATTACCA
>Ga0210378_10000981_pt1 | contig 15005 bp, 14 predicted proteins | sample PLM1_60_b1redo_FD_155465 | JGI IMG/M metagenome (GOLD analysis project Ga0210378, IMG submission 155465) | Groundwater sediment microbial communities from an aquifer in East River, Colorado, USA - PLM1_60_b1 redo | ecosystem: Environmental > Terrestrial > Soil > Riparian zone | place: USA: East...
CGTGATCCAGGACTTCGCGGGTGCCGCCGTCGACGTGACGGTGACCGACCTCGATCGAGCCGAGCGGTTCTACTCCGTGCTGATCGGACGGTCGTGCGACACCAAGGCCGGCCTGGCCATCCGTGAGCGGCTGGCCGCCGCCGACCCCAGCAACACGGCTGGCAGCGCGACCTGTCGGTCAGCCGCAACAAGCTGGGAAACGTGGCGGTGGCCGGCGGGGACCTGACCGGCGCCACCGAGCACTACCAGGCCAGCCTGGCCATCGCCGAGCGGCTGGCCGCCGCCGACCCCAGCAACACCGAATGGCAACGCGACCTGGAGTCACTCCGGACACGCCTCCATGAGTTGGACCACAATGGAGATGGCTGACACTGCGAGGACCTCCTCCTCAGATCAGATGGGTCCTGCGCTTGCCGGGCAGCCTTTTGCATTCATATGTGAGATTCCGCCGGCGGGGGACGCGTCCGCAATTGCCGCGAGTCGGCATGGGGAGCTGCCGCCGGCTCGGCGTGCTGAGCGTAACAGTCATCTACGGGTCAGCGCAGCCGGGTCTGCGTCGCTCCGGCGGTCCCGTCGAACCACGTTGTGGATGCCAGCGAACGACCGTCGTGCTGATGTCAGCGCATCCTGCGCGGTCGACGACCGCGTTCTGCAAGGGCCCGGCGCAGCCCTTGTCGGGGAATGACCGTCCGGTTAGCCGTCGCGGGATGCAGGTCAGTCAAGCCGCGTGGCCCAGTCACGGCTGACCGGATCGGACTCGGACCGATCTGGACGGAGGAGTGGCCCCAGGCCGCGAGGGTCGTCACGTGGACGCAGGTAGCCCAAGTAGACCGGGCGAACCCCATCGGGTCGGCGGCAGTTCGCCATGGTTGCCGCATCCAGCCGGTCGCCGGACGTCTCGCGTTGCGGTGACATGTTAGCGCGGCCACGACCGGATGTTTCGCCGAGATGGCGGCTCGGTGCGTCTGTATCCCGAGCAGGATCCTGGTTGTCCTCGCACCACTGCTCGCCGTTCCCATTCCTAATCATGGCACGTACGAAATGCTCGATAATTTCGCCAGAGGCATCCTGAGCGATACCCCGCACGCTTTCGGTCGCCAAGAGCGGCGTGCCGCTCACGATCGATACGCACAGGCCGATGAGTCGTCCCACTCGCGCCGCTACCTTGAGCAGGTCGTCAACAAGGACTGGGATCGTGGCGTAGGCCACGCCACCAAGGGCGGAGGCCGCACCATCCGTCATTCCGACCCTGCGGATAACCACTGTGACCGTATCACCGACAAGTACATGCGTCGCACGGCGCGCCCGATCCGCGAGATTGGCGAACTCGCCGGCGCCTCCCCATCGATGGCAGCAACACACATGACATCGAGAACGTACTCGCCCGGATAGGAGATCTCCTCGGCGATTGACTCGGCCAGCCGCGCCTCAACCTGGACTTGGAACTTTCTCCACTTTCTAGTTGTCCAGGACGTGACACTCTCCGGCACACAGACGCGCACCCTGGCACCGAGCAAGTATTGTTCCCCGTACATGAGTCGCATCATGATGGTGAAATCGACGTCGACAGAGACGCTGTTCCGAACTGTCAGCCGCCCGCCCCGTCGGACCGTCCGTCGACGCCACGGCGGTCCCTTGCGCCGACTTGAAGCCCCATTCCATACCCCATGTGACTGATCGTCTCTCAGTCGAGAAGAAAGGCGGCTGTTCGCCGTCCTCGCGGAGGATGCCGGGACCCCACGAGTGCGGTGGAAGGCGCATCGCAGCCGGTTCCATGACCAGATTGCCGACCACACGACGATGCCCACCAGGATCAGGATAAGGATCAGTCGCCCAGCGTCGATGAGGGGCACCCACCCACTGGACTGTCCTGCATCGGTGCGGGAGAGAGCCGCACTCGCGCCATCAGAGAGTGTCGCCAGCAGTCGCATCGTGGCTCCCGGTCAGATCCCACCCGTCACCGCCGCTACAATCACTCTACGCTGACCAGAAGCGTCCGCCCCGCAATGTCGATCTCCGCTGACGTAACGCTGGGCTCGCACGGCCTGTCATCCCGACAACCCGATCCGGTGCCGGCCGGCGCGGATGAATGTCGGCGGCGGGTCGGCTTTGGAGGAGCGGACGCGGCCTCACCGCGGTACGGCTCGCCGTACACCCGCACGGCCGCCCACCACGCCTCCGGCGGGTTGCTACAAGCGCCAGCCGCTGCCAGATCATCAGGACAGCGAGGGTTGACAGCCCCGATAATCGCCCCGACGTCTGCTGACCTGCGGCCAAGATCAACCATCCGACTTTGCCGCCGCGACAACGAGGTCGCACCTTTTCGAGTGAACTAGATGGATGGAGGGATGTATGACCGGATAGTCCGGGTGAGTGCTCAACGCCCGTCCCCGCTCTCGGCATGCGCCACGGAGGGCTGCGCCGTGGGGTGTGAAGCACTGGGAGGAATTCCAAGGGCCGGTGATCCATCCACTGGCAACAGGAGAGGGGAAGTCCGGGAGGGTGAACATGGTGAACCTTCGTAAGCCCCGTAAGTCGGAGCCCTGGTGGTGGGATGTGTGTCTGGGGTGTAGGGCCGCCGCTGGGAGGCGGCAGTGCTGGCTGACGTCGGCAAGGCAGCCAGGAGAGCACCACGGCCCCGGGGTATGAGGAGGCGCCCGACACCGGACGTGTCTCGGAGGTGCGGAACGTGGTAACCCCGTCACGGTCCGGCGGGACTGACCGCCTGCCGGTAGGCCGCAGCGCGGAATTCCTGGCGGGAACAGGACGGCCATGTCACGCCGGGTCACCGGGGCGGATGACCTGGGCGGTCCCTTCGCATAAGCGGCCGTTGAGCCGTACGCGCACCGACTGCGGAGTGAGAAAGTTCCGCCACCAGGTCTTCGACTCCGCATCCTGCGGTACGACCACCAGACGCTCCCCCTCGCGCGCGTACTGGACCGGCAGCATGTACTGACGCCCGCTGCGCCGTCCGGTGTACCGCAACTCGAGCGCCATGCCGCTCAGCAGCCGGTGCGCCGGGGAGCGGAGAACCGCCAGCACGAGGGAGTTTCCCTGTGGCCTCTTGACCGGCATCGCCGACCCCCTCCTCATCCGCCCGCTGATACCCCGAGGCCGGCCCGAAGCTGAGCAGCCGCGTGTCCACCGGCAAGGGCGGTGCTGATCTGCCCACCCCACGACGGTAGCTGCGGGTGTCACGGCGAGCGGCCCGGTCCAGGCGCAGCGCGCTTTGGACCGATGGCGCCCCAGCTGCTGGACTGTCACGAACGTCCGCCCCGGACAGACGGCACGCACTCGTAGCCGCGGTGCGGGCGGACGCCGGATCATGCCTGCACCGCGCTCGGAACGTGCTCTAAGCACCCGCGGCCGCGTCAGGCGCCAGGGTCCGGCCGCGCACAGACCGGTCCTGGCCCGGCCACCGGTCAGCCGAATCCTGAATGCTGGTTGGTTAGTCCAGCGACGCCCCCGCGTGGTCACGGATCTCCTGCACGGCCCAGTTGTTTGCCGTCGGGATCGGTGAAGTAGACGAACTTGCCGCCATCTCACGGGTCCAGGACATGCACCTCGGACACCTCGACGCCCCGGTCGATCAGCTGAGTGCGAGCCGCCTCGAGGTCGGTGACGACGAGTTGCATCCTGGCCCCGGACCCCAAGTCCGCGTCCGCATTCACGACAGCGGGCCCGACGACGACGGAACACGCCGAGCCCGGCGGGGTCATGTGCACCACCCGCATCGTCTCCGTTGGCCGCAGATCGCCATCGAGGTGGAACCCCAGCGTGTCGACGTAGAAGCTCTTCGCCCGGTCGACGTCGGTGACCGGGACCACCACAACTTCCAGCTTCCAGTCGATGACGCTCGTCCTTCCGTTGCAGTGGCCCAGCGCGTCCCGAACGACGGGCGAGAGGGGCACCGATCTTCGCAGATCATCCTCGCGACCGACGCTGGCGTCGCGGCGCGGCCGAACCAGCCTCTCGTCCCGCCGGGCGCGCGCGGTGACGGCAGCCATCCAGGCCAGCCCGGCCGGCGGCCAGCGCCACGCCCAGAACCATCAGCGGGCGGGCGCCCAGCCGGTCGGAGAGCGCACCGCCCACCGGGGCGAGCAGCATCACCACCATCGGCAGCAGCCGCAGCCCGGCCTGCAGCGGGGAGGCGCCCAGCTCACTGTGCTCCACAGAGGACAGAGACCGCGCCCCGCCGGACCGGCCGTGCCGTCTCCGGCACCGGACGACATGCGACGGTCGAGTGGCGACGGGGTGGAGTGAGAACAGGCACTTGATCGATCAACTAACGCACCGCCGTGGGCGACTACGGTCTATGACGTAGTCCAGATCGGCTACTACGTCGGTCGTGGTAGCCCGAGACACGCTCGCCAGCGGACGACAAGGTGTCGTGTATTGGGTGACCATTTGCGCCCAGTGTGATTGATGACGACCGCGCGAGCCGGCCGCGACGGTAGATCAACCACCGCCACACATCGCCGCTCACATTCCGCTGACCCTGTCGAGGAGAGATTCCATGCGAATGAACAGACCGCCCCGTAAGGCCGCGTTGTCAGTGGTCTTCGCGCTGATCCTGGTCGCCCTGTTCGACCTGCAGGCGGCCGGCAGCACCGGCCCGGCCACCGGCTCCGATCTCGTGGCGTGGAGTGACAATCCGCTGCCCACCAACGTCCCGCAGACCGAGGCCGAGAAGGAGAAGGCTCGCGAGGAGGGCCGGCCGCTGCCGGAGCCCGAGCTGCTGCAGCCCACGCTCGACCCAGCGCTCCCCGAGTTCCACCCCGCCTTCAAGCAGAACGAGCTGAGGGGCGACTACAAGTGCGCCTCGTCGGACGTGCTGCCCGGGCTGGCGAAGGCGTGGGTCGCCAAGCTGGAGGAGTACTACCCCAAGGTGAGCATCTCGGTCGACCCGCCGTACGCGGGAAGCCTCGGCGCGGTCGAGCTGATCAGGGGCAACCTCGACTGCGTGTTCGTCTCGCGCGAGCTGAAGCCGACCGACATCTCGCAGTTCCGGGACGCCTACGGCTACGACCCGTTCAGCGTGCCGATCTCCGGCGGCAGCTACCGCCACTTCGGATTCCTGGATGCGGTCGGCTTCGCGGTCAACAAGGACAACCCGATCGGGAAACTGTCCTTCGACGAGCTCGACCGGATCCTCTCGACCACGAACGCCCGCGGCGGTACCCCGATCCGCACCTGGGGTGACCTGGGGCTGACCGGCGACTGGGCCGACAAGCCGATCCACGTCGTCGGCGTCAAGCCGTGGAACGGCTTCGAGGAGTTCGTCCGGCAGCGGGTGATGAGCTACGACGGCAAGCGCGGCGAGTGGCGCGGCGAGGCGAGCCCGGACCCGAACGTGACGATGCTGAGCACCGTCTTCAAGGTCGCGTCGACGGTCGCGAGTGACAAGTACGCCCTCGGCTACACCGGGCTGGCGTACGTGGACAGCCCGGTCAAGCTGCTGGCGCTGTCGGACCACGACAACCGCCCGGTCTACGCGCCCACCTACGAGAACGTCGCGCTCGCCGACTACCCGCTGAGCCGGCTCGTCTACCTCAACTCCAACAACGACCCCAGCAAGCCGACGAACCCCGCGCTGACCGAGCTGACCCGGCTGATCCTGAGCCAGCAGGGCCAGCAGATCGTCCGCAACCAGGGTATTTACGTTCCGCTCCGCTCCGAGCAGGTCGAGAAGAGCAGGGCACTGTTGGACGCCAACCCCTGACCGACGACCGCCGCCCCGGACCGCACGGTCCGGGGCGGCGGTCCCTCGTCTGGGGCAGCGGGTGGAGACGCTAGCCGGCGGCGGGTAGCACCAGCCCGGTCTCGTAGGCCAGGACCACGAGCTGCGCGCGGTCGTGTGCGTGCAGCTTCGCCATCGCGCGACCGACGTGTGTCCTCGCCGTCGCCGGGCTGACCACCAGGCGCTCGGCGATCTCGTCGTTGCTCAACCCCTTGGCGACCAGGGCCATCACCTCCCGCTCGCGGTCGGTCAGCTCGTCCAGCTCGGCGGGGCTGGACCGTCGACGCGCGGGCTGCGTGGCGAACTGGGCGATCAGCCGGCGGGTGACCCGTGGAGACAGCAGCGCGTCCCCGCGGGCGATCACCCGCACCGCGTGGACGAGCTCGGCAGGCTCGGTGTCCTTCCCCACGAACCCGCTCGCGCCGGCGCGGAGCGCCTCGAAGAGGTACTCGTCGGTCTCGAAGGTGGTCAAGATCAGGACCTTGACGTCGCTGAGGTCAGGCGCGGCAGCGATCTCGCGGGTCGCGGCCAGGCCGTCGAGGCCCGGCATGCGGATGTCCATGAGGATGACGGCCGGCCGGTGGCGGCGGGCCTGGGCAACGGCTTGCTGACCGTCTGCCGCCTCTGCGACGACCCGGATGTCGTCCTCCGTCTCCAGCAGCAGGCGGAGGCCGGCGCGCACGAGCACCTGGTCGTCGGCGACGAGGACGTCGATCACGGCTGCGCCGACACCGGCAGCCAGGCGTGCACCCGAAAGCCGCCGTCCCTCCGTGGACCCGCCTCGAACTCGCCGCCGAGCGCGAGGACCCGCTCCCGCATGCCGACGATCCCCGTACCGGAGCCGGCGGTGGCACCGTCGGGGTTTTCGCCGCCGCGCCCGGTGTCTGTGACCTCGACCACCACGCCGCCATCGTCGTACATCACGGAGACCGACGCCGTCTCCGCGCCGGCGTGCCGGATCACGTTGGTCAGCGATTCCTGGATGATGCGGTAGGCCGCCAGATCGACCGGTGCGGGCAGCGGCCGGCGCTCACCCGAGACGTAGACCCGGGTGGGGACGCCAGCCTTGCTCGTGGTGGTGACCAGCAGGTCGAGCTGATCGAGCCCCGGTGCGGGCCCCTGGGGTTCCCCGTCGTCGCGCTCCTGGAGCACGCCGAGTCCTGCCTTGACCTCGAGCAGCGCCTGCTGGCTGGTCGCCTTGATCGTTCGGACGGCGTCGGCCGCCTCCTGGGGCCTCTTGTCCATCACGTGTACGGCCACCCCGGCCAGCAGGTTGATCGTGGCGATGCTGTGCCCGACGATGTCGTGGAACTCGCGGGCGATCCGGATGCGTTCGGCATCGACCCGCCGGCGGGCGTCCTCCTCCCGGCTGCGCTCGGCCCGCTCGGCTCGGTCCTCGACCTCGGCGATGTACGCCCGGCGACTGCTGACCGCGAGCCCCAGGAAGACGGCTGCGACGCAGCCGCCGATCACCAGCCCCGGCGAGATCAGGGTGCGCCGGTAGTTCCAACCCTGGTACACCCAGATGGCGCGGACCAGCACGAAGGACGCCAGCGTGACCGCCGCGGCCAGCCCGGTGCGCCGGTGGTTCCCCTCGGCGGCGAGCGTGGACAGCGCCACCAGGAGCGCCAGCGAGATACCGCCGGTTGAGTAGTTGCGCCCGACGTAGGCCAACGTGGCCGCCAGCGCGATGCCGAGCACCGGCACCGGCCACCGCCGTCGGCCGACCAGACCTGCCGCCGCGACGACGGTCAGCGCGTAGCCGATCGCGTCACGCTGGCGGAACTGCGGCTCGCCCTCGCCGTAGGCGGCCGTGTACCCCACGGCGGCGACCGCTACGGTCGCCGCCAAAGCGACGTCGGCCGCCCAGGGCGGCAGCCTGCGGCCCCACCGGCCGGCGGGCCGCGTGCTCACGGCGCGAGGATATGCGGTTGCCAGCACGGTCTGCGCCTATCGGGGCGGGAGTTTCTGCGGGGTCGCGGCGCGCCAGCTGTAGAGGTGTTCGGGGCGGCCGGTGCTGCCGTAGCGCAGACCGACCGCGACCCGTCCGTCGGCGGCGAGGTCAGACAGGTAGCGCTGCGCCGTAGCCCGGGACAGGCCGAGCTGTTCGGCCAGGTCGGCGGCGGTGACCGGGGCGTCGGCGGCACGGACGGCGGCGATGACGAGCTGTGCGGTGTGGCTGGATCGCCCTTTGCGCAGCGCGGCCTGGACGTGGTCACCCTGGTGCAGGGTGCGCATCGCGCGATCGACGTCGGCCTGGTCCAGGGTGCGGTCCCCGGCCAGCTCCCGGCGGAACCGGGCATAGGCGCGGAGCCGCTCGGCGAGGTCGGCCTCGGTGAACGGCTTGACCAGGTAGTTGACCACCCCGCGGCCCAGCGCGTCCCGGACGACCGCGTTCTCGGCCGCGGCGGTCAGCATGATGACGTCGCAGTGCAGGCGGGCGACGACCGACGTGCCGGGTCCGTCCGGGAGGTACTGGTCGAGCAGGGCCAGGTCCGGATGCAACCGCCCGGCCATCTCGACCGCCTCCCGAGCGCTGTGCGCGATCCCGGCGACCTCGAACCCGGGGACCTGCCCGACGAACCGCGCGTGCAGGTCGGCGACCCTGAAGTCGTCGTCGACGACGAGAACCCGGATCATGCCGTCCCTCCCACCCGTGCCGACCCTGTGCCGGCGTCCAGCGTGTCGGGCTGCGCCTCCCACCGATCGTCGGCCTCGATCACGCCGGGCAGCCGAGCGACGAACACCGCTCCGCAGTCGGAGCCGGAGCAGCGGGTCAACTCCATGTCGCCGCCGTGCCGGCGCGCGACCTGGCGGGCCAGCGCGAGCCCGATGCCGTGCGGCCGGTCCCCGTCCGCCCGCGTCGTCACACCCGGTTCGAACATCCGCTCGGCGAGGTCGGGCGGCACGCCGTCCCCGCTGTCGACGACGACCAGGTGCAGCGTGTCGGCCTCGGCCAGCACCGAGACCTCCACCCAGGCCGGCCGGCGGGCGCCGCCGGCCGCGGCGGCGGTGGCGTTGTCGAGAAGGTTGCCGAGCACGGTGACCACATCCAGTGGCGCGCTGATCCGGGCCGGCAGGAACGAGTCCGGGCTCAGCCGCAGCTGCACCCCCCGCTCGGAGGCCGCCGCGTTCTTCCCGGCGAGCAGCCCGCGCAGGTAGGGGTCGCGCATCCGCCCACCGGCGGCGCTCGCGGTGGCCAGCGGGTCGTTGGCCAGCTCCCCCAGGTACGCCCGAGCCTCGTCGTGATGGCCCAGCCCGAGCAGGCCGGACAGGGTGTGCAGCCGGTTGGTGTACTCGTGCGCCTGCGCGCGGAGCGCGTCGGACAGCGCACGGATCACGTCGAGTTCGCGGGCCATCTCATCGAGGTCGGTGCGGTCGCGCAGGGTGAGCACTTGCCCGAGGTCGTGCGCATCGTGGCGGACCGGTGCCGCGGTGACCACCAGTGTGCGGTCCGTGGTGACCGCCAGGACGCCGCGCGCGGTGCGCCGCTCCTCGAGCAGGCCGCGCAGCGCCGGTGGGATCGCCGACTCGGCAAGCGGAGTGCCCGGTGCCGGCGCCCCGCCGAGCAGCCTGCCGGCCGCGTCGTTGCAGATGGTGATCCGCCCAGCTGCATCGAGGGCGAGCACACCCTCGTCGATGCCGTGCAGCACGGCCTCCCGCTCGCGCAGCAGGTCGGTCAGGTCGGCCGGTTCGAGGCCGAGCGTCTGCCGCTTGATGCCGCGAGCGAGCAGCGCGGCCGCGACGATACCGAGCAGCAGCGCGACTCCGGTGAAGCCGGCGGCCGCGCGCAGCAGGTAGCCGACCCGGCGGGCCACCGCGTCGGCCGCGATTCCGACGCTGACCTGCCCGACCACCCGTCCGTCCGCGGCCAGCAGCGGGACCTTGCCGCGGGCGGACGGCCCGAGCGTGCCGCGCTCGAACGTCACCACGTCCCGACCGGTCAGCGCCTCCGGTTCGGTGCTGACCCGCTGCCCGATGCGGGCCGGATCCGGGTGCGAGTACCGGATGCCGTGGTCGTCGGCGACCACGACGAACAGCACCCCGGTGCGTCGCCGCACCGCCTCGGCCCGCTGCTGCACCTCGGCGGACCGGTCGTGGGCCGCGACCAGCCGGGTGCTGACGGGGTCGGCCGCGACCGCGTGCGCGACGGCCAGCGCCCGCTGCTCGTACTGCTGCTCCAGCTCGGTCCGCAGCAGCTTGGCGACCAAGCCGAACCCAGCGCCCAGGATCAGCAGGAGCACGGCGACCTGCGCGAGCAGCGCCTGGGTGGCCAGGCGCGGGCGCCATCGAATCGGGGGCCAGCGCATGGTAGTACCATACGGCCGGAACGGCCGGAGCAGGTGCGTGAGCAGAACGCGCTAAAAGCTGTCTATGCGGCTTGTTCATATAACCGGCACAAGGATGGCGGGCGGGGCCGCCCATTCTTAACGTCTCTCGGCATGCTTACCACAGTGCAACCGCGGCCGACGCGGGAGGGGACCCCGGCGATCGAGCTGTGCGGTGTGACGAAACGTTTCCCCACCCGGGACGGCGGTCAGTTCACCGCCACCCGTGACCTCAACCTGACCGTAGGACCCGGCGAGTTCCTCACCATCGTCGGACCGACCGGCTGCGGCAAGTCCACCAGCCTTTCGCTGATCTCCGGGCTGGCACCGGCCAGCGGCGGCGAGGTGCTCGTGCAGGGCAAGCCTGTCACCGGCATTCCGGACGGCCTGGGCTACATGTTCCAGCAGGACGCGGTACTGCCCTGGCGGACGGTGCTGGACAACGTCGCGGCCGGCCCCCGCTACCGTGGCACGGACAAGAACACCGCGCGGGAGCGGGCCCGCGAATGGGTGGTCAAGGTTGGCCTGGCCGGGTTCGAGCGGTATTACCCGCATCAGCTCTCGGGGGGTATGCGCAAGCGGGTCGCTCTCGCCCAGACGCTGATCAACGAACCGTCGATTCTGCTGATGGACGAGCCGTTCGGCGCGCTCGACGTACAGACCCGCGAGCACATGCAGGACCTGCTGCTCGACCTGTGGTCCGGCAGCGGCGCCGCGGTCGTATTCGTGACCCACGACCTCACCGAGGCGATTGCGCTTGCCGACACGGTCGTCGTCATGACGGCAGCACCGGCGACGATCAAGGACGTCGTCTCGGTGAGTCTGGAGCGGCCGCGCCTGGTCGAGGAGGTCCGGCTGGAGGAGTCGTTCCTCGAGGTCTACCGGCGGGTGTGGGACTCGTTGCGCGAAGAGGTGGAGATTACCCGAGTCCGAGGAGCCCGCAATGTCGCATGACACGGCCACCGCCCGGATCGACGTTCCGGCCCAGACGGTACGAACCGAGCAGGTGCCCCGGCGCCGAACCTCCCGGAGGTTCCGCGGCCCGAAGGTCACGACCACCCGACTGCTGATCATCGTGCTCTGGCTGGGTTCCTGGCAGCTGGCCGCCTCCGGCGCGATCGACCCGTTCTACTACTCCAAGCCCACCGCGATCTGGGCCCGGCTGGTCGACTGGTTCACCAAAGGCACCTCGTTCGGCTCCATCTGGCAGCAGATCGCGGTCACGCTGGAGGAGGCGGTGCTCGGTTTCGTGATCGGATCGCTCGCCGGCGTGGTGCTCGGCGTGCTGCTCGGCCGCGCCAGGTTCCTCGCCGACGTGTTCGCGCCGTTCATCAAGGCCGGGAACGCGATTCCGCGTATCGTGCTCGCCTCGCTGTTCGTCATCTGGTTCGGCCTCGGAATGTCCTCCAAGGTCGCCACCGCCGTGGTGCTGGTCTTCTTCGCCGTCTTCTTCAACGCATTCCAAGGCGCCCGCGAAGTGGACCGGACGCTCATCGACAACGCCCGCATCCTGGGTGCTGGCCGCCGCCAGGTCCTCACCTCGATCGTGCTGCCCAGCGCCACGTCGTGGATCCTGGCCAGCCTGCACGTGGCGTTCGGCTTCGCACTGATCGGCGCGATCGTCGGCGAGTACACCGGGGCGGACAAGGGCCTCGGACTGCTGATCAACCAGTCGCAGGGCACCTTCGACGCGGCCGGCATCTACGCCGGCATGATCATCATGACCGTCCTCGCGCTGCTCGCCGAGTGGCTGCTGACCCGACTCGAACGCCGGCTGCTGGCCTGGCGTCCCCCCTCGGCCGCGGCCGAGACGCGAGCGTGACCCCCTTCTCCCCTACGGCTGAACGGAGACCCGTCATGAACCTCAGATCCCGCCTGCTCGCCGCCGGTGTCGCCGGGCTGGCGCTGGTCGCCCTCACCGGCTGCCGCGACTCCCGCACCACCGCGACGTCCGCGAGCGGCACTCCCCAGGTCAAGATCATGGTCGGCGGCATCGACAAGGTGATCTACCTGCCGGCCAAGCTCACCGAGCAACTCGGCTACTTCAAGGACGAAGGCGTGGACGTCAAGCTGCTCACCGAACCGTCCGGCGCGCAGGCCGAGAACGTGCTCATCGCCGGCGACGTGCAGGGTGTGGTCGGCTTCTACGACCACACGGTCGACCTGCAGGCCAAGGGCAAGTGCATCGAGAGCGTCGTGCAGTTCGCCGACGTGCCCGGCGAGGTGGAGGTCGTCTCGACGAAGGAGGCCGGGCAGATCACCACGCCTGCCGATTTCAAGGGTCGCCGGCTGGGGATCACCAGCCCCGGCTCGTCGACCGACTTCCTCACCCAGGCGTTGGCGGTCCGCAACGGCGTGGGCACCGAAGACTTCACCCGGGTCAAGGCCGGGGCCGGGGTTACGTTCATCGCCGCTCTCACCAACGGGCAGATCGACGCCGGCATGACCACCGACCCCACCGCCGCCCGGCTCACCGCCTCCGGCCAAGGCAAGGTCATGCTCGACTTGCGCACCGAGGCCGGCACCCGGGCCGCCCTCGGCGGGCTCTACCCCGCCAGCTCGCTCTACCTGGACTGCGCCTGGGTCCAGCAGAACAAGCCCACGGTGCAGAAGCTGGCCAAGGCACTGGTGCGGACGCTGGCCTACATCCACGACCATTCCGCGGCGGACATCGCGGCCAAGATGCCCACCGACTACGCCGGTGATGATCCGAAGCTGTACGTCAAGGCGATCAACGACTCGAAGGCGATGTTCACCACCGACGGCGTGATGTCGGCCGACGGCGCCAAGAACGTCCTCGAGGTGCTCAGCTCCTTCTCCCCCAGCGTCAAGGGCAGGAAGGACTCGATCGACCTGTCCAAGACCTACACCACGGAGTTCGTCCAAGCGGCCAACCGGTAGGGCTTGTGCCCTCGCCGCCACCGACACCGGGACCGGCCGTCTCTACCGCCAACGGGCGGCCGGTCCCGGCACCACAGCAGAGTCACGTTTTGCAGAGAGGGGAAGGAATTCGTGACCGACACGGAGGAACTCGCCGGCCCCGCGGGGGACGAGGCCGACGCGCGCGGCCCGCTGACCGGGTTGCGCGTCATCGACATCAGCACCGTCTACGCCGCGCCCATCACCGCGATGCTCCTCGGCGACTTCGGCGCGGAAGTCGTCAAGGTCGAGCACCCGGAGAAGGGGGATCCGGCCCGCACCCACGGCTCGAGCAAGGACGGGCACGGGTTGTGGTGGAAGGTCATCGGCCGCAACAAGCGCACGGCGACGCTGAACCTCGGCAAGCCGGCCGGGCAGGACCTGCTGCGCCGGCTCGTCGTCGGCGCCGACGTGCTGGTCGAGAACTTCCGCCCGGGCGTGCTGGAGAAGTGGAACCTAGGTCCCGACCAGTTGCACGAGATCAACCCGCGGCTGGTGGTCCTGCGGGTGACCGGGTTCGGCCAGACCGGGCCGTACGCGCGGCGCCGCGCGTTCGGCACCCTCGCCGAGGCGATGAGCGGCTTCGCGCACCAGACCGGGCACCAGGACGGTCCCCCCACCCTGCCCCCGTTCGGCCTCGCCGACGGGGTCGCCGGCATCACCGGCGCGTTCGCCGTGCTGGCAGCCCTGTACCACCGCGACACCAACGGCGGCCGGGGTCAGGTCATCGACCTGTCCCTGCTCGAGCCGCTGCTCGGGATCCTGGGCCCGGGGCCCAGCGCCTACGACCAGCTCGGCCACGTCCCCGGCCGGCACGGCAACCGCTCGCCGAACAACGCCCCGCGCAACGCCTACCTCACCCGGGACGGCCGTTGGGTGGCCATCTCCGCCAGCGCCACCTCGGTCGCCGAGCGGGTGCTGCGGCTGGTCGGCCGCCCCGACATCACCGCGCAGCAGTGGTTCTCCTCCGCCGGCGAACGGGCCCAGCGCAGCGAACTGCTCGACCGCGTCGTCTCCGCCTGGATCCGCGACCGCGACTTCGACCAGGTCGTCGCCGCGTTTGCCGAGGCTGGCGCGGCGCTGGCCCCGATCTACGACGTCGAACAGCTGATCCAGGACCCGCACGTGCAGGCCCGCGAGGTGATCACCACGGTCGACGACGAGGACCTCGGGCCGCTGCGCATGCAGAACCTCATGGCCCGCCTCCTCGGCACCCCCGGACGGATCCGCTTCGCCGGCCGGCGCCTCGGCCAGGACAACGACGAGATCTACGGTGAGCTCGGGTTGGACGGCGACGACCTGGCCAAGCTGCGCAAGGAAGGCGTTGTCTGATGCACCGCAGCTACCTTTTCGCCCCCGGCCACAACCCGAAGCTGCTGGGCAAGGTCTTCACCGCCGGTGCCGACGCGGTCATCCTCGACCTGGAAGACGCCGTCCCACCGGACCAGAAGCCGGCCGCCCGCACCCTCGTCGCGCTCGCCCTCCCCGAACATCCCGCCTGGGTCCGCGTCAACGCCGCCCGCACCCGGGACTGCGCGGACGATCTCGCCGCTATCGGCGACCTCGCGACCGGGATCCGCATCCCGAAGACCGAGTCGCCCGAGGACGTCGCCTGGGTGGCCGAGCGGGCTCCGGGCAAGCCGCTCAGCTGCGCCATCGAGACCGCCCGCGGCGTCCTCGCCGCCCACGAGATCGCCGCCGTACCCGCGGTCCGGCACCTGGCCATGGGCGGGGTGGACCTGCAACGCGACCTGACTGCCGGCAACGGCAGCCTGCACACCCTGTACGTGCGCTCACACCTCGTCGTCGTCTCCCGAGCCGCCGGCCTCCAGCCCCCCATCGACAGCGTCTACCCCCAACTGGACGACCTGGCCGGCCTACGCGACCAGGCGCAGTTCGCCCGGGACCTCGGCTTCTTCGGGAAGTCTGCGATCCACCCGCGGCAGCTGCCCGTTCTGCACGAGGTATTCACGCCCTCCGAGCAGCAGATCGTCTGGGCCCGCCACGTCATCACGGCG
>Ga0210378_10000982_pt1 | contig 15004 bp, 20 predicted proteins | sample PLM1_60_b1redo_FD_155465 | JGI IMG/M metagenome (GOLD analysis project Ga0210378, IMG submission 155465) | Groundwater sediment microbial communities from an aquifer in East River, Colorado, USA - PLM1_60_b1 redo | ecosystem: Environmental > Terrestrial > Soil > Riparian zone | place: USA: East...
CCCTGCTATCGTTCGACATGGCGTCATCCTCCGGGGCCCGCCGGCAAGCGGGCGCAGTCGCTTTGGATTACAACTGCGCCGGATGATGACGCCTTCAGCACTTTTCCACCAGATCAGAGACACGACCCTGTGGCGAGTGACCTGAAGAGTCTTTGGAATCGAGATGCCTTTCCGTTCGGGTCTGAGCGTAAAGCCAAGCCTTGTGAATCTGTCTGGCTTGAGCAAGTCCCACACGTGTGCAGCAGTCAGTAGGCAGTTATGGCCGTTGTAGACGAGCGTTCCGGTGCCGCAATAGACGCCAGGTTCTTCCAGAAAGTCTTCAGTGGCAGCAAAGATGGAAACGGTGTACATCCAGAGCCGTTGAAAGGCGTCCGCTAGCTCGATGTCGCTTTGGCTCACCTGAACCTTGGACCCTCGGAACCGGAAAAAGCAGACCTCTCGTGCCGGAAGAGCATACCGCGGAGCAGCGGTTTCTTAATCCTTCTCGCGCTCTCGCGCCCGCTCCTGGCGCGCATCGCGCGCGTGCCTGTGCCCGAACTGTGCCCGATATTAGTGTGGGGTCCTTGGGGCGCAGACGCCAGCAGTCGTCTAGGCGGCGCTACCGGCCTTCCTCCTCCCGGGGCCTCACGCAGACGGGGAAGGGGCGCTAGCGCAGGACACATCCGGTCATCAATTCGTCGCGCTTCTTGTCATAGGTGGCTCGGTCGGCCCTTTCTTCCGCGGTGGCTCGCTGCCCTTGCTGTCCAAGATGGGATGAGAGCGTTTCGTTCGTCATGAGATCGACTACCTCAAGCTGCATCAGACCCTTGGGACTCATCGTGCCACCCGAATACACGCAAGTATTTCTAGCCTCGTGGTAGCAGTAGAAAGGCGGGACCTGACCCCAGTCGCTACCACGTAAGTCTTGACGCTCCTGGGCAACCCGACGTGCGCCCAGTTCTGAGCAGAAGCGGCGCCACTCCAAACGGGACCGCTCCCGATCCCGCTCCGCAGCGCGTTCGTCCGCCATGCGCGTCTCTTCGGCCGGCCGAGCCCGCTCAGGGCGTCGATCACACGCCGGCAGTAGCGCCAGCGTCAAACCCACGATCCAGAACTCACGCATCGCCGTCCCGAGCCTAAGAGATAACCGCGCCGTCGGTCAACGCCGCCAATGTCGCCCCGACGGCGATCGCACCGACAATGGGAGTAACCGCCATTCGAACTGACCGACGGCGTCCCATCCGCGCGCAAGAGCCGCGCTGAAAGAACGGCCACGTTCCCTTGCCTGACCCATGGAGAATTTGTCCTGCGAGGGCCCCGTGGCGTGGGATGATCCGAGCCGGCGGATAGGCGCCGGTTGATCACCGGGGGCCGAAGAGCTGGTTTCCGCACCGGCCTGCCGCCCATCACACCCGCGGGCTCCTGCGGAGGAGCACATGCCCCGAAAACCATCGGCGGACCCTCGGCCCAAGGCCAAGCCATCGGAACCGACGCATACACCGGTGTACACGTCGGTGAATGAATGGGTCGAGCGCTTGCCGCGCGGGTCCTCCTGCTGGGAGCTGTACACGGACGAGAGTTCACCAGCCCACGTGCCTTTCTGGCGGATGTGGGCGAGAGCTGTCCTGGCCGATCAAGGGCTCCTGCCTGCGCCCGTCCAGGCAGCGCATCTCGGTGATCCCCAGGGCCTCATGAGAGCGGCCCAGGCGTGGGGCCTGGCCCTGCAGCAGCTTGCCGAATGCAGCGAGCGCGTCCCCCCGCGGAGCGCCGAGTGGTTCGCCGCCAGGCTCGAAGCGGCGGCTATGGTGCGCTACGCCGGCACGCTCGCGGGCGACGGAGAAGTCGCCGCTGAGCGCGCGGCCACGGTCGTTGGCGAGCTGCTCGCCGCGGTGGAAAGTGAGCGCCTGCTGCCGCACGCAGACCTGGGGCGGAGGGTCCAAGCCGAGCGCCGCAGGGGCGCCGTGAGAGCCGCGAAGAAGCGGGAGGAGAACCGCGGCCGGCTCGGCTGGCGCAAACGGGCGCGTGAGCTGGATTCGATGATGGATGCGGACAGCAGGAAGGAACGCGCCTTCATCATCGCTCAGCGTCTCGGCCTATCTCAGCGCACCGTCTACGACGCACTCCCGACACGCCGCTCTCGGAAATCTTCCCGCTGACGCCAGCGTCAGCGTAGAACTGGCCTGTACCCTCTTCTCGACGGTTCGAAAGGGGGCGCATGCACACGATTCAGTCACCCTACCTGACCACGTTCGAAGCGGGCAACTATCTCAGGGTTTCGCACAAGACCCTCGAAAAGTGGCGCTTGACGGGTCAAGGGCCCGAATTCCTCCGGCTCGGCCGGAAGTGCTTCTACACCGTCGAGGGCCTTGACTCTTGGGCGCAGTCGCAGCGCGTCGAACGCTTGGCCGAGGAGCGCAAGCGCGAGGAACGGTCGCGATGACGCCAGTGGGCACGAACACGAACGCCTCGCCGGTTGCAGGCCGCGTGAGACGTGACGGACACGTCGAAGCTGCACCGACGATAGCACCAAACGTCGCCGAGCTGGCCCACCGGAGCGACTGGCGTCAGGCCATCGAGGCTCTCGGTCTGCCCGAGCGCGAGGCGCGGGCGCTGCGGGTCGCGGTCGTCCGGCGCCGGGCATTCGGCGGTGGGCGGGGGCGACGGTGACCGCGGTGCCCGAGCCCGAGCGCGCCGTGCTCGGCGCCGTCATGCTCGCCGAGTCCGTAGCGGAAGCGGCCGGCATCCTGGCGTCTGCCGGTGACCTCCGGCCCGATCACTTCCGGCGGCGCGAGCACGGCCTGAGCTGGGACATAGCGCGCCAGCTCGTCGCCGCGGGCCGGGTCCCGGATCCCGTGACGCTTGCTCACGAGCTGGAGCCCCACGCCCGCAACGGCACGCGCCCGGGCGCTTACCTCGGGGCGCTGCTGGAGGGCGTCCCGCGGCTCGCCAACGTGAGCGGGTGGGCGGACCTCATTCGGGCGGACGCCGCGGCGCGGGCCCGGGTGAAATCCGCGCCCGCTGGTGATGAGGGCACCGCTGGGCCCGTGCTCGTGAAGGTCTCCGCGGTGGCGGCCGAGTCCGTCCATTGGCTGTGGCTGCACCGGATCCCGCTCGGCAAGGTCAGTGTGCTGGATGGCGACCCCGGGCTCGGAAAGAGCACGCTCACGCTCGACCTGGCCGCGCGTGTCAGCCGGGGGCTCGCGATGCCCGGCGAGGAGCACACGAGCGTACCCGCGGGAGCCGTGTTGCTCTCCGCGGAGGACGGCATCGGGGACACGATCCGCCCGCGCCTCGAAGCGGCCGGCGCGGATCTCGAGCGGGTTGCAGTTCTGACGGCAGTACGTGTCGCCGAAGGCAAGCCACGCCTTCCCTTGATCCCTGACGATGTGGACGCGGTACGGGACGCACTCCGACAGGTCCGTGCTTCCCTACTCGTGATTGACCCGCTCATGGCGTTCCTGAATGGCGGCGTGGACTCTCACAGGGATCAAGACGTGCGCGGCGCCCTGCATTTGCTCGCGGACCTGGCCGAGCGCGAGCGCGCCTCGGTGCTGATCGTGCGGCATCTGAACAAGGCCGGCGGCGGGCATCCGATCTACCGTGGCGGCGGAAGCATCGGGATTATCGGCGCCGCGCGGGCCGGGTTGCTCGTCGCGCCCGACCCGAGAGACGACAGCCGGCGCGTGTTGGCGGTCTCCAAGTCCAACCTTGGGCCGGTTCCGCCCTCGCTTGCCTATCGGCTCGTACAGTCCGGGGACGCGAGCCGTATCGAATGGGAAGGCGTGGCCGAGGGCTGCTCGGCGCGGGACCTGCTCGCGGCGCAGCGTGACGACGGCGAGGGCACCGGGCCGCGGGACGAAGCCGAGGCCTTTTTGCGGGAGCTACTCCACGTCGGCCCGATCCCGGCGAAGAAGGTCCGGGCCGAGTCCGAGGGCGCCGGGCTCGCGTGGGCGACGATTCGGCGCGCAGCCGATCGCATCGGAGTGAAGCGAGACAAGGCCGGGATGACCGCCGGGTGGTATTGGTCCCTCTCCGCTGACGCCGAAGGTGCTCACTCCGTCGCAGAAGGCGTCAAAGATGCTCACCCGGAAAGCGTGAGCACCTTCGGCAAGCGTGAGCACCTTCGGGATCAGGCCGCCGACGAGGAGATCATCCCGTGACCGCCGCCGGGCTGCTCGCTGACCTCGAAGCCCGCGGCGCTCGCGTAACTGAACGGGCCGGCGCCTTGACCGTCTCTCCCGCTGTCGTTCTCCAGGACGCCGACCGCGCGGCCCTCCGCGCCCACAAGGCGGCTGTTCTGGACCTCCTTCGGGAGCGGCGGGCCCGGGCCGTCCCTGCCGGGACCGACTGGCGCCGCGTCCGACTCACGGACCTTCACCACGTCCTAGACATCGCGGTGCCGTGGACCGACGTGCCCTTGATCCTGGCCCCCGGCTGCCGCATTGCCCGCGAGCTGCGCGCCCTGGCCCCCCGGCCGGGTCGGGTCTGGTGCGTGTGCGAGGTGCTCGACCTGATCCTTTCGGGCGTCACGCCGGACGACGCCCCGAAGATCGCCGAGGCCAAGGTCCTGTTCACCGGCGCCGTCCTGGGTGCCAGGCGGCTCGGACCCGCGGAGCCCCCCCGATGACGCGCCAGGACCTCGAGCGACTCGTCGCGCAGGCCCCCCCCGAGGACCTCCCCCGGCTCATCGGCGCCTTCGAAGCGGCGCGGGCGGCCGCCTGGAGCCGGATGGTAGCGCTCCGAGCACCGTCAGCGGAAGCTGGCCCGGACCAGAACCTCTCGGTCGAGGAAGCGGCAAGTCGCCTCGGAGTCTCGAAGGATTACCTCTACCGCCACGCGGACCGGCTCCCTTTCGCGCTCCGCATCGGCCGCAAACTCCTGTTCTCGGCGCGAGGCCTCGAAAAATGGAATACCCAGAAGCAAAGATGCTGATATGTCTTGATATCTAGATATCTATCGTGTATCTTCTGAGCATGAAGAAACCCACGAGAAAGGAACCCGAAGCCAAGTACGTAAAGACGTCCCTAAGGCTTCCGGAGGACCTCTGGCGGGAGGCTCACATCCGCGCTCTCGATGAGAGGACGGACATGCAAGTGATCGTGACGCGCGCGCTGGAGGCGTATCTGCGAAAGGGAGGCGCGCGATGAGAGGTGAAGGCCGGATCTTCAAGCGCGGCCCCGTGTGGTGGGTCGCCTACTACGCGCCCAAGGATGGGCGGAGCGTCGAGCACCGGGAGCCGGCCCTGGTCGCGGATCGTGACGGTGAAGCCTCACGGCCCGCGAGGACGGAGGCCGAGGCCCGCCGACTCCTGAAGCTACGGCTCCGCGAAGTGGCCGTGCACAAGGCAGGCCTGCGGTCCTTCCAGGGCCCGCGGCAGGAACGGGTCCCGTTCGAGGACCTGCTCCAGAACCTCGAACGGGACTATGAAATCCGGGGACTCAAGTCGGGGCGCCAGTTGAAATCGCATCTCGTCCACGTCCGCGCCTACTTCAGCGACGACAAGGCCCTCGCCCTCACGACGGAGCGGCTCCGCGATTTCGTCGCCTACCGCCAAAAGGAGGGTTCGAAGCCGGCGAGCGTCAAGCGCCAGCTCGAAGCGATCCGCAGGGCCTTTGCACTGGCCGCAGAGGCGGGCACCGTGACCTATACGCCCGCTATCCCGTCCTTGACGGTGCAGAACGCCCGCCAGGGCTTCCTTTCCCGGGCCGACTTCGAGGCGCTGCTCGCCAACATCATGGACCGCGACGTGCGCGACTTCGCCGATTGGGGCTTCTGGACCGGGATGAGAAAGGGCGAAATCGCCGCCGTGACCTGGGAAGCCCTGGACCGCGACGGGGACCGCTGGACACTCCGGCTCCACGCGAAGGATGCCAAGACCGGCCACGGCCGCGTCCTGGCCCTGGAGGGGCCGCTCGCACCGTGATCGAGCGCCGACTCGCGGCCCGGCGCCTGGACTGCGTGCTGATCTTCCACCGCGAGGGCGAGCCGATCCGCGAGTTTCGGAAGGCGTGGGCGAGCGCTCTCAAGCGCGCCGGACTCCGCGGGGTTCGCTTTCACGACCTGCGCCGCTCGGCCGTGCGGAACATGGTCCGCGCGGGCGTCGATCCGGCGATCGCCATGAAGGTGTCGGGCCACAGGACCCGCGCGGTGTTCGACCGCTACAACATCGTCTCAGAGGACGACCTGCGAGACGCAGTGCTCAAGACAGCGAGCTACGTTTCTACGCTCCCCACAACGCGGACGGTAGCGGTGATTCCCGCGCCAACCGACAGGGCGGTATGAGGGGCGTCAACATGCGCCAATCGGACGCTTCTATGCGATCGAGCGAGGACACGGTTGGCCGTTGACTGTGCCACTTCCTCCGCATACCGCGCAGGGCTCGGCGGCCGTCATCGTGATACGGTGCTTGGAGCGGAGCGCATTCTCGACGGTCCAGGCAGCGTCGATCCTCTCGCCGTCCTTGTCGAAGCACAGGATCTCGACGCCGCATTGCGGCTGCTTGACCAGGTAGTCTGCAGCAGCATCGGGTGTGACCTCCTGCGGCCTTGGCGGCGCAGCGGCTCCGTGTTGGCGCACCTGGACCGTGACATTGCCGTTCGGCAATTCGCGAACATGGATGTAGGTGTATGGCGAGCGGATGTAGGTGGTTCTAAGCAAGGGCTCCTCCCATCTCAAACGAGACACGGACAGAACACGGACAAACTGCACAAGAAGCCAGCAAAACGCCGAAGGCCCCTCGCGGGGCCGTCGGTTCCATCCTTATGATCCGTCTTGGATTAGATTTGGTAGCGGGGGGTGGATTTGAACCACCGACCTTTGGGTTATGAGCCCAACGAGCTACCTGGCTGCTCTACCCCGCGTCAGATAACCAAACCACTTTAGCAGCCGCGAAAGGCGGCCGTCAACCCCCATCTTGGCCGCGCCCAACGGTGATCCGCGCCACGTGTCAAACCGTCACCAGCTGTGAAACGGTGACGCTGGACACCCTAGGCTGAACCTTTGCCACGTCGCGACCGTCCAATGAGATGAAGACGCAAGGGGCGCCGGCATCCGGACGAGCCGTGGCGCCGAGGAGGTCTCGATGGCCACCACTTCCGTCGTCGTCGCCGTGGACGCGCGCTGCCCGCTGTGCGGAAGCCCGATCCTGTCCTTCGGCCGAGGAGGACGCGTCGTGGCCGAGGATCTCCACCCGGTGCCGCTCCACCGTCGGGGCGTCGGCGGCGGCGAGGGCTACATGGTCTGCGACGACTGCGGCATGCTCGCCGAGCTGCCCCAGGACATCACCCTCAACTGAAGGCAAGGGGGTCTGGGGGGACTGGAGAGTCCCCCCAGCTTAAATAGCGAGCGCGGATTCATTCCGCGCGAGCGAAAGCCTAGAATTGGCGCATGGCCCTGCTCGGCATGCGCCACCTCGCCCTTCGCGTCCGCGATCCCCAGGCCAGCAAGCGCTTCTATGCCGATTGTTTCGGCATGAAGGTGGTCTGGGAGCCCGATCCTGACAACGTCTACCTCTCGTCCGGGTCGGACAACCTGGCCCTGCATCGCGCCCAGGTCGACGGCCCCGGGGCCCTCGACCACCTGGGTTTCATAGTGGACGCCCGCGAAGAGGTGGACCGGCTAGCGGCCCGCTTCCGGGAGCGCGGGGTCTCCCTCGCCACCGAGCCTCGCGACCACCGGGATGGCAGCCGTTCCTTCTATTGCCTCGACCCGGACGGGCTCCGGATCCAGGTCCTCTACGAGCCCACGCTCTCGCACCAGTCGATCGCCTGAAATCACACCGCGCGCCGTCGGCCCTTGACGCGCGGGGTACGGCGGGAGCAAACTCTCGCCCGACTCTGAGCCGTTCGAGCCGGGCGCATGCACGCGCCGGCGACACATCCGCTCCTTGGAGGTAGATCGATGGAGGACGATTCCAACACGGGTGGCCCTGGTCCCTTTGGCTCGCCGCCCTCTTACCCGACGACCCCCCCGCCCAGCTACACGCCGACCCCGCCGCCGGCAGCTCCCAAGGCCAAGCGCCCGCGCAAGGCGAAGAAGAAGGTGGCGGCGAAGTCCCGGAAGACCTCGGCCCGCGGCAAGAAGAGGAAGGCTCCGAAGCGCAAGGCGGCCAAGAAGGGCCGGACGGCCAAGAAGCGGACGTCCAGCCGGGCTAAGAGCTCCCGGAAGAAGGCGGCCCGCAAGTCCGCGAGGAAGACCCGGAAGAAGTAGGGCCTAGCGGTCGGCGGCCCAGGGGAGGATGGCGGTCTTGAGCCCGGCCGCGCCTCGCGCCATCCCCCCCAACACCTGGGGCAGGCGCTCGAGGGGCTCCTCGGCGGTGATGAAGGCGTTGGGATCGACGTGGCCGTCGGCGATGAGGCGGAACGCCTTACGCACGCTCTCCGGCGTGTGGTGGAACGTGGACTTGATGGTCAGCTCCTGGTAGTGCAGGCGCTGCGAGTCGATGCCGATCTTCGTGTCCGCCGGGCACCCGCCGAAGAGCTGAACGACGCCGCCCTTTCGGACCGAGCGCACGGCCGCCTCCGAAGTCTCGGGCAAGCCGACGGCCTCGATGACGACGTCGGCCCCTCGCCCGTCCGGGCTGCGCTGTCGCAATAGCTCGGACAGATCCTCCCCCGGCTTCGGACACACGGTCCCCTCGGCTCCCATCTCCGTGGCCTTGTCGAGCCGCTCCCGCCGGCGACCCGCGGCCACGACGTGCGCCCCTCGCATGCGCGCAAGCGCCACGAACATCAGGCCGATGGGGCCGGTGCCGATCACCGCCACCGACTGGCCGCGCCCGATCCAGCTCTCCTCCACGCCCCGGATCACGCACGCCAGCGGCTCGACCATGGCCGCTTCGCGGAAGTCGAGTCCCTCTTCGAGCGGGAGGAGGTTCTTGCTCACCACCCGGGCCGGGATGCGTGCGAACTCGGCGTAGGCGCCGTTCCAGAAGAGCAGGTCATCGCACAGGCTGGACATCTCGTGGCGGCAGTAGTAGCACTCGCCGCAGGGCGCCGAGTTGGCCGCCACCACCGCGGTGCCCGGCTCCCAGCCTTCCACGCCCGGGCTGACCTCCTCGACCACCCCCGCGATCTCGTGGCCGAATACGGCCGGCGGCACGATCATCTTCGCGTGGTACCCGCGCCGGAAGACCTTGGCGTCGGTGCCGCAGGTCAGCGCCACCCGCGTGCGCAGGAGCACGTCCCCCGGCTCCAGCCGCGGTACGGGGACGCGCTCGATCCGAACGTCCTCTTTGCCGTAGAGCACGGCGGCCCGCATGTGGGCCGCGCGCGTCAACGCGCGGCTCCGGCGGGCGGCTGGATGATCACCTTGAGGACGCCGGGCGACGGTCGCGAGGCCAGCTCGACGGCGTGAGGCGCCTCTTCGAGGGGAAAGCGATGCGTCACCAGCTCCTCGACCCGGATCTCACGGCCGAAGACCAGCTGCGCGGCCAGGTCCTGCACTTCCACGGACGCGCTGTAGGACGTGAGGAGCTCCTTCTCCGCGGCGCACAATGCCCCCAGGTCGAGGGACGCGGTCTCTCCTGGCGATGTGGCTGCGAACACCATGATACGGCCACCCGGCCTCGTGGCGTCAACCGCTTGTTGAACCGGGGCTTGCCCAACCGCGGCCAGGAAAACGCAGTCGGCGCCCCGGCCGTTGGTCAGGCCGCGCACCTCGCGCGCGACGTCACTCGAGGCGGGGAACGCGGCGGAAGCCCCCAGCCGGCGGCTTGCCTCGAGCCGGTCGGCCAACGTGTCCGAGGCCAGCACCTCGGCTCCGGCCCAGCGGCAGAGCTGCGTGAGCAGGAGGCCGATCGGTCCCTGGCCCACCACGAGCACCGTCTCGCCCCGCGCGACCCGCGCCTTCCGCACCGCCTTGAGGCACGTGTTCACGGGCTCCACGAAGGCGGCCACCTCGGGCGGGACTCCCGCGGGGACCGGGATCGCTCCCCGCTCCACGATCCAATCCATGGCCCGGACGTACTCCGCAAAGCCTCCCCCCGCCGGCTCGTACCCGGCGGTGGTGCCGTTGCGCTTGTAGGCCTCGCACTGGGCGTAGACCCCCATCCGGCAATAGAAGCAGTCCCGGCACGGAATGTGGTGATGCAGCGCGACGCGATCTCCCTCGTGGAACCGGCCCACTCCGGGCCCGACGCGCGCGACCGTGCCGGCGATCTCGTGACCGAAGATCCGTGGCGCCGCCAGCAGTCCCTTCTGGATCTTCTTGATGTCCGTCGGGCACACCCCGCAGGCATCGACCCGGACGAGCATCTCACCCGGCCCCACTTCGGGTACCGGAACCTCCTCGATTCTCAAGATTCCCGGTCCCCTGTAGACCGCAGCTCGCATGGACACGAAGGGAGATCATAACCTAAGTCGTTGACAGGCCGGGCGCCGACCCGTAGTCTTAGGGAGCCTCGAGGCCCGATGGAGCGACCCTCAACCCGCGTTCTCGTCGTCGACGATGAACCCCAATTTCGTTCCCTGATCACCGAGCTGCTGATCGACAAGGGGTTCGAGGCCCACGCGGCCAGCAACGCCCGCGCCGCCCTCGACCTCGCCGGTGATCGGAGCTTCGGCGTGGCGGTGCTCGATCTCGTCATGCCCGACATGGGCGGCATCGAGCTGGCGGAGAAGATCAAGCAGGTCAGCCCGGACACGCAGGTGCTGATCCTGACCGGGCAGGGGGACATGGGCTCTGCCATCGACGGGCTCCGCCACGGCGTCTTCGACTACCTCCAGAAGGGCGAGCTCGACATCCCCCGCCTGGCCCGGTCGGTGACGGAAGCCGGCGAGCGCTCCCGCCTGACCCGCGAGAACCGGGAGCTGCTGACGCGGCTCCAGGAATCCAACCGGCTGCTGAAGGCGCTCCACGACGTTGCGGCGGGCATCGCCGGCGAGCCCCACCTGGACCGCGTCCTGGAGCGGCTGCTCTCGGCGGCGAAGATCCTGTGCCATGCCTCCGCCGGCCGAGTCCTCCTGTTCCGACGCACTCATAGCGACGACCTCGTGATCCAGACGGGCGTGGGCATCGGCGCCGAGGCCATCCGGGGGGCTCGCCTCCACGCCGACGAGGGTATCGCCGCCCTCGTCGCCGCCACCAACGAGGCCCTGGTCGTACCCGACGCGCGGGCGCACCCGCGGTACTCGAACCGATGCGACGACCTCCCGGCCTCGCGTCCGGGTCTGGTTTCCGCGCCCCTGCGCCACGGCGACGTCTTCGGCGCGGTGTCGGTGGCGGGCCCGGAGGATGGCGAGTTCGGCGGGGAGGACCGTGACCTGCTCGCGATCCTGGCCCGGCAGGCGGCGGTCGGGATCGACAACGCGCTGAACCACGAGCGATCGCTCAACTTCTTCACCCACACGTCCGACATCCTGGTCTCGTTCCTCGAGCGCATGGACATCTTCTACCCCGGGCACTCGCGCGCGGTGGCGGCGCTGGCGGACATGGTGACGCGCCGCATCGGGATGAGCGACGAGGAGCGGGGCCACGTCCATTTCGCCGCCCTGCTTCACGACATCGGGAAACTGATGGTGGATCCCGCCGTGCTGAAGGCGGAAAAGATCACCGAGGAGGGCCGGCGCGCGATGCAGGAGCACCCCGCCTTCGGCGTGCAGATCCTGAAGTCGATCTCGCTGTGGGAGGACCTGCTGCCGCTGATCCACGCGCACCACGAGCGCTGGGACGGCAAGGGCTATCCCCGCGGCCTCGGCGGCGAGGCCATCCCGCTGGGCGCGCGCGTCATCGCCATCGCCGACGCCTTCGACGCCATGACCCGCGCCACGCCCCACGGCGCGCACCGCACGCCCGAGCAGGGCCTGGCCGAGCTGGAGGCCTTCTCCGGCTCACAGTTCGACCCCACGGTCGTCCGCCTGTTCGTGGCCGAGTACCGCGAGCGCGGCGACCAGCTCCCCCCCGAGTAGGAGTCCGTCCGGGTAACGGAGGACGGACTCCTAAAGCGGCCCTTCGGGCCGCAGAAGAACGGGAACATGGATACATCTCTTCGGTTTCTCATTTAGGAGCTTGTCCTCCATGATCACCGGGACACGCTCCTAACCCCAGACGATGCTCTTCAGCACGAAGAGGATGTTCTCCTTGCGCTCCCGCAGGCGTCGGTAGAAATAAGGGAACCAGTGCGTGCCGTAAGGCACGTAGATCCGGACGTTGTGCCCGTCCCGCACCAGCTCTCCCCAGCGCCGAGGCCGCAGGCCGTAGAGCATCTGGAACTCGTAACGCTCCTTGGCGATCCCGTGGTCGCGCGCGTACCCGATAGCATCGCGGATCAGCTTCTCGTCGTGGGTGGCGATGGCCGGATAGTGGCCTCCGTCGAGGAGCAGGTGCGCGCACCGGCGATAGCGGGCCCGGATGTCGTCCATCTTCGTCCAGGCGATCTCGGGCGGCTCCTTGTACGCGCCCTTGCAGATGCGGACGCGGTCGCCACGGGCCACCGCCTCCCGCACGTCGTCCTCGGTGCGGTGGAGGTAGGCCTGGAGGACGATTCCGACGTTGTCGTAGTCGCGCCGCAGCTTGTGGAACGCGTCGAGGGTGCGCTGGGTGTGCTTCGAACCCTCCATGTCGATGCGGACGAAACCCCCCACCTGCCGCGCCACGTCGAGGATCCCCGCCGTCAGCTCCAGGCAGAAGTCCTCGGAGATGTCGAGGCCCATCATGCTCAGCTTGATGGACACGTTGCGCTCGACCTCGGGCGGGATGAGGCGGAGCAGGCGTTTGTTGGCTTCCGCGCTGCGGGGGGCGGCCTCGCGGTCGAGCACGTCCTCCCCGAGCAGGTCGAAGGTGGCCTTGATCCTCCGGGCGTGGAGCCGCCGGCCCGCCTCGATCGCCTCCTCCGCCGTCTCTCCCGCCACGAACCGGCGAGCCAGGATGGCGGGAGGCGAGATCACCTGGCCTTGCCTCGCCGGCGCCGAGACTCGTAGACGGCCTGGACCACGGTCGAGATGCCGCCCCGCACGCGGAAGTCCCCCTCGACGGTCATGCGCCGCGGCCGCAGCGCCCGCACGAGGTCGTCGAGGATCAGGTTGGTCACGTGCTCGTAGAAGACGCCGCGGTTGCGGAACGTGAACAGGTAGAGCTTCAGGCTCTTCAGCTCCACGCAGAGACGGTCGGGGACGTAGGCGATGCGGATGGTGCCGAAGTCGGGCTGGCCGGTCTTGGGACACACGGCCGTGAACTCCGGGCAGGTGTGCACGATCGTGTAGTCACGCCCGGGGTGACTGTTGGGAAACGTCTCCAGCTCAAACATGCATCGGCGATTCTACGGTATGCCCCCCGCCACTGGCTGCGAGTGGAGCGCGATTCACTCGCGCGGAACGAGCGGGGGGCCTGGGGGGTGCGCCGCTAGCACCCCCCAGCTCAAACGAAGAGTGGAGCGCGATTCACTCGCGCGGAACGAGCGGGGGGTCTACCCGACGACGGGAAGGAAACGGCGGAGCTCGTGCAGCAGGTACTGCGGCAGGCACGGCTTGCGGAGGAACGCAGAGAAACCCTCTTCTCGCGCGCGTCCCGCGCGCTCGAGCATGGCGCCGGTCAGGGCGAGCACAGGGATGCCTCTCGTGCGCTCATGCTCGCGCAGGACGCGGACGGTGTCGAAGCCGTCGAGGTGCGGCATGGAAAGGTCCATGATGATGGCGTCGGGCTGGAGGAGGATGGCCTTCTCGATGCCCTCGAAGCCGTCGGCGGCCGTCTCCACCGCTATGCCCGCCATGCGGATGTACGCGGCGTAGACCTCGCGGTTGTCCTTGTGGTCGTCGACGACGAGCACGAGGGGCGACTTCACGCGAACTCCCGGAGCGCGTCCTGGATGCGGCCCGAAACGGGCTCTCCCGGGGCGTCGAAAACCCACCAGGCCTTGCGCCCGTCCGGCGCCGTCACCTCCGCGAAGAACCCGGACGTCACCGCGAAGGACTCCAGTCGCAGCGTCCAGCCGCCCTGGTGCTCGCGGGGGCCCAGCGCGGCGCGCAGGCCCTCGACGATGGCGCGCCGGTACCCCTCGAGGCGTGGGCCGACGTCGCTGACCCCGCTCCCCACGAGGCGCAGGCCCTGTCCGTTGCTGGACCCGGCTGCCCACATGACGTCGCGTGCCTCGCTGACGGCTTCCTGGGCCCGCGCGAGCGCTCGGCGAGCCTCGGCGACGATGGAGCTCTCGACGTAGAGGTTGGCGCGCTCGACGGCACTGGCGGCCAGGGCGACCCTGGTCCGGGCCGAGATCACCGAGGGATGGAGCTGGAGCTCCGGAGATGAGTCGACCTCTCCCTCGAACGAGCGCAGGGCGGCCAGCTCACAGGTCAGCTCGTCGACGACGATCCGCCAGGAGTCCATGGCGGCGAGTCAGCGGGACCGGGAAGGGATCCGCATCGCGCACTTCCTGTGAAAAGAGTCACGAACTTATCAGATTCACGGGGGCGAGGGAAGCGTTTTCTGGTAGGAGTCCGTCTCGGTAATGTTGGAGATGGACTCCTAAAGCGGCCTTTCGGGCCACAGGAGAACGGAACGTGGATACTTTTCGTGGGGTTCTCATGTGAGGAGCGTGTCCTCCGTGATTACCGGGACACGCCCCTAGTCCAGCCGGGCGAGGGCGATGCGGTCGGCCCGGAATGTCCGCGCGCTGCCGTCCTCGTGGCAGTCCGCCTCCACGTATACGGTCCCCCCCAGCGAGTAAACGTCCCGGGGGGTGACGCGGCGGGGCCGGGCGGTCATCGCGTCGTCCGCGCAGGCCACGATGACGGCACGCAGCTCGGCCCGGGCGCGGCGCATCAAGGCGACGAGCGGCGACGGCGGAACCTCCTCGGAGGCGTAACGCCGGAAGGACAAAAGCACCGAATCCTGCGTCAGGGCCAGCCGCACCAGGCTCTCGGCCGCCGGCCCCAGATCGCGCAGGTACGCTTCGAGCAGGCCGCGGGCGACGCGCGCGTCCGCCAGGGCGCGGTGCCCCCGGCCCTGCGGGACGCCAAAACGGTGGGCGAGGGTGGCCAGCCGGTGGTTGGGGACGTCGAGCCGGAGTCGCCGCGGTATGGCGCAGGTGTCA
>Ga0210378_10000984_pt1 | contig 14987 bp, 16 predicted proteins | sample PLM1_60_b1redo_FD_155465 | JGI IMG/M metagenome (GOLD analysis project Ga0210378, IMG submission 155465) | Groundwater sediment microbial communities from an aquifer in East River, Colorado, USA - PLM1_60_b1 redo | ecosystem: Environmental > Terrestrial > Soil > Riparian zone | place: USA: East...
ATCGCCTGCGAGAACTATCTCGAGTGCTACCACTGCCCTGTCGCCCACAAGGGCTTCAGCGCTGCGTTCGAGGTGTCGCCGGGCTCGTATCGTCTCGAGCCCACTGGGAAGCTGGTGCTCTCGCAGTTCGCGCCGTCGAGAGGGGACGGCGAAGGTCAGTTCCACTTCGTCTGGCCGAACCTGAGGATCAACATCTACCCGGGACCGGGGAACGTGTCGGTCGGCCCGATGCTGCCGGCGGGGCCTGAGCGCTCGCGCGGCTACCTCGACTACTTTTTTGCGCCCGATGCCGACGAGGCCTGGATCGAGGAGCTGATGGCCTTCGACCGCCAGGTCGGCGCGGAGGACCGGGTTCTCGTCGAGCGTGTGCAACGCGGCGTGCGCTCGGCGCTGATCGAGCACGGGCGCCTGCTCCCTGAGAGCGAACAGCTCGTCGCGCGGTTCCAGCAGCTCATTCGCGCGGCTCTCTCCTAGGGCTCTCTCCTAGGGGAATCCCCTCCGAGGCAATATCCTTTCCCGCCATGCGGTGGGGGATTCTCGGGGTGCTTCTGGCTGCGCTCGCGTTCGCTACGAGCAGCGGCGCGGCCGAGCCGAACGTGCTCCAACTCGAGTTCGTGACGAGTGCGAGCTCTCCGGTCTACGTGACGGCCCCGCCCGGCGACACGAGCCGTCTCTTCGTCGTCCAACAGGGCTCGGGGACCAGTGCATTGATCCGCCTGAGGCGGGACGGCGGAGCGCTGACGACGTTCCTCACCGTCACGAACATCACGACGGGCGGTGAGCGCGGGCTCCTCTCCATGGCCTTCTCGCCGGACTATGCGACCAGCCGCAAGTTCTACGTCTACTACACAGACGCGCAGGGCGACATGACGGTCGCGGAGTACTTGCGCGACCCGGCGAACCCGGATATCTCCGATCCGCTGACGCACCGTGTCGTGATCGAGATTCTCCACCCAGGCGCCTCGAACCACAACGGCGGCCAGCTCCAGTTCGGGCCGGATGGATACCTCTACCTGGGAACCGGAGACGGGGGTGGGGGAGGCGACCCGCTGCGGACGGCTCAGAACCTCGAGGAGTTGCGCGGGAAGATGCTGCGGATCGACCCCGAGCTCGGTCCACAGGGAGAGCCGTACACGATCCCGTCGGACAATCCCTTTGTCGGGACTCCCGGTCGCGACGAGATCTGGGCCTACGGGTTGCGGAACCCGTGGCGCTTCTCATTCGACCGGGGAACGGGCAACCTGACGATCGGCGACGTCGGTCAGGGCGCCTGGGAGGAGATCGACTTCGCCCCGGCGCCGAACGCAGGGCGTGGCATGAACTTCGGCTGGAGTTGCATGGAAGGTCGCCACCTTTACAGCAACAACTGCCCAGAGCCGCCGAATCACGTGCGGCCCGTCTGGGAGTACTCGCACGGATCCGGATGCTCGATCACCGGAGGCTACGTCGTTCGCGATCCTGCCTTGCCGTCGCTCCTCGGTCGCTACGTCTACACCGACTACTGCACGTCGAGCTCGAGCAGCTTCGGGCTCCGCTCGGTGATGCTTGGCCTTCCCGCCGGAACCGGGGAGGCTTCGACCGGCCTCACTCGCTCGAGCGTGACGTCGTTCGGCGAAGACGCTCAAGGGCGAATCTACGTGGCGAGCTCCGGGAACGTTCATCGCTTCCGTGAGGCGGGCTCGCCTCCACAACCGCCACCGCCTCCGCCTCCGCCTCCGCCTCCGCCGCCGCCGCCACCTCCGGCCGCGCGAGCGGCCACCTGCCGCGTTCCGAAGCTCCGGGGCATGAGGCTGGCCGCGGCCCGCGCGCTCATCCGCCGGTCCGGCTGCAGGATCGGCCACGTCCGGTCGGTGCGCTCGAGAAGAGCCCGGCGCGGCCGAGTCCTCTACCAGGGCCCGCGCCCGGGCGTTCGTCGCCCGCGCGGCACACGCGTCAGCGTCGTCGTCGGCCGCAGGTAGGCGCCCCGAACGAGGGAGTCAGGCCCGTGGCGACTCGCGCCGATGAGAAATGTGCCCGCACCTCTACCCGCCGCCGCTTATGGCCATTCGCAACCGCCTAGAGAATTACGTCGTCCGCTCGACCACAGAGCTGCTCGGAGAGCTGCCTGAGAAACGTCAGAGCGAGCTCGGTGAGCTCCTGGCCGAGCTGGAAGGGCGCGGTGGGAGCTTCGTCGAGGCCGAGACCAGGATCGAGGAGCTGCTCGCGAGGCTCGAGCAGCGCAGCACCGCCGTCAATGCTCTCGAGGCCGAGGTCTCCGAGCTGAAGGCCCGTGCCGCACGCCTGAAGCACGAGCTGGAGGAACGCGATCGTCAGGCGAACGAGCGGCTCGAGGCCGAGCGTGTCCGTGCCGCCGAGCGTGAGAATCACTTCCGCGAGGAGCTCGAGGCCCTTGCGGGGCGCCCAGCCGCCGATCCGCAAGGAACCTGGTTCGGGGCACAGGTGCAGAACAACCCGCGCCCGCTGAGCGCCTAGCCTTCTAGCCGACGACCTGCGCCCTGGTTAAGCTCGTCCCATGGCGACGCTTGCTGACCTGATGGCACGCGATGTGATCACGATCGAGCCCGAGGACACGATCGGCCATGCGGCCGAGAAGATGGTCCAGCACACTGTGAGCGCGATCGTCGTCGCCGATTCACCGTACAGCCGCCTGCTCGGGATCATCACCGAGCGCGACCTGACCCGGGCCGTTGCCGGCCGTGTGCACACGAGCGAGGCGCGCGTTCGAGAGTGGATGACCGCGGATCCGCAGACCGTGTCGGAGGCCACCGATCCGGTCGAGGCCGTGCAGATCATGCTGGACGGTGGCTTCCGCCATTTGCCGGTGGTCGAGGGCGAGCGCGCCGTCGGCATCGTCTCCATCCGCGACCTCGCGGAGTGGAGCGTCGCAGCTGGGCTCAAGCGGAGAGGCAGTTCCGCCAAGCCCTTCGCAAGCTAAGCAGCGGCGAATTCGCGCTTGATGGAACGTAGCTGGGGCTCGCGCTCGACGAACGCAGCCACGACTCGGGGGTCGAACTGCCGCCCCGACTGGCCGAGGATCTCCTCACCGGCGGTCGTCCAGGGCCGGGCCAGGCGATAGGGCCGGTTGCTCGTCATCGCGTCGAGCGAGTCGGCTACCGCGAAGACCCGTGCACTGAGCGGGATGTCGGTGCCCTCCAGCGAGTCCGGGTAGCCGCTGCCGTTCCAGCGCTCGTGATGCGAGCGGACGACTCGCAGCCCCTCGCCGTGCAGGAACGCGACCCCGCCGAGCACCTGCTCGCCGAGGATCGTGTGCGTCTCCATCAGGCGCCGCTCCGCCTCCGAGAGAGGTTCGGGCTTCTGAAGGATGTTGTCCGGGATCCCGATCTTGCCGACGTCGTGCAGCAGGAACCCGTAGACCGTGCTTGGATCCGCGATCAGGTCGGGCTCGACCGCCCGCGCGAGCTCGGTCGCGTAACGCTGCACACGCTGTGAGTGCTCGCGTGTGCCCGTGTCCTTCGACTCGAGTGCGCTGGCCAGCGCGGAGACCGTCTCGATGTAGGCCTGCTGCACGAGGGACCGCTGGCCTCGCTCGATTTCCAGCAGGTGACGCAGGTCGCGCGCGTACATGATCAGCTGCTCCTCCGGCTTCTTCTTGCTCGCGCGGAAGGGGATTCCGTGGAGGCCGCCGGCGAGCCGCTCCACGACCGCGAGCAGCTCGAGTGGGCTGAAAGGCTTGCGAACGAACGCGTCTGCGCCGACGTCGTCCGCGTTCTCGGGAGTTCCGCCGTCCGAGCCGGTCAGCACGACGACACCGATGCCAGCCGTCTCCTCGTCGCTCTTCAGCTTCGTGCAGAGCTCCAGGCCACTCATGCCCGGCATGTGGACGTCCAGGACGACGACGTCGGGCCGGCGCGCAGCGATGCGCTCGAGCGCGGCCAACGCGGACTCGGCTTCCTCGACCTCGATGTCGAAGACCTCGAACGTCGTGCGCAGCAGTGTCCGCAGCCCGTGATCGTCATCTACGAGCAGAAGCCGCAACTCAGACCTCCCATCCGTGTTTCATGGGTCTCGAGACCTAGTTGTCGGCCAGAGCGGCCTAACCCTTTAGGGGAAGTTACCCCTAAAGCTGGTTAGCTGCGGGCCGCAGCAGGCCGCGCTAACTGCCGTGGTCGGCGCGAACGGCCACAGCTTTCTTGAGGATGTTGAGCGCGTCTTCCTTGCGCTCGTCCTCCTCGAAGAGCTCAGCGAGCCGTTGATAGACCTCGACCAGATACCGACCGGGGCTCGCCTCGAGCACCTCGGCTGCGAGCTCGTAGAGCTCGAGCGCCCGTGCGCGGTCTCCGAGCTGCTCGTGCACCTGGGCGACGAGCGCGTAGCCTCGGCCCGCGTCGTGCGGGCTCGCGTCCTTCAGGAGCCCCGCGACCTCCATGGCCAGTGAGGCGGCCCGCTCGTGCTCGCCGAGCTGAACGAGCGCACGCGCCTCCTCGAGGCGCAGGAGCGCGCGATCGACCGGATTGCCGCCGTCTCCAAGCAGGTCGAGCCCGTGCTCCACGAGGTGCAGGGCTTCCTGCGCGTTGTTGCGGTCGAGCTCGATGTGCGCAAGTAGTTGGTGGGCCCGCGCCGTGTACTCAGTGTGCTCGGTCGCTTCCAGGATCGTCAGCGCGCGCCGTGCATAGCGGGCAGCCTCGGTCGGATGCTTCTGGAGCGTGTGCAACCTCGACTGCGACCAGTACAGGCGCGCGCGCAAGATCGGGTCGCGCGAGTCCGGGGCCGCCTCGAGCGCTCGCGAGAGGAGCTGCTCGGCGGCATTGAAGTTGCTCGCGTCGATGTAGGCGTTCGCCAGCAGGATGGCGAAGCGCGAGTACTCGACCTTGTCCTCGCGGTCTTCCGCGGCCCTCAGCGACTCGTTGAAGACGGCGATCGACGCGTCGAGCTCGTCGACCATCGCATAGGCGCGGCCGAGAGTGTCCGCGGCGGCGGGCTGCTCGGCAAGCCGTTCTCGTGAGGAGGCCCTCGCGGCTTCGATGCGTTCGATGGCTCCTCGGGGGTCGCCACGCTGGAACGCGACCTGGCCGAGGCCTGCAAGGGCCCGAGCCCGGGCGTCGCCCGTCGCATCCGCGCCGTCGAGCGCCTCGTCGTAGAGCTTTGCCGCCAGGTCGAGCTCGTTGAGCCTCAGTGCGAGCTCGGCGTCGACGAGCCGAGCCGCATCCTCATGGCGCTCGTGTCCCGTGGCGAGGTAATCCTCGCTGACGCCCAGCCTCTGGCCCATCTCCCTGAGGAGCTGCAGCGAGGGAATTCTGTCTCCCGCCTCGATGCGCGAGATGTACGCCGGAGAGCAGCCGGGAAAGGACAGCTGTCGCTGACTGAGCCCCGCCCGCTCGCGTGCCTCTCTGAGCCGGCGACCCACCTCGATTGGGTTGTCTACATGCGTTGACTTACGTCTTGGCAATGTCCCTCCTCCGCTTATACTAGGCGCTTCCTCGGGCCCGGGGCTGTCCAGCGGCAACTACGAGAAAGGATGGCTCCGTGAGGCGACTCACCTTGCTCAGCCTGGTGCTGGGTCTTCTCGCCGTCTTCGGCGGGAAGGGCCCTGCCTGGCCGTAGATTTTCGGACTACGCGGGGGTGGCGGGCCGTTGCGGCCCGCCACCCCAATTTTTCGCGCGTCAGAGAGTAAGATTTTGGGGAGTATGACGCTAGCGCGCCCTCCCTGTTAACACCACCGTTCACGCCGGAGGCGAGCTCCCGGCACCGTCATCGCCGTTCTCATGGCGATCGAGCTTGTCGACGAGCTCGTGGGAGGGACATATGCGGCCGCCTGGCCGCTGATTCGTGACGACCTCGGGCTGAGCTATGCCGAGGTTGGGATCGTTCTCGCAGTTCCCGGCTTCGTGGGGAGCGTGCTCGATCCGCTTATCGGCACCGTGGCCGACACTGCACGACGGCGCACGTTGCTGCTCTTCGGCGGCTTCGCATTTGCGCTGTCGGCCGCGCTCGCTTCGGCCTCGGTCGGCTTCTGGACGCTGCTCATTGCGCTCCTGATCGGCAATCCCGCGACAGGCGCCTTCGTGAGCCTCGCCCAGGCGACGCTCATGGACCTCGCACCAGGGCGCCGCGAGCGGAACATGGCGTGGTGGACCCTGGCCGGTTCGTTCGGCTACGTGGGCGGGCCTGTCCTCCTGACCGTGGCGCTCTGGATCGGAATGGGCTGGCGAGGCGCTTTGGCCGGGCTAGCCCTCGTCGCGCTGGGCCTGACACTGGCCGCGCGGCGGCTTCCCTCCGCATTCCAGGGGGACGGAGGCTCCCTCGTGCAGAGCCTGGCCGCGGCCTTGCGGGCCATGAGACGGCGTGAGGTTCTGCGTTGGCTCGCCCTGCTCGAGGCGGCGGACCTGCTACTCGACGTCCTTTTCTACTTTCTGGCCTTCTACCTGGTCGACGTCGCGGGCTGGAGCGTGGTGGAGGCGGCCTTCGGAATTGCCGTCTGGACCGGCGCGGGGCTCGTTGGCGACGCGCTCCTGATTCCTGTGCTCCGTTTCGTCCGCGGGTCCGCGTACCTGCAGGCGAGCGCGCTTGGCGCTCTCGCCTGTTACCCGCTCTTCCTCGCGGTCCCGGGGTACTGGCCGAAGCTCGTGCTGCTGGCCGCGCTCGGACTGCTCAACTCCGGCTGGTACGCGATTCCCAAGGCCGGGCTTTACGGCTCGCTGCCGGGGCAGCCCGGGGCGGCGATCGCGCTCGGCGGCATCACGGGCCTCGTCGGCGCCGCGGTGCCGCTAGCCATCGGCGTCGCTGCAGAGATCGCGGGTCTCGGGGCGACGATGTGGGCGCTATTGGCGGCGCCGGTGATCCTGCTTGCGTTGACGCCGCGGCGCTAGTCCGCGGTCGGCACGTCGTCGGCGTCCTGCTGACCCTCTTCGGGGTCGGGCGCAGGCGAGTCCGGCACCTCTTCGTTGCGGTCGTCTTCGCGCGGCACGGAAGTATCCTGATCGTTCATGCGCGTCATTCTTCCCGACTCCTCCGAGCTGGAGCTCCCTGAAGGGGCGACGGGGCTCGACGCTGCCGCCGCGATCGGCCCGAACTTGGCCAAGGAAGCGGTGCTGGTCCGCTCGAACGGCCGGGTTCAGGACCTCCGTCTGCCCCTCGAAGACGGCGAGCCGATCCAGATCCTGACGACGCGCGATACCGACGATCCCGACGCGCTCTATGTCCTCCGCCACTCCGCGGCCCACCTGCTCGCCGAGGCAGTTCGTCGGCTGTATCCCGGCACGAAGATCGCGATCGGGCCGCCGATCGAAAACGGCTTCTACTACGACTTCGAGTTCCCGGAGCCGATCAGCGAGGACGCGCTCGAGAAGATCGAGCAGGAGATCCGCCGTGAGCTGAAGGAGGGGAGGGCCTGGGAGCGGCAGGAGATCTCCGCCGACGAGGCCAAGCGCCTCTTTGCCGAACAGGGCGAGGACTACAAGGTCGAGCTCGTCGATACCGCGGAGGGCGAGATCTCGCTCTATACACAGGGCGACTTCACCGACCTTTGCCGAGGGCCGCATCTTCAGGACTCGAGACCGATCAAGGCGATCAAGCTCACCGGCCTCGCCGGCGCCTACTGGCGCGGCGACGAGAGCAACACGCAGCTCACGCGGATCTACGGGACGGCGTTCTACTCGCAGGCCGACCTCGACGCCTACCTCGAGCGAATCGAGGAGGCGAAAAAGCGAGACCACCGGCGTCTCGGTGTCCAGCTCGACCTGGTCCATTTCGACGAGCACTCGCCGGGCTCGCCGCTCTGGCACCCGAAAGGAATGGTGATCTGGAACGAGCTGGAGAAGATCCGGAAGCGCGAGAACGACAAGCGCGGCTACCTCGAGGTGAAGACGCCGATCATCTACAACGAGGAGACGTTCATCACGTCGGGTCACTTCCCGAAGTACGAGGACCTGATGTTCAAGCTCGAGGTCGACGAGCACCGCTACGCGATGAAGGCGATGAACTGCCCCGGCCACATGCTGCTCTTCGGCAGCAAGCTGCGCTCGTACCGGGAGCTGCCGTTGCGCTACGCCGAGCCGGCGCCGCTGCATCGGAACGAGATCACGGGCACGCTGCACGGTCTGCTCCGCGTCCGCCACGTCACCCAGGACGACGCGCACATCTTCTGTACGGAGGAACAGATCCAGGACGAGATCGCCGGGGTCGTGGACTACGCCCGCTACCTCTACGGCCTGTTCCGGATGACCGCCTCCGCGGAGCTGGCGACTCGGCCGGACAACAAGCTCGGGGACGACGCGCAGTGGGACATGACCGAGGCAGCCCTCGAAGAGGCGCTGAAGCTGAACGAGATCCCGTACGAGATCGCCGCGGGCGAAGGTGCGTTCTACGGCCCGAAGATCGATCTCTTCATGGACGACGCACTCGGACGCAAGTGGCAGATGGGGACGATTCAGCTCGACTCGCAGATGCCGTCGCGCTTCGGGCTGACCTACGTCGGCCCCGACAACGCGGAGCACGAGCTCTACGTCGTGCACCGCGCGCTCTACGGCTCGTTCGAGCGCTTCATCGGCATCCTCATCGAGCACTTCGGCGGCGCCTTCCCGTTCTGGCTCGCGCCGGTGCAGGTGCGGGTCATCCCCGTCGGAGAGGATCACCGTGAGGCGGCGAAAGCACTCGCCGAGAGGCTCTCCGGCTTCAGGGTGGAGGTCGACGAGTCCGACGAGACGGTCGGCAAGCGGATCCGCAACGCAGAGGTCGAGAAGGTTCCCTACGTGATCGTCTGGGGGGACAAGGAGTCCGACGACGCGCTCGCCGTGCGCGAGCGGGGCGGCGAGCAGTCGACCAAGTCGCTCGAGGAGCTTCTGGCGGAGCTCCGAGACGTTGCTAAGGTGTGAGTCTGCAAAGCAGGGGCGAAACCGTTCCTCACCTCCGGAGCCGAGTGCTCATCGGAGGTTCAACCGAGTGAGGTTGGAGAGAAACGGGCCGCTGCATTCGCAGCGGTTTTTGTCGTTTGAAGAAGGGAGCTATTAGCTTGGTGAAGGGCTTTTGAGGCCAAGGCGCAATTTCGAGCCGCCCCGGCCGACCGTCCCGCATTCCAGGATCAATGAGGACATCCGCGCTGCCCAGGTGCGACTCGTCGACGAGGACGGCTCGCAGATCGGGGTCAAGGCGACCGACGAGGCGCGGGAGTACGCATACGGGAAGAACCTCGACCTCGTCGAGGTCGCCGCGCAAGCGGATCCACCCGTGGCGCGGGTCATGGACTACGGGAAGTACCGCTACGAGCAGGAGCAGAAGCTCAAGCTCGCACGGAAACATCAGATTTCGATCAACGTCAAGGAGATCAAGCTCAGACCCAAGATCGGCGTTCACGACTACGAGACGAAGAAGGGCCATGTCGTCCGCTTCCTGAACCAGCGGGCGAAGGTGAAGGTCACGATCATGTTCCGGGGGCGGGAGACCACTCATCCGGAACGTGGGCGCGACCTACTCATGCGGCTCGCTGAAGACGTCAAGGAGATCGGCCAGGTCGAATCGCCGCCCCTCCTTGATGGACGAAACATGGTCATGTTGCTCGGGCCGACCAAGAACGCGGGAGTCACAAATGCCAAAGCAGAAGACACACAGCGCAGCAAAGAAGAGATTCAAGGTGACGGGGGCGGGCAAGATCCTCCGGAGGCGGGCGATGAAGAGCCACTACCTGAGCAAGAAGTCCGCGAAGCGCAAACGTAGGTTCCGCCGCGATCAACCGCTGAGCCCGGCTGACACCCGCGAGGTCAAGCGCCTCCTGGGGGGGAAGTAATGCCGCGCGTCAAGCGTTCGGTCGCATCGCGCAAGCGCCGTAAGAAGGTCCTCAACCAGGCGAAGGGCTACTTCGGGTCGCGCCATTCCCGGTACAAGGTCGCCAAGGAGCAGGTCGAGCACTCGCTCGTCTACGCCTACCGCGACCGGAAGAACAAGAAGCGCACGATCCGGCGGCTCTGGATCATGCGTATCAACGCGGCCGCGCGCGCCGAGGGGCTCTCGTACAACCAGTTCGTGTCCGGCTGCCGCAAGGCGGGGATCGAGCTCGACCGGAAGATTCTGGCCGACCTGGCCGTGACCGATCCGGTTGCGTTCGGCAAGATCGCCGAGCAGGCGAAGGCCGCTCTCGAGCCCGCAGCAGCTGCCAAGCAAGACTGAGCCGGCCTCGCAGGGTTCGGTCTTCGCCGAGCAGGCGGAGCATTGCGCGGTCAGCTCGCCGCTGTACGCGGATCTTTGCCGCCGGTTCGCCGACGACCCGGTTGTGGGCGAGATCGTCGGCCCGGAGCCGTCGTGGGACATGCCGCTGCGACTGCTCGGCGGCCTGCACTACCTCGTGCTCGGCGGCGAGGCTTCGTGGGACGACCCCATCGATGCGCACAGGGAGTTCCTCTCCGAGTTCGTCCGCGAGCAGCGCGTGCAGACGAACGAGGTTCAGCGCGCCTGGGTTCTGACCCCGCTCTTCCTCCGAGTTGCCGAGCGGACCGGGGCTTCGTCGTTCGACGTGATCGAGCTGGGCGCAAGTGCCGGGCTGCTCCTGGGTTGGGATCGTTACCGGTACGTGTACGAGCAGGGGGAGTGGGGGCCCGAGGGCTCGCCGCTGACGCTGTCGGGAACCGAGCGCTCGCCCGTGCGAGCCGACCTGCTCGAGCAGGCGCCGACCGTCGGTCGGCGTGTCGGCGTCGACTTGGCGCCGATCGACGTGACGAGCGACGAGGCCGCCCGTCTTCTCAAGTGCTTCGTCTGGGCCGGCCAGGAGCAACGGCTGGAACGACTCGACCAGGCGATTGCCGCTGTGCGCAAGGAGCCGCCGGACCTCGTCCGCGGCGACTACGTCGAGGTCTTGCCCGAGCTCCTGTCGGACCGAGACCCGGACGCGCTGACCGTTGTCTTCGCGAGCGCGACGCTCCGCTACGTGGGTGACGAGGGTGTGGCGCGGCTCCGCTCCGCCTTCGAGGCCGCCGGGCCAGGCGGACCGCTTGTCTTCGTGGCGACGGGGAAGGCGAGGAGTGGCGAGCGCCACTGGGGGCTGCGGATTGTGTACTACCCGGGCGCGGAGCGCGAGTACGCGGGCGAGGCCGACTATCACGCGACCTGGCTGGACTGGCAGCTGTGATCACTTCAGCGACGAATCCGAAGCTACGCCTTGTGCGCCGCCTGCTCGAGTCCCGTCGCCAGCGCGAAAAGGAGGGGCTCTTCGTCTGCGAGGGCGAGGATCTCGTGCGCGCGGCGGAAGAGGCTGGGGTCGAGCCCGTCGAGCTGCTTGTCGCCGGCGAGAACGTGGAGGCGGAGCTCCTGGCGCGGGTTTCCACGCTGGCCCATCCGCCGCGCGTCATCGGGATCTACCGGAAGGAGTGGCTCCCGCGCGGAGTCGAGCCCGTGTGCCTGGCGCTCTGGCACGTCGCGGATCCCGGCAACGTGGGCACGCTGCTCCGCAGCGCCGACGCGTTCGGTGCGTCGCTGGCCCTGTCCCCGGGCTGCGCCGACATCACGGCGCCGAAGGCGCTGCGCGGGTCCGCAGGAGCCGTCTTCCGGGTGCCGACGGCCGGTTTCGACGACGCGCAGGGCCGCAGGATCGCGCTCGTCGCGCACGAGGGCCGGCCGCTGGCGCGGATCGAGCACGAGGTGCCGATCACCTTTGTCCTCGGCGCCGAGCGCGAGGGCTTGCCGGATGAGATCGTCGCCGCCTGCGACGAAACGGCGTCGATTGCGATCACGCCGCACGCCGAGTCGCTGAACGTCGCGATGGCAGGGACGATTGCGCTCTACGAATTCCGGCGCCCCGGATAGACTCGAAGATATGGCCAAGATCGCCGGTGTCTGGACGTCCCCGGCCCGCAAGAGCGGACGGATGGACGGTCACGAGCGCGTGCAGGCGATCGCCGGTGAGGGCCTCGAGGGCTGCGCGCACGCGAATCCACCGAAGCGCGAGGTCCTGTTTGCGTCGCTCGAGCACCTGCAGTCGGTGGGCGTCGAGCCGGGCGCGATTCGCGAGAACCTGACCGTCGAGGGAGACGACGTGGAGCAGTGGCCGGTCGGCCAGCGCGTCCGTGCGGGCGAGGCCGTCTTCGAGATCACGATGGTCTGCGATCCGTGTCACCGGATGGACGAGCTGCGCCAGGGCCTGCGAGCCGAGCTCGAAGGCAAGCGCGGAATGCTCGCCAAGGTCGTCGAAAGCGGCTCAGTAGCCGTCGGCGACGAGATCGTGCTCCTTTAACAGCGCCTGTCCAAAACCACCAAGTCCTGGTACCAGGCACGGGGACACGTCTCGATTGGGACCGGGAACGAGCGGTCTAATCGTTTCGCGCCGCTCAATGCCATGTCTTGGTGCCTGGCACCTGGACATGTCCAGTCGGTGTGTGGAGCGTCGCGCGACGAAGATCATGTCTTCGCCGCCGCGGTACGGGCTGCGGTCGAACCAGCCGTAGCAGGCTTCCACCTCGAAGCCGGTCTCCGCGAGGAGCGCTTGCCATTCGGCGGCCGAGATCCAGGCCAGCGTCATGGTCGTGGCCCCGGCGGGACCGCGAACGGAAAGGGTCAGCGTGCGGGCCCTTTCGTCCCAGTCGGCCCGCTCCTCGATCCCGGGCTCACGCTCGAGCCAGCGTCCGTGGGTCTCCACGATGTCGTCTGGCTTCGGCTCGAAGACGTCGAACACGAGCCGGCCGCCGGGTGCAAGCAACAGGTGGGCGGACCGCAGCGCCTGCCGCCGCGCGGAGTCGTCGGGCAGATGGAGGTAGGAGCGGAAGGGGCAGAGGATGGCCTGGATGCCTTCCGTCGGCTCGACGGGCGGGTCGCGAAAGTCGCCCAGCCGCAGGTCGATGCTGACACCGGCAGCCCGCGCTCGACGTCGACAGGCCTCGATCATCCCGACCGAGGAGTCGACCCCGATCACGTGTGTCCCGCTCTCGGCGATCGGCACCGCGATCCGCCCAGTGCCGACCCCGAGCTCGACGACAGAGCCGCCGCCCTTCCTCGCCTCCGCCACGTAGAAACCGACGTCTTCGACAACGCTGCGACTCCACGGGTCGTACAGCTCGGCGATCGCGTCGTACGGGCTGGCGCTCATCCCGGCTTGCGCGCGACCCAGACGAACTCGGCGCTGTCCTCGTCGAAAGCTCCGCGCTCGAAGTCGCCGTAGAGCGCCTCGACCTCGAGCCCGGCGACGTCGATCAGCCCCAGCCACTCGTTCTTCGTCGCCCACCAGAGCGAGACCGCAGCGCCGGAGTCGAGCTCGATGTCGACCCGGCTCTCATGAGGCATCTGCTTGACGGTGTGCGGAAGAGGCTCGTCCTGGTGTTGCCCGTCGTTCCGGCTCGCGATCGCATGGTCGAAGACGAACGCGTTCCAGGAAAACCGGCCTCCCGGCTGCAGGCTGGCGGCGACGCGCTCAAATACGCGTCGCTTGTCGGCCCACGTCGGCATGTGCAGGAGTGCCCGGAATGGCGAGTAGACGAGCGCGGCCGGCTCCTCGAGCTCGAAGTCGCGCATGTCCTGCTGCCGGAGGTCGAGATCGACATCAGCTTCCGCTGCTCGTTCGCGTGCGACGGCCAGCATCGCCGGGGAGAGGTCGATCCCGATCACGGGCTTGCCGGTTTCCGTAGCGACCGGAATGGCGACGCGTCCGGTCCCGACGGCGAGCTCGACGATCGGGCCGTCAGCCTCGCGGGCGAGGGCGATGTAGAACGGCACGTCCTCGGTCATGTGCGCCGACCACTGGTCGTAGATCGCGGCGAAGGGGTCGTATTCGCTCATCGGCCCATTCTCGCGGTAGTGTCGTAGCGTGGACGCGGAGGCCCTCAAAAGCGAAGCCCTGAGCGCGATCGAGGCCGCCTCGACGGCTGACGAGCTCGACGGGCTGCGCGTCCGCTTCCTCGGACGGAAAAGCGAGCTCAAGCAGGCCCTCCGAGGCGTGCGCGACCGGGAAAGCGGGATGGCGCTGAACGCTGCGCGCGAGTCGATCGAAGAGGCCATCGAGGCGCGTCAAACCACGCTCCAGCAGGCCGAGCTCTCACGCGCGCTGTCGGAGGGCGCGGTCGACGTCACGCTGCCCGGCGACCGAGTCAAGCGCGGCCGGCTGCATCCGATCACGCAGATCCGACGCGAGGTCGAGGACATCTTCGTCGGCCTCGGCTACGAGGTCGTCGACGGCGACGAGGTCGAGACCGTCGAGTACATCTTCGACAAGCTGAACATGCCCGAAGGGCACGTCACGCGTTCGCCGCTGCACACGTACTACCTGAACGGCGACATCGTCCTGCGGACCGAGACCTCCGCCTCGCAGGTGCGCATGATGGAGTCGAAGCCGCCGCCGGTCTACATAGTCTCGCTCGGCCGCGTCTACCGCCGCGACACCCCGGAGCCGAAGCGCTACCCGATCTTCCACCAGGTCGAGGGGCTCGCGGTTGACAAGGGCATCACGCTCGCAGACCTCAAGGGAACCCTTCAGCTCCTCCTGCGCCGGTTGTTCGGAGACGAGCGCGACGTCCGCATCCGCACCAGCTTCTTCCCCTTCACGGAGCCCTCCGTCGAGGCGGACGTCCAGTGCTTCATCTGCAACGGGAAAGGCTGCCGTGTCTGCGAGTACGAGGGCTGGATCGAGGTCGGTGGTGCGGGCATGGTCGACCCGAATGTGTTCGTAGCGGTCGGCTACGACCCCGACGAGGTCTCCGGGTTCGCATTCGGCTGGGGGCTCGAGCGGATCTTCATGCTGCGCCACGGGCTGCCGGACATCCGCATGCTCTGGCAGGACGACATCCGGCTACTGGAGCAGTTTTGAGAGTTCCCCTGAACTGGCTCCGGGAGTGCGTCGACATCGACGTGCCGACCGAGGAGCTCGCCGAGCGGCTCACGATCTCGACGGCGAACGTGCAGCACATCCACCGCCGCGGCGTGCCCGAGTCCGACGGCAACGCCGATCACTACCGCGTCGGTCTCGTCGTCGAAGCGGGCAAGCACCCGAACGCCGACCGCCTCCAGCTGTGTCGTGTCGACGTTGGGGAGGGAGAGCCTCGGCAGATCGTCTGCGGCG
>Ga0210378_10000985_pt1 | contig 14986 bp, 8 predicted proteins | sample PLM1_60_b1redo_FD_155465 | JGI IMG/M metagenome (GOLD analysis project Ga0210378, IMG submission 155465) | Groundwater sediment microbial communities from an aquifer in East River, Colorado, USA - PLM1_60_b1 redo | ecosystem: Environmental > Terrestrial > Soil > Riparian zone | place: USA: East...
GCTGGTTACACTGAACACCTTGCGCTCGTAGCTCAACGGATAGAGCACTTGACTACGGATCAAGAGGTTGCAGGTTCGAATCCTGCCGAGCGCGCGTCTGGTTGAGACAGATCAACGGCCCTGAACAGCTGAAACGCTGATCAGGGCCGTTGAGCTTGAAGGGCCGAGTCGGGCGCGATCCCCGGAAAACCCCCGCTTTTCGCGTCAGGCGCCGATCGCCGAGTCTGGTCCGAGTGCGTCGAGGACGCTGGACACGTCAGGGGCCTGGTGCGCCTTCTGGATGTAGTAGGCCGTGGTGATCTCCTCGTTCTTGTGCCCGAGCTGGGCGGCAGCTGTCTTTGTGTCGGTCTCTTGGTCGATCAGAGTCGCGACGGTCTTGCGGAACGTGTGGGGAATGACCCATTCCAAGCCGGTGTCCTTGCGCGCGGCTCGCCATTGCCGCCGCACGTTGTTCGGCGCCAGCCACGTGCCGTTGCGCGAGGGGAACACCGCGTCCAGATCGTTGGGCTTGGCCTCGGCCTGGCGGCGCTTCAGCACATCGACGGCGAACTTGGGCAGTGACACCATTCGGTAGCCAGCGTCGCTCTTCGTCCACCCCTGCCGGAAGAGGCCCTTGCCCCGCAGGTACACGAGCGTGCCACTTAACGTGACGACCGGCGATGTCCCAGCGAGTTCTGCATCACTCCAGCGGATAGCGAGCACTTCGCCGATCCGGGCACCCGTCGCCAGCAGGATGTCCACGATATCGGCGAGATCGCTGCTGCGAGGTGGTCCTGGCCGCCGCTGTTCGGGCGTCTGCCACTGCCTGACCGCCGCCCGCACTGTGTGGAGGTCCTCGACGGCGAGTGCCTTCACAGGGCGAGCACGCAGGACCGCGCCGATGATGCGCCCGTGATCAGCCGCGCCTTTCAGGATTTCGCCGATCTGCTGAGCGCCGTGGTGGGTAGGGCTGGCGGCTCGGGGTGTTTGCGGACGAACCGTTCGGGGTTGCGCTGGTAGGTGGTGGTCAGGGTTTCGGCGCGGGCGGCGCGGATGGTTTCGGCCCTGCCGTGGTGGACGTCGAACGGGGTGTGTAGGCCGATGCCGGAGTGCCGGCGGTCGTGGTTGTCGGAGAGCTTTCCCCTGCACCTCGATCACCTTGCGCGTCTTGGCCAGCTCCGCGGCCAACCGCTCGTTCTCCCGGCGCAGCCGGGCGTTCTCCCGCTCGGCCGGGTCCGCCGCAGGCCGGCCAGCCGGTGCGGCCAGGGCCTGCAACGCGCCCTTGTCCCGCTGCTCCCGCCACGCCGAGATCAACGACGTGTACAGGCCCTCCCTCCGCAGCAACGCGCCCTTACCGGCCTTGTCCAACGTCTCGTACTCGGCCAGGACCCTCGCCTTGTACTTCGCCGAGTACGTCCGCGGACGCGCCCGCGTGGGCACCTCCGGGTTCGGCACCTGCTCGCTCACTGAATGAGGAACTCCTCGCTCGCCCTCAGGGACACCGTTTCGATCAGCGATCCTGCCTCACCCAAGGCTGACAAAGAGGGACCGATCAGCGGGTCGTCTTCCTCGGACCAACCAACCGCGAGTGGTGCTTCGACAGACTTCAAGCCCATGAACACCTAGGCGCGGACATGACGCTTGTCCGCGTCACAAACCGATAGAAGCTCTCCGGCTTCGTCTACCGTGACGCCGTCGGCCGTAATCGCCCGCTTCTCGACCTCGCAGTCGCCGACAGCCAGGGCGGACGCGAGCACATCGCAGCCCAACTCCGGGCGCGCCTGGCCGAGCACGACGGCCAGCGTCCCGCCCAACGAACGGCGCCTGAGCGGCCCGCAGGCGCACACGGTCCTTCCCCCAATGCTGGCGCGAAGGCAACTGACCGACCGGCTTCCGTACTGACGAACCGCTGAGCTGCGGTCTGCCGGCAGGCGGCAGGCGGCAGCACGGCGGCAGGCGGCAGGCGGCAGGGCCGACGCGCTATCGCTGGTCGAGCCGCCGCAATGGTCATGCCGCATTGGCCACGTCGACAGGTCAGCCGGTGAAGTCCTGGAAGATCCGGATGAACTCGTACTGCTGCTGGACGATGCCGCTGCAAGTGGCATCGGCGGTCTTCTTGCCCGGGCACCCGCCGTTGTCACGGCTGGTCGCCCAGAAGGTCAATCGGGCGAGGTGCTGCTGGTTGGCGAACGCGACCAACTTGCGCGCGTCGCCGAGGGCGAAGACCTCGCGCTGGTCGTCGTTCTGGCCGATCATTGGCGTCGCCGCCAGCATGCCCCACAGCTGCGCGTCGGACCTGCCCGGATACAAGCCCTTGAGCTGCCCGTGCACCTTCCGCAGGGCCTCGATGGACCGCTCACCCATGCGGTCGCCAGAGACTCCGTCGTAGAAGTCCATCGTCATCGGGTTGACCACGTCGATCTCGACGCCACGGGTGAGCGCCGACTGGAGCACGTAGAGGTTCTCCGCGTTGAACCCGCTGTCCGGGCTGACGCCAAGGGTGTAGGAGACGCGGAGCGTCTTGCCCTTGGACCTGGCGTTGTCCTGCAGAATCCGAACCGCGTCATTGCGACGGTCCACGATGGATCGCTCCAGGTTGTTGTGCTGGTCGCCGTGCTCGGGGTCGAGGTCGAGGTAGTCGCTGGCATACCCGTCGAGCACCTGCTGGTAGGCGGCCGCCGCGGCTGCGCCGGTGGCGCAGCGTCGCACGAGGTCGTCGGCGTTCCAACCGCCGGAGGACACGATCGCGTCGCCGCCAATCGCCCGGAGGCTTGCCAGGTTGCGCCGCAGCGCCGCGTCATCTGTAGACCAGATCGGCTGGCAGTTGCCGGTGCCGTTGACGAAGCCGAGGCTGAAGAACTTGTGGCCCGACTCACGCGCGATGCCGGCCAGGTCGTTGCCGATGAACGTGGCCACGTAGGGCGCGAAGCGGAACTTCCCGCCCGTCGCCGGAGGTGTGGATGGGGTCGGGGTCGGGTCACCGCCGCCGGTGCCATAGACCTCCAGTTCCCACAGCGAGTAGCCCCACTGGGTGGCCCGCTGGGTGCCGTGAACCCGCACGTACCGGCCTCTGCCGGACAGTCCCGTGACATCGTCGGTCCCGCCGTCGCCAGAGCTGGTGGTATAGATCTGGCGCCACGACGAGCCGTCGTCGGAGGTCTCGATCCGGTAGGCCCGGCCGTACGCGGTCTCCCAGCTCAGCCTGAGCCGGCTGATCGTCGCGACTGCCCCCAGGTCGACACGGATCCACTGCGGATCGCTGAATTGGCTCGACCACCGCGTCGAGGCGTCGCCATCGACCGCGTTCGACCCTGCGTAGGAAGAACCCTCCACCGACGACACCGTTACCGCTTTACCCCGCGACAGCAGCTCCCCCTCCTCTGCGGACGCCGTCATCGCGGTGACAAGCATCCCGCCCGCGATCACGGTGAGGACGGCGCCAGCGGATATCCATCGAGAGGGTTGTCGCGTCATGAGGGCTCCTTGCTGGAACAGTCCGACGTCAGCGCCGGAGAGCGCGATCACGGGCAAGACGGCCATTGTTTAGACCAATTAGGCAATTTGTCTAGACCACCAGGCTGGATTGGGGGTGGGCGGCCCCGGCAACACTAAGCCGTCCGCGTTCGACCCGTCCCTCGACGTCGGCATCGATCCCGACTTCGACACCCGGCTCAACGCGGCACTGCGCTCGGAGAGCGGCGCCGACGACTCCGTTGACTAGAGCAGTTCAGATTCCTCCTCGGCGCCGGGCCGGACCGCACCGACCTCCTCTAGGCGCGTGGTGAGGAACGCGCGTTCGGCCGGGGTTGGCGGTCAGCTCCAGCGCCTTGCGGTACGCCGCGCGCGACTCGTCGTGCCGGCCGAGGCGCTGTAGCAAGTCGGCGCGGCTGGACTGGAAGTACTTGGCCTTGCTCGCGGCACCCAGCCCGGCGAGCATCGACTGGCCAGGCGGCTGGCAAGGCCGGGGTTCGTTCGACATGGACATCCGCCGTATCGGCCGGTTGGCTCAAGACCTTTAATCCCTACGCGGGGTCGCCGAGGACGCCCTGGAGCAAGTGCTTCTGCGGCTCCACCAGCAGCCGAAGCCAACACGCGATCTACCGCCGGACCGCACCCGATGGCGCACGGCACACACGCCGGATCCGACCGGGCCGGGAATCACCACCGCTCACACCCTGTCGAAGCTGATGACATCAGCGTTCGCCGCCGGCTTCGACCGCCGAGCGCTGCTTACCGGGCGCCGCGTTCTCGCCGCGATCACCGTCGCGGCGCAGGCGCCTTGGACCTGCGTGCCCCCGCGCCGCCACCGGTCCGGCGGTGGCTGCACTCGCCGGTCACCACGCGCGGCCTCGCGGACAGCGGCCCCGACGGGTGCATGGCGGGCGGCACCCTGGCCGAATGGTTCAACGTGGTCGTCCATCGACAGGACGTGACTCCCGTGCATCCGGCCTGACGGTCGCGCCGCCCACGGCCGGTCGCTCCCGGCCGCGGGCGGCGGCAGCCCGGGCTGACGGGACGGCGCCGGGCGAGCCACGTCTTGCCCGGCGCCCGTCCGTCAGGCGTTCCGGTGGCCGGCCTTGTCCAGCGTGATGAGCACGGCGCTTCCGCCGGCAAGGTTCACGTTGAGCACACCGGCGCGCACGTAGGCCCGGTCCGCCCGGCCTGGCCTGAGCTGCCCGCGCCGGTCGACCTGCGCGCCCTGGATCGCGACGTCCTGCCCGCCGAGCGTGCTGCCGGTCAGGCGCAGGATCTCGGCGCCCCGGTCGGGCCCACCGACGGTGATGTCGAGCCGGACCGGCGCCGTCGAGGTCTCCTCCTTCTGGACCACGACCAGCCGGGTGCGGCCGTCGTCGCCCCGCACGGCGTACCCGGTGACGTTCCGGTCGGTGGACAGCGTCACCGGCAGGAACGTGCCTGGCCCGAGCCGGGTCGCCATCCACAGGCCGTAGTAGAGCGGCATCGCCTTGTAGATCCGTGCCTGCTCATCCGCCTGGTTGGCGGCGCAGACCGGCGTGTACCGCTGGAACCGCCCGTTCCACAATGGAGCGCCGCACACGCCCAGGCCGCCATGCAGGTTGATCCCGGCGACACCGGCCTTCGCCATCTGCAGGCTGTAGTCCAGGCCCCAGAGTGCGGACCCGTACACGTCACTCACGCCGGGCACGCCGCCGCCGAACGCCGAGTTCGTCTCGTCGATGCGCAGCGGCAGGCCGACCGTGTTCGCGGCGGTGAGGTTCGGCGTCACCGCGTTCAGCTGCTTGGTCCGGGTCTGCGGCGAGAGCAGGCCGGCGAGCGTGCCGTCCGGGGCGAGGCTGTAGTGGTGGATCATCAGCATCTTCAGCCGGGCACGTTCGTCCCTGGCGAGCGAGGCCGCCCAGGACGAGGTGGGGGAGGCGGCATCCGGTCCGGCGATCCGGTCGTCGCCGATCGCGTCCGCGCAGGCCCGCCAGTCCTTGAGGTAGTCGGCGTAGGCGTAGCCGGCCGGACGGTAGCCGCGGCTGACCCACTGGTCGGGCTCGTTGCCGCACTCCGCCGCGATCAGCCGCCGGCCGAGGATCGAGAACATGGCCCTGGCCTGGTCGGCGCCGAGCGCGGCGTCCCAGCGGCCGACGTTGATGCCGATCTCGGTTCGCCAGCCGGTCGCCGCGAGGAATGTGTCCAGGCGCCGGATGTCGGCGGGCATGACGATGCTCTGCACCCACTCGGGCAACGGCTGCGGCGGCTGGGCTCCGTCCGGTACCCAGAGCGTGTCCCGGTCCAGTGTGTTGCCCGAGATGCGTAGGTTGCTGCTCCGGCCGAGGGTGCGGAACAGCTGCACCAGGTTGCCGCGCCGGGCGTCGAAGCCGCCGGTGTACAGCTCGCGCATCTCGTACGACAGGCCGACGAAGTCCGCCGGCAGCCGGCCGCCCGGTTCGGCCGCGTCGACCGTGAGGGCCACGCGTTCGAGCGGTGCCGCCGACGCCGGTTGGCCGGTCGCGGCCAGCGCCAGCACCAGAGCGGCGCTGACCAGCGCCTGCCAGCCGATTGGACTCTTGCCCATGCCGATCACCCCTCATTAGGACCTTAATTCGAGGCGGAAACTAAGCCCGGCCGCACCCGAGGTCAACGGCTGGCGCCGCCTGGTCGCCATGAGCCGGCCCGCCCTAGCCACGCCAGCCGGCCTCATCTACCCAGGTCATGCGCATGGGGGCGGGCAACCGGCGTGCGACCAAGCCGCGAGCGCTTCGCTGTCCGCCGGCCCGCCGCCACCTGCCTCGACCCGAAACGTGCACGGCCAGCTCGGGCGTCGGATGCACGTTTCGCCCCTCGTGCCGGTCCCGCAGCGATGCCGGGCCACTCGAAGCCGTGTGCCACCTGCGAAAAGTCGAACGAACGCGACGAAAACCTCGACCTCCCTTGATTAGGTCATTAATTTAAGCTCCGAATTATTGGCTGCCCTTGGAGGTCCGACATGCGCACCGGTCGCACGCTCACGATCGGCCTGTTGTTGGCCGGCGTACTCGTCCTGAGCACGATCGGCTCCGCCACCGCCAGCACGGGGCCCGCCTACAAGGACGCCAGGCGCCCGGTGCACGTCCGGGTGAACGACTTGCTCGCGCGGATGACGCTGGAGGACAAGCTGGGCCAGATGATCCAGGCCGAACGCAGGGCGATGACCTCACCGGCGGACGTCACGACCAACCGGCTCGGCTCCCTGCTCTCCGGCGGCAGCTCCCAACCGACACCCAACACGCCCGAGGCCTGGGCGGACATGTACGACGGCTTCCAGCGCGCCGCGCTCGCCACACCGCTGGGCATCCCGCTGATCTACGGTGTCGACGCGGTGCACGGCCACAACGGCGTGTATGGCGCGACGATCTTCCCGCACAACATCGGCCTCGGCGCCACCCGCGATCCAGGCCTCGCGCGGCGGATCGGGCGCGCGACCGCAGTGGAGGTCGCCGGCACCGGCATCGACTGGAACTTCGCGCCCTGTCTCTGCGTGGCGCGCAACGACCGCTGGGGCCGGACGTACGAGTCCTTCGGCGAGACGCCCGAACTCGCGGCCTCGATGACCACCATCGTCGACGGGCTGCAGGGCACATCGCTGTCCCGACCCACGTCGGTGCTGGCCACCGCGAAGCACTACCTCGGCGACGGCGGCACCACGGGCGGCACCGACCAGGGCGAGACCACACTCACCGAGGCGGAGCTGCGGCGGATCCACCTGCCGCCGTTCCGCGCGGCCGTCCGGCGCGGCGTCGGCTCGGTGATGATCTCCTACAGCAGCTGGAACGGCGTCAAGCTGCACGCCCACGACTACCTGATCAACACCGTGCTCAAGGACGAACTGCGCTTCAAGGGCATCGTGATCTCCGACTACAACGGCGTGGACAAGATCGACGGCCAGCCCGGGTTCACGCCCGCCGAGGTCACCGCGGCGATCAACGCCGGCATCGACATGGTGATGGTGCCGTTCGAGTACCGGAAGTTCATCGACACCATCCGCGCCGAGATCGAGGCCGGCCGGATCCCACCGTCCCGGATCGACGACGCCAACCGGCGAATCCTGAAGAAGAAGTTCGAGCTCGGCCTGTTCGAGCGGCCGTTCACCGACCGCCGGTACACCAGCACGATCGGCAGCACTCGCCACCGCGCACTCGCCCGGCAGGCCGTACGCCAGTCGCAGGTGCTGCTGAAGAACGAGCGGAACGTGCTGCCGCTCGCCAAGTCGCGCAACCGGATCCTCGTGGCCGGCAAGAACGCCGACGACATCGGCAACCAGAGCGGCGGCTGGACCGTCGGCTGGCAGGGTTCCAGCGGCCCGATCACGCCCGGTACCACGATCCTGCAGGGCATCCAGCGGACCGTGCGGGCCTCCAGCACGGTGACCTACAGCAAAGACGGCACCGGCATCGACGGCAGCTACGACGTAGCCGTCGCGGTGATCGGCGAGACGCCCTATGCCGAGGGCCGCGGCGACCGGCCCACCACGATGGGCCTGGACCAGGCCGATTTGGACACGCTCTCGCGACTCAGCGCCAGCGGTGTACCTACGGTCGTCGTGCTGGTCTCCGGGCGACCACTGGACATCGCCGAGCACCTGCCCAGCTGGGACGCGCTTCTCGCGGCGTGGTTGCCCGGTACCGAGGGTCAGGGCGTGGCCGACGTGCTGTTCGGCGACCACGAGCCGACCGGCAAGCTTCCGGTGACCTGGATGCGCAGCGCCGGCCAGCAGCCGATCAATGTCGGTGACGGCCAGCCCGCGCTATTCCCGTACGGATACGGACTGCGCTACCGCCGCGCGCCTCGCGGCTGACGTCTTCTCGCGCAGACACCTACCCCCCCGCGACCCCGGCCGGAGCGGGGAGCTGGCGTCCGCTCCGGACGGTGAAGTCGTCCGGAGCGCACGCCAGTGCCTGCGGCATGACGGTGATGTTCGCCAGGGTGGTGACCGCGCGGGTCCCACTCGTCACGTCAGCTAGGGGGTGAGGTAGCAGGACTTGCCTACCCCGCTCAGTGGGTCAGCGCCGAATGCGGTGTTCGTGCAGGGAGTACCGCCGGTGAAGGTGCGGTAGATGAACGCACCGCGGGCGCCGTAGGCGACGGTGCGTTGCCCGGTGAACGCGCAGGTCGCTCCTTCATCGGCGCACGACGTGGTGTAGCCGGGTGGGCTGCCGGCGCGGGTGTAGCACGCCTTGGCTTCGCCGTGGATGGGGTCTCCGCCGAAGGTGGCGTTGGTGCACGGGGTGTCGCCGGTGGCGGTGGCGTACGCGAAAGCACCGAACGCGCCGTAGGCGATGGGCTGGCCGTTCGCGGCGGAGCAGGTCCCGCCCTCGTTCGCGCATTGACTCCAGCCACCTGCGGGTGCCCCGGCTGGGGCGAGATAGCAGGACTTCTTCACCCCGTTGACGGGATCACCGAACACTTCGTTGGTGCAGGGCGTGCTGGCGGTGAACACGCGTGAGGCGAAGGCGCCGTTCGCCCCGTAGGCCACGGTGCGCGCGTATCCGGTGAAGGAGCAGGTGCCGCCTTCCTCCGCGCAGGTGGTGTAGCCGGCCGGGCCACCGGCCGGCGCGAGGTAGCACGCCTTCAGGATGCCGGCGGTCGGGTCGATGCCGAACGCGTCGTTGGTGCATGCGGTACCGGACGTCACCGTTTTGTACGTGTAGCTGCCGGCGCCGTATGCCACGGTCCGCGTGCCGCTGAAGGAGCACTGGCCGCCTTCTCCGGCGCAGTGGGTGTAGCCGGCGGCGAGACCGGCGGCGGTCGGCGGGGGCGGCGGCGTGGGGTTGCCGAGCCCGGAGGCGGTGATGTCGTAGGTTCCGGGCGCGACGCCGGTCAGGTAGACGTAGTTGCTGTCCTGGGACGCTCCGCTGATCCCGGGGCGGGGGGTGAAGTTGCCGTTGCTCCACACCACGGCGCCGTTGACCGAGACGCTGATGTTGCTGCCGGTGAGTTTGGGCACGCCGATCCGCCCGGTGGTTCCACCGGGGCTGGTGAGCCGGGCAGCATAGGTGCCCGCTGCGGGGTCGCGGGCCCAGGCGGCGTTGAGCTGTCCCTGCGGCAGGGTGATGCGGCCCTCGGCGCTGGTCAGCTCGCCGGGGTGCGGTACGAACCGGTACTGCCCGATCTGCGGCTCGGGCGCGGTGCCGAGCACGTTGAAGGTCAGAGCCGACGTCGGGCCGCTGGACCAGCCGTGCGCAAGGCTCATGAACGGTCCGCCGTAGGCCAGCCCGCCGTCCGCGCTGATGCCTTCCCAGAAGGTGCTCTTGGTGCCGATCGGGCTGGTGAGCATGTGGCCCCAGGTGCGGCGGATCTGTGCAAGGGCGGTGAAGTCGTTGTTGGCGGTGAAGTGCGCGTGGAGTTCCATGCCGCCGGGGAATGGGTGCACGCCGCCGCCCCACTCGGGCGTGGTGGCGCCGAACGTGTTCCAGCGGGTGGAGAGCTTCTGCGAGATGCTGCTCGTCTTGGCGGGGGAGTCGGTCAGGCCGTACCAGACCGCGAGGGCGTTGCCGTCCTGCGGATAGAGGTTGCTGCCCGGGTTGTCGCGGTACATGCCCGCGCCGGCGTCCCAGAGACGGGAGTTCGCCGCGGCCTTGATCGCCGCGGCGCGGCTCGCGTACTGGGCGGCCCGGCCCGAGTCGCCCTTGACCGTGGCGAGGTTCGCGCCGCCGACGAGGGCGGCGTAGAGCAGCGCGTTGGCCTGGATGTTCTCGCCGCCCTGGCCGCTGCGGGCCCAGTCCCGCGTCAGCGTCACGTTCAGCAGGTTGTTCCCGTTGATCTTCGCGAGGATGAAATCCATGGCGCGCGTGTAGCGGGCCCACACCGAGTTCAGCCAGGCCCGGTCGGCGGAGTAGGTGTAGTACAGCGAGGAGCCGAGCAGGGTCCAGGTGTGGTAGGTGTCCGAGCCCCAGAGGTTGAACACCGGCCCGCACCACGGGATCTCGCCGGAGGACGCCTGCGCGTTGAACATGGTCGTGAGCGCGTTGCGCGTGGACTCCAGGTCGCCCAGCGAGGCGTAGGCGGCCGGGACCGCGAGGCCGAGGTCGCCCGGCCAGACAGTGCGGTCGCGCTTGGCGCCGTCGACGAGCACGCTGCTGCCCACCCCGACGGTCGCGCTGTTGTCCCACTCCGAGGACGGCGGCGGCCACGCGCGGCCCTGGTTCGAGGCGATGATGTTGGTCTGCACGGTGTACGCACCGGCGTACCAGATCTTGTTCAGCAGATCGTCGCTCGAGTAGAAGTAGTTCGCGTACGCGGCGGGGTTGGCCTTGCCGGGCGCGGCGGTGAAGTTCAGCCACACGCCGGTCAAGTCCACCCACCCGGACGAGCTCAGGAACACCGTGAGGTAGCGGAAGCCCCCGCGCAGTCTCGAGGTCGGCATGACGTACTGGCCGTTCGCCGGGGCCTCGCCGTAGATCGCGCTCTCGCCGCCACCGCCGTTGCTGAGATCACTGTTCCGCCCTATGTAGAGGGAGGACTCGGTGAACGCGAGGCCGATCCGCTGTCCGCCGCTCGCCGCGCCGAACCGCAGCGTGACGATCCCGCCGACCTCCTTACCGAAGTCCAGGGTGATCGAGGAGTTCGTCCCCGAGACACGGGTCGGCTGGCCGCCCAGGACGTTCTGCGGATTCGTCACCGACCCAGACGTGCTGTGCACGGCGGTCGGCCGCACTGTCCGGGAGGTGGGGGAGTAGTTCAGTGCCTCGATCGCCCCCGGTGGTGGCGCCGCAGCAGCGAGCAGATCAGGCAGCGGTTGCGCCCCATAGTCGGCCGCGGAAGCATGCACCGCTGAGACACCGGTCAGGCCGACAGCGAGCAGAACGCTCGCGAGGATGGCCATCCGGCGTGACGGACCGCGCATCGAGTACCTCCAGGGTAGGAGCCGCCTCGTGATGACATCCGCTGCGACCCTTGCCGGTGCGCTCCCTGACGGATGCCCGAGCATCGTCGCGATCGCCATAGCTGCCCTGGCGGCTGACGCTAATCCGCGCGAGAGAAGTCGCCATTGATCCCCCAGGGGGCGAGGGGCGAGAATCACAGTGGAATTGGAACGTTTCAACAATTTCGCGTTCGTGAACTGTAATGGCCGACTCCTTGACGGTCAATGCGCCTTCCGCGGCCATCTACGGTGGTGGTGACAGCTGGGGCGGTAGCCCTGGGGTCGTCAATGGCTGGGCCTTCGTGCCGCTCGTCGGCGCCGGCTAGCGCGATTGCCGAAATCAACTCTTGACCTTGCTGACGCGCGACTGTAGTTTGCCTGAAACGTTTCATCCCGCCGAGTGCACAAGGTTCTACGGCGGGCAACGGTCACCCGCCGCTCACGCCGGGGTGAGGGCGCCGGCCGTTGACGGGGTTCGTCCGCTTCGCTCCTGGGATCGCGCGACTGCGCTGTCCCGGGCTTGTGTCTCGCCGGCGCTACGCCGGCCAGTTCGCCGCGGAATCAACCGCGATCTGTGACGACAGCGTAGGACCGGGAGGCGTAAGCATGGCCCGTACCCCGCACACGTTTCGACGACTCACGAGGGGCCTTGCCCTGGTGGGCGCGGCCTTACTGGGCGCGGTCCCAGCGGGCGCAGTCCTGGTGGCGCAGCCAGCGCCCGCGAGCGCCGCACCACTCGCGCTGACGCAGTACGTCAACCCGTTCATCGGGACGGACGACAGCAACTCGCCGAACCCCGTCAACGGCGGCGCGGGCGGCAGCACCTTCCCGGGGGCGACGGTGCCGTTCGGCATGGTCCAGTTCAGCCCGGACACCCCGACCGGCTCGCCGTCGGGTTACCGCGACCGGGACCGCACGATCGAGGAGTTCAGCCTCACGCACTTCAACGGCGCCGGCTGCGCGAACAACGAGGACCTGGGCCTGCTGCCGATCACCGGTGGGATCGGCGCCTCACCCGGCACGAACTGGACCAGCTACTCCTCCACCTACACGAAGTCGGAGGAGATCGCCACGCCCGGCTACTACCGCAACCGGCTCGACCGGTACAGCACGGACGTCGAACTCTCCGCCTCCACCCGGACGGGCGGCATCAGGCTCGCCTTCCCGTCGACCACCGAGGCGCGGCTGCTGATCAACACCAGCCGTACCGCGGAGGGTGACCGCAGCGGCTCGATCAACATCAGCGGCAACCAGGTCACCGGCCAGCTCACGGCCGGCCACTTCTGCCAGCAGAACAAGTTCCACCAGATCTACTTCACGATCCGCTTCGACCGGACACCCAGCGGGTTCGGCACCTGGAACGACAACACGGTGTCGCCGGGCTCGTCCAGCACGAGCGGCGTGCGGAGCGGTGGCTACCTGACGTTCGACGCCACGGGTAACCGCGTGGTGACGGCCACGGTCGGCCTGTCGTTCGTCAGCATCGCCAACTCGACCGCGAACCTCAACGCGGAGATCAGCACCTTCGCGGAGCTGCGCACCTCCTCGACCGCCGCCTGGAACGCCGCGCTCAACCGGGTGCAGGCGACCGGCGGCAGCCCCACCGACCTGCAGAAGTTCTACACCGCGCTCTACCACGTCCTCCAGAACCCGAACATCTCGAGCGACGTCAACGGCCAGTACCGCGGCTTCGACAACCAGGTTCACACCGCCAGCCACCCGATCTACCAGAACTACTCCGGCTGGGACATCTACCGCTCCTGGTCCTCACTGGTCGCCCTGATCGCCCCGGACGTGATGACGGACGTGGTCAAGTCGATGATCCTCGACGGCCAGCAGGGCGGGCTGCTGCCGAGGTGGTCGCACCAGAACAACGAGACGTTCGTGATGCCCGGCGACCCGGGTCCGATCATCGTGGGCAGCGCCTACCAGTTCGGCATCCGGAACTTCGACACTGCCGCCGCCCTGGCGCTGATGAAGAAGAGCGTGGCCGGCGGGATCGCGCAGACCGCCCCCATCCGCGGCAACCAGCCGGTGTACGAGCTGAAGCACTACATTCCGGGCAACCCGTCGGAGGGGCTGGAGTTCAACGCCTCGGACTTCGCGATCGCCCAGTTCGCCAAGGCGCTAGGCGACACCAACACGTACAACCAGCTGATGACGACCTCGCAGTACTGGCGGAGTTCCTTCAACAGCGAGTCGAGCTACATCCACCACCGCGCCGACGACGGCAGCTGGGGGTGGCCGCTCTACCCGGCCCTCGAGAGCCCGTACATCGAGGGCAACGCCGCCCAGTACACCTGGATGGTGACCCACAACCTGGCCGGCGTCATCGCGGCGATGGGTGGCAACGCGACGGCGAACCAGCGGCTGGACCACCACTTCACGCAGCTCAACGGCGGGCTGGCCCTGCCGTACTTCTACATCGGGAACGAGCCCGAGCACAGCGTGCCGTGGGTCTACAACTTCACCCGCCGGCCTGCGGGCGCGAGCTCGGCCGTCCGCCGGGTGATGGCCGAGTCGTTCACCACCGGTGCGGGCGGCCTGCCGGGCAACGACGACCTGGGAGCTACCTCGGCGTGGTACGTCTGGGCGGCGCTCGGCATGTACCCGGTGACGCCTGGCGCCGACACGCTGGCCGTCCACGGCGCGCTGTTCCCGTCCGTGCTCATCGAGCGGCCGGGCGGCAACATCCAGATCAACGGCGGCAGCGCGACCAACCAGTACGTGCAGAGCCTGTCGGTGAACGGCACGGCGATCGCGCGCAACTACCTGCGCTACTCCGACATCGGCAACGGCGCCACCGTGGCGTTCACCATGGGCGGTAGCCCAAGCTCGTGGGGGACCGGTGCGGCTGACGTACCGCCGTCGTTCACCGACGGCGCCGTCCAGCCGACCGTGCCGGAGTTGGGCCCCAACCTCGCGCTCAACAGGTCGGTGTCCGGCTCGACGCCCTGCAACGCCGACGAGTCGGCCGCCAAGGCCGTGGACGGGAGCCTGTCGAACAACAGCAAGTGGTGCTCGGGCGCCGGCCCGCTGTTCCTGCAGGTCGACCTGGGTTCGGCCCAGAATGTCGGGTCGTTCGTGCTCAAGCACGCGGGGCTCGGCGGCGAGCACACCGGCTACAACACCGCCGCCTTCACGATCCGCACCAGCACGGACGGCACGAACTTCAGCCCCGCCGTGAGCGTCACCGGGTCGCGGTCGAGCCGCACGTACCACCCGATCAGCCCGCGGACGGCACGCTATGTCCGGCTCGACATCAGCACACCGTCGAACCAGGGCGACAACGGGGCACGCATCTACGAGTTCGAGGTGTACGGCTCGGGCGGCGCCGCCAGCAACATCGCGCTCAACCGCCCGGCGACCGCGGACTCGCAGTGCGGGGTCGGCGAGGGGCCGGAGAAGGCCGTCAACGGGAGTGTGTCGGGCGGCTGGAGCGACAAGTGGTGCTCGAAGGGCGCCAGCCGGTGGCTGCGGGTCGACCTCGGCACCCGTCAGCACATCGGTTCGATGGTGGTGCGGCACGCCGGCGCGGGCGCCGAGCCGCCCGGCTGGAACACCCGCGACTTCGACCTGCAGGTCTCGGATGACGGCAACCAGTGGACGACGGTCGCGCAGCCCAGAGGCAACACCGCCGAC
>Ga0210378_10000986_pt1 | contig 14985 bp, 13 predicted proteins | sample PLM1_60_b1redo_FD_155465 | JGI IMG/M metagenome (GOLD analysis project Ga0210378, IMG submission 155465) | Groundwater sediment microbial communities from an aquifer in East River, Colorado, USA - PLM1_60_b1 redo | ecosystem: Environmental > Terrestrial > Soil > Riparian zone | place: USA: East...
GCTGCAGCTCGGCCACAACTACATCGGCACCGAGCACATCCTGCTCGGGCTGATCCGCGAGGGCGAGGGCGTTGCCGCCCAGGTGCTGACGCTGCTTGGCGCCAGCGTGGACCGCGTCCGCCAGCAGGTCATCCAGATCCTGTCCGGCTACGCCGGCCCGATCCCGGCCGAGCAGGCCGCCAGGTCGGGCCGGTCCCCGGTCGCCATGGTCAGCGGCGGGCCAGGCGTGTACCAGGAGGAGGCGCCGGCCGAGCTGGCTCGGGTGGTGCCGCTGGCCCGCGAGGTCGTCCGCCACCGCGGCTACCGGCTGGTGCTGGTCTCTCTGGAGATCTGGTCGGGGTGGATCGACCTCCGCTACGCCCTGCTGCCCGAGGAGCCGCCGGCTGCGCCGCCCATGCCCGAGGTCGACCTGGACTGGCGGGTCACCGACGACGCCGGCATGGAGTACGAGCTGGCCGGCGCCGCCTCCAGCGGCGGCCGGCTGCTCCGCGTCCACCAGCTGACCTTCCAGCCGGGCCTGGCCGAGGACGCCGGCAGCCTCACGCTCACCGTCAGCAGCCACCGGGAGGGCGGCGCCAACGTGGCCGTCGTCGAGGTCGCCCTGGGGCCCGCCGACGACCAGGGCCCGGACCCCTCGGTCACGAGCTAGGGCGCGACTCGGCCAGCAGCTTGCCGATCCGGGTGACGCCCTCGACCAGGTCGTCGTCGCCCAGCGCGTAGGAGAGGCGGGCGTAGCCGGGGGCGCCGAAGGCCTCGCCGGGCACGATCGCCACCTTGGCCTCCTCCAGGAGCAGGTCGGCCAGCTCTATGCTGGTCGCCGGCGTCTGGCCGCGCAGCTCCCGGCCGAGCACCCCCTCCAGCGACGGGAAGGCGTAGAAGGCGCCCTGGGGCTCGACGCAGGTGACGCCGGGGATGGCCCGCAGCAGCTCCAGCATGCGCCTGCGGCGGCGGTCGAAGGCGGCCCGCATCTCGACCACCGCCTGCAGGTCGCCGGAGACGGCGGCAAGGGCGGCCGCCTGGGAGATGTTGGCCACGTTGGAGGTGGCGTGGCTCTGGAGGTTGGTGGCCGCCTTGACCACGTCGGGCGGGCCGAGCAGCCAGCCGACCCGCCACCCGGTCATGGCGTAGGTCTTGGCCACCCCGTTGACGACCACGCAGCGGTCGGCCAGCTCCGGCACCACCACCGGCACGGAGGAGAGCTCGGCCTCCCCGTAGACCAGGTGCTCGTAGATCTCGTCGGTCAGCACCCACAGCCCGCGGCCGGCGGCCCAGCGGCCGATCGCCTCCACCTGCTCCGGCCGGTAGACGGCGCCGGTCGGGTTGGAGGGGGAGACGAACACCAGCAGCTTGGTCCGTTCGGTGGTGGCCGCCTCCAGCTGCTCGACCTGGGCCCGGAAGCCGGTCGACAGGTCGGTCTGCACGATCACCGGCTCGCCCCCGGCCAGGGAGATCGCCTCGGGATAGGTGACCCAGTAGGGGGACGGCAGCAGGACCTCGTCGCCCGGGTCGAGCAGGGTGGCGAACGCCTGGAACAGGGCGTGCTTGCCGCCGTTGGTGACCAGCACCTGGCTCGGGTCGACCCGCAGGCCGGAGTCGCGGGCCGTCTTGGCCGCGATCGCCGCCCGCAGCTCGGGCAGGCCTGGGCCCGGGGTGTAGTGGTGGAACCTCGGCTGGTGGCAGGCGGCCACGGCAGCCTCGACGATGTGGTGGGGAGTGGGGAAGTCTGGCTCACCGGCGCCGAAGCCGATCACGTCCTCCCCGGCGGCCTTGAGCGCCTTGGCCTTGGCGTCGATGGCCAGCGTGGCCGACTCGGCGATGGCGGCGACGCGGCGGGAGATCCTGGGCACGGTGTTGCCTCCGAGGTCTGCGGATGGTCGAGCGAGGATAGAGTGGCTGCATGAACGACCAGAAATCCACCCTGATCCTGCCGGACGAGCTGCGGCCCCGCGACGGCCGCTTCGGCAGCGGGCCGTCCAAGGTCCGCCAGGAGGCGGTGGCCGCCCTGGCCGCGGCCGCGCCAACCTACCTTGGGACCAGTCACCGCCAGCCACCGGTCCGCTCGGTGGTCGGCCGCATCCGGGCCGGGCTGGCCGAGCTGTTCGAGCTGCCGGCCGGCTACGAGGTCGCCCTCGGCAACGGCGGCACGACGCTGTTCTGGGACCTGGCCATCTTCTCTCTGATCGAGCGGCGCAGCCAGCACCTGGTGTTCGGTGAGTTCTCGGCCAAGTTCGCGACCGCCGCCGCCGCCGCTCCCCACCTCGACCAACCCGAGCTGCTCGCCAGCCCGTTCGGCAGCCACCCCGAGCCGCGGCCCGACCCGGCCGTCGACCTGTACGCGCTCACCCACAACGAGACCTCGACCGGGGTGGCCATGCCGGTGCGCCGCCCGCCGGGCGCCGCTGGCCTGGTGTGCGTCGACGCCACCTCGGGGGCCGGCGGCCTGCCGGTCGACCCGCGCGAGTTCGACGTCTACTATTTCGCCCCCCAGAAGTCGTTCGCGGCCGACGGCGGACTGTGGCTGGCCCTGCTGTCCCCGGCGGCGATCGGGCGGGCCGAGGCGGTCGCCGCCTCCGGGCGCTTCATCCCGGCGACGCTCAGCCTCTGGGTGGCGCTCCAGCGGTCGAGAGCCGATCAGACGCTGAACACCCCGGCCCTGGCCACCCTGTTCCTGCTGCTGGAGCAGCTGGACTGGCTGAACCGGCAGGGCGGGCTGGCCTGGGCGACCAAGCGCTGCGACGAGTCGGCCGGGATCCTGTACGGCTGGGCTGAGGCCAGCGGCTACGCGACCCCGTTCGTGACCGACCCGGCCAAGCGCAGCCACACCGTGGCCACCATCGACCTCGACCCGGGCGTCGACGCCGGTGCCGTCTCGCGGGCGCTGCGGGCCAACGGGATCGTCGACACCGAGTCCTACCGTAAGCTGGGACGCAACCAGCTGCGCATCGCCATGTTCCCAGCCATCGAGCCGGCGGATCTGGAGACCTTGACCAAGGCGATCGACTGGCTGGTCGCCGTTGGGGGGGTTCGGGGGGGAGGACTCCCCCCCGAATGAACCAGGGACCGCGTCAGGTGGAGCGCAGCTAGAGGTGCACGACAGGACAGGTCAACGTCCTGGTGATGCCGTCGACCGCCTGGACCCTGGCGACCACGAGCTTGCCCAGGTCGTCGACGTTGCGAGCCTCGGCGCGGACGATCACGTCGTAGGGGCCGGTGACGTCCTCGGCCTGCTGCACGCCCTTGATCTCGGCGATCTCCTTGGCGACCTGAGCCGCCTTGCCGACCTCGGTCTGGATCAGGATGTATGCCGTCACCACACGCAACGACCTCCTTGAGTCATGCCGCCCGCAACGGCGCGCCCACGGCTGCACCGGGGTCGAAAAAGGTCTGCGCATGGTACACGGGGGTCCAGAGCATGCCAAGGAGCAAACCGCGCCATTTCACGAGAGCGCAAGGGTGGGTATTCTGGGCTCCCCGACCGGGAGCGAGATGACGGATCGGCAGCGGCGGTTCCTCGACCGGGTGGAGGCGGGCGAGCTGCTGGCCGACGTCCTGGACCGGCTCGTCAGCCCCCCCGTGGTGGTCCTCGGCATCCCCCGGGGCGGCGTGGTGGTGGCCGCCCGGGTCGCGGCCCGGCTGCACGCCCCCCTGGACGTCGTCGTGCCCCGCAAGGTCGGCGCCCCTGGCAACCCCGAGCTGGCCGTCGGCGCGGTCGCCGACGGGGTCACGGCGATCGACGAGCCGGCCATCCGCCGGCTCGGGCTCGACATGGCCGCCGTCCGGGCCGAGGTGGCCAGCCAGACCGCCGAGGTGGCCAGGCGGACCGCCGCCTACCGGCAGGGCATGCCCCCGCTCGACCTGGCCGGCCGCACCGCCGTCCTGGTCGACGACGGGGTCGCGACCGGCTGGACCTGCGCGGCCGCCGCCTCCTTCACCCGCAGGGCGGGCGCCTCCCGGGTGCTGGTGGCGGTACCGGTCGGCCCGCCCGGGCTCCAGGAGCGGCTGCGGCCGGTGGTCGACCAGGTGGTGGTGCTCCTCACCCCCGACCCGTACCTCAACGTCGGCCAGGCGTACGAGCGCTTTCCACAGATGAGCGACGAGGAGGTCCTGCGCTGCCTCCAGGAGGGCCGGGCCCAAACCCCACGCTAGACTGGAACGGTACGTCGTCCAACGCTGGAGGGCCCTAGATGCCGAGCTCGCCCCCGTCCGACCTGGGCCTTGCCGCCAAGTCGATCGCCTTCCACCCGACCGAGGCCGAGCTGCGCGAGTATGCGGACGCGATGCCCCAGGCCCGCCAGACCGAGCACGGCAACGTCAACGTGCAGACGAAGGTCGTCTCCCGCTCCAAAGGGTCGACCTACGTGGTCACCGACCGGCCCGAGGAGCACAGCGACCAGACCATCGACCGCCAGGAAGGGCGGCGCCTGGCCGCGCTCCAGGACGAGTACATCCGCGGCCGGGACATGGTGGTGGTCGACGGGTTCATCGGCCATGCCGGGCCCTACCGGACCCCGGCCCGCCTGATCATCGAGAAGGCCAACGCCAACATCGCCGGGATGCAGCGGTTCCTCTACTACGACCCGGTCGACGGCGACACCGGCCACGAGCCCGAGATCACCATCGTCTACACCCCCAACCTGGCCGCGCCCGGCTACCCCGACGAGCGCGTGATCGCCGTCGACCTGGACGCCGGCGTCACCCGGGTGGTCAATTCCGACTATTTCGGTGAGTCCAAGAAGGGCGGCCTGCGGATGTGGAACCGCAAGGTCTACCAGGGTGGTGGGCTGCCCATGCACGCCGGCTGCAAGGTCATCCCGACCTCCGGCGGCCACAAGACCATGCTGATCGTCGGCCTCTCGGGGACGGGCAAGACCACCACCACCTTCACCAAGCAGAACGGCTCCCAGGCGGTCCAGGACGACTTCATCGGGCTGTTCGCGGGCGGCAGGGTCGTCTCCACCGAGGACGGCTGCTTCGCCAAGACCTTCGCCCTCTCGGCCGAGGACGAGCCGGCCATCCACGGGGCGGTGACCAAGCCGGACGCCTACCTCGAGAACGTCTCCCAGCACGGCGATCAGATCGACTTCTTCGACACCTCCTACACCCAGAACGGCCGGGCCGTGTTCAACATGCGCTCGATCGACAACTACCCGGCCGACCAGGTGCCGCCGGCGTCGTTCCTGCTCATCCTGAACCGCAACGAGAACATCATCCCCGGGGTCTCCAGGCTCAACATCGAGCAGGCGGCCGGCTACTTCATGCTCGGCGAGACCCAGGGCACCTCGGCCGGCGGCAAGGACGAGGAGGGCAAGGCGCTGCGGGTGCCCGGGACCAACCCGTTCTTCCCGCTCCGTCACGAGCAGCAGGGCAACCGGCTGGCCGGGCTGCTGAAGACCCACCCGTTGGAGGTGTTCCTGCTCAACACCGGGCGGGTCGGCGGTCCCGAGGGGGACGACCGCTCCAAGAAGCTGCGCATCCCGCACTCCTCGGCGATCGTGCGGGCGATCGCCGAGGGCACCATCACCTGGGACGACGACCCCGACTTCGGCTACCAGGTCGCATCCGAGGTCCCCGGCGTCGACGACCCCGAGCTGCTGCAGCCGCGCCGGCTGTACCAGCGCCAGGGCCGCACCGACGAGTACCGGCGCCAGGTCGAGCGGCTCACCTCCGAACGGGCCGAGTACCTCAGCAGGTTCCCCGGCCTGGACGACGCCATCGTCAAGGCGGTGTCCTGAGCCCTCCAGCCGACAAGGCCGTTGCGGAGATCGGTGAGTTCGGGCTGATCGCCCGGCTCACCGCTGGGCTGGCCGGCGGGCCCGGGGTCGAGCTCGGGGTCGGCGACGACGCCGCCGTGCTGCTGCCGACCCCAGGGCTTCGGCTGGTGGTCACCACCGATGTGCTGGTCGAGGGCCGCCATTTCACCGCGGACCTGTCCGAGCCGGAGGACTGGGGCTGGAAGGCGGTCGCGGTCAACTGCTCCGACCTGGCCGCGATGGGCGCGCAGCCCCGCTGGCTGGTGGTCGCCCTCACCGTGCCCGAGCAGGCCCAGGTGCGGCAGCTGGAGCGGGTCTACGCCGGGATCGGCGAGGCCTGCCAGGCGTTCGGGGTCGCCCTGGTCGGCGGCGACGTGTCCGCCGGCCCCGCCCTGTCCCTGGCCGTGACCGCGCTGGGCGAGGCCGAGCGGGTGGTTCCACGGTCGGGAGCCAGGGCCGGGGACCGGCTGGCCGTGACCGGCCCGCTCGGCGCGGCCGCCGCCGGCCTGGCCCTGCTGGAACGTGGCGACCAACCGGCGCTTGACCTGCTCGGGCGGTTCCCGGGCCTGGCCGCCGCCCACCGCCGGCCGGTCCCGGCCCTCGGCATGGGCCGGCGGCTGGCCGCGGCCGGGGCCACGGCCATGCTCGACGTTTCCGACGGCCTGGCCGGCGACGCCATGCACCTGGCCGAGGCGTCCGGGGTCGGGGTCGAGATCCGCGACGCCACCGTCCCCCTGGCTCCCGGGGTCGCCGAGGCGGCCGAGCTGCTCGGCCACGAACCGGTGGAGCTGGCCCTCGGCGGGGGAGAGGACTTCGTGCTCGCCGCCGCCCTGCCCCGCACCGCCGACCTCGGCGGGGTGCTCGACTGCGGCCGCTTCACCCCCGACCCCGACTGGATGGTCCGCGTGACGTCGCACGGTCTGGTGCCGCTGGCCGGCCTGGCCTACGACCACTTCCGTCGGGGCTAAGGCTCGGCCAGCACCTCGTCGGCGGCGCGCTGGCCGGACTGCACGGCGCCCTCCATGTAGGAGGACCAGACCGTCGCCGTCTCGGTGCCGGCCCAATGGAGACGGCCGATCGGCTCCCGCAGGGCCTGCCCGAAGGAGGTCCAGACACCGGGCGGGAAGTAGCCGGCGTAGCAGCCGCCGCTGTACTCCTCTTCGGCCCAGGACCGCTCCAGCAGCTCCCTCGGCCGGCCGGCGCGGTCGCCGAAGTAGTCGGCCAGACAGGCCAGGATGCCGGCCCTGCGGTCGGCCGGGTTGCGGCGGGCCCAGGTCCGGGCCTGCTCCCCCTCGATGAAGCCGACCAGCACCCCCGGCGACCCGTCCTCAGGGGAGTTGTCGTAGACGATCCTGACCGGACCGCTGTCGCTCACGGCCAGGCCGGAAAGCCCCTCCTGGCGCCAGAACGGCTCCTCGTACACGGCATGGACCTTGATCACGCTGCCCATCGGCACCCGCTGGGTGAGCTGGTTGCGCCAGCCGGGGAGCGCCGGCCGGTAGCTGATCCGACCGGCGATGGCCGGCGGCACGGCCAGGATCGCCCGGCCGGCGGCCACCGCCCGCCCGTTGGCCTCGACCACGACCCCGCCCTCGCCGTGCCTGACCACCAGGGCGGGGGCGCCGAGCACGACCCGCCCGCCGAGCGTCTCGGCCAGCCGGATCGAGAGGGTCTGGGCGCCCTGGTGGAAGCGGCGCTCCTGGGCGCCGCCGCCGGTGGCGATCAGTGGGGCGATGCCGCCCGCCGATCGGATGACGAACAAGGTGTGCAGCAGCGACAGGTCGCGCGGCTCGGCGGCCAGCGTGCCCCTGATGGCCGCGCGAAGCCAGGTCCTGGCCCGCTCGGCCGCGACCCGGGCCTGCAGCCACGTCTCGACGGTCTGCGAGTCCCAGGCCAGCGCCTGGTCCGCGGTCCACGGCGCCTCCAGCGGCACCTGGGAGGCCATGGCGTCCAGCTCCCGGATGGACTGGCCGATCGCGACCGCGGTGACCGGGTCGCCGCCGTCCGGGAGCCGGCCGCCGTACCGGTGGGCCCGGCCGTCGCGGAACTCGGTGTTGAGCCCCCGCTCGTAGCTCGGGTAGGTGGTGACGCCGACGCTGTCGGCAAGGGCGGCGATGCGGTTCTGGGTTGGCCCGATCCACTGGCCTCCATGGTCGATCGGCGTGCCGTCGGCCGCGGGCAGGGTCAGCGTCCTTCCGCCGACCCGGTCGCGCGCCTCCAGCACCATCACCTCGGCGCCGGCGTCCACCAGCCGGCGGGCAGCCGCCAGGCCGGCCAGTCCGGCCCCGACCACGACCACATCTGTTGCGGCGGTCACGAAGGTCCTCTCCTCGCTCGGGTGGCGACCTGTTGGAGCGACGCCAGGGGAATCCTCGGCGGTCGAGCGAGTCACGGCCTCGCGAGCGCCGAGCGGGATGCGGGCCAGACTCTACGAACTGGCGGCGGCAAACTTCCAGCGCCGTGACCGCTTCGGGACGATCGGCTGCTGCGCTTCCGCGGAGCGGGGCAACTGGCTACAGTCGGTGGCGGCACCCGTCCCGGAAAGGGGCACCATGGCGACCACCCAGGCCGCACCGAGCCGCGTCCGCACCTTCGACTCGACCAGCCCGGCCACCGGCGAGATCGTCGGCAGCTTCCCGCTCGACGGGCCCGAGCAGGTCGCCGCCGCCGTCGCCAGGGCCAGGCAGGCGGCGGTCGGGTGGAGGGAGCTTGGCTTCGAAGGCCGCCGGCGACGGCTGCTGGCCTACAAGGCGCTGCTGGTGCGCCGCACCGACGAGCTGGTCACGCTGGTCCACCGGGAGAACGGCAAGCCCCGCGCCGACGCCCTCATCGAGCTGCTGATGATCGTCGACCACCTCGACTGGGCGGCCCGCAACGCGGCCGGCGTGCTTGCCCGACGCCGGGTCCGCAGCACCCTGGTGCTGGCCAACCACGCCGCCTCGGTCGAGTACCAGCCGCTCGGGGTGGTTGGCGTGATCGGGCCCTGGAATTACCCGGTGTTCACGCCGCTCGGGTCGATCGTGTACGCGCTGGCTGCCGGCAACGCCGTGGTGTTCAAGCCGAGCGAGCTGACCCCGGCGGTCGGGTGCTTCCTGGCCGACACCTTCGCCGACGCCGTGCCCGACCAGCCGGTGTTCCAGGTGGTGACGGGGGAGTCCGGCACCGGCAACGCTCTGTGCCTCGCCGGCGTGGACAAGGTCGCACTGACCGGGTCGCCGGCCACCGGCCGCAAGGTGATGGCCGCCTGCGCCGAGAGCCTCACCCCGGTGGTGCTGGAGCTGGGCGGCAAGGACGCCATGATCGTCGACGAGGACGGCGACCTGGACGCCGCCGCCGAGCAGGCCGTCTGGGGCGGCATGGCCAACGCCGGCCAGACCTGCCTGGCCGTCGAGCGGGTCTACGTCGTCGACCGGGTCTACGACCGCTTCCTCGACAAGCTGGTCGAGCGGGCGTCGAGGGTCCGGCCGGGCGGTGGGCCCGACGCCGACTACGGCCCGATCACCCTGCCGCGACAGCTCGAGGTGATCGCCCGCCACCTGGACGACGCCTTCGCCCGCGGGGCAAAGGCGCTGGTCGGCGGGCCGGATTCGGTCCGCCCGCCCTACGTCGAGCCGGTGGTGCTGGTCGACGTCCCGGAGGACGCCCTGGTCATGCGGGAGGAAACCTTCGGCCCAGTGCTGCCGGTGGTCAGGGTCCGCGACGCCGGCCACGCGGTCGAGCTGGCCAACGCCAACCCCTACGGCCTCGGCGCCGCCGTGTTCGCGGGGCGCAGGGCCGACCCGATCGCCCGCGCCCTGCGCTCGGGCATGACCAGCATCAACTCGGTGCTGACGTTCGCCGGCATGCCCTCCCTCCCCCTCGGTGGGGTCGGGGAGTCCGGCTTCGGCCGCGTCCACGGTCCCGACGGCCTCCGCGAGTTCGCCCGTCCCAAGGCCATCACCCGCCAGCGCTTCCCCCTGCCCTTCCCGATGCTCAGCTTCGACCGTCCCCGCTTCGTCCTTCCCGCCGTCCAACGCGCCATGGAGCTCCGCCACGGCCGGGCACCGCGGAGGTAACTCCACACGCCGGGATGGGTGGCGACACTCGTAACCGGAAGGCCACGCCAGGTTCCTCCGAGGATGTTCTTGTCCCACGAGCGGCGTAAGGTCGCGCTGACGGCCTAGCTCCAGCTGGGCAAGCACCGACGAAAGGGACGCATGGAAGAGACGGTCTGGACGCCAACGTTGCCGTCACAACCGTCGAATCGTGCTCTACGGTCTTCGACGCAGAGCGACGCTGCGGATGCAGCCAGCTCACCCAGCGTCCCCTTCCCGTCATCCAGAGATGTTGCCGCAGCGGTCGAGCGGACGACTAGGTTTCCACGGCTCCGGTACATGGGCTCCAAGTATCGGCTCGTCCCCTACCTCGCTGGCCTGTTCGATGAGCTTGATTCCCGCGTTGTCCTTGACGCCTTCACAGGCTGTTGCACAAAGCCCAGCCAGATGAGTGGCCGGGCTTTGTGCAACAGCCAGGATAGGCACGTCGCTTACGCTGGACAGGAGAAGTCGTGGTTGTTCACCGAAACCTTGAAGGCGTCCGGAACGCCGTCGCCGTCGGTGTCCAGCCCCACGAAGTGCTCCACCTCGTGGATGCGGATCGTGGCCGAGGCGACGAGCTTTCCGTCCACGTAACCGAGGAACCGGTCGTTGTTGACGCGCGTTTGGACGAGTTGGACGCCTGCGGACACGTCGCGGGCGGTGAAGTTGACCTTGTCGACGTTGCCGGACTCCACATAGGTCGGCCCCTGGCCGTCCACTGGCACGAGCGTCCCAGAGGTCCGCTGGATGCCGGTGAAGTGGAGGACGCCTTCGCTGTTGATGAAGGTGCCGCGGAAGACCACGCTGCCGGTCGCGACGAACTCCTTGCCTTCCAGGCACGGCAGGTCGGTGATGAGTGGACCGAGGTGGTCCTCCCCGGAGAAGTGCCCGACCTCCGGTGTGGTCGCGCCAGCTGGTGAGCCTGTTATGAGGCAGACGACCAGCGCGACGGTCACGGACACGGCCTTGAGCGTGGTACGCATGACGACCTCCAGTGCTGGGTGTGCCGAACTCGGCCCGGTGCTTCCAGCAGCAAGGTTGGGTCGATCGGGCGGCCGGAACATCGGGGGTGGCCTCAATCCCCGAGGTGACCTGACTGCGGCTGGCCACAGTTCTGGGCGGCCCGTGCCGGTGCACGACGCGTGCATGCCCCGACGATCGACGCTGGGCGCAGCTCACTCCGAGCACCGCCACCCTCCAGCGTCGTGGATCACCTGCCAGTCTGACCGGCCTCCGTCTGGGGAACGGTACGGACGGCGTATCGGCCGAATCACCAGCCTCTGTGCAACAGGCCTAAAGAACCAGTACATTTGGAACTAACGTCGCGAACAGATAGGATAGGCCATGGCCTACAACTTCCGTCGCGGCGACCGCGACCAGCCTTTCCTGCTGCCTCCGGACCTGCGCGACTGGCTCCCCACCGATCACCTCGCCTGGTTCGTCTTGGATGTGGTCGACCAGCTCGACCTCGGACCATTTCTGCGCGCATACCGCGCTGACGGGCACGGCCGGGCTGCCTACGACCCCAAGCTGCTGCTGGGCGTGCTGCTGTATGCCTACGCCACCGGGGTCCGGTCCTCGCGGCAGATCCAGCGACGCTGCACCGAGACCTGGCCTTCCGGGTGCTGGCCGGCAACCAGGTCCCCGACCACGTGACCATCGCCCGGTTCCGGGTCCGCCACCAGACCCCGCTGGCCGGGTTCCTTGTTCAGTCGCTTCGGCTATGTGCTGCGGCCGGACTGGTCCGCCTCGGCCTGGTCGCGCTGGACGGCACCAAGGTGGCCGCCAACGCCGCCAACACCGCCAGCCACACCAGGGACAAGATCGAGGCGGAGGTCGCCGAGATCCTGCGGCAGGCCGCCGACGCCGACCAGCGCGAGGACCTCCAGCACGGCCAGGCCCGTGGGGACGAGCTGCCCGAGGCGCTGGCCTCCAAGGCCGGGCGGCTGGCGCGGCTGCGCCAAGCCAAGGCCCAGTTGGAAGCCGAGGCCGCCGAGCGCCAACGGCGCTACCAGCAGCGGGTCGCCGAGCTCGCGGCTGCGGCCCGGGCCAGGGGCAAGCAACCCCGGGCGCACATCAAGCCGCGGCGCCGTGACGAGGCGCCCAACCCCAAGGCGACCGCCAACACTACCGACCCTGACAGCCGCTTCATGCACACCCGGCGTGGCAGCGTGCAGGGCTACAACGCCCAGGCGGTCACCACCTTGGAGCAGGTGATCGTCGCCGCCGAGCTGACCCAGCAGGCCAACGACCTGCAGCAACTGGCGCCGATGCTGGCCGCCACCGCCGCCACGCTTGGCGCCGCCGGCATCCCCCAGCGACCCGGGAGGCTGCTGGCCGACGCCGGCTACTGGACGATCACCAACCTGACCACCATCACCGACGCGCCGGAGTTGCTGATCCCCCCGGCCAGGCACGGCCGTCAGGGCAAGCCCCGCAAGGACGGCAAACCGTCGGCCTCCCGCAGCGACGGCCTCCGGGCAGCGATGCAAACCAAGCTCAATAGCGACGACGGTAAGGTGAGGTCGGCGTGCAGGTAGATCTGGGTGGTGTTGACGCTCTCGTGGCCGAGCCACAGGGCGATGACGGTGGTGTCGACCCCGGCGTGCAGGAGCCGCATGGCGGCGGTGTGGCGCAGCGCGTGCGGCGTGATGTTCTTGCTGGCCAGCGACGGGCAGGCGCGAGCCGCGCGCGCAGCGTGGTGGGCGATGCGGTGTTGGAGTGCGTCCAGGCTCAGAGGCCTGCCTTGCCGGGTCGGGAACAGCGGATCGGTGGGCTTGCCGGCGCGTTCGGCCTGCCAGAGGCGCAGGACGGCGACGGTGCCAGCGGTCAGCGGGGTGATGCGGTCTTTGCGTCGGTTGCCGTGGCAGCTGACGTGGGCTCCGACGCCGAGGTGGACGTCTGCGCACCTCAGTGTGGTCAGCTCCGAGGCTCGGAGGCCGGTCTGGGCGGCCAACAGCAGCAGGGCGTGGTCGCGGCGGCCGGTCCAGGTGGTCGGGTCGGGGCTGGCGAGCAGCGCGTCGACCTCGCCTTGGGTGAGGAAGGTGACGATGGCCCGGTCGGATCGTTTCGACGGGATGGCCAGGACGCGTTGGATGTCGGCGGCGTGTTCGGGGTGGGCCAGCGCGGCGAACCGGAACAGGGAGTGGATCGCGGCCAGGCGGGCGTTGCGGGTCTGTGTGGTGTTGCCCCGGTGGTGTTGGAGGTGGTCCAGGAACGCGGCGGCCAGCGGGGCGTTCAGGTCAGCGATGTCGAGCCGGGAGACCTGGTTCCCGGTCTGGGTCGCGGCGAAGACGAGGGGCAGCCGCAGGGTGTCCCGGTAGGCGGCGATGGTGTGGGGCTGGCCTGGCGCTGACGGACGAGCCGGTCGGTGAACAACGCCTGCAGGGTCGGGGCGATCGTGGTCACTGCCGGCCTGCCTGGTGGGTGTCCAGGCGCAGGGCGGCTTCGGCGAGGAGTTCGGGTGCGGCCTGCAGGTACCAGTAGGTGGTGGCCGGTTCGACGTGGCCAAGGTAGGTCGGCAGCAGCGGCAGCCGGGCCTGCACCGTCGCCGCCGTCGCGGTACCAGTCGAGCAGGGTGTTGACCGCGAAGGTGTGCCGCAGGTCGTGGGGCGGGGCCGGCAGGCCGCCGAGCGGGGCGCAAGGCCCGCCCGGCGGACCAGCTTGACGAAGGTGGCGTTGACGTTCACGTTGCGCAGTCGCGTGCCGGGGGTGAAGGACCAACAGCGCCGGGGTGGCTGGGCTGGGGTGGGTCTGGTCGCGCAGCCGCTGGTCGCCACCCAGCGCCGTCACCGTGCTCTGGTGCAGCGGGACCTGCCGGGACTTGCCGAACTTGGCACCATGCACGGTGAGCACGCCGTGTTCGATGTCGAAGTCCTCGTCGTCCAGGCCGATCGCCTCCCCGACCCGCAGGCCCGTGACGGCAAGCAGCCCGATCAGCGTCTGGTAGGTCGCGCCCTGCAGCAGGTAGCGCAGGGTCGCCGCGGCTGCGATCAGCGCGGCGATGTCAGCAGCGGAATACAGGTAGGGCACCGCCCGATGGGGTCCGGGCAGGAACAGGCCGGCGGGTGGCACCTGGACTGCCGGGTCCAGGGTGTGCAGGTAGGCGGCGACGCCGCGCACCACCGACATCCGAAACGCCAACCAGCTCCGGCTCGCGCCCGCAGGCAGGCGCACCCAGGCCACCGCGTGCTCGACGGTGACCATGACAGGATCCTGCTGTTCCAGGTCGTCGATGAACTGGGCGAGGAGCTTGGCGTCGCGTTCCAGCTTGAACCCCAGGGCGCGGCGGATCCGCAGATAGTCGGCGAGCAACTGCCGCAGCGGGCTCATGCGGCACCTTGTGGCCACGGCCGGGCAGGGCACCCAGCGCGTCGCGGTCCACCTTGGCGTAGACCGCGGTGGTGAGCGGACGGCGGTGTCGCAGCACCTGACCGATCTCGGCCAGTCCCGCACCAGCGCGCAGCATGCCGCTCGCCGCAGTGTGGCGTAGCCGGTGCGCGGTCAGCGGGCCCAGGCCGGCCCGCCCGCCGGCGGCGACCACCGCCTGGGTGACCCCGCAGGGGTCAGGCCCCGGTGCGGGGCCTTGACGCGGACGAACACGCACCGGTCCTGCGCGCTGGGCGGCCGGGCATGCCGCAGGTAGTCCACGACGGCCTGCCCGACGTCGACCGGCAGCGGCAGCCGGTCGCGGCGCGGGCCCTTGCCGCAAACGGCGATTTCGCCGCCCCGCCAATCGATGTCGTCCAGGCGCAGGGCGGCCACCTCCCCGGCGCGCAGCCCCAGCCGCACCATCAGGGTCATCATCGCGAAGTCGCGGCGTCCGGCGGTGCTGTCTGGGTCGCAGGACGCCAGCAACGCCTCCACCTGGTCCGGTTCCAGAAAGCGCGGCAGCCCAGCCCGCCGGTTGGCCGCCGACGGCACCGCCGCCGCCAACGAGGTAGCGACAACACCGTCAAGGTGCAGGAATCTCAGCAGCGAACGCAGCGCGGTCACCGTCAGCTGGGCCGTCCCCGGCGCACGGTCCCGGCATTCGGCGAGCACGAACCCCACGACGTCACCAGCCGTCAGGTGCTCCAGATCGACCCTGCCGGCCGTCGTCCGACCGGCCACGAACGGGTGGACCCGGTCCACATAGCCGCGCGCGGTCTCCGCCCCCA
>Ga0210378_10000987_pt1 | contig 14975 bp, 13 predicted proteins | sample PLM1_60_b1redo_FD_155465 | JGI IMG/M metagenome (GOLD analysis project Ga0210378, IMG submission 155465) | Groundwater sediment microbial communities from an aquifer in East River, Colorado, USA - PLM1_60_b1 redo | ecosystem: Environmental > Terrestrial > Soil > Riparian zone | place: USA: East...
CAGAGCAGCCGTGGTCAGCCACGCCGCGAGCTCGTAGCCCGCAGGGTAGTCCTCGCTGAAGACTCCCACCTCGAGGACTGCCCAGGGGACCGCGGCCAGCCGGACCAAGGAGATCCAGCGCTCGAGCTGCCACCGGCGGCGCAACTCGGTCACCTACCTCACCGTCCTCTCGGCGATCCGCCCGAGCGCCCACTCGGCGTGCTCCCGCAGGAGCGGGTCGTCGCGCTCGACGAACGGCTCGATGCTGGCACGGTGTTCCGGCCCCCCGGTGTTGCCGAGGGCTACGAGGGCGTTTCGGCGGAGATAGCGCACGTCGTTCCTCGGCACGAACAGGCGGTCGTAGCGGGCCCGCAGGTCGTCGTCGGACGCCTCGAGCCACTCGACGAGGGAGACGTGCGGCTCGGCGTCGTCGGGCGGCGCCTGGCCCGCACGGCGCTTCTCGATCCCCCTGTTCCACGGGCAGACGTCCTGGCAGATGTCGCAGCCGTAGACCTGCGCCTCGAGCGGCTCACGGTACTCCTCCGGAACCGGCGCCGCAGCCTGCGACCAGTACGAGAGGCACTTCGTCGAGTCGAGTACGCCGGGCTCGTCCAGGGCGCCCGTCGGGCACGCCTCGATGCAGAGCGTGCACGAGCCGCACGCGAAGGGCATCGGCTCGCCGGGCTCGATCCCGACCTCGGTGACGAGGGTTCCGAGGACGACCCAGGAGCCGTGGCGCCGCGTGATCAGAAGCGTGTTCTTGCCGTAGAAGCCCACGCCCGAGCGGGCGGCGGCTTCGCGGTCGACGTGCTGGTTCTCGTCGACGAGGACGCGGTAGCCGCCGCCGAGACGTCGCCCGAGCGCGTCGAGCTTCTCGCGCAGCTCCGCGTAGGCGTGGAACCACGTGTAGCGCGGCAGCCGCCCCTGGCCCGGCTCGAGCGGCGGCTCCTCGCTCCAATAGCAGAGCGCTGCCGAAACGACAGTTTCGGCGTTCGCCATGAGCGTCTCGGGATGGCACGAGACCTCAGGTTGCGCCATCGTAAAGCGCATGTCCGCGAACAGGCCGCGCTCCCGGCGCTCGCGGATGTGTCGTTCGGTGTCCTCGTAGGGCTCGGCCGGGGACGCCCCGACGACGTCGATCCCGAGCTCCCCGGCGAGGCGCTCGAGTTCCTTGGCTGTCACGCGTCGCATTGTGCCTACCATCGCGAGCGATGAAGGCAATTCGCATCCACGAGGACGGAGGGCCTGAGGTACTCCGATACGAGGATGCGCCGGATCCCGAGCCGGGGCCCGGAGATGTCCTCGTCGAGCTGCGAGCGGCCTCGCTGAATCACCTCGACCTCTGGGTCCGGCAAGGACGGCCCTCCGTCCCCAAGCCGCGCATCCTCGGCGCCGACGGCGCCGGGCTCGTCGAGGGGCAGCGGGTGCTCATCAACCCCGGCATCGAGCACGGCGAGAAGATCACGGTCATCGGCGAGCACACGGACGGCACACATGCTGAATTGGTCGCTGTGCCGTCGTCGAACGTGTATCCCATCCCCGACGGCCTGAGCTTCGAGGAGGCGGCCGCCTTCCCGCTCGTCTACGAGACCGCCTACCGGATGCTCGTCACGCGCGCGGGGATCCACGAAGGCGAATGGGTCCTCGTCTGGGGAATCGGCGGGGGCGTCGCGACTGCGGCGAATTCGATCGCGCGGGCTCTCGGCGCACGGACAATCGTCACCTCGGGCAGCGACGAGAAGCTCGCCGAGGTCGAGGCCGACGCCAAGGTCAACCACGCCGCACAGGACGTGGTGGCGGCCGTCAAGGAGGCCACCGGCGGACACGGTGCCGACATCGTCGTCGAGCATGTCGGCGAGGCGACCTGGCAACGGAGCCTCCAGGCGGCTCGTACCGGAGGCCGCGTCGTCGTCTGCGGGGCCACGTCGGGTCCGAACCCGCCGGCCGCGCTGCACCGCGTGTGGTGGAAGCAGCTGTCGATCCTCGGCTCGACGATGGGGACGAGAGAGGACTTCGAAGCGATTTACGAGCTCGTCGCGACCGGTAGGGTCAAGCCGCTCGTCGACGAGGTCTTCCCGCTGTCCGAGGCCGCGGCGGCCCACGAGCGCATGGAGAGCGGCGAGCAGCTCGGCAAGATCATCCTCCGGATACCCGACTAATCCTCGGGCGTGACGTACGCGGCGGTGAGCCCGCCGTCGACGAGGAACGTCGACGCGTTCACGTACGACGACTCGTCGCTCGCCAGGAAGAGCGCGGCCATCACGATCTCGCGCGGCTTCGCCAGCCGTCCCATGGGTAGGTGGATGCGGCGCCGCTCGTACGCGGCGGGGTCGTCGCCGAAGATCCGGAGCAGGAGCGGTGTCTCGACCGGGCCCGGGCAGAGCGCGTTCACGCGGATCCCCTGACGGGCGAACTGGACGCCGAGCTCCCGCGACATCGACAGCACCGCGCCCTTCGAGGCCGTGTACGAGATCTGCGACGTCGCCGCGCCCAGCAGCGCCACGAACGAGGCCACGTTGATCACCGAGCCCCCGCCCCGCTCCAGCAGGTGCGGGATTCCGTGCTTGCAGCACAGGTAGACGCCCTTCGTGTTGACGTTCTGCACCCGGTCCCACGCGTCCTCGTCGGTCTCGAGGATCGAGTCGTCGTCCGGCGGCGAGATGCCGGCGTTGTTGTACAGGGCGTCGATCCCGCCGAACCGCTCCGCAGCTGCCGCGTACATCGCCTGCACGCTCCTGCCGTCGGCCACGTCGACCTGCACCGCGAGCGCCTCACCCGCCTCGGAGGCGACCTGCTCGGCCGCCGCGCCGTCGATGTCGGCCGCGCAGACCTGTGCTCCCTCCTCGGCGAAGACGATCGCCGCCTCACGGCCCATGCCCCCGCCGGCGCCCGTGATGACCACGACCTTGCCGTCGAGGCGTCCCATCAGGCGTCCGTCGCCAGGTAGACGTTCTTGACCTCGGAGTAGCCGTCCATGGCCTCCATTCCGAGCTCGCGCCCGAAGCCGGACTGCTTGAACCCGCCGAAGGGCGTGGAGACCCGCACGGATGTATTGGAGTTGACGGAGAGCACGCCCGCGTCGATCCCGCGGGCGACCCGAAACGCGCGCGCCGCGTCACGTGTCCAGACCGATCCGGACAGACCGTAGGGCGTGTCGTTGGCGAGGCGGATCGCGTCCGCTTCGTCTTCGAACGGGATGACGACCGCGACCGGCCCGAAGATCTCTTCGCGCGCAGCGCGGTCGTCGTTCGATACCGGTGCGAGCACCGTCGGTGGAAACCAAAACCCTGGACCTCCTGGTATGTTGCCTTGGTAGGCAACGTTACCGTCGACGTAGGACGACACGGTCTCGCGCTGCTCGGCCGAGACCAGCGGCCCCATCTCCGTCTCCGAGCTTTCGGGATTGCCGACCTTCACGCCTTCTGCCGCCGACACGAGCAGCTCGACGAACCGGTCGTATGCGGAACGCTCGACGAGGATGCGCGAGCGGGCGCAGCAGTCCTGCCCCGCGTTGCCGAACACCGCATACGGCGCGCCGGCCGCGGCAGCCTCGAGGTCCGCGTCGGCAAAGACAACGTTCGCCGACTTCCCGCCCAGCTCGAGCGTCACACGCTTGATCGTCTCCGCCGCGCCCTTCATCACCTGGCGGCCGACCTCGGTCGAGCCGGTGAAGCCGATCTTCGCCACGTCCGGGTGCTCGACGAGCCGGCGCCCAACGACCGACCCGGCTCCGGCAACGACGTTCAGCACCCCTTCCGGTACCCCGGCTTCGAGCGCCAGCTCCGCGAGCCGAAGCACCGTCAGCGGCGTCAGCTCCGCAGGCTTCAGTACAACGGTGTTCCCGGCGGCGAGCGCCGGCCCCAGCTTCCAGCTGGAGATCGCGATCGGGAAGTTCCACGGGACGATCAGCCCCACGACTCCCAGCGGCTCACGGAAGGTCATGTCCACGCCGCCCGCCACGGGAATCGTCTCGCCGTGGTGCTTGTCCACGGCGCCTGCATAGAAGAAGAAGACCTCGGCCACCATCCCGACCTCGCCGCGCGAGTCGGCGATCGGCTTGCCGACGTTGCGGGTCTCCAGCAACGCGAGCTCCTCAGCGTGCTCCTCGACGGAAGCCGCGAGCCGCCGCAAGAGGCGAGCACGATCAGCCGGCGTGACAGCGCGCCAGGCAGGGAACGCCGCCTGCGCAGCCGCGACCGCAGCGTCCGTCTCCCCGACGCCAACCTCCGGCAACTCGGCGATCGTCTCCTCGGTGGCCGGGTTCAGGACGGTGATCACCGTCGCTCCTCGCGGTACTGCGCGGCCTCCTGGACGAGTGCCTCGAAGAGCGCCATGTCCTCGCCTTCCTCCGGGTGCCAGAGCACACCCACCGCGAAGCGCTTGGACGGATCTTCGAGCGCCTCGACGGTTCCGTCCTCTGCGTACCCCGACTCCCGCAGGCCCTCGCCGATCCGCCCGAAGCCCTGGTGGTGGTGCGACTTGACCGGCGCGCGCTCTCCCAGGATCCCGCCGACGCGCGTGTCGGGCTCGAGCGTGACGTCGTGATCGGAGTACGCGCCCGGCGTGTGCCTGTGGTTCTCGTGACCGAGCTCCTCGGGCAGGTGCTGGACGAGATCCCCGCCTCGCGCGACGTTCAGCACCTGCGAGCCACGGCACACCGCGAGCACCGGCATGTCGCGTTCGAGGGCCGCGCTCAGGAGCGCCATCTCGGCCCTGTCGCGCACCTCGCGTGCCTGGTCGGTCTCGGGGTGCCGCTCGGCGTCGTACAGCTCCGGATCGAGATCCGAGCCCCCGGAGAAGACGATCCCGTCAAGCACGGCGAGCGTCTCCTCGATCGAGTCCTCGCTCGGCGGGACGACAAGCGGGCGGCCACCCGCACGCTCGATCGCGCGCACGTACGCGAGCGGGACGAGAGCAGCCTCCTCGACCCAGGCGCCCCAGGTCACCTCCTCGGCGTACGAGGTGATGCCGACGACGGGCTTCATCCGCGCTCGAACATCCGCTCCCGCTCGTAGCCCGTGACCACCTCGTCGAAGAGCCGCTGTTCCGTCCGCGCGTAGTTCAGGTAATGGTCGACGACCTTGTCGCCGAATGCCTGCCGAGCGATCGTCCCTTCTTCGAGCGCCGCGATCGCCTCGCGCAACGAGTGCGGGAAGCGCTCGGCGTCGGATTCGTAGGCGTTCCCTTCGAGCGGCGGCGGCAGCTCGAGCTCGTTTTCGATCCCGTGGAGGCCGGCCGCGAGCAGCGCGGCGAACGCGAGATACGGGTTGACGTCGCCGCCCGGGATCCGCGTCTCCGTCCGGAGGGCGGGGCCGTGCCCGACGATCCGGAAGCCGCAGGTGCGGTTGTCGTGGCCCCAGGCAAGCGTCGTCGGCGCCCAGCTCCCGGCGGCAAAACGCTTGTACGAGTTGATCGTCGGCGCGACGAAGATCGCGAGCTCCTTGAGATGGGCGATCTGGCCGGCGAGGTACTGCTTGAAGATGTCGCTCTCGCCGGCGAAGGCGCTCTCGTCGTCGCGCCACAGGCTCGAGTGGATATGGCACGAGTTGCCGATCCACGTGTGATCGGGCTTCGCCATGAACGTGACCGAACAGCCGTTCAGGTGGGCGAGCTCCTTGGCGCCGTTCTTGTAGATGACGTGGTTGTCCGCCATCGTCAGCGCGTCGGCGTAGCGGAAGTTGATCTCGTGCTGGCCGGGCCAGGCCTCGCCCTTCGACGTCTCGACCGGGATGCCGGCCCCCTGCATGCCGTTCCGGACCTGGCGGATAAAGGGCTCGTCGTACGTGGCGGCGAGGATGTGGTAGTCGAGGATGTACGGGACCGACGGTGTGAGGTCGCGGTAGTGCTTCGTGTGCGCCTCCTCGTACGTCTCCTTGAGCAGGAAAAACTCGAGCTCGGAGCCGAACTTCGCCGTGTACCCGAGCTCGGCTACCCGCTCGAGCTGGCTCTTCAGGACCTGCCGCGGCGACGGGGCCACCGGCGAGCCGTCGAGCCAGGCGACGTCGGCGAGCAGAAGAGCGGTCCCCTCGAGCCACGGGATCCGCCGTAGGGTGGCCATGTCCGGCGCAAGTCGAAAGTCGCCGTACCCTCGCTCCCAGCTCGCCATGTCGTAGCCGGGCACGGGGTCTCCCTCCATCTCGAGGGCGAGCAGGTAGTTGCAGCCCTCGACTCCGTGCTCGGAGATGTCTTCGTCGAGAAAGTACTTCGCGTGCAGGCGCTTTCCCATCAGGCGCCCCTGCATGTCGGTGAATGCGACGACAACGGTGTCGATCGAGCCGTCGGCCGCGCCCTGCTCGAGCTCCTTCGCTGTCAGCACGGAATAAGCCTACGCACCAGATCCCGGTCCAGGCTAGGGACGAGCTCGTCCGCAGCGGCCAGGCGCTCAGGCCCCATCGTGCCCGTGACTGCGACGCAGTAGAGCCCCGCTGCCTTCGCGGCAGCGACCCCGACGTCGGAATCCTCGACCGCCGCGGCGTCCTCGGCGGGGATTCCGAGCAGCTCGAGCGCGCGCAGGTACCCGTCGGGCGCGGGTTTCCCTCGCTGGACATCCTCCGCTGCGACGAGTCCCGCGACGGCGCCGCTCAGCCCCGCCGCCTCGAGCACCGGCTCGATCTCGACCCGGGCCGAGCCCGACACGACGACCACCGGCACGTGCTCGGCGGCGTCGGCCACGGCCTTGCGCGCCTCGGGGCCGACAGTCGACCCGTCCGCCGCGCGCTCGCGGTAGAGCTCGCTCTTGCGCGCGACGACGTCCTCGTGACCCGCCCCGAGCCACAGCTCGACGATCTCCGTGTCCGAGAGCCCGGCCAGCCGTTCGTAGTACTCCTCGGTCGAGAGCGGCCTTCCGTGCTCGGCAAACAGCTCCTGGAAGATCGTGCACAGCAACGCCTCGTCGTCCGAGATCGTGCCGTTGAAGTCGAGGAGGAGAGCGCGAATCGCCAAGGAGCGCCAGTTTAGGAGGGCCTGATGAAACTTTGGCTGAGCCGCCGGGCCGCGCTGCTCGCCCCGAGTCCGCGTCCTCAGTCAGGCCAATAGTGAAGAACTATTGGCCCTACGTGCGTCCTTGCCTCGGAACGACCATCGCACCCCGGCGACGAGCAAAGTCCCATCAAACCCTCCTAGGATCGCCGCTGTGCAGCCGGAGGAGATCGCCGCGCGCGTCTGGCCGGGCCGAGAGCTCGAGCTCGAGCCGCTCGGCGGCGGGATCACGAACCGGAACTTCAAGGTCGCCGTCGGCGGCGAGACGTTCGTCCTGAGAATCGGCGGCAAGGACACGGCGCTGCTCGGCATCGACCGGGAGGCCGAGCACGCAGCGACACAGATTGCAGCCGAGCTCCGGATCGGCCCCGAGGTCGTCGCCTTCCTCGAGCCCGAGGGCTACCTCGTCACGCGCTTCGTGGAGGGGAGCCCGCTGCCCGTTGCCGAGGTGCGCAAACCGGCCACCCTGAGGCGCGTGGCTGAGACGCTGAGGCGCATCCACGAGGGCCCTGCTTTTCCGGCTCGTTTCGACTCGTTCCGAGTCGTCGAGGCGTACCTCGCGACAGCCGCGAGCCGGGGAGTCTCCACCCCGCGGAAGTACGAGCGCGCGAAGCAAACGGCAGACGAGATCGAGCACGCACGCGGACGACAAGCCGAGTGCCCCTGCCATAACGACCTCCTGAACGCGAACTTCATCGCGCAGGACGGAGCCGTGCGGATCGTCGACTGGGAGTACGCAGGCATGGGCGACCGCTTCTTCGACCTCGCCAACTTCTCGATCAACCACGAGCTCACCGACGAGCAGAACGAGGAGCTGCTCATGGCGTACTTCGGCGAGCTCGAGGAGGAACACCTCGACGCGCTCCGCCTGATGCGGTTCATGTCCGACTTCCGCGAGGCCATGTGGGGCGTCGTCCAGCAGGGCCTGTCGGAGCTCGACTTCGACTTCGTGGGATACGCCGACGAGCATTTCGCGCGGCTCGAGCGCACGGCAGCCGACCCCGCCTTTCGCGAGTTGCTGCAATGAAGGATCGGGCCCGCGCGGTCGTCATCGGCGGCGGCGTCGGCGGCGCGGCCGTCCTCTACTGGCTCGCGCGACTCGGCTGGGAAGAGGTACTCCTGGTCGAGCGGGCCGACCTGACCAGCGGCTCGACCTTCCACTCGGCGGGGCTCGTCGGCCAGCTCCGCGGCTCGCTCAGCCTCACGAAGATGATGATCGCCTCAGTCGATCTCTACCGGGCCCTCGAGGAGGAGGTCGGCCTGGAGACCGGCTGGCGTGAGGTCGGATCATTACGGCTCGCCTCGTCGGAGGAGCGGATGGAGGAGCTCCAGCGCCAGGCCGGGTGGGCGCGAACGTTCGGACTGCCGATCGAGCTGATCTCCGCCGCGGACGCACAGCGCCTGTTCCCGCCGATGTCGCTGGAGGGTGTGCTCGGAGCCGCACATTTGCCAACCGACGGCTACATCGACCCCAGCCAGCTGACGTTCGCGCTCGCCGAGGGCGCTCGGCGTCGCGGGGCCGAGCTCCATACCAACACCCGGGTGACCGGAATCAGCGTCGAGCGCGGCCGCGTGACGGGTGTCGAGACCGAAAAGGGCTCGATCGCCACGGACGTCGTCGTCAATGCGGGCGGCATGTTCGCGGCGGAGATCGGCGCCATGGCGGGCGTCACCGTCCCGATCGTCCCGATGGCGCACGAGTACCTGATCACCCGTCCTTCCGGCCTGCCGCTCGACCTGCCCACCATGCGAGACCCCTCGCTCCTCGTCTACTTCCGCGGCGAGTCCGGCGGGCTGATCATGGGCGGATACGAGCGCAATCCCGCCCCGTGGGGCCTCGACGGCATCCCCCCGGACTTCAACGGCAAGCTGCTCGAAGAGGACTGGGACCGCTTCGAGGAGCTGATGGAGAACGCGATCGTGCGCGTCCCCGACCTGGAGAACGCAGAGGTGATCCGTCTGGTCAACGGGCCCGAGGCCTTTACCCCGGACGGCGAGTTCATCCTCGGCCCGTCAGACGTGCGCGGTTTCTGGGTCGCCTCCGGGTTCTGCGCGCACGGGCTGGCCGGCGCCGGCGGCATGGGCAAGCTCGTCGCAGAGTGGATCGTCGAGGGCCTGCCGAGCCTCGACACGTGGGAGATGGACTCGCGGCGCTTCGGCCGCCATTACAGCAGCCGCCAGTACACCCTCGAGCGTACGGTCGAGGTCTACTCGACCTATTACGACGTCAAGTACCCGGGCTATGAACGGCGGGCCGGTCGACCGCTCCGCCTCTCCCCCGCGTACCCGCGCCTCAGCGAGCTCGGCGCGACTTTCGGCGAGAAGTCGGGCTGGGAGCGCCCGAACTGGTTCGAGCCGAACGCGGCCGCCGGCGACGAGTCGCTGCGACCAGGAGGCTGGGCAGGCAGGCTCTGGTCGCCGGCGATCGGCGCCGAGCATAGGGCGACACGCGAGGCGGCGGCGCTCTTCGACGAGACGTCGTTCGCCAAGATCGAGATCGCAGGCCCTGGCGCAGCCGATTTTCTGGAGCACCTGTGCGACAACAAGGTCGCCCGCGACGTGGGCGCGATCACGTACACGCAGATGCTGAACGAGCGCGGCGGGATCGAGTGTGACTTCACGGTCACGCGGCTCGCCGAGGATCGGTTCAGGATCGTCACCGGGACGGCGTTCGGCCAGCACGACCTGGCTTGGATCCGGTCGCATGCGCCCGAGGACGGGTCGGTGGCCGTCGAGGACGTCACCTCGCGCTACGCCTGCCTCGGGATCTGGGGGCCGATGAGCCGCGAGATCCTCCAGCCGGTGGCCACTGAGAGCCTGGCGAACGAGGACTTCAAGTACATGCGCGCCCGCGATGTCGCTATCGGCCCTGTCCCGTGCCTGGCACTGCGCGTGACCTACGTGGGCGAGCTGGGCTGGGAGCTCTATTGCCCGATGGAGTTCGGGCTGCGGCTTTGGGACACGATCTGGGAGGCGGGCCGCGAGCACGGGCTCGTGGCGGGGGGCTACAAGGCGATCGACTCGTGCCGGCTCGAGAAGGGCTACCGCGTCTGGGGCGCCGACATCACGCCCGAGGACACGCCGTACGAAGGCGGGCTCGGCTTCGCGGTCAAGCTCGACAAGGGCGACTTCATCGGTCGCGAAGCGCTGGTCGAGGCCCAGGGCAGGGCCCTCGAGCGGCAGCTCGCCTGTCTCGTGCTGGAGGATCCGCGTTTGATTGCCCTCGGATCGGAGCCCGTGAGCGTGGACGGCAAGGTGGCCGGCCGCGTAACGAGCGGCGGTTACGGCTACACGGTCGAGCGCTCGATCGCGTATGCGTACCTGCCGGACGAGGAAGTCGAGGTCGGCAAGCCCGTCTCGGTCGAGATCTTCGGCGAATCGGTACCGGGATCAGTCTTAGCCGAGCCGCTCTACGACGCGGACGGTACAGCGATCCGCGCTTGACACAAGAGTCTCAAACGCGAGTAAATAGCCGCTTCCCGGCGAAAGGAAGGCGGCAGATGAGCACAGCAGAGGGCGGCGCACGCCCCGACCACTTGGACGACCGGCAGCAGCTACACAAGCTCGGCTACGCCCAGGAGCTCTACCGCTCGATGGGCGGCTTCCAGAACTTCGCGATCTCGTTCACGATCATCTCGATCCTCGCGGGGTGCCTGACCTCGTACTACATCGCCTTCAACCAGGGCGGCCCGATCGCGGTCACCTGGGGCTGGCTGCTCGTAGGAGGCTTCTGCATCATCGTGGCCCTCGCCATGGGCGAGATCGCCTCGACGTATCCGACTGCAGGCGGCCTCTACTACTGGGCGTCGAAGCTAGGAGGGCCGGCCTGGGGCTGGTTCGCCGGCTGGTTCAACCTCGTCGGCCAGATCGCAGTCACGGCCGCGATCGGCTACGGCTGTGCGGTCTTCACGACCTCGCTGCTGAACCTCCTCTTCGACTACCCGAACACCATTCGCTGGATCCTGTTCACCTACGGCGTGATCCTGTTCGCCGCCGGGCTGATCAACATGTTCAAGGTGCCGATCACCGGAATGCTGAACTCGATCTCGGCGTGGTGGCACATGGTCGGCGTGCTCGTGTTCGTCGCCGTCCTGATCATCGTCCCCGACACCCACAAATCGGTCGGCTATGTCTTCGGCGAGACCGTGAACAACACGGGGTTCTCGGGAATGAACTTCCACAGCATCGTGTTCTTCTACGTGTTCCTGACCGGGCTCCTGATGGCCCAGTACACGATCACCGGGTTCGACGCGTCCGCGCACATGAGCGAGGAGACCAGGCAGGCGTCGATCGGCGCGGCCTGGGGCATCGTCATGTCGGTCGTGGTCTCGGTGATCTTCGGATTCATCCTGCTGACCGCCGTAACGTTCGCGTTGCCCGATGCGACGAACGACGAGTTCGTCGGTGCTGGACAGCAGATCCTCACGTTCTCCTGGACGACCGCGATGAGCGAAAACTGGGCCGAGTTCCTGCTCTTCGTCGCAGTGGTCGCGCAGCTCTTCTGCACGATCGCCTCAACAACCTCGGCCTCCCGGATGATGTTCGCGTTCTCACGTGACGGAGCTGTTCCGGGCCACAGGTGGTGGCGGGTCGTCTCCAAGAGAGACCGGATCCCGGTCAACACGGTGTGGGCCATCTGCGTCCTGTCGTTCCTGCTCATGGTGCCGACGCTCAAGAACGCCTTCGTCGGCTACGCGGTCGGGACGTCGATCGCGGTCATCGGCCTCTACATCGCGTTTGCGATCCCGATCTATCTGCGGGTCCGCCAGGGCGAGGCGTTCGAGCGCGGTGCGTGGCATCTCGGACGGCACTACAGGTGGATCGACTGGGTCGCCGTCGCGTGGATTCTGTTCATCTCGATCGTGTTCCTGCTTCCGTTCGCCAAGGTCGGAATCCCCGGCAACGAGGGCTTCACGTGGGACTTCGTGAACTACACGCCGATCACGGTCGGAGCCGCGTTGCTCCTGTTCGGCGGGTGGTACGTCCTGTCGGCCCACAAGTGGTTCAAGGGCCCGGTGCGGCAGGGCGACGACGCGGAGCTCGCGCGGATCGAGAGCGAGTACGAGGCTCCCACAGCCGCTGTGCCGAGCGCAGGCTCGTAGGCAAGCTCAGCCGTTTCAAGACAGGTCCTGGTGCCTGGCACCAGGACCTGTCGGTTCTAGCCGAAGCCGAGGATGAATTTGGCGTCTTCGGACATCAGCTCCGGGGTCCAGGGCGGGTCCCAGGTCAACTCGACCTCGACCTCCTCGACACCGGGCAGCGCCGCAGCGACGTCGTGGATGTTCTCCTGGATCATCGGACCCGCGGGGCAGCCCATCGACGTCAGCGAGTGGATCACCTTTACCTTCAGCCCGTCGACCTCGACGTCGTAGAGGAGCCCGAGGTCGACGATGTCCATCCCGAGCTCGGGATCCTCGACCTGCTTCATCGCTTCGGTGACTTCTTCTTTGGTAGGCACGCCGATCAGGCTATAGAAGGCGGACCTCTTCGCGGCGCTCGCGCGCGAAGAAGTGAATGCCGTCCACGAACCGAACCCAGTTGCACCGCGTGCACATGACGAGCGAATGCGTGCGCGCGCTGTCGGCGAGATAACGGACCCCGCGCAAGAGGTCGCCGCCGGAGACGCCGGTCGCCGCCACGATGACCTCCGTCGGAGCCAGGTCGTCGATCGACCAGATGCGCTCGATGTCGTCGATCCCGTACTCGGTCGCGCGCTCGATCTCGTCGCGCGTGGTCGGCCAGAGCTGCGCCTGCATCTCGCCTCCCAGGCAGCGGAGAGCGGCGGCTGTCAGGACCGCCTGACGCGTGCCGCCGATGCCGATTGCGAGGTGGTCGTTCGTCCCTCGAATCGCAGCCGAGATCGAGGCCGTCACGTCTCCGTCCTGGATCAGCTTGATGCGCGCGCCCGCCTGGCGAATCTCCTCGATCAGGTCGTGGTGGCGCGGGCGGTCGAGGACGATCGTCGTGATGTCGCCCACCCGCCGACCGAACGCTTCGGCGATCGCCTGGATGTTCTCGGCAACAGGACGCTTGAGGTCGATCTTCCCGCGAGCCAGGGGACCGACGGCCATCTTCCGCATGTACATGTCGGGGAGCGTCTGCAGCGATCCGGGGTCGCCCGCTGCGATCATCGACATCGCGCCGCTCCCGCCTCGGGCGACGATCCCGGCGCCCTCCAGCGGATCGAGCGCGAGGTCGAACGTCTCGCCGCCGGCTCCGATCTTCTGCCCTGCCGCCAGGTTGTCCGCCTCCTCCGAGGCCCCGATGACGATGTTCCCGTCGATCGGCAGCTGCTCGAGCGACTCCTCCATGCCGGTGCACGCCGCCTCCTGGGCCCCGTCCTCGTCCGCGCGCCCCAGCCAGCGCGCACTCGCGAGCGCCGCCCGCTCGGTGACGCGGGCAAAGCTCTCGCAGAGGCAGGTGCGGGCCGTGCCTAGCTGAGTCTCAGCAGCTTGGGGAGCGCTTTGCGTCACGAGACCTTCTGCAGTCTGTCAGCAGCGGTCAGCACGAGCTCCATGACCGCGGCGATCGACTTCTCGCGCTCGCGGTTGTCGATCACCGGCACGCCGTCGCCACGGGCCCGCTCGAGGACGTAATCCTGGAGGTAGCGGATGTCCGACAGCTTCTCCAGGTACTTGTCGAGAGGGCGCATCCCGTCCGACGTGAGATCGCGGATCCAGAAATGACCGGCGTGCGTCTCCTCGCTCTTGATCGCGATCACGCACTGCACGACGAGAGCGTTCTCGATCGGCGGCAGCATCCCGGGGACGAGGTGGACGCCTTCGAGCACCATCGACCAGCCCTCCTCGAGCGCGCGGTCGATGGCGGCCTTGACCCCCACGAGCACGTGCCGCGTTTGGTCCAGGAACCCGTGGATGAGCGGATCGACCTCTTCCTCCTCGGCGCTGTGGAGCGGCAGGCCGGCCTCGAAGCTCGAGTGGTGAATGGTCGGCATCAGCTCGGGGCTGAACAGGGCGCGCATCGTCTGCCGCACGAAGTCCGTCGACGTCACCCGGGTGATTCCGAGGCGATAGGCAACTTCCGTGGCAATCGTCGACTTGCCCGTGCCCGTGGCGCCACCGACGAGGACGATGATCGGGAGGTCGAGCTCCTCGAGCTCCTGGTAGCGGCGCAGGCGGCCGGCCACCTTGCCGGCCTCGTCGCCGAGGACGCTCACGGCGAGCTTCTCGACGCGATCGAGATCGATGCTCTCGGTCTTGCGGTCGGAGATGTCCTGCTCGATGAGCCTCGCCACGTCGTAGGCGCGGGACGGCGAGGCGCCGGCTCGGATCAGGGCCCGTGCCATCAGGCCTTTCGAGTACGGCTCGGCGCCGCCGAGCGGCAGAGGGTCGCTGCGTCTGCGCTCCGTCATGCAACCGGCTCCTTCTGTGCGGCCTCGGCGAGCGCGTTCAGCTCCGCATCGAGATCGGGCTCACCGTCGAGCGCCACCACGTCGTTGTCGAGGAACACGCAGTCGACGCCGCGCTCGTCGGCGGTCTCCGCCACGACGTCGATCGCGGCCGCCTTGATCTCGATCAGGTAGGTCTCGGCGTCGATCGACTCCAGGTCGGCCCGCAGCCGCTCCCGGTCGGCGAGGTTCCCCGAGACGCGGACGACCTCCGCGCCGTGCTCCTCGGCCAGCAGCTGGGCGAGACGCTCGTGGAGCTCCTTGGGCGCGGTTGTGAAGACGGCGACGCGCTTCCCGTCGATCGGCTCGACGGGTCGCGGACGCATCTCCGTGGCAATCACCGTCGAATCAGGCTTCACCTCTTCGATCGCCGCCCGGAGCTCGTCATGGCGCGAGCCCTCCTCGGCGCCCGTCAGCACGACGAGATCGGAGACGAGCACGCGGTACGTGTTCAGGTAGCCGGTCAGGAGCTCGGGCTCGATGCTCGAGTTGGCGACGAGGATTCGCCGCGCCGTGGCAATTGGCGGGAAGGCGGCACCGCTGCCCTCGAAGATGACGAGGTCGGGCTCTCGCTCGAGGGCCAGGCGTGCTCCCTCGGAAACGTTGGAGA
>Ga0210378_10000988_pt1 | contig 14952 bp, 9 predicted proteins | sample PLM1_60_b1redo_FD_155465 | JGI IMG/M metagenome (GOLD analysis project Ga0210378, IMG submission 155465) | Groundwater sediment microbial communities from an aquifer in East River, Colorado, USA - PLM1_60_b1 redo | ecosystem: Environmental > Terrestrial > Soil > Riparian zone | place: USA: East...
CGAACTTCTCGAGCGGCATCGACCGCACCGACGCCAAGCTCCTCGACGGCGATGGGATCCCGGTGCTCGAGGGCACGCTCACGGGCCTCGCGGCGTTCAGGCACCTGTTCGCGTACCGGGACTTCCGCGCGCGCTCGCCGGTGACCGGCGGCTCCCCGGTCCGGGACGAGGACCGTCAGCGTTGGGTGGCGCGGTTTTCGAGCGGGGAGCCGATAGACGAGCTTGAGGGTCTCGCGCTCCTCGCCGACTACGGCCTGGCCGTCGTCGAGAGCGCCCGCGCCGACACGCTCGAGGACGCGATCGCGGCGGCCGAGCGGATCGGGTTCCCCGTCGCGGTGAAGTCGGCGGCGCCGGGCGTCCAACACAAGTCGGACGTCGGTGGCGTGCGTTTGCGGATCGACGACTCACCGTCGCTCGAGGACGCATATTCGGATCTGGAACGCAGTCTCGGGCCGCAGGTCACCGTTGCGTCGATGGTGCCGCACGGAGTCGAGGTCGCCCTGGGGATCGTTCGAGATCCGCAGTTCGGACCGCTGGTGCTCGTTGGCGCCGGCGGCGTTCTCGTCGAGGTGCTGAAGGATCGCCGCCTCGCGATGCCGCCGCTCGACGAGGTTCGAGCACGGTCGATGGTCGACCGCCTCGAGGTGCGTCCCTTGCTCGACGGTGTGCGAGGGCAGCCTCCCGCCGACGTCGACGGGCTCACGCGGACGATCGTGGCGCTGTCGTGGCTCGCCAAGGACCTCGGTGAGCGCCTCGAGGCACTCGACGCGAACCCCGTGATCTGCTCGGCCGATGGTTGTGTCGCCGTCGACGCGCTCGTGATCCCGCGCATCTCCTGACCGAGCCGCTCAGGTGGGGCAAGCAGGAACATGGAGGTACGTGCGGCACTCGGAGTCCGTGAGCGAGCGCGTGACTCGGCCCTTCGCGATCTCGAGCACGTCCTCGAAGGCGATCGCGTGCACGAGGATCCTTCCATCGGTGTAGAACAGCGCGACCTTCGACCCGTCTGAGCTAAAGAACGCGAATTCCAGGTCGCTTGGCTCATCGAGTGACGTGAAGATCAGTTCGCCGGTGTGCGCGTTCCACACTCGGGCCGCGCCGTCGCCACTGGATGTCACGATCCGTGTGCTATCCGAGCTGAACCAGACCTGCCAGACCCGTGCCCTGTGTTTCAGCGTTACCAGCGGAGCGAGTGTGTCCGCATCCTGCAACAGGACCACGTTCTGTTCGGGACCCCCGACCACGGCGAGAACCCTCCCGTCCGGACTGAGCGCGCCAACAGGAGTTGCGTCAAAGCCGACCTCGGGATAGGGAGCTGACGCCACCCGCCTTCGCGATCGCAGGTCCCAGACCTCGACGAGGTCCGAGTCCTCCCGGGTCAGGGAGAAGGCGACCCGGGAACCGTCGGCGCTGAATGCAGTGTGGTCACACCGGAAGCCGCCTGTGCCGCTCGGGGAGATCATCGTCTCCCCGGTGGCGACGTCCAGGACGCGAGGAGCCGCCGGCCACGAGCAGACGAGGAGTCCGGTCCCGTCGGGACTGAAGTAGGCAGCGTACGCGGAAGAGAACGCAGCGACCGGGTCCGTCTTTCCCGGGGCCAACGCCCACACCTGTGCGCCCGTCGAGACCTCCCACATCCGAACCGACCCGTCGGTTCCCACGGTCGTGAGCAGACGTCCGTCCGGGCTGAGGGCCACGATCGGGGAAACGACGGCGCCGTAACTGCCGGCCGGGATCCTGGGCGGTGCGTACGTCGACGCGGCCATGACCTCGCGACCGGAGACCAGATCCCACACATGCGCAAGCCCTTCGCCGTCTCCGGTCGCCATCAAGTGGGCATCGTCGCTCAGGCTGACAGAGAAGACGTCGGGGCAACCGATGTCGGCGCCGCACGAGATGTCCGGGGAGGGGCGGCCCAGGATCCGCGAGCCGTTCCGAAGATCCCATACCCCGACCGACCCGTCATCGCCGATGAGGGCGACTGCGGTGCCGTCGCGCGTGAGTGCGCCGTCGCGGATCCCACGACCCAGGATCGAGGTCGTGTCGATGGCGACGGCCGGGACGGCGCGGCGCAGGACCTGCTCGGCCTCCGGCAGGACGTTGCCATCGAGGCCCTGCGTCGTCCGGAGCGCTTCGAGGGCGAGCAGGATGGCGAACTGTCGATCGACGTCGAGGTTCTTCGCCGCCCCAGCCAGGAGCTCACGGCCTGCGGCCACGCTCGACGCCCGCTGCGCGCTGGCGTTCCGGTTCAAGACGATCGCCGTGAGCGTTCCCGCGACGAGCGCTGCGGTGGTGACTGTGAGGAAGAGGGCCCGCAGTCGCTTGACGGAGCGACGCTCCAAGGTCCGTTCGCGAAGGCTCCGGGTCGCTTCTGCGGCGCGCTCTTCATCTCGCCTGGCGACGCTGGCCGAGAGATAGCCGCGCTCCTCGAGCCCGAGCGCGAGGTTCGTGGCCGATCCCCACGATTCGAACTGATCCAGGCGAGATCCCACCAGAAGGAAGCTCGGCTCGCGCCTATTTCGCTCCCATTCCCGGGCTGCATCGGACAGCAGCCGACGCATCCGGACGTCCTCGCGAGCGTCCTCGATCCATCGGCGCAGCCGTTCCCAGGCGCCCAGGAGCGCTTCGTGCGCCACCTCGACGGTCGGCTCTCGTGTCACGGGGTCGCGATCGAACGTGAGGAGGCGGTGTCGCCCGTAGGTGTCGAGGGCCGACTCCATAGCGCTCGCGTCGACCTCGATCGCGGACAGCTCCGACAGCGAGACCCGGCACCGCGTGTCCGCGACTCCGTCGCCGAGCGTCACGAGCCGCAGGAAGAGCTGGCGAACGGCGTTTCGGCCGGCTGGTTGTCGGCTCGCGTACAGATGCTCGGCGCTCGCGGCGAGGGCGCCGCCGACGCCCCCGATCTCGCGGTACGCCTCGAGCGTGAGCCTCCCGTCGTGGCGTCGATCGTGGAGCTCGGTGAGGGCGTACTGGACCAGGGGCAGCGCGCCCGGCTGTTCCGCGACGTCCGCCGCGATCTGGGGGACGAGCGCGCGATCGACGGTCAAGCCCGCGTGCTCCGCCGGCCGGACGATCGCCCGTTCGAGCTCCTCGGGCGTCAGGGGGCCAAGGACCTCGGTGCTCGACCCCATCAGCTCCCCCATCCGGGGATACTCGAGCGGCCGGTCGTAGAAGTCGGCGCGGAGCGTGGCGATCACGCGTACCCGGCTTGCCGGGTCGGCGGTCGCCACCCGGAGGCTCTCGAGGAACAGCGCCCGGTCGTCCTCGGCCTCGGTGAGCGTGAACGCCTCCTCGAACTGATCGACGATGAGCAGGAGCTCGGTGCCTTCGGGGACGATCGCGTCCGCCAGCTCGAGGAGCCCCCTGGGACCCGACTCGAGGCGGCCGAGGAGGCCGGCGGGCGGATGCACGGCGACCCGCAGCAACGCCGCGTCGAGCTCCTCCATCGGATGATGACCCGGATGCATCTCGGTGACGAACCAGGCCTCTGAGCCGGGGACCGCACCGTGGCGGAGTGTCGCCACCAGGCCGGCGCTGACCGCCGAGGACTTGCCGCTTCCGCTCGGTCCGACGACCGCGATGAACCTCGACGATCGGCCCGTGTGCGACAGGCGATCGAGCAGCCGCCGGATGAATGCTTCCCTGCCGAAGAAGTCCAGGGCGTCGGCTTCGAGGAACGGCCGCAGACCTTTGTAGGGGTTGCGGACGTCGGCGACGACGGCAGCGAGACCGTCCGCCCTTGCCCCCAGGACCGACGCGAACTCGGCGAGGACCGCCGCGCTGTCGTCGGGTCCCCGCGCGATCTCCGCCCGGCGGATAACCTCACCGATTTCCATGGGGAGTCGCTCTCCGAGCATCCCGCGCGCCAAGGCGGTGAACGCTTCGAGATCGTCCGACGTTCGAGCCGATCCCCGTCCGATGGAGAAGTCCGTGAGGTAAGCGTTCCCCTCCTCGTCGAGGAGCACGTTCGGCGGGCCGAGATCCCCGTGGACCACGCTCCGGCGGTGAGCCATCGCCAAGGCGGAGGCGACCTGCTCGAGGATCCGGGTTGCCCGTTCGCGCGGGAGCGCGCGCGAGCGACCAACCAGCTCGCTCAAGCTCCCACCTCGGAGGAACCTGGTCACCACGTACGCCCGGCCCGGCTCGCGCCAGTAGTCGTAGACGGGCGCGATATGAGGATGCTCGAGCGCCGCGACGGCCTGTGCTTCGGGTTCGAATCGACGGACGAACGCCGGATCGTTGGCACGATGCTCGTGGATCACCCGAACCGCCACCTCCCGGCCGACGTTCGGCTGGGTTGCTCGGTAGAGGACGCCGAACGGGTCCTCGCCGACGCGTTCGAGCAATCGATATCCCCGCAGCGGTTCTCCTCTGGTATCCAGGTCCGCGCTCTGAGCGAGGATGCGCTCGTGCACCTTGCGCAGGTCCGGCGACGGATCGATCCCGAGCTCGTCGGCCAGGGTCCCGCGGGCAGCCTCGTATGCCGTGAGCGCGTCTCCTTGGCGACCAGCGCGATAAAGGGCGACCATCAGCTGCTCCCAGAAGCGCTCGCGGAGCGGGTGGCGTGCGGTGAGGCTCTCGAGCTCGCCGATCACGTCCCCGAGCTCCCCGAGCTCGAGCTGGGCCTCGATCCGCTCCTCCAGGGCCGCGAGCCGTAGGTCATCGAGCCGCGCCGCTTCGGAGCGGAGCGACGGCTCGGTTGCCAGGTCCCCGAACGCGGGACCGCGCCACAGATCCAGCGCGTGGTCGAAGGCATCGACGGCCGCCTTCGCGTCGATGGGCAGGAGCCGCCGCGCGTCGCGAAGGAGCGATCGGAAGCGCACCGCATCGAGCTCCGATGGGTCGGCCTTGAGCAGGTAGCCGGCCCTGCTTCCCTCGAGCCGCTCGGCGCCCAGCGCCTTGCGCAGGTGCGAGGCGTAGCTCTGCAGGGCGTTCCGAACGGTCTCGGGCGGCTCCTCACCCCATACCTCATCGATCAGCACATCGGTCGGTACAAGGTGGTTGGCGCGCAGGAGGAGGTGGGCGAGGACCGCCCGCTGCTTGGGTCCCCCGAGCGGGATCGGGCCGTCACCGTTCTCGACGACCTCGATCGAGCCCAGGATCCGGAACTCCATCGGGCGACGGTAGCCCCTGGTCGTCGAGATGGGAATGCCGGGTTCCGCCGAAGGGCGAGCGTTCACCGCTGCAGCGTTTGCGGGGTCGCTGAAAGCTCGCTGAAAGGTTCGGGTCAGCGGGTGACACGCCTTCCGCACCGGGCCCTCATGCGCCCGGTTCGACCGTGCGCCCATGCGCACAATCGGTCGGTTCGGAGCTTCGATCCTCGCTCTGACGGCACTTGCCGGGGGTTGGTCCATCGCGGCGCGACGCGCATCTGGGGTGGAGCTCCGGCCAGGGGTCACGGTCTTCTCGGAGGACCCGGTCCATCAGCAGCTCGCCATGTGGGCGGTGGCGCGGTTCGAGCGCGCGGGGTTAGACCCCCCGACGGTCGAGATCGCCTTCCATGCGGACGCCTCGGGGTGCGGGGGCCACCTCGGGTACGCGAAGGATGGTCATGTCGACGTCTGCACGGTGCTCGTGAATGAGATGGCTCGCAGGAACCTCCTGCACGAGATGGGACACATCTGGATCGACCAGAACGTGTCGCGGGCGGACCGCGATCGTTTCCTCGAGTTCCGCAGCCTGCGGACGTGGAACGCATCGACGGCCGATTGGGACGACCGCGGCTACGAGCAGGGAGCCGAGATCATGGCGTGGGCTCTCGGGGACAGGATCCTGACGGCGCAGATCCCGGATCACGATCCTGCGCAGCTCCTTGTCGCGTTCGAGATCCTCACCGGCGTCGTCGTTCCCCTTGGCGTCTGAAAACGCGACGCACGCTCATCCCCGCGATGGACCGGATGCGAGCCGGGGTCGGTCGACGTTCAGACGAAGTGGCTCGGGTCCGGCTGCGTTCCCTCGGGCCACCCGGGGTAGTCGTCGCCGGGGTATTCCGACGGCTTGCCGTAGCAGTTGTCGATCTCGGGCAGTGGCTGCGCATCGGTGCGCGGGTTCTTCTCGAACGCGAACGCGTGCTCGAAGTTGTGGGTCCGTTCGATCCGCTCCGTCAGGTACGGGAGACCCCAGTTGTCCGCGACGAACCGGAGCGGGCTCGAGAACTCGCCCTCGGCGTCGTCCATGTAGCCCTTCCTCGCAAACGGGCTGAGTACGAGCATGGGGACGCGGAACCCGAACCCGAGGTCGTCGACCGTGGGCGGCGGCACGTGGTCGTAGAAGCCGCCCCACTCGTCCCACGTCAGGAAGATCGCCGTGTGCTCCCAGTCGTCACTCGCCATCACCGCGTTGACGACGTCCGTGAGCCAGTTGTGGGCAAAACATGTGCTCTCGGGCGGGTGATCCGAAAGCTCGAACCGCGGCGTAACCCACGTGACCGACGGGAGCCGTCCCTCGCGGATGTCCTGCGGCAGGCGTTCGACGGAGCGGATCCGTTCCGGCCGCCAGAGGTCGGTGTGGAACACGCCCTCGATGCCGTTCAGGGCGTTCCAGAAGTAGCCGGACTGCCCAGGTTGCGCTGCGTAGAACGCCCAGGACACGCCGGCGTCCTCGAGCTGTTCGGGCACGGTCCGGAACGTGAAGCAGGAGTCGTGCTTGGTGAGGTTGCCACCCTCGTCCTTCACCAGGACGAACACGTTCTTGCCGACCGCGTCGCACCCCCAGCTCTTGAAGGTCCGGCCGTCCTGAAGCTGGCGGGTCTCGATGTTCTCGGGGTTGTCGAGCGCACCACCGGATTGGCCCGCCACGAAGAAGAAGTGGTTCGGATAGGACGGGCCGCCGACCGACGCGAAGAAGTTGTCGCACAGCACGTAGTCCTTCGCCCACGACCAGTAGTTCGGGATCGACGTCCCCTCGAACTGCGTGTAGGCCCACGGGTCGCCGAACTGGCCGTTGCCGAACCCGTCGTACGCGCCGCCGTTCACGTCGTTCAGGTGCGCCGCGCGGTCGTGGGGGATGTCGCCCGGGAGCCAGTGCGGGCTCGCAGTGAGCGGGACCTCCTGGCCGAACCTCACGCCGACCCTCGCGCCGTTCGCGCCAGGAAACCTGCCGTACAGGTTGTCGAAGCTCCGGTTCTCCATCATCACGTAGATCGCGCGCTTGATCGGCCACCGCGTGTCGGTCGCCACGACCGATGCGGTCGCGCTCGGCGCCACCACCGGCTGCTTGCGGCCGCCGCCGGTGCATGCGTACATCGTCGCGCCCGCCAGGGCGAACGCGGACGTGCGCAGGAACGATCGCCGGGAGAACAGCGACGAGTCGTCGTGTCCGAGCCGTTCGTAGCTCGAACGCTCCTGGGGGGGTGGGGGGGAGGCTCCGTGCACGGTTGCCCAAGCTATCAAGCAACCCCGCGAACGATATCCTTCTGCGACCCTCAGACCCCATGCATCAGCACAGGTTCTCCACCACGCTCTCTGGCGCGATCGCGTCCGCCTGCGTCGTGTTCGCGCTCGCCGCCTGTACCGGCGACGCCGAGCCCGACGCGCCCTCGACGACGCCCCCGGTCACGCCGATCCCGCAGACCGGTTCGACAGCGTCGCCCACGCCGCCCGCGCTTCCTGCCGAGCCGCCCGCCACGCGGGGCCCGGTCTCGGCGGACTGCGTCAACGGGTGGGTGACGCCGCCTCGTGACTCGGCTCGCTACGCCGAGCCGCTGCGGGTGATCCGTCGGGCAACGGGCGTCGAGGGTCCACTCGAGGTGGTGGACCTGCGCTTCTTCGAGGGCCCTGAGTCGCCTCCTTCGGACAAGGGCTACCTCCTGGACATCCGGCGCTGGTACGTCAAGGCATTCGCGAAGCACGACCTCTCGTTCCAGGGACGGTTCCTGGTGGAGTCCCGGGAGTTCGGGGCGGGTCTGGTCGCGGTCGCCCCCTACGACACGAACGGCTACCGCTCGCCGGATTGGGTCGGGTTCCAGTTCGACAGCGGCGACCCCGAGGCGCGGGTCTATCCGGGGCTGCCCGGAAGCTGGGCCGGAGTGCCCTACGACTTCGTGAGCGGGGGTGCGGGGCTGCAGATCCCGGGGTTGCCCGAAGAGGTGGTCGGGTGCTTGTCGGCGACATGATCGCGGTCGCCGACCTCGTCGGTCCGTCCCCGGCCGGCTAACCGCCGGCGAGCACCGCGGCGCCTACTGCACCCGACAGGTCGCCGAACTCGCTCGAGAGCATCGCGGGTGCGCGTTCCGGGACGAACAGCATCGGTTGCATCTCATCGCGGATCCGATCGACGAAGGGCGGGCCTAGGCGATCCGCGAGCCCGCCGCCGATCACGATCGCCTCGAGCGCGAGGAGGTTCTGCACCGACGCGAGCCCAACTCCGAGCGCCCACACCGCATCGTCCACCAGCTCGCGGGCCATCTTGTCGTGCTTCTCGAGCGCCGCGGCCCACACCCCGCTCGAGAGGCGCGTCCGCCCCTTCTTCTCCATGATGTCGAAGAGCTCGGTCTTGTGGCCCTCCTTGACCAGGTGTCGCGCGAAGACCTCCATCTGCCCGCGACCGGCGTACGCCTCGAGGTGACCACGCCGACCGTCCGAGCAGACCCTGCCGCCGGGCTTCACGATCGTGTGGCCGATCTCGCCGGCCGCTCCCTGACCCTCGTAGAGCTTGCCGTCCAGGACCAAGCCACCGCCGACGCCGGTCCCGACCCACACGCCGACCAGGTTCCGGTAGGGGCGTCCGGCGCCCCGCTTCCACTCACCGAGGATCGCGACGCGCACGTCGTTGTCGAGCCTGACCGGCACGCCGCCGAGCGCCTCAGAGACCATGGCCCCAAGCGCGACGGGCTGGGCCTCCTGGAACCCCGGGAGGTTTGGCGAGCTCGAGACCGTGCCGGCCTCGGTATCGATCGCTCCCGGGACCCCCATCCCGACCGCCTTGAGGTCGGTCGGCTGCGCCCCGCCGTCCGCGAGGGCCTTCGCGACCGACTCGCCGATCGCCGCCGCCACGTCCTTCGCGCCCGTGAGCGGCGTGGCCAGGCGATGCACACCCGCCACCTTCTTCGTGCGCACCGCCGCGGACTGGATCTTCGTCCCACCGACATCCACGCCGACCGTGATGGTGCCTATGTGAGCTCCCTCCGTGCCAGTCGCGTCGAGCGTTCTTCCGAAGAGGCCGGTTCGGCGTTCCGCGAGGAGTATGAGCGGCTCAACCCGAGGCGGTCCAGGCTCGCAGCATCCCGAGGACGATCAGGAGACGAGCCGCCAGGCTGACGGCCGAGGTGACCGCGACGACGACGATGGCGGCGAGCGGTCGTCCGAGCAGCGCGAAGACCGTGACGAACAGCAGTCGCGCGTCCCTACCTCCCAGGAAGAACCCGATCCATCGCTCGGGGGCGGGCGGGATCGCCAGCGCGGCGACCCTGTCTTTGGTCGCCATCGAGAGCATCGCTCCGGCCGTCGCCGCCACCGCGAAGAGGACGACGCTCCTGGGATCGCCCCCTTCGTCGAGCGCCCACAGCGCGAGCCCGCCGATCACGACCGCGTCGGCGACCCGGTCCAAGACCCCGTCCAGGAGGGCACCCCCCGGGCTGGAGCGGATCCGCAGACGCGCGATCTCCCCGTCGACGCCGTCGAGGATCGAGGAAGCCTGCACGAGGATGCCCCCGGCCAACCCGGCACTCGTAGCGAGCGCCCACGCTCCAGCGAGGGCGAACAGGAACGCCACGACGGACACGACGTCCGGGTGGATGGGCAGGTGGGCGAGCGCCATGGACGCGCGCGTCGAGATGGGGCGGTTCAGGTAACGAGAGACCGGTCCGTCGGCGTCTTTCGTGAGCGATCGGCGAAGCCTCGTCGAGACCGCCCTCAGGTCCTCGGGTGTGTCGACGTCCTGCCACCAGGCGTTCGGAGGAAGAGGCACGGCCTCGAGCGGGTGACTACGGGCGAGCTCAGTGACAGCGCCCGCGAGGGTGGCGTCTCCTCCCGCCTGGACGCTCCGTTGAGCATCGAAGACCGAGAGTGGTAGCAGGAACGCGCCGCAGTCGATCGAGGGGTCGCCGAGGTCCTTCGAGAACGCGACCGCACGCTCCTCGTGGAGACTGACCCTCGTCCCCTCTGCCCAGGCCCCGGGATCGGGTGCGTGGTCGACGAGCACCGCCGGGCGACCCGCTCGCTGGAGTGGCTCGAGCGCGCCCTCACTGAAAACGTGGTCTGTCGTGACGAGGAGGAAGCCGTGTTCCTCGGCCGCGTGCGGCTCGGCCGCGGTCAACGATGCCCCGTTCCCCAGCTCCCATCGCTCGGCGAAGACGGCTCGGACGCGGTCGGGCGCGATGCGGTTCACGACCGTGGCCACCGGGCCTGCCTGGTAGCCCACGACCACGACGACGCGCTCGATCCCGGCCGAGAGCAGGGTTCGAACGGCCCGTTCCACCAGACTGAGCCCGCCCATGCGTACGAGAGCCTTCGAGCCGCCCCCGGTCACCGAGGCGAGCCGCTCCGAACGACCCGCGGCCAGCACGACGGCCAGTCGAGGTCGGCCGAGTTCGATCTCTGATCCGGACGGCCGAACCGTCGGCTGGGCGGAAACGTGCTCGGAAAGCGTATCGGACACGGCGCGCCCCCTGGATCTCGGCCTCATTATGCGGCTGGCCAGCTTGATGATGACAGCCGGCGTTCGGTTTGATTCAGAGAGGCCATCCCGTATAGGCCTCGTGGCCGCGCTTGCGGAGCTCGTTGCCGATGACCATGCGTTGGATCTCGGAGGTGCCCTCCCAGATGCGGTCGACCCGGAGCTCGCGCCACAGGCGTTCAACCGGCTGCTCGCGCATGTACCCGCGGCCCCCGTGGATCTGGACGGCGGCATCGGCCACCCGGCCGGCCGTCTCCGAACACACGAGCTTCACGGCCGACGCGAGCGCGTGGAGCTCCTTTCGATCGGTGCCACCGCGGGCCGCCTGCCAGCCGACGCGATACAGCATCGATTTCGCGGCCATGATCTGCGCGGCCATGTCCGCAAGCATGAACTCGACGGCCTGGAACGCCACGATGGGCTCGCCGAACTGGATCCGCTCCTTCGCGAACGCGAGCGAGAGGTCGAGGGCTCGGGTGGCCGCGCCCATCGTGCGCGCGCCGATCATGATCCGCTCCTCCACGAACCAGTCCTTCGTGAGGTCGTAGCCGGCGCCCACCTCGCCCAGCACCGCGTCGAGCCCGACGCGGACACCCTCGAACGCGAAGATCGGGTGCTCGAACACGAACGTGTGCGAGTACTTCGGCGTCCGGACCAGCCGGACGCCGGGCAGGTCCTTGTCGACCAGGAACACGGTCGCCTTGGCGGGGTCGCCGTCGACATGCGCGTGCACGAGGAAGAAGTCGGCGACGTCGCCCGACGTGACGTGCCACTTGGTTCCGTCGATCACCCAGGCGTCGCCGTCCCGCAGAGCCGCGGCACGGACCATCGAGGGGTCCGAACCCGCGTACTCCTCCGTGATCGCGTACGCGTCGCGCCGCTCGCCCCGGCACGCCGGGAGGAGGTACCGCTCCCTCTGTTCCCCGGTGGCGTTCGCGAGTGAGATCGACGGCCGCCACGGGATGTCCCAGAGCCCGCCGGTGGCCGTGCCCCATTGCTCCTCGATCAGGATCTGTTGGAAGAGGTCGAAGCCCTGACCGCCGTCGTCCTTCGCGTGGTTGATCGCGTTGAAGCCCGCGTCGAGCACCGCCCGCTTCGCGTTCGCGGAGCTCTCCGCGTTGAGCCCATCGTGCTCCTCGCACTCGAGCTCGAGGGGGATCAGCACGCGTTCGGTGAAGCTCCGGGCGCGATCCCTGAGCTCGAGATCCTCGGGCGTGAGGCGGATGTCCATGGGCCGGCGAGCCTAGCGGACGCGCATGCGCGGCGCCGGCCCGCTCACGGTCCGGGCGGGCAGGTCGTGCCGCGGATCGCGAGGGTCTCGCGTTCGAGGTCGACGTCCTTCCATCCGACCGCCAGCAGGGTCCCTTCGGGGAGGGCGTCGACCGCCGAGAGCGCGTCCGACCCCGCGACCGATGGTCCTTTTACCGGCACCCATCGGCCATCGTCGTACCGGAAGACGGCCGCATGTGTGGTCCCCGGCTCCTTCGACGGACGCGAGCCCACCGCCCAGATGTCGAGATCGTCGATTGCCGCGACGTCGACGAGCTCGGCATCGGCGCGGGTGATCGGGGCCTCGGTCCACGTCTCGCCGTCGAAGCGTTGGATCGGCATGCCCACCGCCCACACCTCGCCGGTTGCGATCGCCTCGATCGCGTGCAGCGTCCCGCGGATCTCGGTCGGGCTCCGGCTCCACGCCTCGCCGTCGAACTGCAGGATCAGCGGCTGGAAGTGGTGGTAGCCGACCGCCCACACGTCGGTGGGTGAGACCCCTTCGACGTCGACGAGCGCGGACTTGCCGCCGCCGGTCGCGCGCCCGATCTCGACCTCGGCCCACGCCGTCCCGTCCCAATGCAGGACGAGCGCCCGCTCCAGCGATGCGGCCGGGTCGCCGACCGATCCCACGGCCCACACGTCCGCGGGTGAGATCGCGGCGACGCCGTTCAGTACGCCGTCGATCTCGGGCGGGAGCTCGACCTGGGACCACTCGGTCCCGTCGTAGTGCAGGATCAGCGGCTGCTCGCCGAGCCCGCTCGAGGTCCGTCCGACGGCCCAGACGTCGTTCGGCTCGGAGGCGTCGACGGCACGGAGCTCGTTCAGGGTGGTCCCCGGGCTCGGCCCGGCGACCGCCAGCCACCGATTGCCGTCCCAACGCTGGATCGCCACCGCCGTCGGGATCTCGGGCTCGCCGAGGCCGCCGACGGCCCACGCCTCCGCCGACGTGACGGCCGTGACCCCCAGCAGGGTGGTCGCCGCCTCGCCCGGGTTCGCGCTCCGAACGACGTCCCAGGTCGGGGCGCAGGACGGGGTCGTGGGGGAGGCCGACGGGCTGGTGGAGGGCGGCGGGGTGACGACGTCGTCGGGGCCACCGGCCGCGTAGACGACCGCCGAGCCGATCGCGAAGGTGGCCACGGCCGCGACCGAGGCGTTGACCAGGCCTCGCCGTTGGAGGTTGTTCACGGCCGCCGCACGCTGTTCACGCCGTCAGGACGCTCGCGAGCACACCGCGGTTCCCGAGCGCCGGGCCGCGAGGTCCGCCATTGCGCGGCACATCGCGGGCCCGGTACCCTCCCGCTTCCGTGGGCGTGTTCGAACGCGACGTCGTCATCATCGGGGGAGGCCACAACGGCCTCGCGTGCGCAGCGTACCTTGCGAAGGCCGGCTTGGATGTGCTCGTCCTGGAGAAGCGCGGCGTCGTCGGGGGCGCCGCGGCGACGGAGGAGCCGTGGCCGGGCTACCGGGTCTCGAGCGCGTCCTACGTCGTGTCCCTGATGCCCCCCCGGGTCGTGCGCGAGCTCGATCTGAAGCGGTTCGGGTACGAGGTCTCGATCATCACGCCCGACTACTTCGTGCCGTTCCCGGACGGGACGTCGCTCACGCTGTGGGGCGACGTCGAGCGCGACGCCGCCGCGATCGGTCGGTTCAGCGAGCGAGACGCCGTCGCGTACGTGGCGTTCGACCGATACTTCGATCGTGTCGCGCGGTTGCTGAAGGACCTGCTGTTCGTCGTGCCGCCGAACATGAACCTGCGCGATCTCCCGAAGTGGGCGGCCACGGCCGGGCGCTTCCGCAAGTGGAGCGGTCGCGATCTCCACGAGACCGTACGGCTGTTCACGATGAGCGCGGCGGACTTCCTCGACGAGTGGTTCGAGGACGAACGGGTCAAGGGCGCGCTCGCGACCCAGGCGATCATCGGCGCGTGGTGCGGGCCGATGACGCCGGGCTCGGCCTACGTCCTGATGCATCACTGGATCGGCGAGGTGGACGGTCACGCCGGCGCATGGGGATGGGCGAAGGGCGGTATGGGTGGGATCTCGGCGGCGATGGCTCGGTCCGCCGAGGCCGCGGGCGCCGAGATCCGAACCGACGCCGAGGTCGACCGGGTCGCGATCAACGCGAGCGGCCGGGCGGTGGGGGTCGCGCTCGCGGACGGTTCGTTGGTCCGGGCGCAGCGCGTCGTCTCGTGCGCCCACCCGGTCACGACGTACCTGTCGCTGATCGGCGAGGAGCGGCTGCCGGGCGACGTCGTCCACGACGTGAAGCGGTACCGGACGCGCTCGGGCTCGGTCAAGCTGAACGTCGCGCTCTCCGAGCTGCCGGCGTTCCCCGCATGGGACCAGGAGGGCGACCTTCACAAGGGCCTGGTCGCCGTCTCGCCGTCGATCGAGTACCTCGAGCGCGCGTGGGACGATGCGAAGTTCGGCCGGATGAGCGAGCACCCGTACGTCGAGGTCGTGTTCCCCACGGCGCACGAACGCGAGGGGCTCGCCCCGAAGGGCAAGCACCTGATGCTCGCGTTCAGCCAGTACGGCCCGTACGAGCTGGCCGAGGGATCGTGGGACGAGGGCGGCCGCGACGACTACGCGGCCCGGGTGCTGAAGGCGCTGGGCGAGTTCGCGCCCTCGCTCGAGTCGGCGGTCGAGCACCTCGAGGTGCTCACGCCGAGGGACATCGAGGAACGGTTCGGCTTGATCGGCGGGAACATCATGCAGGGCGAGCTCACGCCGGACCAACTGTTCAGCTTCCGCCCGATCCCCGGGCACGGCGACTACCGGACGCCGGTCGCCGGGATGTACCTGTGCGGCTCGGGCACCCATCCGGGCGGCGGCGTGATGGGCGTCCCGGGGCGGAACGCCGCCTCGGTGATCCTGCGCGACCACAAGCGCGGCGAGTTCGTCGGGCGCATCAAGAACCTCGGCCGCTAGATGCTGTCCCAGCTCGCCCAGGCCGTCCGCGAACGCCGACTCTCGGCGGTCGAGCTCGTGCAGGAGTCGATCGGACGGATCGAACGCCTCGACTCGGCGCTGAACGCGGTCACGGCGGTCTGGCCGGAGGAAG
>Ga0210378_10000990_pt1 | contig 14930 bp, 14 predicted proteins | sample PLM1_60_b1redo_FD_155465 | JGI IMG/M metagenome (GOLD analysis project Ga0210378, IMG submission 155465) | Groundwater sediment microbial communities from an aquifer in East River, Colorado, USA - PLM1_60_b1 redo | ecosystem: Environmental > Terrestrial > Soil > Riparian zone | place: USA: East...
AAGCCGTCCACTGACGCGACGGCCTCCGAGGAGAAACTCGATACCAGCGAGGACGCCGCCACCCAGGCCGATTCGGACGCGCCGGTGACCGATCAGGCCGAGCCCGAGCCCGAGGCCGGGCAGCCTGAGCAGCCCGCGGCGGACCAGGCCGTGGTCGAGCCTGAGCAGCCCGAGGCCGAGCCGGCCGTGGCCGCGCAGCCGGAGCCTGTGCCTTCTGAGGCACAAGAGGAGCCGGCTGAGGCACAAGAGGAGCCAGCCTCCGTCACAGCGAAGACGGCGAGCAGGCCGAAGCCGAGCAAGCGCTCGTCCGTCCGTGCTGGCCTCGTCGTAGCGTTCCTCTGCGGCACGCTGGGCTTCGCGCTGGCGGCGCAGCTGCAGAACAACGACGAGTCGCAGTTCGCCAACGCGCGCCAGAGCGACCTCGTGCGGATCCTCGACGAGCTGAACTCCCGGGAGGAGCGCCTCCGTAGCGAGATCGCCGACCTGGAGTTCCGCCGCGACACGATCAACTCGCGCGCGCAGGGTTCGGAGGCCGCGCTGGAGGATGCCCGCCGGCGCACGACCGAGCTGGGCATCCTCGCCGGCACGCTGCCCGCCGAGGGGCCGGGCATGCTGGTCACGCTCAGCCAGAAGCCCGGTGAGCGGCTGCCCGCCTCGACCATCCTCGACACGATCGAGGAGCTGCGCGGCGCCGGTGCCGAGGCCATGCAGATCAACGGTGGCGAGAGCGACCGCGCCGTCCGGATCGGCGCGTCCACCTACTTCGCGGACACCGACGACGGCATCGAGGTCGACGGCGTGCGGCTCACCGCGCCGTACCGGATCACAGTCATCGGGGATCCGCCCACGATGGAGGGCGCATTGAAGATCCCCGGCGGCATCGTGGAAAGCGTGCGCGCGGACGGCGGCACCGCCGGGATCACGCCGAGCCGTACAGTGCAGATCATGGCGGTACGGGAGGTACGCGAACCGAAGTTCGCGCGGCCCGCCAGCTGACCGCCGCCGCATCGTCGCAGGCCAGTAAACGTTTCGAGCAGAACGAGAGGACCGACGTGATCCCTGAGGACCTTCGCTACACCGCCGAGCACGAGTGGGTGCAGGCGACGGGGGACGGCACCGTGCGAGTCGGGATCACCGACTTCGCGCAGGACTCCCTCGGCGACATCGTCTTCGTCCAGCTGCCCGAGCCGGGTACGACGGTGCAGCCGGGCGACGCGCTCGGCGAGATCGAGTCGACCAAGAGCGTCTCCGACCTCTACGCCCCCCTCGCGGGCACCGTGTCGGCCGGCAACGACGCGCTGGAGGCTGAGCCGGAGCTGGTCAACAGCGACCCGTACGGCGACGGCTGGATCGTGGAGCTGACCCTCGACGATCCGTCGGCGGTGGAGGCTCTGCTCGACGCCAAGGCGTACGAGGAACTCACCAGCCAGGGCTGACGGCCTCGGAGTAGACCGAGGTGCGCGTGTCAGCCGCTCGGCGCGGCACCGACACGCGTGCCCGGTTGACCCTGTCTTCACGCCCTGACTAGGCTCGCCGGGTCAACGGTGAACCTGCGGTTGGCATCGAGACTTTCCGGTGCCGTTGGGCACTAACATTGAGACTTCCACACGACATGCTCTCCGGGAGGCGAAAGACCTTGATGGGTGCCCCGCCAGCCACTGTCCCGCCTCGGATCCTCGAGGTCGCACACCACGGTGAGGCGCAGCGATGAACCGGCGCCCCGAAGACGACCTGCCCCCGCTCGACGCGACGTCCACGATGATCCTCGGCGCGATCGAGGACGTCGAGGTGGCCGAGTCCGGCGGCGGCGGTGACGTGGAGGGAGCGCGGCTCGCCGAGACGCTCCCGCCCGGCTCGGCGCTGCTCGTGGTGCGCCGCGGGCCGAACGCCGGCAGCCGGTTCCTGCTCGACACCGACGTGACGACCGCCGGCCGTCACCCGGAGAGCGACATCTTCCTCGACGACGTGACGGTCTCGCGGCGGCACGCCGAGTTCCGTCGCGAGGGCGGGTTCTTCACCGTGCGTGACGTCGGCAGTCTCAACGGCACGTACGTCAACCGGGAACGGGTCGAGTCGGCCACGCTCGCCAACGCCGACGAGGTCCAGATCGGGAAGTTCCGCCTCGTGTTCCTCTCCGGCCCCAAGCACGCGACGCCGACGGAGGGGGTTGCGCCGTGAGTCAGGCCGGGGCCGCGGCCCGGGCCTTCATGAGCATCGGTGAGGTGCTCGCGCAGCTCCGGCCGGAGTTCCCGGACACGACCATCTCCAAGCTCCGATTCCTGGAGTCGGAGGGGCTGGTCGAACCTGAACGCACCGCAGCGGGGTACCGCAAGTACTCGCGGGAGGACGTGGCGCGCCTGCGTTACGTCCTCACCGCGCAGCGGGACCATTACCTCCCGCTGCGGGTGATCCGCGAGCAGCTGGAGGCGCTGGACAATGGGGTGGCGCCGCCGCCGGGCGTTGCGACTGATCGCGTCCCGCGCGCCCTGGTCTCGGCCGAGTCACTGCCGAGCCCGGAGGACTTCGTCCGAGACACAGCGAGCACGCGGCTGTCCCGTACCGAACTGCTGGAGCAGGCCGGCGCCACCGAGGAGCAGCTCCGCCAGCTGGAGCAGTTCGGGCTGGTCATCAAGCGTCCCGGCGGTTTCTACGACGCCGACGCGCTGCTGATCGCGAGCACGGTCGTCGAGATGGCCGCCTATGGTCTGGAGCCGCGTCACCTACGCGCGTACCGGTCCGCCGCGGACCGGGAGGTCGGCCTCTTCGAGCAGGTCGTCGCGCCCCTGGTGCGCCAGCGGGGCGCGGACGCCCAGGGCCGGGCGCAGGAGACGGTCCGCGAGCTGGCGGCGCTGTCGGTGCGGCTCCATGCCGCGCTGGTACAGGCCGGGCTCCGCGCCACCCTCGGCGGCTGACCGCGCAGCCCGTCACCGGCCTTCCCGGTGCGGCGGTAAAGCCGTTCTGTGCCCCGTTTTCCGGGTGTGGGCAACCGGTAGCGCGGTCGGCGCGCTCCGGCTCGCCCTACCGTGTACGTTCGTCAGTGAGGGGTGTCCGGTGGGCGCCCCGCGATGGGTCGGGTACCGCCGCGTCGGCGCGCCGGGGCACCGAGGACGGAGGCGTGGTGAAGGAGCTCAACGTGGTCGGCGTGCGGGTCGAGCTGCCCAACAACCAACCGATCGTCCTGCTCAAGGAGGCCGCCGGCGACCGCTACCTGCCGATCTGGATCGGCCCTGTCGAGGCCACGGCCATCGCGTTCGAGCAGCAGGGCGTGCGCCCGTCGCGGCCGCTCACCCACGACCTGCTCCGCGACGTGCTCATCGCGCTGAAGTCGCCGCTGCGCAAGGTCGAGATCGTCGAGCTGCGGGAGAACGTCTTCTACGCTGACCTGGTCATCGGCGACGGGGTCCGGGTCAGTTCGCGGCCGTCGGACGCCATCGCGTTGGCGCTGCGGGTCGGCGCCGCCATCTCGTGCGCCGAGGCGGTACTCGACGAGGCGGGTATCGTCATTCCGGACGAGCAGGAGGATGAGGTCGAGAAGTTCCGGGAGTTTCTCGACACGATTTCTCCCGATGACTTTGCCGGGTCCTGATTGTCGGTTTTGACCTGCTGTGTGACCAGCGTCATCACCGGATGGGCACGGAGAGTCTCGACACGCCGCCGGTCAGCGTTGACCGGTGTTCACCAGGCTCTTACCTTCGAAGAAACTCCCCGGACGGTCAACCGGGTCTGGCCACGGTGTGGAGGTCTGGTAGTGGTCGAGCGCGACACTGCGAGTGATCTAGGCGGGCTGCCGTTCGCGGTCGGCCCCGACCAGGGTGTGCTGTTCAGCGAGGGGCTGCGCAAGGCCCCGGACGACCTGATCGGGTACCGCGGCCCCACCGCCTGCCACGCCGCCGGCATCACGTACCGCCAGCTCGACTACTGGGCCCGCACGAACCTGGTCGAGCCGTCAATAAGGTCCGCCCACGGCTCCGGCAGCCAGCGCCTCTACTCGTTCCGCGACATCCTGGTTCTCAAGATCGTCAAGCGTCTGCTGGACGCCGGCGTCTCGCTGCAGAACATCAGGGTCGCCGTCGACCAGTTGCGCGCTCGCGGGGTCGACGACCTCGCCAAGATCACGCTGCTCTCCGACGGCACCACGGTGTACGAGTGCACCTCCCCGGAGGAGGTCGTTGACCTGCTCCAGGGCGGTCAGGGCGTCTTCGGTATCGCGGTGAGCGGCGCTTTCCGGGAGATCGAGGGGTCGCTCGCGGCGCTGCCCGGTGAGCGAGCGGACGGCGGCGTGCACAGCGGGTCGGCGTCCTCAGCTGCGGACGAGCTGGCCGCCCGGCGCGCCCGCCGCACGGGCTGAGCCAGCCCGGAACCGGACTGTCCGGACTCGCGGGCTGTAAGCGGGCGGCAGATGCCCCCATTTCCCGGACAGTTCGAGGCCGGGTCCACGCGGGCGGGTCACCTTGCGCGGGTGCAGCACACTCGCGTCCATGCCTCCCGTCACCCGTCCGCGCCGGCGTTGGCTCCGTAGGACGCTGATCGGCACCGCCGTCCTGGTCACGTTGGCGCTCCTCGCCGTCGGCGGGCCGGTCGTGTGGGTTGCGGCGGTGTCTGCTGGTCACCGTCACTCCGTACGGGACGCGCCGAGCGCACCAGTCGTCATCGTCTTCGGCGCCGAGCTGGCCCCAGGCGGGCAGCGGCCCAAGCCGTTCCTCGCCGGACGCCTGGACATCGCCGCCGAACTGGTCCGGGCCGGGAAGGCGCGCGCGATTCTGGTCTCCGGCGACGCGCGCGGCAGATCGGGCGACGAGGTCTCCGTGATGACCAGGTACCTGGTAGAGCGTGGCGTCCCGGAGGACCGCATCGTCACTGATCCGCACGGCCTGGACAGCTACGACACCTGTGCGCGCGCCGTCCAGGTGTACGGCATCCGCCGGGCACTGCTGGTGAGCCAGTCGTTCCATCTGCCGCGCGCGGTGACCCTCTGCCGGCACCTGGGTATCGAGGCGGAGGGCGTCGCGGCCCGGTGCCTCTCGTGCCGGCAGGTCACGCTGCGCAAGAACAAGACGCGGGAGATCGGTGCCGCGGTCAAAGCCGCTGTCGACACGCTCCGTGGCCGCCCACCGGCGGTCGAGTCACCGCCGGACCCGGCTGTCACCGAGGCGCTCGCCCGCTGATCGTGTGGCGCGTCCCACCCTGCGTGGGTGGCCGGCCGCTGGTAGCGTGAACAGCGCCGATAACCCTCACGGGAGAGACCCCGGGCAGCCAGTGCCGGGGCGCCGAAGGAGCAAACCTCCCCGGAACCTCTCAGGCGAAAGGACCGTGCGGGGTAGGCAACTCTGGAAAGCAGGCGCCCAGGCGCGCCTCACCGACGGTGAAAACCCGGATCCTCGGGTGAAGCTCTCAGGTCCCGATGACAGAGGGGGAGGTTGGCCCGCGGGCCGCGGCTTCGCCGTGCGTCCGCCCGCACCTCCCCGGAGCGCGCCCATGACTGACCGGCCTACTCTCAGCGAGCTCGCCACCGGCGTCCCGTTCTCGCGGCGGCACATCGGCCCGTCCGCGGCGGAGCAGCAGCGCATGCTCGACACGATCGGGCAGCCCAGCGTGGACGCCCTCCTGGAAGCCGCCGTTCCCGAGGTGATCCGCTCCCACGAGCGGCTTGCCCTGCCCGACGCGGCCACCGAGCCCGAGGCGATCGCGGAGCTGCGGGCCCTCGCGGCGCGCAACCGGCCGATGACCCAGATGATCGGGCTCGGCTACCACGACACCCACACGCCGCCGGTGGTGCTGCGGAACGTGCTGGAGAACCCGGCCTGGTACACCGCCTACACGCCGTACCAGCCGGAGATCTCCCAGGGCCGCCTGGAGGCCCTGCTCAACTTCCAGACGATGATCGCCGACCTCACCGGCCTCCCCATCGCGAACGCCAGCCTGCTTGACGAGGGCACCGCCGCCGCCGAGGCGATGGCGCTCACCCGGCGCGCCAGCAAGATCAAGACCAACGTCTTCGTGGTCGACGCCGACGCGCACCCGCAGACGATCGCCGTCCTGGAGACCCGTGCCGAGCCGCTCGGCATCGAGCTCGCCGTCACCGACCTCGCCGCAGGCCTGCCCGACGGCGACTTCTTCGGCGTGCTGGTCCAATACCCGGGCTCCTCCGGCGCGGTCCGCGACCATGCCGGTGTGGTGTCCGCGGCGCACGAGCGTGGCGCGCTCGTCGCGGTCGCCGCCGACCTGCTTGCCCTCACCCTGCTTCGCCCGCCAGGTGAGGCCGGCGCGGACATCGCGGTCGGCTGCGCGCAGCGCTTCGGCGTGCCGCTCGGCTTCGGCGGCCCGCACGCTGGTTACATGGCGGTACGGGAGAGCCTGCAGCGGATGCTGCCGGGACGGCTCGTCGGCGTCAGTGTCGCCGCCGACGGGCAGCCTGCCTACCGGCTCGCGCTCCAGACCCGGGAACAGCACATCCGCCGGGAGAAGGCCACCAGCAACATCTGTACCGCCCAGGTACTGCTTGCCGTGATGGCCAGCATGTACGCGGTCTGGCACGGCCCGGACGGCCTGCGGCTCATCGCCCAGCGCGCGCACCGGCTCGCCACCGTACTCGCGGCCGGTCTGCGCACGGGCGGCGTCGGCCTGGCGCACGAGGAGTTCTTCGACACCGTCCAGGCGCGGGTGCCCGGGCGCGCCGCGCAGATTGTCGCTGCGGCGGCGGACGGGGGCGTCAACCTGCGGCTCGTCGATGCCGACACGGTCGCGGCGTCGTGCGACGAGGTGACGACGATCGCTGACCTGCGCGTCGTCTGGGATGCCTTCGGGGTCACCATTGGCGACGTCGGCGGCCTGGACACCGCAACCGGCGACACGCTGCCCGACGGGCTGCTGCGGGCCAGCGAGTTCCTGACTCACCCCGTCTTCCACAGCCACCGCTCCGAGACCGCGATGCTGCGCTATCTGCGCCAACTCGCCGACTATGACGTGGCGCTGGACCGGGCGATGATCCCGCTCGGCTCGTGCACGATGAAGCTCAACGCCACCACCGAGATGGAGCCCGTGACCTGGCCGGAGTTCGCGCGGATCCACCCGTTCGCGCCGGCCGGGCAGGCCCAGGGGTACGCCTCGCTCATCGCCGATCTGGAGCGCTGGCTGGCGGAGGTCACCGGGTACGACGCGGTCAGCCTCCAGCCGAACGCCGGTTCCCAGGGTGAGTTCGCCGGCCTGCTGGCGATCCGTGGCTGGCACCGCGACCGGGGCGAGACTCACCGGGACGTGTGCCTGATCCCGTCGTCGGCGCACGGCACCAACGCGGCGTCCGCCGTGATGGCCGGGATGCGGGTGGTCGTGGTCGCCTGCGACGAGGCCGGCAACGTCGACCTGGCCGATCTGCACGCCAAGATCGACGCGCACGCCGACTCCCTTGCCGCCCTGATGGTCACCTACCCGTCCACGCACGGCGTGTTCGAGGCCGAGATCAGCGACGTGTGCGCGGCTGTGCACGAGGCCGGCGGACAGGTCTATGTGGACGGTGCGAACCTGAACGCGCTGCTCGGGCTGGCCAAGCCGGGCAAGTTCGGGGCGGACGTCAGCCACCTCAACCTGCACAAGACGTTCTGCATCCCGCACGGTGGCGGTGGCCCGGGCGTCGGTCCGGTGGCGGTACGGGAGCACCTGACGCGGTACCTGCCGTCCCACCCGTTCGCGCCGTCGCTGGGCAGTGGCCCGGTCGGCCCGGTGGCGTCAGCGCCGTGGGGGTCGGCGAGCATCCTGCCGATCTCGTGGACCTACCTGCGGCTGATGGGGCCCGACGGGTTGCGTCGGGCCACCGGCACCGCGATCCTCGCCGCGAACTACATCGCCGCGCGGCTCCGCGACCACTACCCGGTGCTGTACACGGGCCAGGGCGGGCTGGTCGCCCACGAGTGCATCCTGGACCTGCGGCCGATCACCAAGGCCACGGGCGTCACCGTTGACGACGTCGCCAAGCGGCTCATCGACTACGGGTTCCACGCGCCGACGATGTCGTTCCCGGTCGCCGGCACGCTCATGGTCGAGCCGACCGAGTCCGAGGATCTGGCGGAGATCGACCGGTTCATCGAGGCGATGATCGCGATCCGCCGCGAGATCGAGAAGGTCGCGGCGGGGGAGTACCCGGCTGCCGACCACCCGTTGCGCAACGCCCCGCACACGGCGGCGATGATCGCTGGGGACTGGGACCACGCGTACGACCGCGAGACGGCCGTGTACCCGGTGTCTGAGCTGCGGCGGGCGAAGTACTGGCCGCCGGTGCGCCGCATCGACGGCGCGTACGGCGACCGGAACCTGGTGTGCTCGTGTCCGCCGCCCGAGGCGTTCGCCTGAGTACGAGGGGCAGGGCACGCGCGGTGGCGGCGTCGCCATCATGGGCGGTGGGAGGATGGCGTCATGACGGAGACCTGCGTGCCGGCGCCCGCCACTGCGGAGCGTCGTGACAACGTAGGACGCCGTGCGCACCCTGGCGGCCGTATGGCGGCCAGGTGTGCGTCAGGCTCAGCGCAGCGTGATCAGGCTGCGGCGTGGCACGGCTCGGGCCGCGCCGGTGCGACGGAGCGTCCGTCGGGGAGCAGTTCGCCGGTGTCTTCGAAGACGATCACCCCATTGCACAGCAAGCTCCAGCCCTGCTCGGGATGGGCAGCGATGACGTGCGCTGCTTCCCGGTCAGGGGTGCTGAATGACGGGCAGGACGGCGTGTGCGGGCACATCGGGGGTCTCCGGTCGACGGCTGTGTCTGTGGAACTGCTCACATCATGCTCCACCATGGCAAGCGTATTCCTCAGTACTTCGGTCAGGTTGCGGACAACAAATTGAGAACACTTCACCGAACGGTGGATGGTTCTGTCGAGTCTGAGCAGAACCGGCTGGAGTGGCGGGTAGGCGATCCAGGCGATCCTGCCCTCCTCCTGGAGGACTTTCTCGCCGCCGAGGGGCTGCCTGTCCGTGATCTCACCGCCCTGAAGAACGACTCGGGTGTGATCCAGGTTACGGCCGGCGCGCAACCGCAGGCGGCGCTGCTCATCTCGGCGGCGGCCGGGGCGGCGATGGTGGGCGCGGACCCCGGTCCGCCCAGTCCCGCGCCCGAGGTGCCCGACCTCGTGGCTGTCGTTCGTCACGCTGAGCAGCCGCCACCCGTTGTCACGGCTGAGCTGCAGCCATCACTGTGGGTAGGGGAGTGGAAGCCCTCCTGGACGCCCGCGGAGCATGCTGAGGCCGTCGAGACGGTGCGGGCGGCGATCAGCCGTGGCGACGTGTACCAGGTGAACGTCGTAGGCCACCAGAGCGCGCCGTACCGGGGCGATCCGGCCGTGGCGCTGGCCCGGGTGGCCGACCTGCCCGGCGCGGTCTACGGGGGCCAGCTGGGCGGCGCCGGCTGGGCCGTGGCTACCGGGTCACCGGAGTGCCTGGTCACCGTGGCCGGCGGTGAGGTCGTGACGCGCCCGATCAAGGGGACGCGCCCGCGCGACGAGCAGGGCCGCGCCGAGTTGTACGCCTCCGCGAAGGAGCGCGCCGAGCATGTGATGATCGTCGACCTCGAACGTAACGACCTGGCCCGGATCGCGTGCACCGGGACGGTCCGCGTCGAGGAGCTGTACGCGCTGCGGCCCTGGTGCGACCTGTGGCAGGCCGAATCGACGGTCCGGGCGGACCTGCGTCCCGGTGTGGGCCTGGCCGAGCTGCTGCGGGCGGTCCTGCCGGGCGGGTCGGTGACGGGTGCGCCGAAGCTCGCCGCGGTAGACCTCATCGCCGGGCTGGAGCCGGTCGGGCGGGGGCCGTCGATGGGCGCGCTGGGCTACCTGTCCGCGGCCGGACTCGACCTCGGGTTGACCATCCGGACGGTGGCCGCCACGCCGGACCGGCTGCACATCTGGGCCGGTGGCGGTATCACTTGGGGGAGCGAGGCTCTCGCGGAGGTGGCCGAGGCAGCGGCGAAGGCAGAGCCCGTGCGGCGGGCGATCGCCGCCGCTGCGCGCGCCGGCTGGTAATCGCGGCACCCAGGCTGGAAGTGCAGCCCGGGTGCCGCGCCGGCGATGACTACTGGCTACCGAACAGGGCTGCGAGGAAGACCTTCTCCACGTCGGCCACGTTGCGGGAGATGAAGGTGCGGCCACCCGTCGCGCGGGAGATGTCCTGCAGAGCGCTGACGTCCGCCTCGGATCCGTACGCGATCGTGACGATCTGCACGGGCCGGTCGGGGCGCGCGGTGGCCTTGAGCTGTTCGATGAGCTGCGGGCGGGTGAGGCCGTCGACGTTGTCGTCCTGGCCGTCCGTCATCAGCACGACGAGGTTGAGCCGGCCCGGCTCCCACAGCTCGACCGCCTTCTTGTAGGCGGCGAGCGTGGTGTTGTACAAGCCGGTGTTGCCCTTGGCGGTCATGCCGCGGATCGCCCCGGCCATGACCAGCCGGGTCGGTGTGTTACCAACCTTGCCACCCATGAGCGACATGGGAACCAGCTCGCGGTAGTCCGTCGTGGGAGTCCGTTTCGTGGCGAACTCCCACAGGCCGAGCTTCGTGCCGTCGCTGAAGAGGCTGGTCGCCTTGCCGGCGGCGAGCTGGATGATCTTCAACTTCGACGCCGGGTAGCCGGGTGGCGTTTCGTTCATCGAGCCGGAGGTGTCCAGCACGGCGAGGATGTTCGCCCGGCGGCGCAGCGCGGTCCAGGCGACCACGGTGCGGGTGACGGACTCGGCCTCGGTCATCGTGCGGGCCGGCGCGTCGATCTTGGCACGGAAGCCGCGCTCGGTGGTGAGGCCGGGGGCGTACTCGGTGCCGCGGTCGACGCTACGGAAGCCGGCCTTGCCGTAGGCCTTACGCCCTTCCTCGCTGCGGAGGTAGTCGAGGAACTCGTTCGCGATCCGCTCGCGCTGCGTGTCGACCCATGGGGCCTTGAGCACGGTGAAGGGGTAGTTGGCGTCCGCCGCGCCTTCCTTCGGGTAGATCGGGGCGAGCGGCACCTTCGGGTTGGTGGCGTTGTACGCGGCGACATCGCTCTCCAGCGCGGGGAACGCGGAGATATAGGCGAGGGCGTTCTCGCGGCTGACCGAGTCTTCCTTCTGCAGGCCCTCGAAGAGCTTGCTGGTGTCGGAGACGTAGGTGGTGACGGCGCGCTCGAAGACCAGGCCGGCCTTGAGCTCCGAGTCACTGACCTCCTGGTCGTTGTTGAAGTCGGTGATCGAGAAGAGCGCGTGCAGGCCGGCGGTGGAACTGGCCGGGTCTGTCATGCCGATCCGGAACCGACCCCAGTTCTCGTTCTCGGCGTAGTCGGCCCAGGTCTTGCCTGCGCCGAACGTCTCGATGATGTCCCGCCAGCCGAGCTCCGCCTGCGGCCACTTGAGGGCCTCGGCCATCGGCTTGGGCATGGCGATCACGACCGGGGAGGTGGCCAGCCGCGGGGGGTTCTGCGGGAGCATCGCGGCGGCGTCCGGACGGTCGGCGGCCACGAGCAGCCACGCGGTGGATTCGGGCGCCCACACGTCGGGGCGGGCACCGTCGCGGCGCGGGTCCCAGGCGGGGCTGAGCGCGGCGGCGACGTCAGCCGCCTCCTTGCGCTCGATCACCGCGCCGATGCACTTGCCGTCCAGCTCGGGCTCGCTCTGCTGCCACTGCTGGGCCAGGCTCGACATCGTCTTGAACTGGTCTGGCGAGGCGACGACGGTGACGTTGGTCGGGGCACCGTCACAGCCGCTGTGGGCGAGCAGGAAGTAACCGAAGGACATGCCGCTGAGCAGCAGCACCACCACGACCGCTACGACGATCCACGGCGCGAGCGCGAGGCGACGGCCCCGGGACCGCGACTGCCGGACCGCTCGCATAGCTCGTAGATGGGGGGCGACCGAGCCTCTGTGGCGGCCACCAGCCATGTTTGTTCACATCCTCCGCGGTTGTTTGGCGGCATGGCGCGCCGCCCCTGGGTCGGGCCACAGTCTACGCACGCAAAATCGTGGCTTGAGCAGCGATGAGTGAGATCGTGATGCTGCACATCAACACGTAATCACGGGAGCACTCAGCGTATTTTCGGGCCCCTGTTTCGGACGCTATCTCGCTTTGATCCGAATCAATCCGTAGCGCTGTGTTGTGTTGGGGCCATCACGATTGGTCGAAGATTTCGGACCCAGGTCGCGGCTCGCTGATCTGCTGGTTAGCCTACGAGCCGTGGTCGGAACATCCGGTCGCGCTGTGGCCGGTTTGCTTAGCGCACTCGCGCTGGGCCTCGGAGGCTGCGCGAATGACAGCTCTCCACCCGTCGGTGCGGGGAACAACCCCGACGCGACGTCCTCTGTGCTGCCCAGCGTGCTGCCGGCGCCTGTTCCTTCGCCTCTCGCGAAGCAAAAGTCCGAAAAGGGCGCGGAGGAGTTCGTCCGGTACTGGTTCCGGGCGCTTGACTACGCCACCCAGACCGGCGACATCTCCCGGCTGACTGCGGCGAGCAACACCGGGTGTAGGCAGTGCGACGAGGCGATCGGCGTGGTGCGGGAGAGCTACAGCGACGGCGGGTACCTCCAGGGCGGCACGTACACGGTGCGCTCGGTCGCGGCGGAGGAGTTCGCGCCCGACGACCGGCCGATGATCACGGTGTCCTTCGACCGGTCGTCGCGCTCGGGCTTCGGCCCGGACGGCCAGGTGCGCGGCAGCCTGCCGGCGGCGACGTTCGTCAGCTGCCAGATGAGCGTCGTGTGGGAGAAGGACGCCTGGCAGGTCGTCGGGATCGTCGGTGACCTGTTGCCGACCTGATCCTCACGGCACCCCGATCCAGGCCGCCACCGCCACGGCCAACGCGAGCCCCGGCACCGCCGCCACCGCCAGCCACTGACCGGCCCGGGCGGGCGGATCGGCGCCGGCCGGGAGCGCGCCCGCGTAGCCCCGGCTCAGCATCGCCACGTACACCCGCTCGCCGCGTTCGTAGGAGCGGATGAACAGGGCACCGGCGGAGTGCGCGAGGACCGCGACGTGGCGCAGGTCGCGGGCGTGGAAGCCACGGGCGGCGCGCGCCACCCGCATGCGCCTCGCCTCGGCCGTGACGACCTCGGCGTAGCGGAGCATGAACGTCGCGATCTGGGTGAGCATCGCCGGGCCGCGGAGCCGCTGCACGCCGAGGAGTAGGTCACGCGGGTCGGTGGTCGCGGCGAGGACCACGGACGAGGCGACACCCAGGGTGCCCTTGGCGACGATGTTCCACGCCCCGAACAGCCCGTTCACGCTGACCGTGACGCCGGCCACGTCGGTCCGCTCGCCGGCGGCCAGGAACGGCAGTGCCAGCGCGAACAGCAGGAACGGCACCTCGATCGTCATCCGCCGTAGCACGAACAGCGGCGGCAGCCGGGCGATCGCGACGACGGCCGCGAGCGGCACCGCGTAGGCGCCGAACGCCCAGAAGGCCTGGCGCGGCGTGGCGACGACGGCGAAGACGAACGCGAGCAGACCGAGCAGCTTGCAGTGCGCGGGGAGCCGGTGCAGGGGCGAGTCGCCGGGCCGGTAGAGCCAGCGATGGTGCCCGGCGCTCATGCCTCGTGCCGGCGGGACCGGGCGCGCCGCCGGTTGACGGCCCAGAACACGCCCGTGGCCAGTGCGAACGTCACGGTGACGCCCGCCGGTCCGGCCAGCAGCGGCCAGCTGACGTCGCCAGCTGGGGCCTGCTCCTGATGGGTGGCGCCGCCGTGGTGGGCGGCCGGCATGCGGTTGGCGGGGTCGGCCGCCCGGACCGCGAGCCCGCCGAGGAGCACCAGCCCGACCAGGCCGAGCAGCAGCTTCGCCAGCAGCGCCCGGCTCACGACGCGCGCTCCGGTACGGGAGCGCGGATCTCCAGTGCGGGCAAGAGGTCGCGGGCGCCGCGCACCAGGTCCGGGCGGATCACGAGCAGGCTCCGGACGGTGAGCGCGGTGAGCGCGGCCTCGGCGGCGCCGACCACCAGGTGCGCGCCGACGACGGCGGCCAGAACGGTGCCGAGCGGGATCCCGGCGGTGCCACCGGCGGCGACCAGCCCGGTGAACGCGAACGCGCCCGCGACGGCGGAGACGAACGCGCCTAGCCCCGCGGCCGCCATGATGCCTGTCGGGCTGCGGGGGAGCAGCGCCCGCGCGGCGAGGAAGACGCCGTAGCCGGCCACGATCGGCGCCAGGTCCATGACGATCATGCTCGCGCCGGCCGTGCTGACCCCGCCGTACGCCATCACGAGGCACTGGACCGCCAGCACGACGGACGTGCACAGCACAGCGGTGTACGGCCCGACCAGGATCGCGGCGAGGACCCCGCCGAGGAGGTGGGCGTTGGTGCCGGCGGCGATGGGGAAGCTGATCAGCTGGGCGGCGAAGATGAACGCGGCGACCAGCCCGGCGAGGGGTGCGGTGCGGTCGGCCAGCTCGCCGCGCGCGCCGCGGAGGCTGAGGCCGAGGGCGAGCGTGGCGACCACGCCGGTGGTGACACTGGTCGGGACGTCGAGGAATCCGTCTGGCACGTGCATCGGCGGCGTTCCCTTCTGCGGGACGGGCAGGGTCGGTCCGGAGTGCACCTCAGGGGATCAACGGGACAGAATTACCCTAGGGTACGGCGTATCATCACTCTTAGTACACAGTTCGTTACTGAGTGAAGCGGGTTGAATGTCGCTTTCACCCGGATCCGGCGTCCGATCGCACCGCGGGGTCACCGGCACGGTGCGAGGACTGTCACCAACGCCAGCGCCGCCAGTTCACAGGTGCGAAACACGCCGTTCCTAGCGTCGCAGCCAACAGTCGTGGCGCTACCCACCACGGCCCCTCCTCAACGCCGAGGGCCCCCAACCCCCTGATCAAGCCGGAGGGCACCGTGACCGACGTGCAGGCACCACCCCAGACCGTGATCGCGGCCCCGGCCGTGGCAGCGCCGGCCGGGCGCGGCCGCTGGATCGCCGACTGGCGGCCCGAGGACGAGGGCTTCTGGC